>Ga0209082_1000254_pt1 | contig 23011 bp, 25 predicted proteins | sample ColdCreekSource_FD_184127 | JGI IMG/M metagenome (GOLD analysis project Ga0209082, IMG submission 184127) | Groundwater microbial communities from Cold Creek, Nevada to study Microbial Dark Matter (Phase II) - Cold Creek Source (SPAdes) (version 3) | ecosystem: Environmental > Aquatic > Deep... | reverse complement strand
TTCATCCGCGACTTCAAGGCCCTGACCGGGACCCTGCCGCGCGAGTTCCTGCGCGATCAGAGCCCGATCCTGCGCGAGCCTCGCTGGGACGCCGGTTAGAATTAGAGTCGGCTCCACTCGCGTGGAAACGGCACCGGCCCGCTCCCTCGCCCGGCCACCCAACACTAGGTTACCCTATGGGTGGCCGGGCAGGGGAGCGGGCTGGTGCCGCGCTTGTTTCAGCCTAGCCGCGCGGCGACCAGTGCCTTGAGGTCCGCCTCGGGCCGTGCGCCGAAGTGCGAAATGATCTCTGCCGCTGCCACTGCTCCCAGCGTGAGACATTCGGCCAGCGGACGGCCGTTGACTGTGCCGTGAAGGAACCCCGCCGCGAACAGATCGCCCGCGCCAGTGGTATCGACCACTTTGGCGATCGGTTCCGCCGGAACTTCGGCGCGTTCACCGCCGCGCAGCGCGACGGCCCCGTCTACCCCGCGGGTCACGACCAGCGTCGGCAGCTTGGGAGCCAGTTCGGCGATGCCCGCTTCAAAATCGTCAGTCCCGGTCAGCGCCGCGAGTTCAACGTGGTTGGCGAACAGGATGTCGATCTCTCCGGCTTCGATCATAGTCCGGAAGTCTGCGCCGTGGCGGTCGATCACGAAAGCGTCGGAGAGCGTGAAAGCGACTTTGCGGCCCGCCCCGCGCGCCGCGCCGATCGCCCGCCGCATCGCCGCACGCGGCTCTTCCGGATCCCACAGGTAGCCCTCAAGGTAGAGGATCTTGGCGTCGGCGATTGCAGCTTCGTCGAGCACGGCAGGCGGCAGGAACTGTGAAGCGCCCAGGAAGGTGTTCATCGTCCGCTGGCCATCGGGGGTCACGAAGATCAGGCAGCGCGCGGTCGCCGGCGGACCGGCTCGCGACGGCGTGGCGAAGGCGATCCCACCTGCCCGGATATCGTGCGCGAAGACTTCGCCCAGCTGATCGTCCGCAACCTGGCCGATGAAGGCACAGCGCGAACCAAGCGCGGCGAGCCCGGCGAGGGTATTGGCGGCCGAGCCGCCCGAAATCTCGCGCGCCGGACCCATGGCCTGGTAGAGCGCCTGCGCCTGCGCCTCGTCGACCAGCGTCATTCCGCCGCGTGTCAGCCCGAGCTGCTCGATCAGTTCGTCCTGGCAGGGCGCCATCACGTCGACAATGGCATTGCCGATCGCGATCACGTCGGTGCGGGCTTCGGGCATGGGATTTCCTGATGCTGTGGGGCGTTACAGCGGGCGCGCCTAGCTGCTTTTGCCGTTTGTGGGAAGCACCGGCGGCGTTGACAGCGCGGCACTGGCAGGCAATCCGGTTCGGCGATGCTCAGCGCCTTTTCCCTTGCCCTCGGTCAGCTGACCGACCCGCGCGTGATTCGGGTACTGATCAAGAGCCTGCTCGTCACGCTCGCGCTGTTCGCCATGCTGGGAACGGCGGGCTGGTACGGGCTCGATGGAGCGCTCGATTCCTTTGCGGCGCTGCGTGACTACAGCGATCTCGTTTCCTTGCTGATCGTCCTGATCGCGGGCTGGCTGCTGTGGCGAATTCTCGCGCTGCTGGTGCTCCAATTCTTCGCCGACGAAGTCGTCCACGCGGTCGAGGCGCGCTATTATCCTGCGGCGGCGGCAAATGCGCGCAAGCTCGGATTTCGTGAGGAGCTGACCAATGGCCTGCGCGGTGCTGGGCGGGCGGTGCTGTTCAACTTGATCGCCTTGCCGGTGGCGCTGGTACTGTTGATCACCGGCGTGGGCGCGGCGCTGGTGTTCGGGCTCGTCAACGCCGTGCTGATCGGGCGTGAGCTTCAGGACATGGTCTGGTTGCGGCACCGCCATGATCCGGCTGCTTCTGCCCCGCTGCGCAAGTGGGAGCGGCTAGCGCTGGGCGGTGCGGTGACGGCGCTGCTGGCCGTGCCGTTCGTCAACCTGCTCGCGCCGCTGCTCGGCGCAGCCGCCGCCACGCATCTCATTCATCGCAAGGATTCCGCCGCTCATGCTGCCTAGATTTCTGCTGCCTTTGACGGTCGTGCCGCTGCTCGCCGCTTGTGCCTCTAGTGGCGCGACGACTGAGAGCGGTTCGGCCTCCACGCCAACGGTGCGCAGGCCCGCGACCCCGATCCGCACCCCGGTCCGCCGCACCCCGCCGCCGGTCCATGTCGTGGCGCTGCCCGGGACCGAGGGAGTGATCGGCGCAACCCGTGCGGATCTGCTGCGCCAGTTCGGCACGGCCCGGCTCGACGTGTGGGAAGGCGATGCGCGCAAGCTGCAATTCGCCGGGAATGCCTGCGTGCTTGACGTATTCCTCTATCCCAAGAACGCCGGAGCCGAGCCGCAAGCGACCTATGTCGATGCGCGCCGCCCGAGCGATGGCAAGGATGTCGATCGCGCTGCCTGCATCGCCGCGCTGCGGAAGTAGGTGCTGTCCGGTTGACTGCGAATACGGCACGAGACCAATCACACTTAACCCGGTTTTAGGGATATTCAGCCAGTGTCCAGTCCCGCAACAAACGGGACGTGACACACCATGAGTATGGAATTCGGGGACATTGCCGCGCAGGCGGCAGAAAACGGCGCAATCTCTGCCGAAGAAATCCTGGCGCTGCGCCAAGTCGGCTGGGCCGACGGGCAGATGGAGCCGGAGGAAGCCGAATCGCTGTTCCTCGCCAACGATGCGCTGAGCGATCACTCACCCGAATGGTGCGATTTCTTTGTCGAAGCGCTGAGCGCATTCGTGGTCAACACGGTCGAGCCGCATGGCTATGTCGATCAGGAAATGGCTGACGAACTGGTCTCGCGGATCGACCGCGACGGCAAGGTTGAGACCATCGCCGAGCTCGAGCTGCTGGTCCGGGTGCTCGAAAAGGCGCTCAATGCGCCGGACAGCCTCAAGGCCTATGCCTTGCAGCAGATCGAGGCGATCGTGCTGTCGAGCGAAGGCGCGACCCGTCATGGCGAACTCACCGCCGACGGGATCAACGCCACCGAATGCGCGCTGCTGCGCCGCGTGGTCTTTGCCTCAGGCGGCGATCGCCCGGCTGCGGTGAGCCAGCGTGAGGCTGAAATGCTGTTCCGGATCAAGGACGCAACGCTCTACGAAACCAACGCGCCCGAATGGCGCGATCTGTTCGTCAAGGGCGTGGCCAACTACCTGCTCGGCTTTGGCGGCAGTGAGCCACTCAGCCGCGAACGCGCTGCCGAGCTGGAAAAGTTCATGTCTAACGAAGCCGCCGGGATTGGCGGATTCATTGGCCGGATGCTGACTTCCAAGCCTGACATCGATGGCGCATTTGGCAGTTTGCTCGACTTGAGCGAAGCCGAAGATGCACTCGATCCCGCCGAGGAAGCTGCGCAGCTCACCGAATCCGAGGCCAGCTGGCTACAGGACATGCTCGACACCGATGAGGAGCTCGACGAGCTCGAAAAAGCGCTGATCGCGTTTATCGACGACGAGACCGGCGGGCAGTTCTTGCCTAAACCGTAAAGCTCTCGCCGCAGCCGCAAGCGCCCTTGGCGTTGGGGTTCTGGAACACGAACCCGGCGGTGAAATCGTCTTCGACCCAGTCCATCGTGCTGCCGATCAGGTAAAGCACGCTGGCGCTGTCGATGAAGAATAGCCCGCCGGGGGTCTCGATCCGTTCGTCGAAGCCCTGCGCCTCGCTGACATAGTCAACCGAGTAGGCCAGCCCTGAGCAGCCGCGCCGGGGCGTGCTGAGCTTTACACCAATTGCGTCGGCTGGGGCCTTGGCCATCAGCTCCGCAATCCGCGCCTCGGCGGCGGGCGTGAGGATGACGGCGGCGGGGCGCTGGCGGGTGGTCGTTTCAGCCATGATCAGGCTCCATATGGGGGTGCATCACAGCATTCCAAGCTCGAGCCGGGCCTCGTCGCTCATCTTGGCGGGGTCCCACGCGGGATCCCAGACGAGATTGACCTCGGCATCGCGCACGCCCGGCACCGCGCTGACCCGCAGTTCAACCTCGGCCGGCATCGATTCGGCCACCGGGCAATGCGGCGTGGTCAGAGTCATGGTGACGACCACCCCGCCATCGGCGTCGACATCGACTCCGTAGATCAGCCCGAGGTCGTAAATGTTCACCGGGATTTCCGGATCGAAGATGTCTTTCAGCGCAGCGATCACGTTGTCGTAAATCGCCCCGCCGGGTTCGCCCGGTGCGACATCCTGCGGGGTTTGCTGGAGGAAACCCTCGAGATAGTCGCGTTTGCGGCCAAGCTTATCGGCAGCGGATTCCTCGACTGTCGCCCGCGGCGGGGTTGCCACCGAATCGACCTCCTCGATCACGATCTTGCGTTCTTCATTCACCGGAAAATCCTCCGTGTGCGTTCGATCCCGCGCAGCAGCGCGGCGATGTCACTTTCATCCGAATAGAGCCCGAAACTTGCGCGCGCGGTGGCGGGCACGCCGAGGTGGTCCATCAGCGGCTGGGCGCAGTGATGCCCGGCGCGGATCGCCACGCCTTCCTCGTCGAGGATGGTGCCGAGGTCGTGCGGATGCACGCCTTCGAGCGCAAACGAGACGATCCCCGCGCTGTCCTCCGGCCCGAACAGCGTGACGTCGTTCTGCCGCCGCAGCTCTTCGCGCAGCTTGCCAACCAATGCAGTTTCGTGGGCATGGATAGCGCCAAGCCCAACCGCCGCGACATAGTCCACCGCTGCGCCAAAGCCGATGCCCTCGACGATCGCCGGGGTACCGGCCTCGAACCGCTGTGGCGGCGGAGCGTAGGTCGTCTCGGCAAATGTCACCCGGTCGATCATCGACCCGCCGCCCTGCCACGGCGGCATCGCCTCGAGCAGTTCGGCCCGCGCCCACAGCGCACCGATCCCGGTCGGGCCGTAGAGCTTGTGCGCCGAGAAGGCATAGAAATCGCAACCCAGCGCCGCGACTTCGACGGCGAGCCGCGGCACTGCCTGACAGCCATCGAGCAACAGCTTTGCGCCCACCCGGTGCGCCAGTTCGGCGGCACGCTGGCAATCGAGCACCGAGCCGAGCACGTTGGAGACGTGCGCAAAGGCGACCATGGTGTGTTCGGTCGTGAGCATCCGCTCCGCCGCGTCGAGATCGATGCACCCATCGGCGGTGAGCGGGCAGACGTCGACCTGCCAACCGGCCAGCTGCCACGGCACGATGTTCGAATGATGCTCCAGCACCGAGAGCAGCACCCGGCCCTTCCTGGGATAGCTGTAAGCAACCAGGTTGATCGCCTCGGTCGCGCCGCGGGTGAAGACCAGTTCGTCCGCGCGTCCGCCGATCAGCCCTGCGACCTTGGCCCGCGCGGCTTCGTAGGCCAGCGTCATCTCGGCCGAGCGGGCGTAGACCCCGCGGTGGACCGTGGCGTAATCCTTGCCCAGCGCGCGGACCATCGCATTGATCACCGCCTGCGGTTTCTGCGCAGTGGCGGCGGTATCGAGGTAATGCCAGCCGCCTGCGAGGCCGGGGAAATCGGCGCGCGGCTCGGTGATCAGTTCGACGATCGAGGTCACAGCATCGCCTCCAGCATGGCCTGCGCCTGCGCCTGCAAGGCTTCCTCGTCCGCTGCCCCGACAAAGGCCTCGGCCACGAAGGCCTGCAACATCAGCCGCTTGGCCAGCTCGGGCGGCAGCCCGCGCTGCGCCATGTAGAACAGGGCATTGGCATCGAGTTCGCCCACCGCGCAGCCGTGCGCGCATTTGACGTCGTCGGCGTGGATCTCGAGTTCGGGCTTGGCGTTGGCAGTCGCGGTCCGGTCGAGCAGCATCGCGCGGACCGACTGCGATCCGTCGGTGCCGTCGGCGCCCTTCGCGACCAGCACCTTGCCGAGATAGTTGACCGTGGCCTTGCCGGCCGCGACCGAGCGCACCGTCTGGCTGCTCACCGCATCGGGCGCAGCGTGGACCACTTCGGTAACCACTTCGAGCACCTGCCCGCCTGCCGCCAATTGCGCCGCGCCGAGCGTGAAAGTGGCACCCTTGCCCAGCTCCACCCGCACCGCGATCCGGCCATAGGCGGTCCCGGCACTGAGAATGCGCAGGTCAAAGCTTGCCCCGTCATCGAGGGTGATCGCCAGTTCGCGCACGGTGGCGACATCCCCAAGGCTGACAATGGTATCCGCCCGCGCTTCGCCTGCCAAAACCGTGATCGCCTCGACCGACACGGGCCACAGCGGAGCGAGCGCGGGCAAATCCGCGTAGCGGTAAGCCTCCTCCTTGCGGGTGGGAAAGGCGAGCGTCTGGCTCACGCCGCGACTGCCTCGTAGCCATGCTCTTCAAGCTCGAGCGCCAGCTCCGGCCCGCCGGTGCGGACGATCCGCCCGCCCGCGAGCACGTGGACGAAGTCCGGCTTCACATAGTCGAGCAGGCGTTGGTAGTGGGTGATCAGCAGCACCGCCTTGTCAGGCGCTCGCATGGTGGCGTTGATCCCCTCGCCGACCACCTTCAGCGCATCGATGTCGAGGCCTGAATCGGTCTCGTCAAGCACCGCCAGCTTGGGGGCGAGGATGCCCATCTGGACCATTTCGGCGCGCTTCTTCTCGCCGCCCGAAAAGCCGACGTTCACCGGGCGCTTGAGCATGTCCATGTCGAGCTTGAGCAAAGCCGCCTTCTCACGCGCCAGCTTGAGGAAGTCCCCGCCCGAGAGCGGCGCTTCACCGCGACTGGCGCGCTGGGCGTTGAGCGATTCGCGCAGGAACTGGACGAACGATACGCCCGGAATCTCGACCGGGTACTGGAAGCCCAGGAACAGCCCCGCAGCAGCGCGTTCATGGGGTTCGAGGGCGAGCAGGTCGATCAAATCCCCGTCATTCCCGCGAACGCGGGAACCCAGGGTTTCGAGGGTCTGCTCTAGCCGCACTGGGTCCCCGCCTTCGCGGGGAAGACGGTGCGTGTTGAACGTGACACTTCCACCCGTCACTTCGTACCCTGGCCGTCCGCCCAGCACATAACCGAGCGTCGACTTGCCTGCGCCGTTGGGGCCCATGATCGCGTGGACCTCGCCGGCATTGATCGTCAGCGACAGCCCATTGAGGATCGGCTTGCCGGCGACGGTGGCGTGGAGATTGGCGATGGTCAGCATGGTCATTCCTGCGGGCGGTAAGGGCGGCGAGCTGGGGTGCGGCCAGCGGGACGGCTGGTCCGGGCGCGCTCGCGGCGTTCGTTGTAGCGTTCGCGCATCACCGCGACGATTTGTGCGGCGGAAGCCTCAGGATCGGCCAGCGCATCGGCGGCGGCCACCCGCTCGACCCTGTAGCCGACTTCGGCCAGGCTGCGATCCCGGTCGGCGGTAAAGCCTGCGTCCTCGTCGCCGTCGAGCTCGATCACCAGCATCAGCGGCTTGCAGGCAAAATCGACGATCGCCGAGCCGATCACGTCCTGGCGTTTGAAGCTGTAGCCTCCGGTTTCGGCCGCCGTCAGCGCCGCCGCGAGCGCATCCTGCGCCGGGGTCGGATTGCGCCGCATCTCGCGCGCGCGCTCGTGCAGCGCATCGAGCCGCTTTTCGGAAATCTCCCACCCGCGACCTTTCTTCTTGATTGCAGGGGCGGCGTCATCGGCGGATGGTTCGCGGATGGTGAGGGTTTTTTTCATGCTTGTTACCAAAGTGAAATTGTTGGGTTGCCCGACGCTGAAATGGCTCTCGCCATCCAAGCCATTGTGCGAGCCTGTTCGGCAATCAACGCAGACTTCGAGCTTTCGGTCTCCGTTTGTCCCCCAAGGTTGATATAGCGTTGAGATGATTGCTTGAGGTGCCCGCAATTCGGAGAGTTCTCGAATTTCGTGCCTTCGCGAACATTGAACAGACATTGTTCTGCGTCGCCGTAAAAGGCGAGAGCCGCATCTTCCCGCTCCGAACCTTTACATCCGGGCACCAACAACAGTGGCAAAAATGCGATGAGGAAATGACTGCTCACCCCACGCTCCCCTCAAGCGAAATCCCCAGCAGCTTCTGCGCTTCCACAGCAAACTCCATCGGCAGCTGCTGCAGCACTTCCTTGGCGAAGCCGTTGACGATCAGCGCCACCGCCGCCTCCTGATCCAGCCCACGCTGCATCGCGTAGAACAGCTGGTCGTCAGAGATTTTCGAGGTGGTCGCCTCGTGCTCGATCTGGGCGCTGGGATTGCGGACCTCAATATAGGGCACGGTATGCGCGCCGCAGTCCTTGCCGAGCAGCAGCGAATCGCACTGGGTGAAGTTGCGCACGCCCTCGGCCTGCGGGGCAACCCGCACCAGCCCGCGATAGGTGTTCTGGCTACGCCCGGCCGAAATGCCCTTGGAGATGATCGTCGAACGGCTGCCCTTGCCGTTGTGGATCATCTTGGTACCGGTATCGGCCTGCTGGTAATTGTTGGTCACCGCGACCGAGTAGAATTCGCCCACGCTGTCTTCGCCGTTCAAGACGCAGCTCGGATACTTCCAGGTGATCGCCGAGCCGGTCTCGACCTGGGTCCAGCTCACCTTCGAGCGCTTGCCCTGACACAGCGCGCGCTTGGTGACGAAGTTGTAGATCCCGCCCAGCCCTTCGGCGTTGCCGGGATACCAGTTCTGCACGGTCGAATACTTGATCTCGGCATCGTCGAGCGCGATCAGTTCGACCACCGCGGCGTGGAGCTGGTTCTCATCGCGCATCGGCGCGGTGCAGCCTTCGAGGTAGCTGACGTAGCTGCCTTTTTCTGCAATGATCAGCGTGCGTTCGAACTGCCCGGTGTTCTCGGCGTTGATCCGGAAATAGGTGCTCAGCTCCATCGGGCAACGCACGCCCTCGGGGATGTAGACAAAGGTCCCGTCGGAAAAGACCGCCGAATTGAGCGCGGCGAAGAAGTTGTCATGCACCGGCACGACCTTGGCCAGCCAGCGCTTCACCAGCTCGGGATATTCACGAATCGCCTCGGAGATCGAGAGGAAGATCACCCCCGCCTTCTTGAGCTCTTCGCGGAAGGTCGTGGCAACGCTGACTGAATCGAACACCGCATCGACCGCAACCTTGCGCGCGCCTTCGACCCCGGCCAACACCTTCTGCTCCTCGAGCGGAATGCCGAGCTTCTTGTAAACCTCGAGAATCTCGGGATCGACCTCGTCAAGGCTGGCGAGCTTGGGCTTGGCCTTGGGCGCGGCGTAATAATAGGCGTCCTGATAGTCGATCGGCGGGACGTTAAGCTTCGCCCAGTCGGGCATCGGCATGGTCAGCCAGTGCCGGAACGCCTTCAAGCGCCAGTCGAGCATCCATTCGGGCTCGTTCTTCTTGGCGCTGATGAACCGGACAGTGTCCTCGCTCAGCCCCTTGGGGGCGAAGTCGGTCTCGATATCCGCCGACCAGCCGTGTTCGTAGTCCGCAACCTTGGCAGCAGCATCGCGCGCGGCTTGATCCTTGAGGGCGGCATTGTCGGTCATACGGCCACCTTGCGTTGATCGGGCTCACACGAAGACACGAAGATGCCGCTTTTTGGCCGCAGGCCAGCCTGACCACTCGAAGCCAGCGGCATCCGCAACGCAGCAATCAGGGCGCGGCTTCGCCGCAGGCGCAACATCTTGGTGTCTTTGTGTGAACCAAATTTCATCACGCCAACTCCGCCAACCGGGTCAGCGGCACATCGGCAAGCGCGCCGCGCATCGCGGCGTTGACGACACCCCAGTGCGGGCGGACCGCGCAGGCGCTTTCCAGGCCGCAGTCATGCTTGCCGTGATCGACGCAAGCCGTCAGCGCGATCGGGCCTTCGACCGCCTCGACAATATCAGCCAGGCTGATCGCCGCCGCCGGCCGCGCCAGTTTCAGCCCGCCACCCGCCCCGCGCGACGAGCGCAGCAGCCCGGCAGCGGTGAGATAGCTCACCACCTTTTGCACGGTCGGCACCGGCAGTCCGGTTTCGTTCGCCAGTTCGGTTGCCGAAACACGCACGCCGCCACAGTGGCGCGCGGCTGCGCTCATCGTCACGACGGCATAGTCGGCCATGCTGGACAGACGCATCGGCAGTCTCCGGGACAAATCGGACTGATTCGTTCCGGTTTCACCTAGGCGCGTGCGGCGCGAATTTCAATCGCCGGGAAGCCGCGCAAAATTAGGCTTCACTTCGCGGTAGACGCGCATGCCGCTCATCTGGCCGAGGATCGAATCGCCCTCGCCCGCCAGCGCGGTCGGGGTGCGGCCCATGAACAGCCGCATTTCGCGGATGAAGTGCGACTGATCGTAGAACAGGTTGAGCAGCTCCGCGATCTGCTCGGGACCGGTATCGGGCGCCTGCAGCAACGCGGCCACCCGCATGATCCGGTACTTGCGGACCAGCAGACGGGGTGCAACGCCGAAATAGCGCCGCACCAGCCGCTCGACCTGGCGCAGCGAATATCCCGCTGCCTCGCGCAGCTCATCCAGCGGCGGATCGAACGAGGCCGAGAGCCAGTCACCCACCTGCTTGACCAGTGCGACATGGCGCGGGTTGAGCGGGCGCAATCGCGGCGCAATGAAGGCGCTCATTATTTCAGCGAGCGCGCTGTCCGGTGCGCCGGCTTTGACTGCTGCCCGCAAACCTGCGGCCAGCGCGTCGACATCGTCGCCCAGCACTGTGCGGGCATCGAGCAGGCGGTTCGCACTGCGATCGGCATCGAGCCCGGTCAGCGCCATCCAGCCAAGCGGCGACAGCGTGGCCGCGAACAGCTGGACCGGGCCAGTGGCATCAAGCATGGCGGCGTGCGTCGACGGGGTTTGCAGCGCCACGGGGTCGGCTTGTTCCCGGCGGCCATCGGCAAAGGTCATCACCCCGGTGCCGCGCAGCACCACCACCAGATATCCGACACCTGCCGGGATCATGTCGCGCAGCACCTGCTCCGCGCAGTGGAAGTGGTAAAACGTCGTGACGAACGGCGCGAGCTGCGGCGCGGGCGGGACGAAATCGAGCTTGATCAGCGACGGTTCGGTCAGCGGCGCACCCGCTGCTGCCGATTGCTCAACCTGTAACGCTTGCCCTGCCACACAGCCCCCTTCAGCTGCGGACAGTGGACCGGGGCACTGCCGCCGGGCAACAAAAAAAGAGCGGCTCACCAGACCTGAGTCCGGAGAGCCGCCATGAAAGTGAGAACTCGCTACAGAAGCAACGAGCCCTTCGGGTCGCACGAGCCTACTATGACGATTCGCGGCGAAGCGATTGTATGGAATCGACAAGAGTCGAGCCGTTTACCCTCGGAATCTTGTGCAAAATCGTTTGCAGCGGCAATTACTGGCCCATGCTGTCCCGTCGACTTGGGTGATTCGCGCTGGCATAGCGACTCGCATGATGTTCCCCATGCTCCGCCCCGCGCTGTTCCTGATCGACCCTGAGCGCGCGCATCGGCTGACGATCGAAGCGCTGCGAATGATGCCGCACGGCGGCCCGGCCAAGGCAGGTCCGCTGGCGATCGAAGTGGCGGGAATCGCCTTTCCCAATCCGCTCGGCATGGCCCCTGGGTTCGACAAGGATGCCGAGGTGCCGGATGCGGTGCTGGGGCTGGGGTTCGGCTTTACCGAGATCGGCACGGTCACGCCCAGGCCGCAGCCCGGCAACCCCAAGCCGCGGCTGTTCCGGCTGGCACAAGACCGCGCGGTGATCAACCGGATGGGCTTCAACAACGGCGGGCTGGAGCTTGCCCGCACCCGGCTGGCGGCGCGCAAACGCCGCGGGATTGTCGGGGCCAATGTCGGCGCCAACAAGGATTCGGCCGACCGGATCGCTGACTACATCACCGGACTGCGCGCCTTCGCCCCGGTCGCCGATTACCTCACCGTCAACATCTCCTCACCCAACACCCCGGGCCTGCGCGACCTGCAGGGCGACAAGGAACTGGCCGACCTGCTCGGCGCGGTCGCGGCCGAACGGCAGGTGGGCGATCCGCCGGTGTTCCTCAAGGTCGCGCCCGATCTGGACGCCGCCGCCCCGGCGCGGATCGTCGAGGCAGTGGTGCGGCACGGGCTGTCCGGGATCATCGTCTCCAACACCACGATCTCGCGCCCGCCGCTCAAATCGCGCGACGCGGGCGAAGCGGGCGGCCTCTCCGGTGCACCTCTGCGCGATCTCGCCCAGCAGCGGCTGCGCGATTTCCACGCAGTGAGCCAAGGCGCAGTGCCGCTGATCGGGGTCGGCGGGATCGCCAGCGCCGAGGACGCCTGGGCGCGGATCCGTGGCGGGGCAAGTCTCGTGCAGCTCTACAGCGCGATGGTCTATGCCGGACCGGGGATCGCCCGCCAAATCACGCGCGGGCTGGAACGATTGATGCGCCGCGATGGCTTCGCGACCATTGCCGAGGCGGTGGGAAGCGAAGCTTAGCGCGGCGTGCGCTCTAGGGCCCGAGCAGCACCACACCTTCGCGGCGGGGGTCGAACCCACCGTCAACCTTGCCAGCGCGGATCATCACACCGTGGACGCCCGAATCCTCGCCCTGTCCCGGCTTCAGCGTCATCCCGCGTGCGGCAAGGCCGCTCAGCAGTTCAGGGCTGAACTTGGACATCTCACCATTGAAGTTGTTGCCGCGCGCGACCAGGTTCGGCAGCGCCAGCGCCTGCTGCATCGGCAAGTTCCAGTCGATCGCCCCAACCAGCGACTTGCCGACATAAGCGAGGATTGCATTGCCCCCGGCCGAGCCGATCGCGCCTGCAAAATGCCCCTCGGAATCGAACAGCACCAGCGGCACCATCGACGAGCGCGGGCGCTTGCGCGGCGCGACGGCATTGGGCGAAGGCGCACCATCCGCCATGAAGGGATCGAACGAAAAGTCGGTCATCTGGTTGTTCAAGAAGAACCCGTCGACCATCCGCCCCGAACCGAAGATCGATTCGACCGTAGTGGTCATCGAAACGACATTGCCGCGCGAATCGCGGACAATGAAATGCGAGGTTCCGGCAGGCTCCAGCGTGCGGTCGGTAATGGCCACGCTGGCCCCGGCAGGCTTGCCCGGATCAACCTTGGCGGCTGCAAACGTGCCGATCAGCGCCGCGCGCTGGTCAAGGTAGGTCGGATCGATCATCCCCGCGACCGGGACCTTCACGAAATCGGCATCGCCGACGTAAGTATCACGGTCGGCATACATCAATCGGCTCGCCTCGGCGAAGAGGAACCAGGCCAGCGGGTCATTAGGACCGCGCGCCGCAATATCGGTCCGCTCAAGCAGACCGAGCAGCGCCAGCAGCCCAACCCCACTCGATGGCGGCGGCGGGGCGCAGACCTTGTAGCCGCGATAGGGCGCGCAGATCGGCACGCGCTTGGTCGGTCGGTACTCGGCCAGGTCGGCCATGGTCATAGACCCTTCGAGCGGGGCCTGGCGGGTGCGCGCAACTATCTGTGCCGCCGTGCTGCCGCGATAGAGCGCATCGGCCCCATCGCGGGCAAGACGGCTCAGAAACGCGGCATATTCGGGATTGCGGAGCCGGTCTCCCGTCGCCATCCGGGTGCCGTCCGGCTTTGAGAAATAGCGCTTGGCATCGGGGCCTTCGAGCTGCGGGAAGGGCTGCGGCAAAAACCGTCCGAGCCGGGGGCTGATGATGAAGCCCTCATCCGCCGTCTGGATCGCCGCACCGAAGAGGTCGCGCCACGGCAAACGGCCATGTTCCCGATGCGCCAGGGAGAGCGCGGCAACCACCCCCGGCACTCCGGTCGCGCGGCCCGAGACCACTGCCTCGCGGAAGCCCAGCGGTTTGCCGTCGGGCCCGAGGAACATCGCTGGACTGGCCTGCGCAGGTGCCCGTTCGCGCCCGTCATAAACCTCCAGTTTGCCGGTCACGCCATCAAGGTGCTGCATGATCGCCCCGCCGCCGAGTCCCGAGCTTTGCGGCTCGACCAGCGAAAGCATCGCCTGCACTGCAATTGCCGCGTCGATCGCGTTGCCGCCTTGTTCAAGCACGTCCATCCCCGCTTTGGCGGCGAGCGGATTGGCGGCGATCACAAACGACTGAACCCCAGTGGCCCTGGGGGCAGGCGGGGCGGCAGATTGCCGAACGGAGCTTGTGGGAGCGCAGGAGGCGATCAGCAGGGCCGCGCAAGCGACGATCAATCGGTTCGGGGTCATGCCCGGGTCTTAGGCGGTGCTGCCGGGTGAGGCAATCGGACTGGCTTGCCGCAAAGCCTAAGCCGCCCTAGTCTGAACGAACAAGAGGATGCGCACGCGAAAGGGGCAGTGCGAGGATGCAGATCGAGGACGTCAAGACCAGCAACAACCTGGTCGAACTGCTGCTGACGCGCGCGGCGACGCGCGGCCACGCGCCGTTCCTCTGGGCCAAGCGTGATGGCAACTGGCAAGCGCTGAGCTGGACCGAAGTGGCGAGCCGGGTCTGCCGCCTTGCCGAAGGCCTGCGCAGCCTTGGCCTCAAGCAGGGCGACCGGGTGATGCTGGTGTCCGAGAACCGGCCCGAGTGGTGCATCGCCGACTTCGCGATCATGGCCGCAGGCTGCATCACGGTGCCGGCCTATGTTACCAACACCACCCGCGACCATGCCCACGTGCTCGACAATTCGGGCGCGCGCGCAGTGATCGTCTCGGACGACAAGCTCGCCAAGCCGCTGCTCCCGGCGGTGCTCAATTCGGACAAGTGCAGCCACCTGATCGGGATCGAGCCGCTGCGCATCGCGCAGGCCGGCAGCTTTGAGTATCACGACTGGGCGACGCTGATGTCCGGCGAGGCGGCAGCAGCGCGCGCGGCGGTCGATGCGCGGATTGTCGGGATCAGCCGCAGCGACACCGCCTGCATCATCTACACCAGCGGCACCGGCGGAGCACCGCGCGGGGTGCTGCAGCACCACGGCGCGATCCTCTGCAACGCTTACGGCGCGGGCAAGGTAGTCGAAGAGGATTTCGGCATTGCGGACGAGGTGTTCCTCAGCTTCCTGCCGCTCAGCCATGCCTATGAGCATACCGGTGGTCAGGCGCTGCCGATCGCGATGGGCGGGCAGATCTACTATTCCGAGGGGCTCGAGAAGCTCGCCAGCAATATCGAGGAAGTGCGCCCGACGATCATGGTCGTGGTCCCGCGCCTGTTCGAGGTGCTGCGCACCCGGATCATGAAGCAGATCGAAAAGCAGGGGAAGCTCGCCAACTACCTGATGGAGCGGGCGATGGGGATCGGCTCGCTCAAGGCGCAGGGCCGCAAGCGACTGCGCGATGCACCGATGAATCTGCTGATCAACAAGGCGCTACGACCCAAGATCAGCGCCAAGTTCGGCGGGCGGATCAAGGCGATGGTCTCAGGCGGCGCGCCGCTCAACCCGGAAGTCGGAGTGTTCTTCGACGCTATGGGGCTGACCATGCTGCAAGGCTATGGCCAGACCGAAGCCGGTCCGGTGATCAGCTGCAACCGACCCGCAGCCGGCATCAAGATGGACACGGTCGGCCCGCCGCTCGACGGAGTCGAGGTACGGATCGCCGAAGACGGCGAGATCCTGGTGCGCGGCGAGCTGGTGATGCACGGCTACTGGCGCAACGAGGCCGAGACCGCGAAGGCGCTGCAAGACGGATGGCTCCACACCGGCGATATCGGCCATATCGACGCGGCCGGACGGATCGTCATCACCGACCGCAAAAAGGACATGATCATTAACGACAAGGGCGACAACGTCTCGCCCCAGCGGGTCGAGGGGATGCTCACGCTCCAGCCGGAGATCGCTCAGGCGATGGTGATCGGCGACAAGCGCCCGCACCTTGTCGGGCTGATCGTGCCCGACGCCGAATGGGCGCTGGAATGGGCCCGCGCCAATGGCGAGAAGTTCGATCTCCACGCGCTGCAGGAACTGCCCGCCTTCAAAAGCGCGCTGCGCGCTGCGCTCGACCGGGTCAACAAGGACCTGAGCGTGATCGAGAAGGTCCGCCAGTTCACCTTCGCCGATGAGCCGTTCAGCATCGACAATGAGGAAATGACCCCCAGCCTCAAGATCCGCCGCCACAAGCTGAAAGAGCGCTATGGCGAGCGGCTGGAGGGGCTTTACCGGGGTTAGCTGTCGCTAAGCGGAGAGCGTAGCAGGCAGATTAGCGCCGCCATTTCAGCAGATTGCGCAGACGCGACCACAGGCCCAGGCGGTGCGGCGCGTCGGGTTCGGCCGGCGGCGCGACGCGACGCGTAGTCGGGACGTCCGGCACCGGAGCGATCGGCTCGACTGGAGTTGGCGTCGCGACCAGCGCTTCGAGGCGCGCCTGCAGGCTGGACTCGAGCAGCGGAAAGCCGGGTTCCGGCAGTGGCCGCGGCGCAGGTGTGACCGGTTCGAGCGCCGGAACAGCATTGTCCCGAAAATCCGTCTCGCGCGCGTCTGGTTCGCGCGGCGCATTGTCGCGCGGGCTCAGCATGTCGCGGAAGTCCCAGTGCTGAGCATGCGGCTTCTTGGCTAGCAGCGGCCCGCCCGGGATCGGGATGATCCCGGATTCGGAGGGTGGCGGCACGGGCAGGTCAACCCCGGCCACAGGGGCAATGGGTTCGGCCGGCGCGATTGGCTCAGGAACGGGATCGTCGCACGGCAAGCCGCGCAGCCTGGCGATGCGATTCGCGGCTTCGTCGGCACTTTCATCGAGCACAAGTACCGCGCGCTTACGCCCTCGCGGAACCCCGGCCATCAGCAGGCTGCTGTAGCGCGGCGGCGGCACGCCGGCGTCAACGACCCCGCTATCCTTGCTGGTGTCCTCGGGAATGCCGACCACTGGAGCGTCGAAATAGGGATAGACCCCGCTGCTGCCCGCCATCACGCAGAGGCGGCGCGGCAGGCCGTCCCGGGCGATTCGCGCGTCCACCGCCTGGAACAGGAGCACCGAGAGGAGACAGGCGCCTAGCGAACCGGCGCGGATTTGGTCTTCGTCGGGCGCTGCGCTCGCCAGCAGGCGGGCTTCAAGCAGGGCCAACGCACCGCGTAGATCATCGATCCCATCGAGCCCCAGAGCGTTGTCGGACGCTTCGCAGTCCCCGGTCCAGGAACAGCCGTGATAGGAGTAGCCTTCGAGCAGGTCAGCACGCGCGCTCTGCGAGAACGGGAAGGCGTCGTCGGTGAAATAGCTGGTTTCAAGATAAGGCCGCAGCCGCCCTTCGGCATCGGGCTGCGGCACGTCCTCTCCTTCCCAGCCGAAGGCGATCGAAAGCGCGGTGATCCGGCGATAAGGTTCGTCATGCCGCGCGACGGCGAGGCCAAGCGCGTCCCATCCGGTAAGGGTCAGGTCGTTAGCTGTGACTGTCAGGAAGCGCGCAGGCAGGATTCCGGCGGGCCCGGCGTAGGGCTCAATCAGGTCGCGCAGTTGCGCGGCCGCCTCGGCCGCCTGGCCGTGGCGCAATTTGCGTTCGATCGCGCGGCGGAATTCTTCCTCGCTCAGACCGGCTACGGCAATGATGGTGGTCACTCTGGTTTTCCCCGGGACTGCCCGCGGGGGAAAGTGCGCTGGATTGGTTTAAATGGCGTTACTGAAGGTGGGCGGTGTGATTTCGTTTGCGAAGTCGGCACCGGCCCTCTCCCCCGCCCGACCACCCAGAACCTAGGGTTACCCTATGGGTGGTCGGGCGGGGGAGAGGGCCGGTGCCGTGAGGCAGGGGCGGATGCCCTTGCCGTACCAATACGCTACGCAGCTTCCTTCTCGACCCACTCCGGATAGAAGCTCGGCTCGCGCGCGGACCAGCCGGGAGCAGTCGCGGCAGCTTCGCTGATCGACTGGAGCAAGTGCTTGCGCCGGTCAGGGCGAATCTGCGGCAATGCAGCAGCGGCGCAGAACGCGCTCGGCAGGAACGGACGAACCTCAGCACCAAGCAACCGCTCGTAGAGAAAGCGGAACGCTGAAAAGCCCTCGATCCGTTCTTGCGCAAGGTCGAAGGCAGCGACGCGCATTAGCTTGCCCATATAGGCTTCGAGCGATTCGAACCCGGTTTCAGCCGGAACCTGGCCGCGCAGGCCCTTCAGCTCCTGGTAGACGACATACTGGCTGCGAATCGAACCAGTCTCGCTGGCATCGCGCGCCCACAGCTTGAACGCATCCTGCCGTCCCAGTCCGACATCGAGGCTGCGCTTGATGTAGCGCTGCTCACACGGCGTGAAGCTGGCGAACTCGCGCAGTTCGGCAATGGTCAGCGATGCAGTTCCGGTATTGGCCATGTTTGTGCCCCCTGTATGAGGACAGATCACCACAAGATGGTTAAGATGCGGTTTACCACGATGGCTGACATCGCGTTCCAAGCGCCATCCGTGAACATCCGGGGTTGCCCGCAGGCAAGTGCGCATGGAATAGCGTTGGCATGGCTGGTTCCGATCCCGAAACGCTTGCCTTCTACGCCGCCCAAGCGCCGGATTATGCCGCCAGTGGCCCTGGCGGGATCGGCCGCCATCTCGACGGGTTCCTCAACCTGCTTGCTCCGGGCGCATGGGTCCTCGAGCTGGGGTGCGGATCGGGGCGCGATGCGCAGCACATGGAAATGCGCGGGTTTCTGGTCGATGCCACGGACGGGGTTCCGGAAATGGCCGTCCAGGCTGAGACCCGGCTTGGCCGACCTGTCCGAGTAATGCGTTTTGACGAGCTGTCTGCCCACGAAGATTACGACGGCATAGTTGCCGCCTATTCGCTGCTGCATGTGCCGCGCGCGGGGTTAGGCAATGTGCTGGGTCGGATCTGGCGCGCGTTGAAGCCGGGCGGCTGGCATGTTGCGACCTACAAGACTGCCGGAGGCGAAGGACGCGACCGGCTGGGCCGCTACTACAACTATCCCAGCGAAGCCGAATTGCGCGATTTCTATACAGCCGCCGGCGACTGGTCGGCGATCCAGACCGAAACCGGTGAAGGACGCGGCTATGAAGGCGGGATTTCACGCTTCGTGATGATCACGCTCCGCAAGGCAGGCTAAATCAGCCCAGCCAGCGGACTGGAAGGATCGGCGTATTTGCGCGTCGCCATCCGGCCCGAGAGGTATGCGTGCCGCCCCGCCGCCACCGCCAGCTTCATCGCCCGGGCCATGCGCAGCGGGTCCTTGGCCTCGGCAATCGCAGTGTTCATCAGTACCCCGTCGCAGCCGAGCTCCATCGCTACAGCGGCGTCGGAAGCCGTGCCGACCCCGGCATCGACCAGCACCGGCACCGAGGCTCCCTCGACGATCAGCCGGATCGTCACGCGGTTCTGAATGCCCAGCCCCGAGCCGATCGGTGCGCCAAGCGGCATCACGGCGACCGCTCCGGCGCTTTCAAGCTGCTTCGCGGCGATCGGATCGTCGGTGCAGTAGACCATCGGCAAAAAGCCTTCGCCAGCCAGTACTTCGCAAGCCTTCAGCGTTTCGCGCATGTCCGGATAGAGCGTCCGCGCTTCGCCCAGCACCTCAAGCTTGACGAGGTCCCAGCCCCCGGCCTCGCGCGCCAGCCGCAGCGTGCGGATCGCGTCATCGGCAGTGAAACAGCCCGCAGTGTTGGGCAGGTAAGTGATCTTCTTCGGATCGATAAAGTCGGTCAGCATCGGCGCCTTGGGGTCCGAGACGTTGACCCGGCGCACCGCGACGGTGACGATTTCCGCGCCGCTGGCTTCGACCGCAGCGGCGTTTTGTGCAAAGTCGGCGTACTTGCCGGTCCCGACAATCAGGCGCGAGGTGAAGGTTCGGCCAGCGACGGTCCAGCTATCAGAATTGTCTCCGCCACCCACAAAATGGACGATCTCGAGAACATCACCGTCGGCCAGCGCGACTTCACCCAACGTCGAACGCGGCACGATCACGCCATTGCGCTCAACCGCGACCTTGGCCGGGTCCAATTCGAGGCCGCGCACCAGGTCGGCAATCGAGCCGGGCGGGCTACGGCGCGGTTCGCCATTGACGGTAAGGGAAAGCAAGTCGGTCATCACCGACCGCAGATAGCGTAAGCGGTCTGTTTGGCAATGCGCTGACGGCGCATTGAGCGGCACCGGCCCGCTTCCCCAAAGGCAGGCGCGGATGCGCCTGCCGCACCAATCAGGAATTCTGGCGCAAGTTGCGCAAGTGCGCTGTGGCAACAAGGCCGACGCCGACGATGGTGAACAGCGCCTCGACCACTCCGTGCGGGACCATCAGCGCCGTGCTCATCAGTGCGATCCCGGCGGCGCCGATCCCGAGCGGGCCGAAATTGCCGTGGCGCGCCGCGCCGATCGCCAGTGTCAGAATGCCGAGCCCGATTGCGAGGGCCAGCCCGACGCGGTGAATCGCCGGCGCGAACAGGAACTGCCCGCCCAGTCCGAGCGAGCTGACCACCACGATCGAGGCGAGGCAGTGCAGCGCGCAGAGCCCGGAAAGCAGCACGCCGGCGCGGTCCAGCCGCCCGCGAATCGAGAACAGGTCATTGCGCATGCCCAGCCTATGTATGTTATGGTGTATCATCTTGCAAGGCGGGCGTAGCATCTGCCGTGTGACCGCTTGCGCTTTTGCTTGACCGGGAGCAGGGCGCGCGGATGGCCGATCCGCTTTCTGCTTCCCACGCCCGTCCGCTGGCGCTTGTCCGGTGGTTGTTCATCGTCGCTGCGCTGGTCGTGGGTATCGTCGCGGTTGGCGGGATTACCCGGCTGACCGAATCCGGCCTTTCGATCACTGAATGGAAGCCGGTGACCGGCGCGATTCCGCCGCTGAGCGAAGCGCAGTGGCAAGCCGAGTTCGCAGCTTACAAGCAGATCCCGCAATATACGCAGATCAACGGCCCGGCCGGAATGACGCTGGCGGATTACAAGTTCATCTACTTCTGGGAATGGGTTCACCGCCTGATTGCGCGCGTGATTGGCATGGCCTTCGCGCTGCCCCTGGCGTGGTTCTGGCTGCGCGGGGCGATCCCGGCGGGATACAAGCTGCGCCTGCTCGGCTTGCTCGCGCTGGGCGGCTTTCAGGGCTTCATCGGCTGGTGGATGGTCTCCTCGGGGCTCGACGCCGGGGCCGACGTGAAGGTCGCGCATTACCGCCTTGCTGCGCATTTGCTGACCGCATTGGTCACGCTTGGCGCGCTGGTCTGGACCGCGCTTGACCTGCGCGCGCTGGCGCGTGGCGAACCCGCCGCGCGGCTCACGCGATTCGGGACCCTAACGCTGTCTGCGCTGCTGCTGCAATTGTTCTACGGCGCGCTCGTGGCGGGCCTGCGCGGCGGCTATGTCGCGGGTGCGGGCTGGTTCAACTGGGACGCTTGGCCGCTGATGCAGGGTCGCCTGCTGCCCGCCGGGATCGACTGGCTGCAGGGCATTGGCCATGCGCTGCTGTCTGATCCCTACCTGACGCATTTCATCCACCGCTGGTGGGCCTGGGTGGTGGTTGCGCTGCTGATCGTGCTCGCGCGCAAGGTGCGGGCGACTGCACGGCCTGCGTCGATTGCCGTGCACAGCGCGTTCGGGACGCAGGTGGTTCTGGGGATTGCGACGGTCTATAGCGGCGTCGCGTTGTGGCTCGCGGTATTGCACCAATTGACCGGCGCGCTGCTGGTGATCGCCACGGTCTGGGCCGTGCATGCGCTCGGACGTCGTCCTGTCTGAACGATCCCGCAGTCGCCTCGATAGCGGAGGCAATTCCACCATCACGCTTGACGGATCGGTCGAAGCTGGCCCTAACCTGTCAAGCGCGCTGTCCCGGTACTATGCCGGGCGGCGATGGGGCAATCGCAGGAGTGTGATATTTTGAATCGGGCCGTGTTCGTCGCTGCGGCAAGTTTGGTCGCGCTGGCCGTGCCGGGAATCGGCGTGCGCGCCGATCCGGTGGATTCGTCCGCCTTTGCGCCGCTGGGCGAGCCGCTGCTGGTGACCCGAACGGTGGTGCGCACCTTGCACGACGGCAAGGAAATTGTCGCCCGCCGCAGCTATCTGGTCAGCTTTGCGCCAGACGGCGATGCGTTCACGGTGAATGGCAGACTGGTCGCAAGCGAGATCACCGCACCGCCTGCCTTGCAGGCGATCGCCGAGCTTGAACGTGCACGCCCCGATAGCGGCACCTTCCCGATCGCCCTCGATCGTAGCGGCCTGGCCCGAGCCGGGAGCGTTCCCGCCAGCCCGTCCAGCGCAAATGCTGATGCGGCACGGGCTGCCCGCGCGCTGGTCGCCGGAGCCGACGTTGCAATCGCCGACAAGCGCGAAGCTGACGCCTTCATTGCAGAAGCCGCGGCGCGCGGTTCGGCGATCCCCTGGCCAGCCGAGCTGTTCAGTCCGGCGGCCGCTGACCGGCACGACCGGCGCTCTGTGGCGCTTGCCAATGACGAAAACGGCACGGTTGAAGTGACCCACCGGATCACGGCGCGGCTGCCAAATGGCGCTCCGGCCGGTTTCATCCGCGAGGTGGTGACCGAGATCGGCGCAACCCGGCGCGTCAGCCGTGAGGAATGGACGATCCTGCCGCGACCGACGCACTAGCCTTTCGCGGTATTATTTTACCTCTCTGCAAAAGCCCGGGTTTGCTTGACTTTCGCGCCCTGGTGCAACAAAGGGCCGCCTTCTTGCAGTGCGGAACGTGTCCCGCTGCGGATTCGGAACCTTTGAGGAATTGGGCCATGAAGGCGCTAAGCAAGGTCACCCGGTCGATCAAACCGGCTGAGGTGGAAAAGAACTGGCATCTGATCGATGCTGAAGGACTGGTGGTCGGACGCCTTGCGGTGATCGTCGCCAATCTTCTGCGCGGCAAGCACAAGCCGAGCTTCACCCCCCACGTCGATTGCGGCGATCACGTTGTCGTGATCAACGCCGAAAAGGTGAAGTTCACCGGCAACAAGCTCAAGCAGCAAACCTATTACAAGCACACCGGTTATATCGGTGGCATCAAGGAAATTACTGCGGACAAGGTTCTCGCCGGCCGCTTCCCTGAGCGCGTGCTTGAAAAGGCCGTGGAACGCATGATCGCGCGCGGTCCGCTGGGCCGGGCGCAGATGCGCGCCCTGCACCTCTATGCCGGGACCGAGCATCCCCACGGCGGCACGCAGCCCGTCGCGCTCGATGTCGCTTCCATGAACCGCAAGAACAAGGTGGGCGCATGATGCCGGATACTTCTGACACCAACACCGTCACCGATCTCGCCGATCTCGGCACTGTTGCCGAGCTTCCGGCGGCACCGACCGGTCCCGCCGCGCCGCTGCGTGAGCAGGAACT
>Ga0209082_1000253_pt1 | contig 23018 bp, 15 predicted proteins | sample ColdCreekSource_FD_184127 | JGI IMG/M metagenome (GOLD analysis project Ga0209082, IMG submission 184127) | Groundwater microbial communities from Cold Creek, Nevada to study Microbial Dark Matter (Phase II) - Cold Creek Source (SPAdes) (version 3) | ecosystem: Environmental > Aquatic > Deep... | reverse complement strand
CGTCGCGCACGGTGCCGCCCTTGGCGATATCCGCATACGACGTTGCAACACCACCGAACGTGTCCGCCATCACCTTGGTGATCGCTGCTGTCAGCGTGGTCTTACCGTGGTCGATGTGGCCGATCGTTCCAACGTTTACGTGGGGCTTAGTTCGGACGAACTTTTCCTTCGCCATCGCGGTCCTCCGTGTCGTCCTTCTTCAGGCTCAGTCGTCGCGTTAGTATTAGGGATGATTGCAGAGCCCAGGATGAGGATTGAACTCACGACCTCCTCCTTACCAAGGAGGTGCTCTACCACTGAGCTACCTGGGCGGCGGTAATCTGTCGGTATCAGTATCGGTATCGCGTATCAGTCACGTTGAGGGCCGGCTTTTTAGGGCCGACTTACTCAGAGCGGGAGACCGGGTTCGAACCGGCGACATTCAGCTTGGAAGGCTGACGCTCTGCCAACTGAGCTACTCCCGCAAATCCCCTTCAGGCACTGCTTCGTCTCTCAATCGGGGGTGGAGGGTAGTGGGTTCGAACCACTGTAGGCATAAGCCGGCAGATTTACAGTCTGCTCCCTTTGGCCGCTCGGGCAACCCTCCGTAATCGTTATGTATTCTTAGTGTCTTCGTCGAATAAAGTCACGCGAGTTCTGAGCAAGCTTGCTCGCGGGATGGAGCTGGCGACGGGAATTGAACCTGCAACCGCCTGTTTACAAAACAGGTGCTCTACCGTTGAGCTACGCCAGCAACAGAAACTCCTGCAATCACGCAAAGTTTCCTTCGTGTTGTCACGACGGACGCGGGCCTGCGTATGCCACGCAAAAGGGGCGCCTCTTGTACGTAGCCGCGGGTAAAGAGTCAAGAAGAAGGGGCACATAAGACGCAAAATCGATCCAACAAAGATGATCACGGCCATGGTCAGCTCCAGGGCCACGTGGCGCGCGCGGCCACGATCACGGCCAGGACCACTTGGGCGCGCACCGCCACGATCACGGCCAGGAGCACATGAACGTGAGCGTGGATGTGGACGCGGGGCGTGGACGCAGCCGTGGCCGCTGGCGTGAGCGGGAACATTACCGTGCCGGTGGCCGACCAGCCGCTCTCATCGCGCTGCTCAACAACCGCCGCCGCCCTGTAGGAGACGCGGAGAGGAGACGCCGAGAGGCTTTCTGCAATCAGCCCAACATCTCCTCGGCTCGCTGCCTGCGCCCCGTCTGTGCGAGGGCTGAGCGAGGCCACCTGTGCTTAGCTCGCACGGGCAGGATCGGGTCCACGGTATCGTTCCTGTTCACGCCAGCGGTCGCAGCCACGCAACATGTTGACGCTCACGTCCACGATCACGTGAGCGTGAGAGTGGTCGTGAGTCGTTGTCGTGAGCGTCGTGGTGGTCGCGAGCGTGAGCGTCGTCGTGCTCGGTCAGCCGGTGTACAAACGAGGTCGAGACGCCCGCGCTGTGCAGCCACCAGCGTCGACGCCACTGGCTGCGGCACGCGATGTAGGGCGATCACCCATCACGACTCCGAAATGATCGCTTAGGCGCCACGAATTGTGTGCGAGCGGCCGAAACGTTTCCTTGTTTGTCACAATGACCTGGTAGCGCTACGGCCGTGAAGCCAGTCCTCCTAGGTTCCTATCGACTGATCGCAAAGCTCGGACGCGGTCGCGTGACCGATGTCTATCTCGCTACGCGCGAGGGCCAAGCCAGCAAGGAGGACCTGCTCGTCATCAAGCGTTTGCGCACTGGCAGGAGCTCGCTGGATGAGCCGCGCGTCGATGTGCAGGTCGGAATCGATGCTGAGCAGGCGACGTGGCTGCAGCATCCACACATCGCCAAGATGTTCGAGATCAACCAGACCGGCAGCGCGCCGTACTGGGTGATGGAATATGTGGAAGGTCAGCCGCTCGATCGCTTATTGAGCTCAGCGAATCGCGCAGGTGGCCTGCCCGTAAGCTTCGGACTGCGCATGCTGTGCGATCTGCTCGCGGCGCTCGATTACGCACACAACCTTCAAGACGACGCAGGCCGCCCGCTCGGCATCGTTCATCGCGATGTCCGACCGCACAACATCTTCGTGAGTTACAGCGGCGCAGTGAAGCTGCTCGACTTCGGCGTGCCGCGGCCTTCCGCGGCGCACGCACTCGATGCGACGCGACCCGAGGGCGGTCGCGCTTCTTACGTGGCACCCGAGCAAGCGTTCTCGGGCAGCGTGGATCGACGCGCGGATGTGTTCGCTGTTGGGCTGGTGATGTGGGAGCTGTTGTCGAAGCGCCGGCGCGCGAGCAGTGAGATCCCTGTGGGCACGCTGAGTGGACTGCAGCCCGAGCTCACCACCGAGCAAGGCGCGATCGATGCGGACTTGAGCGCTGAGCTGTCGCGCATCAACGATCGCGCGCTCGAGCGTGATCCCGAAGCGCGCTACGCGAACGCCGCACAGATGCTTGTAGAGCTCGAAGCGGCGCTCGAAAAACTCAGCGATCCGCGCTGTTCGACTGCGCCGATGGCGCGCGCAAACCTGGGCAACCTGATCGTTCGACTGTTCAAGAACGAACGCAACGACGCCGCACGGCGCATTCAGCTCTTGCTCGCAGTGGACACCATCGCGCCCACATCGACGCTCGATGCGAGCGAGTCAAGCAGCACGCCCGAGATCAGCAAAGTCAAAGTGAACGGCGATGTTCGTCCGCCGCCGTTGCGATTATCGCGGCCACGTGCTGAGCCGAGCGAGCCGAGCATCCCGCATTCGGTCACGCCTGCGGGTGTGCGGCCCGACCCCAGCGCAAAGCCCAAGTCGGAGGGCCGCGCTGCGGCGGCGTTCGCGGCTGTTCTGCTCGTGTTTGCTGGCGTGGGCGTCACCTGGTCGCTGACGCGCACGGAGCCGAAGCAAGAGACTCAGACCGCAGCGATCTCCGCCAAGGCCGAGCCTGCACCGACCACCGTGTTGCGCTTGTGCGGCTCGAACACCGTGGGCGCCGAGCTCGCGCCAGCGCTGGTCGAGGCGCTGTTCGCGAGCAAAGACAGCGCTGCCAAGCTCTCGCACAAGCGCAACATCGATTCGGATGTGTCGCAGCTCGTCTCGAGAGCGGACGACAAAACGCTGAACGCCGAAGTCACGGCACGTGGCACGGCCACTGCGTTCGCCGGTCTCGCCGAAGGAAACTGCGACGTCGGCATGGCCTCGCGCGCGATCGATCCTGCCGAAGCGCAGCGGCTGAAAGACAAAGGCCTCGGCGACCTGGCGACGGCTGCGAACGAGCACGTGATCGCGCTGGACGGTGTGGCCGTGGTGGTTCATCCCAACAACCCGCTGAGCGCGCTCGATCGCACTGCATTGCACGCAATCTTCACCGGCAAGGTCAGCGACTGGTCCGAGGTCGGCGGCAAAGCCGGACCGATCCACGTGGTCGCGCGCGACGATCAATCAGGGACGTTCGACACGTTCCAGCACCTCGTGCTCGCTCAAGACAAGCTGATCGAGAGCGCCAAGCGCTATGTTCGCAGCGATGCGCTCGCTGATGCAGTCGCGAGCGATCCCGCAGCCGTTGGCTTCGTTGGCCTCGCGTATGTTCGCACGGCCAAAGCACTCGCGATCGGCGAAGCGGGCGCGGCACCGCTCCTGCCGACGCAGTTCACCGTGGCGACTGAAGGCTACATGCTGGCGCGCCGACTTTATCTGTACACGCCTGACAAGCCGAGCAGTCCGTGGGTGACTGAGCTCGTCAACTTCGCGATGTCGGCGAAGGGGCAAGAGATCGTAGCCAAGGCTGGCTTCGTGAGCCTGAGCCTGTTGACGGAGACGATGCACTGCGATGGGCAGTGCCCGCCGCGCTACCAGACGCTGGTCGAAAAGGCGCACCGTGTATCGGTGGACTTGCGCTTCCGCGCGGGCAGCGATCAGCCGGACAGCCGCGCGCGACGCGACATGGACCGCTTGGTCACGCTGCTCCAGAACTTCCGCGAGCCGAAGCTGCTGCTCCTCGGGTTCTCGGACAGCCAGGGCAACTACGACTCGAACCAGAAGCTGTCGCGCGATCGCGCAAAAACGATCTCAGATCATCTGGCCCAGCGCGGCATTCATGCCTCAGTCGTGACCGGCTTCGGTTCAGAAATGCCCGTGGCCAACAATGAGAGTGAGCTCGGCCGTCAGCGCAACCGGCGAGTGGAAGTTTGGTTCGAGCATCTGTGAGCCAGGATTGATCCCCTGGAGCCTTGTTCGCATGGCTGATTCAGGCTAGCACCGGAGCGCTCGGTGCCGGGGGGAGCTGGCGCAGAGCTCGCAGGTCGAGAACCTGCCACGGAGGCGTGCTCATGAGGGCGTGCATCGCGCTGCTGCTGTTATTGGGCGGCTGCAGCCTCGACACTGTTTCGCAACGCGTCGACGGTGCCTCGTCGGTTCCGAAGTCGCGCCCGTCGCGCACAGCTACGCCGCGCTTCGACGCGCCCGTCCGCGCGCGCCCGGGCAGCAGAAGCCTGCCCGATGAAGATGTCGATGGCGGCGGCCCTGGCGCGGACGACGGGTCGAACCAGAAGGACGCGGGTCGAGCTTCGCGCGATCGACCCGCCACATCCGCAGAGCGCGAGGATAACGACGCCAAGCCGGTGGAGACGAGCGACGAGTCGCAAGCGACCCCAGCGGACGCGGGCGCGTCGGACGCAGCGAGCGACGACGGCGAGCAGACGGGTTCGGACGACAAGGATGGCCCGGACGAAGCCCAGCAGCCCGACGACGATGATACGGACGAGGTCGAGCAGCCTGACGAGCCGTCTTCAGACGATGGCGACGACGAGCGGCAACGGCGAAGCGGCCGCGGTCGGGATGGCCAGGGCAACGGCGAGCGCGGCGAGCGCGACCACTCCGACGACGACGAAGACTGGGATGACTCCGACGACGACGAAGACTGGAACGATGGTGACGGTCACGGTCGACGTGAGCGCGGAGACGGTGATCGCGGTGGCCGAAGAGGCGGTGGTCGCAACGAGCGCGAGCGCGATGACGAAGACTGGGACGAGGGTTGAGCGTCGCCCCACCCTGCTTCGGTGCTAGCGCCCGGATCTGTCATTGCGCTGCACTGTTGATTCGTTGAAGGGATGCCTTCACAACAGCCGCATGGAATGGACCGCTCAGCACGCCCCAGACATTCGCCGCAGCGCTCGAATCATCGGCATCGTGTTGATGACCTGTGGTTGCAGCGCGAGCGCGAAGCCGAGCACCGCCGCCGATCCGAGTGAGATGCAACCTACCGGCAACCCTTCAGGTGGTGTTCCGGCACGGCAAACGAACGCAGGCACCGGCGTCGTCGGATCGCAGCCATCGGCGGCAGGCATGTCCAGCGCAATGACAGCAGGACAAGCTGGGCGTTCCGGCAGCGTGAGCGCAGCGCGTGATGCAGGCATGGCCAACCAAGCAAGCGGCGCAGATGCCGCGGCTCCAGGCAACGCCGCAAGCTCCGGTGCCGCCGTGAGCGGCGAAAAGGTCACGTTTCACAACGGCGGCTTTTGGAAGGATGCTCAAGGCGATCGCATTGAAGCGCATGGCGGCGGGTTCTTGCGCGTGGACGACACCTGGTACTGGATCGGCGAAGACAAGTCAGGCAACAGCGCCGGCTTCAAAGGCGTCAACTGCTACGCGTCGAAGGATCTCGTGACCTGGGAGCTACGCGGCGCGGTGTTGACGCGCGCCACAGCACGTGAGCTCGATACGATGGATCGCATCATCGAGCGACCTAAAGTCAGCTACAACGCGCACACCCAACGTTATGTCATGTGGCTACACTGGGAGGGACAGAATTACGCCGAGGCCAAAGCTGGCGTGTTTAGCAGTGAGAACGTCGACGGACCTTACATCTTTCACTCCGCCTTCCAACCACTCGGCAACATGTCACGTGATGACACATTGTTCGTTGATGACGATGGCACGGCGTACTTCATCTCGGCGGCAAACGAAAACGCTGACTTGATGGTGTACCAGCTGACGCCCGACTACCTCGAGATCGAGCGCCACGTGATCAAGCTGTGGGCCGGTCAAAAGCGCGAAGCGCCGGCCATGTTCAAAGATGCCGGCAAGTATTACCTCGTGACCTCGGGCGCCACCGGCTGGGATCCCAATCAGGCTAAATATGCGACGGCAGACGCCATCGCAGGACCCTGGTCCGAGCTACGCAACTTAGGCAACGGCACAACTTTCGACACGCAACCCACGTACGTCATTCCAGTCCAAGGTACGAAACTCACGACGTACATCTACGCCGGCGATCGCTGGCAAGACCCCGACCTTGCGAGCTCGAAGTATGTTTGGCTCCCGTTGAAGCTCGACAATGGTCAGCTCGCGCTCGACTACTACGCCGATTGGACAATGGATCTGACAACGGGCGAATGGTCAGTCGACGATGGGTTTATCCCGCAGAACAACTGGCGCTTGCTGCATACGGACAGCGAAGAGACCGCGGCAGAGAACGGGCGCGCCAGCAACGCCTTTGACGACTCACCCTCGACCATCTGGCACACCGCTTACACAAACAACAAGCCCGCACCCCCGCATGAAATCCAGCTGGATCTCGGCGCCAGCTACGAGCTCACCGGCCTGCGCTACTTGCCGCGCCAAGACGGCGTGGACTACGGCACGATCGCCGACTACGCGCTCTACATCAGTCAAGATCCCGCAGCGTGGGGTGACCCCGTCGCCATGGGCAGCTTCCCAGCCAACAAGGAACCCAAGCCCATCACCTTCGCTGCACACGCAGGACGTTATGTACGCTTCGTCGCGCTGCGTGAGATCAACGACAAACCCTACGCCAGCATCGCAGAGCTCGACCTCTCCGGCACGCCGCAGTGACAAACACACCCGGACCCATCCACCAGCCGAAGCCGCGCTCAACATCGCGCGCCAGCACGACACCACAACCGCCGCCGCTCTCAGCTGCGTGCTCCGTGGGCCTGCCAGCATCTCGCACCGTTTCCGACCCCGCGTCGCCCGCATCGGTGCCGGCGTCCATGGCCGAGCTGTTTCCCGGGAACGCGCAACAATGGCTCGTGCTCTCCACGCAGTCACCGCTGCCTTGCAGCCACGTGAACGTGTCCTTGGAGCGCAGTGTCGTCACCGGGCCGACCGGTGGACGCAGATCCCAGCGTAAACGAATGGAGCCGGCCACATCGTTGCGATCGATATGGAAGCACTGCTCGAGGTCACCGGTCTGCACCACTTGATCTTGGATCCATGGGATCCAACCCATGTCCGGTTTTTCCTCGAGAAAGTAGTACGCATCGAGTCGCGTGTCGTTGGGAACATCGACGCAGCCCTGCACGCGCCGGCCCTGGTACGCAAACACCACCTCGTTCACGGGGTTGATCGCGCCCGCCGCGGGGTTGTGCTCCGCGTCGATGATCTTCACCACACCGGGCCGCGCGGCCCAGGCATTGTAAGGTGGACTGAAGACGTAACCGGTCACCGTGTAGACACCTGCCGGCACGTCCGCGATCTTCCAACGCACGGGAACGAGTGACTGTGTCGCAGTGATCGGCCGGCGCGCGTCGTCCGCGGTGATGCGTAGCCAGCTCCCATCCAAGTCCGGTCGCGTCTCTAGTACGCGCGCGGGTGGCAAGTCTGTTTGCTCTGCGGTCACGCCTGTTGCCATCTCGACGGCTGCCGCTGACCGCTGCACGTCATTGTGCGTGACCCACAAGGGAAAAATGATGCCGCGCCCCTCGAGGTCCGAATATGGCACGTACATATCGTCGACGCCGACGGTCCAGATCGTGCCAGTCAGCGCGAAGAACTGGTGAGTCTTCGCATCGCTGACGGGGATGTCGCCCGACTCGATGATCGTGTCGTCCATCAGCACCGCGTAGTCGATGTCGAGGTGCTCTTGCTCGCGCTTGTCAGCGACGACCATGCACGGCGGATCGCTGAATGTCGGTGACTCAGCGGCAGCTGGATGCGCGTGCACGCGTGCACAGATACAAGTCGTGCTGAATACGATCCAACACAAAACCTCGCACACGATCTTGAGTCTGCGTTTCTCGCCCATCAGTAAGCATGCTATAGCGATGTGTGTTCGCATGACACTAGGGATAAGTACTGGCCCTAACAGTGAATGAGAATCATGCATCGCAGAACCATTCAACACGTCCTGATCGTAGTGTCGCTCTGCGGCTGTACCACCGTCGCCAACACGGAAGGGGACCTGAGCGCTGGCAATCCCACAACCAGCGCAGGTTCCCCAGCGGCGGGAAATACTGCCGGAGCTGCGGCCAGCGCTGGATCGTCAGCCGTCGCTACAGATGCGGTGAGCTTCGAGACGAGCGTGCAGCCGTTCATCAACATGGCGTGCAACTGCCATCAGAGCGATCCGCTGATGGCGCCGTTCAGCCTGAAGAAGGGTGAGGCGTACAAAGCCATCGTGAATGTCCCCTCCAATCAGGTCACATCCATGATGTTAGTGAAGCCTGGCTCCACTCAGGAGAGCTATCTCTGGCACAAGGTCAACGGAACGTTTCTCGATGTCGGCGGGAGCGGCCAGATCATGCCGTTTACTATTCCGCTGAATGAAACCGAAAAGAAGATCTTCGAGGGCTGGATACTCGCGGGTGCCAAGCCGTAAGCGCTCGGCACCCGCGGGGTCACTGCGTCAGGGTCCGCCGAAGCCACCCGTCGAGTCGATCGTTCCGCAGAAGTTCTGGCTCGTTCCCGGCAAGCGCGGGAAGTATTGGAAGAACGTCGTGCACATCTCTTGGTTGGTGGCTTCACCGCCGGTGATCGTGAAGTCCGTGGGGTTTTGGTACTCGCAGGTCGTGACCAGCTCGTCGCCCGGTAAGAGCTTCACGCACGGCTTGTGCGGCTTGAACTGCTGGTCGAAGAAGCCCGCAAAGCCCTGCGTCATTTGATCGCCGAACGTGAACGACAGCTTGCCGTCGCGCCAGTGCTCCGTCTTGATGTGACGGATCATGAGGTGCGCGTGCTGCATCGACGCGAACACATAGATCGGATGCGTCAGCTTCATGGCCATCATGTCGCTCGTGCAGCGCGCTTCGTGCTTATGCGTGCTCTGCGGCGGGATCATGATGCCGCGCACATCACCCTGCTCGAAGTTGCCGGCGTCGTACTTGCGGAGCTTCTTCGTGACGTACACGTTGAAGCCGCCCTTGTATGTGGTTGCGCCCTCGAAGTGCGTCTGCCAGAGGAAGCGCGCCTTGCCACCATTCTCAGGCCCACCGACTGGATAGCCAGCCAGCGTCGGCGTCCACTCGGTCGGCTTCGTGCCGGTCCACGTGTAGTCGACCGTTGGTAAGCCGCACAGTCCGCCTTGCTGCATCAGGTAGAATGGCTTCGGCGCGAGTGAGACCTGTTGATGGTGCACCGTGCGATCTTCGACGGCGCCCTCCCAGCCGATGATGTGGCCTTTCTCCGGCATGTCGATCTCGACCCAAAAGCAGGCGTAGGTCGTGCCTGCCATCGAAGTGAATCCGTTCGGCACGACGTCCGAGGTGCGAACCTTGAGCACCTCCACCGGTTCATCGGCCGTGGGTGGTGAACCTACGGGATCGCACGCGGCTTCGTCCGCGGCGTCGACCAGCACGGGCGGAGGCGCGGCTGCCATCATCGGGCCTGCCGCTGTAGGCGGCACCGCAGGCGCAGTGCCTGGTGGTGGGATCTGAGGGTTGGCGGTCGGCGTGCTCGCAGGCGGGATCACGGGCGCCTTTGTTCCCATGTCAGGCGCAGCTGCCGCCGGCGTGCGTGAGATCACTGGTGCCGCAGATCCTGCAGCTCCAGGGCCTACCGTGTTCGGAAAGCTCGGCGCCACTGTGCTCGCTGGCGTACCCGAAGCAGCGTTCTGCTCTGGGGCGCCGCAAGCGAACGCGCACAACGTCCATGCGATGGCCAAAGCGCTGCTGCTTTTGGCTGCGCGCGGCTTGGACCAAGCTGGAGACGCAACCTCCAGCTGCAACGGCAAACAGCGAAACGTTATCAACTCGCGACTGCTCCGCATGATCTTATCCTCCCGACACCGGCGCCCAAGGCCTTGAATATTGACGTTCGCTGCAGCGACGCGAGTAGTTCCCGCGCTCTCGTGTTCGACGACTGCAACGACGGCGCGACGCGACCACCAAGTGCTCAGTCTCCGCCTTCAACGTGGGCTCATCGACATGAGCCCTTGTTCTCCTTCTACAGGCGGCCCCCGGAGACCACAAGTGTGTTACTCAGTAACCTGCGAACGTGGTACGCAACTTTCCCAGCTTGAACCTAAGACTCACGAAGGTGGCCAATCACGATGACGATCCGGCCTGCAGAGACCTCGCCGATAAAACTCGCTGCAGCTGCTGTTGGGTCGCGCGCGTCAGCACGCACTCGACTTTTCGGCTGCCGAATGAGCGCGAGCGCGCAGCCTCAAGCCCGACACCGCGCAGCAGGCTTCACTCTTGCGCAAGATAGTAACTATGTTACTCAAATTCCTACCGACCCACTTTGGGAATGCGCCGACTGCTACCAAAAGGCGGGAATCGTTTGTTTTTCTGGGCCAAACCGCTCACCACACGCGCTGAAATCCTAAGAATTTGACGCCCGATCTCCACCGCTGGCGAGGTTGACTGTGTAACTCACTTAATGAAATGGAGCGCTGAGGAGCATGCACACAAGCGAGCCATGGACGGCTGCGCAGCGCGCGAATTTCGCGCTGCGCGGCACGAGCAGATCTGCGCCTACACGCACATCTGCGACGCCGGATCCGCAGCCAATAGCTGCGCATCCAGCACACGCTCGTGCATTCGAGTGAGCACGCAATGGCCATGCGCAGCCAAGAGCAGCAACAAGACTCGCGCAAGCAATCGTTTCGGAGGAGCGCTCTGAGTCATGGATTCGGAGCGAGGAGGCGAACGTGAACTGGAAAACAGCTGTGTTAGGTCTAGGAGTACCACTTATCGTCGCGTGCGGAAGCGCCGGCGGTGAAGCCACCACGGAGGGCGCCGCCGGCGCTGCACCCGCGGCACCCGCAACGCCAGGCGCGACCCCGGGTCCCGCTACAGCCGCAGCTGGCAGCGGCGCCGTTGCCGGCGCTGTCACACCAGCGGCGACATCGAATGTACCAGCGACGACCGCTGCTGCACCTGCCACGGCCCCTGCGACCACGCCTGGTGCCGCAAGCACGCCGGCGATGGCCGGCGCGATGGTTGCACCGATGACCGGCGCGACCGCGCCGACTGCAATGCGCTCGTGTCCAACGTGCGCGATTCCACCGGAGTGCCACGGCTTCCCGATGGACGGCCTCAAGTACAGCCCCGGCGGCACCGCCCTGCCCAACAAGTGCGAGCCATTCCACCGCACGCTGAACAACCCGTACGCAGTTCGCTGCATCGATGCGATGCCGAACTACAAAACGCCGTACCCGGGCGACGAGTACTGCATCCTGCCGCCGCCACCTGACAAAGGTACGCAGATCGGCTTTCACCCGCAGGGCATCACCAAAGTCTACTGGGACCAGATATGGGCCGGCGACATGAGCGGCTACGACACCCAGGATCCCGAGTGGGTGCTGCCGCCCGGCGACGAGCGCACACAGAACTATCGCAGTCACGATGCCGGCAACCCTGAAGCAACGAATTACTACCGCACGTACTTCCGCATGCGGACCGGCTCGCATCACATGATCATCACGATGCACGACACGACGGAGCCGGACGGTTGGATCCCGGGCGCGGGCGAAGCCCTGCCAGGCTTCCTCGATCCCGCGTCAGGCTCTACAACGGGCATCTTGGGCGGCGCGCAGCGGCCCGACGACAACACGCCCTTCTCCCTGGAAAAGCCGCCCGAAGACGATGGGTACTACCTCACGTTCCCGGCCCACCCAGCGGTGATCTTCAACGTCCACCACTTCAACTCACAGGACAAAAACCTCGTGCGTGAAGCGTGGAACAACATCTGGTGGGAAGAAGACGCGCGCACGGTCGTCAGCTGGTACATGGGCCTCGACTTCACACAGGTCGCTGTGCTCAACGTCAGCCCTGGTCAGGTCGCGGACTTCCACTACGCCTGGGACGTCGGCAGTGACGTGCGGTTGGTCCGCATGTTCGGTCATCGACACTTCTGGACCACCAACCTCACCTCGTGGATCGAACGCGGTGGAACAGGTGGCAAAAATGAGATTGTTTACCAGTCGTTCGACTGGTTCGACATGCCGACCTTTCGATATGACAGCGTCGTCATGAATCCCCCCGTCAACACGGAGCAACGCCAAGATGGCGCGGCTTCCGGCATCGTCATGCTCAAAGCGGGCGACAAACTCCACTTCAACTGCCACATCGAATTTACAGACGCGCGCGGAGCGACTGACAAGAACGCACCGAGCCCGTCCGAAGTGGGTACGCTCCGTTTCGCAAACGAAGCGTATAATGGGGAGATGTGCATCAACTTCGGGAACGTGACTGGCGGTGGCCTGGGCTTGCCCGGCCAACAAGGCGGCACAGTTCCTGACTTCGCAAAGGTGACGCGCGGCGTCGAGTGATGCAGACCCTGGGTGCCGAACGTGTTTCGACGATTGCGCCGTATTATCAACGGCCACTGGCGATCGCGCTCACGTTCGGTGCCGTCCTCCTGATCGCCTTGCCACTGGTTTGGGCACGGATGTCGCCGAGCGATTCGACGCTGCTTCCGTATCTGATCTTGGCTGAGGCGGTGGGCCTGGGCACGACGCACTTCTTTCTGACGTTGGCGATCTATCTGCAGCCGAGTCAGCTCAAGTACGCGAACAGCAGCCTGTCACGCCGGCTGATTTACTTCGCGCTGCCACTGCTGATCCTGCTGACGTTTGCGTGGGTCGAGGCGTGGCCGCTCAAAGCGGCAGCGCCGGTCGCAGCCACCTACTTCTATCTCGCCGTGCGCTTCGCAGATTTCTTTCACGTCGGGCGTCAAAACCTGGGCGTGCTGCAGATCTGGAAGATGCCGCTCAAAGATTCGCTACCGAGCTGGACGCGTCACGCGGAAAACGCGCTGTTCGTCGGGCTCGCGCTGCTGCAGCTGGAGACGTATGCGTTCGGAGGGTTTTTCCCTGCAGAGCGCATGTCGGCCTGGTTGCCTGCCCTCCTGCTCTGTGGGCTGTTTCTCGTGATCGTCGTCCAATACTTGGTGCCGTGTTCTGCGCGTGAATCGCGCCGCGCCGGCCTGCTCGCGCTCGGGTACTTGGCCGTGCAGACGCTATGCGCTGCGCTGGCTGTGTACGCGACGTGGCTCTACCTCACGGTATTGGCGCTGCACTATCTCGAGTACCACCTGCTCATGGCACCGCGCTGTTTCGGAGCGTCCGAAGCTCCTAGCGGCAGAGTGCTCGGCTTCTTGCGACGCGGCGGCGTGTTCTACGGCCTGCTCGCGGTCGTGGTCGTGATGTTCGAAGCTCGGAGCTTCGTCGTCTCGGAGTCGATGTCACTCCGCTTCGCCGTGCACATCTTCGACGGCATTTTCATGCTGCACTATGTGCTCGACGCTTTTCTGTGGAAGTTCCACAACCCTCATTACCGCGCGCAGCTCTACCCGCTCTATTTCCAGAAGCGGCTCAAGCCGGAACGTTCGCGCCCGAGTCGGCGTGCGTTAGGGGCGCTGGGCGCCGCGGCGGCGGTATTCGTGCTCGCGTTGGTCTTGCCACCGGTGCGTGCCGGCTTGGCGAGCGCCGCAAGCCAAGCTCAAAGACACGTAGTCGATCCGCTCCACGCCGAGGAATACGCACGTTGGGGCATGCACTACGCAGAGGCAGGTCAGCTCAACGAAGCGACCCGTCAGCTCACGCGAGCCTCCGAGCTCGCTCCTGATGATCCACGCTGGAAGAGCTGGCTACGACAGCTCTCGCAAGCGACACGACCAGAGCACAAGCAGCCGTGAGCTGCGTGCGCTCAGGAAGCACAAAACTGTCTCCTCTTGGGCCATCTGACCTGCACTCTGCATGATCAGCTGGCGTGAGGTGGCGCGCAGCTCAGATTATCTACGACGCACGGCGTAGAGGGTGCGCGCGCTGTGATCCCACGCGAGACCCGAGGGGAAGGGAATCGCGGATCAGAGATACGGATGACCTCGGACAAAGATGCTCAAAGCAGTAACGAGTGAACCGCACGATTATCACTTTAGCGCTCATCAGTCGGCGAGTGCCCCTACTGGGACACAACTGACTAATCAATCCATCAATCAAGCTGTCGGCGGCTGCCGGGAGCATGTTTCAGTTCACGGGTAGTTTGATCGCATGACTAACAATGCAAGGATAAGCGTGGCGGCGCGGAAATCCACGTGCAGCATGTCGATACGGCTGGTGTGGCCATTTGTGGAGCTGGCCCGTAAACACGAGAGGGAGGATCTCACTGAGCGACTGCAAACGCAGCTCGGCTTGAATCAAGCGGAGTTCGATGACCCCGATGCGCGTGTGCCCCTGCAGCTCGCGGTGGATCTACTCGACCAAGCGATCGCACGGACGGGCTCGCGCAACCTGGGCCTCTTGGCAGCGCAACTTGTGACGAGCGAGCACATTGGGATCACCGAGTATTTGGCGCGTTCGAAGACCACGTTGGGGGAAGCGCTCACCAGCAGTGCGCGCTACGTGCGCTTGCTAGGCGATGGCGCGCACCAGAGCATCGAGATCCGTGATGACTTGGCGTTCGCGCGCCTGTGGTTCGACAGCAACCTCGTGATGCACGAGGCGGCCTACGAGTTTGCCGTGGCGGCGCGGCTCGCCAGTGCGCGTAGGATCACGGGCATGCCTGAGCTCGCGCCCATAGAGGTGCACTTCATGCACCCGCAGCCGTACGATCTGAGCATGCATCGTCAGGTGTTCAACTGCACGTTGCGCTTCAACATGCCGGTCACGCAGGTGGTGCTGAGAGCGGACGCACTGAGCTTGCCACTCAGCGGCGCCGAGCCAGCGCTGAGCCGCCTCTTGGACCGGCAAGCGAATGCCATGCTCGCGAATCTACCGCGCACCGATGATCTGGTGACGAGGGTGCGTGACATGCTCACGGCCGAGACTGACTTGTGCGAGACGAGCGCGACGCGCGTCGCGCGCAGGCTCGGCATGAGCGTGCGGACGCTCGCACGCAGGCTCGGCGAGGAGAGCACGAGCTACCGAATGTTGTTGGACGAGACGCGCAAGCACACGGCGCTGCGCGACTTGGCGCAGACGCTGCGGCCGATCAACGACATCGCGCATCAGCTGGGCTTTGCGAGCAGTCAGAGCTTTCACCGAGCGTTCCGACGTTGGACAGGCGACACCGCAGCCAGCTTTCGCGACCGTTCGCGGCAGCGCAACTCAGTCGCGAACTGAGCACAGCAACGCGCGAGGGCGAACCGGGTGGTCGCCCTCGCGCGGACGCGTGCGTCTGGCAAGTCCAACGAGCGGACAGGGCGCCGAGACGCTCGCCACGCGTGATGGTATGGCGGATCGGTCGAGCGCCGCGACGCTGTCAGAGAGCATGGTGCCCGAGCCCTGAGCTCGCCGGCCACAATGTCCGCTGTGGCCTGCTTCCCTGCTTGGGACGCGCGTTGTCCTTCGCGAAAAGACTACGCCGCCCACCCCTCGGCTTGTCGGCAGAGGGTGTCGAGATGTCGGCGCTCGAGCGCGTCGTGCACGCGGGTCATCAGCGGTTCGAGCAGGCCGAGGCCGATCTTGTCCTCCCAGCGCGAGCGCACCCGTACGAAGAGGCGCGTCGCGTCGTCGCCGATCGGCGCTAGCACGAACGCCCAGGTCGTAGACCAACCGAATCCGTCCGGTGGTTGGCTGGCGCGCTCACCCAAGAGCGACGCGCTGCCGAGCACCAACACGCGTGCATGCTCCGCGCGCACCACGACGAAGTCGCCTGCCTGCCCGGCGAGGCCGTTCAAGCGATCACCCACCTTTGGGTGCAGCGACGGCGCTCCGCTGTGAAAGTCACGCGTCGCGCTGCGCGACTGCTCAGCCTGCGCGCGCAGCAGCCACGACCACGCGCGTTGCGGCGGAACCTCTAGCGTCATCGCGTGTGTGGTCTGAAAGATTGCCTCGGGCATCAGTGCATCACCCGGCAAGCGCAAGCCCTCGTCTTCCACGAGCGGGCCGAGGTCCGCCGCCAGGCGCTGCAAGCTGCGACTGCAGACCGCCTCAGCCACGCGACCGATGACCAGCCATGCACGCTTGAGCTGCGCCTCGGTGGCAGCATCCGTCGCCTGCGCGCGCAGCTCGATCGTGATCCACGTGCCACCGAGCTCTCGCGGTGCGATGCGCAGCGCGAGAGCAAGCTTGCCGAAGCCAGGTGCAGAGAAGCTGCGGAACGCGCTCGGCGCCACGCGCTCGAGCGGCTGGGACGGCTGCCACAACTTGCCGATCGCCCCGAATACAACCTCCTCACGTGGGAGCTCGCCAAGCAGGTTGAAGCCGGGCACGCGGCTCGCCAGGTCGCTCAGGCGGGCCGTCTCGGGACCGGGACGCCGCTTCCCGCGCCACCATGCGCGCATGCGCTTGGGCAGTGAGCGCAAGCGCAGATACTTGTGCACAAGTGGAACGTCGCTCAGATCGAGCGCGCGCGCGCAGACGAATGCGCGCTCGGGGTCGGCATCGACGGCAACACGTTGCACGAAACGCAGTGAGAACTCCGGCATGCACTGGGCGATGAGCGACATGTGAACCTCAGTTGATCTGTACATTCTGCAAGAGGCTGGCCAAAGTGTTTCAAGCCACGTTTGCAGCGCTTTTGTGGAGGGTGCACGACATGGCAGACACCTGTGCCACGCGTGTGTTGCACGCCACGCACATGATGAGTGTCCGGAGTGGCCGACATGTCGCGGACAAATTTCTGAATTCGTTCAGCGCTCGAATATGACTGCTGGGTCACGATCCGCAGCTGGCGCGTACATGCGCTCGACCAACGCATTGCGGTTGTCCAGTACCGCACGTTGGTTGATCGAGCCTTTATCCGTGAGCTCGCCGCGATCGATCGTCGGAGGCTCAGTCAGGACGAACAAGCGGGTGATTCGGCTTGCGCTGCCTGTGGCTTCAGCCTGAGAACGCGCGAGCACGTCGCGCAGCACGCCGATCAGCTTGGGATGTGTCGCGAGCTCGCTCAGCGGTGTGCCCGGCGCAAGGTCCGAGCACAGCGCACGCACGCGATTTTCGTCGAGCAGGACCATGGCGCCGATCTGATCGCGGTCGTGACCGGTGATGATCACATCGCTCAAGTACGGTGCAGCCTGGAGCAGCAAGCGTGCGCGCAGCGGACCGACGCTGACCCACGTGCCGGTGTTCAGCTTGAAGTCTTCGGCTGTGCGGCCGTCGAACACCAACCCGCGCTGCGGATCGTCGGAATCGAGATAGCGCACAGCGTCGCCGCTGCAGAAATACCCTTCTTCATCGAAAGCTTTGGCTGTCAGCTCGGGCTGACGCCAATAACCTTGCGTCACGCTCGGGCCGCGGTAACGCACCTCGAGCTTACCGGCGACGTGGGTGAGCTTTGCAGTCACGCCGGGTGCGGGAATGCCGAGACCTCCAGCGATGCCGGCCTCCCAGCTCGCAGCAAGCGCATAAGGCGCGGTCTCGGTCATGCCGAGGCCGGTGATGATCACGATGCGTTCGCCGCACGTGCGTGTCGACACTGCGGACAAGCGGTTCCACACGTCTTGGGACAAGCTCGCGCCGGCGTAGAACAGCATCTTCACGCGCGCAAAGAAGCTCTTCGCCAGGACCTCGTCGCGCTCGAGCGCGAGCGCGAGCTCCTCGAAGCCGCGCGGCACGTTGAAGTACACGGTCGGTGAGACCTCGCGCAGGTTGCGCAGCGTATGCACGAAGCCATCACGCGTAGGCTTACCTTCGTCGATGTAAAGCGTGCCACCGTTCCAGAGCGTGATGCCGTAGTTGTGGTTGCCACCGAACGTGTGATTCCAGGGCAACCAATCGACGAGCACCGGAGGCTCTTCAGTCAAAAAGGGCAGGTTCTGCATGATCATTTGCAGGTTGCTGCACATCATGCGCTGCGTGTGGATCACGGCCTTCGGCATGCCGGTCGAGCCTGATGTCAGCAGGAATTTGCTGATGTGATCGGGGCCCACGGCTTCGCGTGCGCGCTCGACTTCCCCGGACGTGTCGGGCGCGCTGGCCACGAGCTCCTCGAACACGAGCGCACCTTTGCGACTCGGATTGCGCGTGAAAACAAGCTCGGTCTCGGAAGAAACGCTGGCTGCGATCGCCGCACTGAAGCGCTCGCCGTCCGATGCGAACACGAGGCCGGGCGTCATCAGCTCGAGCGCGTACTTGAGCTTCTTGTAGTCGCACGACAACATCGAATATGCGGGTGAGATCGCGACAAAGGGCACGCCAACATACAACGCAGCCAGCGCGAGCAAGCCGTGCTCGAGGTCGTTCTCTGAGATGATGGCGAGCGGCCGCTCCGCTGAGAGTTTGCGCGCGAGCAGCGCGGCACCGAGCTTGCGCGCGTAACGCAGCGCGTTCGCGTACGTGATCACACGGAAGTCGCCGTTGGCTGCGCGCTGCGCGAGAAAGCCGCGATCGGGCGCGGCAGCAGCGTGTGTCAGCAGGCAGTCGCTGAGGCGCTGCGGGTGATCGAACAGCGGTTGCTCAGCGCGGAGCAGCTGATCTCCAGAAGGAAGTTGCTCCACGAGCAGGCGCGAGCGATGCAGATGCACATGTCGAAAGGGGGCTTGGTCCGGCATGACGATCACCTACGTGTTGCTTTTCTCGGAGATGGTGCGGACGCAGCGCTCGAGCGACTTGCGGAGCGCAGCGACTTGGGTGGCCGAAAGGCCGGTGAACGCGCGTGACTCGGCCTCGTGCGTGGCCGCATTGCAGCGGTCGAGCAGGCGCTGCCCTTGCGCTGTCAGCCGCACCAGCTGAATGCGGCCGTGATCGGGATTGTCGCGCCTGGTCAAGAGCTTGCGCTTGATCAGGTCGGTCACGATGGGATGCATCGCCTGCGCCGATACGAAGGTGCGGCGCGCGAGCTGCGCGCTCGATAGCTCCCGGCCCTCGTGCAGCACGCTCAGCGCAGTGTACTCGGAGATGCTCACGCCCAGCGGCAGCAGCGCACTTTCCAGCTCAGAACGCACTTTGCGCTCCATCCACTTGATCAAATAAGTGAGCGATGGGCCTGCGTTCTTAGCGTTCATCGCACTACCAATATCAAGTGGGTTGATATTCGTCAAAAGCAACGTTAGGAACAGTGTCACAAGGAGCTCGCTAGGAATGTCCGGCACAGCCACTACACCGAAGCCTGTCAAAGTTCAGATCGAAGCTGGCATCGCTTGGGTCACTCTCAATCGACCTGAAAAGCGCAACGCCATGAACCCGGCGCTCAACGCCGAGATGATCAAGGTTCTCGACCAGATCGAGGAGGATGACAGCGCCAAAGTGCTCGTGCTCACCGGGGCAGGCGACGCGTTTTCAGCGGGCATGGACCTCAAGGAGTATTTTCGGGAGACAGACAAGGCGCCCAGTGGCGTGCAGATCCGCGTACGGCGTGACGCCAATCAGTGGCAGTGGAAGCGCTTGATGACGTACTCCAAGCCGACGATCGCCATGGTAAACGGCTGGTGCTTCGGCGGTGCGTTCACGCCACTCGTCGCGTGTGACCTGGCGATCGCAGACGAAAAGGCGCAGTTCGGGTTGTCCGAGATCAACTGGGGCATTCCCCCGGGGAGCGTGGTGAGCCGCGCGCTCGCTGCCACGATCGGTCAGCGCAATGCGCTGCATTACATCATGACCGGCGAGCCGTTCGACGGTAAGCGGGCTGCTGAGATGGGCTTGGTCAATCGCGCCGTGCCTGCGGCGCAGCTGCACGATGAAGTCTCGAAGCTCGCGGATACTCTCAAAGCGAAGAACCCTGTGGTGCTGCGCGCGGCGAAGATCGGCTTCAAGATGGCGCGCGAGATGCCGTGGGATCTCGCGGAGGACTATCTCTACGCGAAGCTCGAGCAGTCGCAGTTCCTCGACGAAGAGGGTGGGCGCGAAGCTGGGCTCAATCAGTTCCTCGACAAGAAGAGCTTTCGTCCGGGGCTGTCCACATACGAGCGCGAGTCCAAGTAGGGGTCACTACGCACGCTGCGCTCGTTCATCGGCGTAGCTGCGCGGGCATGGACTGCTTTTGTGCGAGGCGCGGCGGCGTATGCTGACCGCGTCGCGCACGCGCGTACCGGGGTCGGTCCGTGGATGGACTGTGGATAAGTGCTGTGCGATTCGCGCTATTAACAGATCTATCCAGTGTTTATGGCAGAAACGGACCGCGTGGACACAAATCCGCAGTGAGACTGGATCCTCTGGAATATCCGTGGGGAAGCTGCGGCGGCGCTTGCCGAGCTGCCCAGGACTGACCGGACGGCCGATAGAAGTCGGCGTCGAACGCGCCCCAGAGCGCCGTCTCGAACGCCATGTGCGTCCCAGCCCACCCCCGTGTTGGCCAGCGGCGGAAGGCCGACCCTAGCGTCAGCGCAGCGGCTCCACCGACCGTGCACGGCCGCTCGCTGGAGCGAGCCGTCCAAGCTTGAAGCGCTGCTCTCGAACTGCAGCATTGTTCCTTGTGGAGCCGAACGGTTGCCGCAGCTGTTGGCTGCGATGTTGGTGCTCACGGCCTGCCCTGATTGTCTGTTCGTTCGGCGATGCAGGCTGACCCGCTTCACGTTGTGCGAGCGCGCGAAGTCACATCAATCATGCGTTGTCAACGGGCCTAAAACTGAGAACTGGATCTCGCTCTGTCCGAAAACTTTGAGGAATAAGAAGGCTCCGTGGTTTGTATTGAGCATAAGAACCAGATCGCGGAAACGACGTCGCCCGGTCTTGCTCAATCACGCGGCGCCACGTTAACGTGACGGTACAAACTTAACCATCGAGCACTGACCTAACGCACGAACCGCAAGAAACCCAGTCAGCAGGAGGCACCGCCATGAACAGCAATCAGCCACGTCTCGCAGCCATCAGCGACCGGGTTCGTCTGGCGCGCCTCACACGCGGAGAACTGGAGCGGTTACTCGTACGAGCCAAGCGGGCCTTTGAGGCGTTTGGTGCCAGCGCCGGCCTCCCCGAAGACGGTGACCACGGCGACCACGACGACAGCGCGCGCTACGGGAACAAAGTCCCTTCCCGGCCAACCCCTGCGACCGTTTGACCCAACGCTCGTCAACTACGGGTTGCCTGAGTGCGATGCTCGCCTTGCTACAACGCAGCGTGATCTCTTTCTCTGCAGTCAGATCGACTTGTTCGCCATCGATCGTCGCGTTGTATTCCGGGCGGCGCGGCTGTTGCGTTGGCTTGGCACTGAGCTCGCCAGCGACGCACAGCAAAGCCGATCACCACCGGCTGTAACGTGGCACGCGGCCAGGCGACCAGCAGCTCACGGCCGACGGCTTGCTTGTCGAGCGGCACGATCGAGCGCGCTGGGACCGCGCGGCGCTGCTCCGCGGGTAGATCGAGGTAGACCTCGCCGTTCTTGCCGACGCCTGCGAGCACACCGATGCTCGTCGTACCGGATGCAGTTGCCTCTGCGCGCTCACGCCGCGCGGACAGCACCGCGAGCTTGGCCGCGCCACGCGAGGGCTTGGCGGGGCCGCGCTTGTCATCGCGCGGCGCTGCGGTGCGAGCGCTTGCCGCCCAGAGATGCACAGCTGCACGAGCATACGTGGCTGCATCCAGATCACAAGCGCAGGTTGTACAGCGTTGTCGTCCTCGCTCTGTGTGCGAACAGCGGCGGCGTGCGAACACTCAAGGCGAGCGCAAGCGCGCACCGACGCCTGTTACACACCCTCGCCCATCCGAGCTACGCACACTCCATAAACACTCGGCACTCGTCTGGAATGATCACGCAAGCCTGGTCCGCTACCGCCCTGTAGCAGCGCTCGAGCTGCTCGATCGTGACTGCACAACTTGTGATCGTCATTAAGTCTTCTCGACAATCGGCTGCATCATCGGTGGTCGCCCTGGCAGTTATCCCCTGACCGCAGTCCAGGTCGTGTTTGCGTGAAATACGCTCGGCCCAGTCACACACCGCGGTCTTCTGATCGACACTCAGAGCATCAACCCGCGTATCCGGCGGCAGTCCGCTGCCCTCATCGTCGCCGGCATACGTGGAACAACCTGCAGCCACCGCCATACACAGCGCAATGCACCATTTCGTTCGATTCACGTGGCCCCCTTTTCGGGATGAAAGCTAAGCGTGGAGCACCTGCATGTACTGTGCCGTGGTGGCGCGGTCACGAGCGGCGGGCAGCAGATATGACGGCTGTTGCCGTGCGACCACGGTGTTGCTCGGCCGTGTAGTCGTTTCGTAGTGCGTCCGACTGCTGTGCGCGATGCTCGGACACTGCTGCTCTCAGCTGCACCGGCTGCAGCATCGATTCCGGATGCAGCCCTTGCGCTAGACGGTGTCGTCACAGCGCAAATTCAGCGCAAATCCGGCGCGCATCATCAAGCTTGGCTGTGCGCGCATTCGCCGAAACCACGTCACGTACGGGCGCGTGGCTTCGCGGAACCGATTCTGCAGCCGATAGCGGCGCCTGTGCGTCCGTTGACCATCTAGCAAGTCTGACACACTTGCGAGTAGAGTCCATCGTGCTGCGAAGTGTCGGCACTTAGTAGCTTGGGGGGCAGAGTGTTCAAGAGCACAACGTTCGCGTTGATCTTCGGGGTGCTGACGTTAGCATTCGCCACGCAGGCGAAAGCTCAGATCGCAGTGCAGGGCATGGTGCAGAATCATTCTGCACAACCTATCGCGGACGCGCTTATCGAATTCAAGCAAGGATCGACGGTCGTCGCGTCAGATACCAGCGACGCGAACGGCGCCTATAACGTATCGCTAGCGAGCGGCAACTATAGCGTGTCGGTTACACCTCCCGCGAACAGCATGTATGCGCCGCAAAGCCAGAGCGGGTTGACATTCACTCAAGACGCGACGCTCAACGTAGTGTTAGTTGCGGCAGGCGTTGGAATCTACGCGGGCATCGTGGTTGATCGCAATGGTACGGGCGTGTCGCAAGCGCGTATTACGCTCCAAGATCGCTACTTCCCGTACAACGGGTCGACGGATGAGAACGGTGCGTTCTCTGTT
>Ga0209082_1000252_pt1 | contig 23067 bp, 24 predicted proteins | sample ColdCreekSource_FD_184127 | JGI IMG/M metagenome (GOLD analysis project Ga0209082, IMG submission 184127) | Groundwater microbial communities from Cold Creek, Nevada to study Microbial Dark Matter (Phase II) - Cold Creek Source (SPAdes) (version 3) | ecosystem: Environmental > Aquatic > Deep... | reverse complement strand
CGTAGTCATTTTGGAATTGATGTTTTGACTTTTCAATCTATGACTCCTTGCTAAAATCTAATTCACATCAGACGTATTTAGTAATCTAATAACACTCTGACCCATTCGGGAGGACGAGGGATCGGATTATCTAGGCGATCTAGTAACATTAATGCTACTAAATGGACGGCAAATAAATAAACTAGGTTCTGAATGATGATCGAACCAATAGCGAGGGTTTGAATCAAAGCGAAATTTGGTTCCGCCAAAATTCCTAACTGAAAGAATCCCCAATCTAAAAACTTAGTCATTTGGGTGATTAAATATACCCAGAGATTTTCGCCGATCAAAATGGAGTTGAGCCAGAAACGAAAGAATAACCCCAAAGTACCGAGCATCGCACCAGTCGCAATAGATACCAGCCAACTAAATTGACGCTTCCAGCAGATTCCTAAGACCACTCCCATTAACCCATAAGGCATCAAGAAAAATACACTGCGAGTAGGCCCCATTAAGACCAACAGCAACAATGAAGAAACAACTGCGGCCATCCAGGAAGCACGATTACCTCGCCTTAAACAGATTAAAGCAATGGGAATTGGAAAGAAAATTTTGAGGATTGGCCCAACGGGAAAGTAAAAATTAATCAACCAAACCAAACTGGCTGTACTAGCTAAAAAAGCAGTTTCTACCATCACCACGGTATTAGTAGTAACTTTAGTCTGTTTAGCAGCTTTGGTTCGAGAGGACACTGAATAAGTATCATTTACCCTAGCATCCTCTTGAGTAACTTGATCGACCTGATCAACCCAGTTAATTTCGTCTTCATCAACCTGATTAGTCACGTCAGATAATGAATCGGACAATGAATCTTGATGATCTTCTCTGGACATAGGAATTTGATTGGCTAAACCAAAGAAATATTAGAGGTTTGAATATACTAGCAGATAGTATCCTCTAACGCTGGTAAGTCGGGAATACGCATTGAATCAGCATTTCTTTCGATTAAACCTTTTTTTTCTAACTTAGTTAATACTCTAGTAACGGTTTCTCTAGCTAATCCACTTAAACTACTAATTTCGCGGTGGGGTAAATTGGGGATCTCTGTGCCTTTCTCCCCTTCTGTTCCCTGTCCTTCCACCAGAAACAAAATGGCATCAGCAACTCTGGAGATACTACTGGCTTCTCTCAATTGCAACCGTCGGTTGACTTGCCGCAAACGCTTTGCCATTAGTTGAACTAACTGGACTCCAGCCATCGGCTCAGTATTGATTAAGTTCACAAAATCCTCGGCAGGTATTCTCCCAATCAAGGTTTTAGTTAAGGCGATCGCATCAGTAGAACGGGGCATTTTGTCCATTGCTGCCATTTCCCCAAAAATTTCTCCCCTGCCAAGAATATTGAGGGTAACTTCTTTACCGTCCAGATTATAAGTACGAATTTTTACCCATCCTTCGAGGATAAAATACACTGATCCACCCCAATCATTCTCTAATAAAAGTACTTGATTAGGTGGATGAGAGATAGTAACAAAATGAGCAGCTATCTTATGAATACTTTCTTCTGGTAAATCCGACATAAAGGGAACTAATTGGATTAGTTCGTCATGATTTATATTGGACTCTAGATAACGAGATTGATCTTCCATGAAGAGTTGAGCTTCCAGTTCTCTATAAACATCTTCTTTGTATCATTAATAACTAGCTAATAGCCTTAGTAAATATAGCTAGAAGAAAGCTGAGGAAGTTTTTATTTCAGTGGTATGAAGTAAACGAAAAAATTTTATTTCTATTTAAAAGCTAAATGTAACTACTTTTATTAATTGCAAATACGCTAAAGCAAATCAACTTGAGAGTATATTATTAAGCGAAAGATAGACTTGATCAGGATCAATTTTAGGGCGATCAAGAACAAAACATATCTAATCTTTAAGTACGAGATGTTTTTTGGTGAAGATTTGGTGAAGAGAGGCTTTTTGAATGGTAATTTAAGAGTCTTTAAAGAAATAATATTGCATAGAAGGCATGATCAAGCTGTATTTATAACTAAACTTAATTTTATTAAATTTTTATTTTATGACTTCCCCTACTAATCTTTACCCCAGAAATATTAGGGTTTTACCTTCGCGTATTGAACAACCAGCTCATCCTTCCGTGGTTAGCAAAGCGAAACGGAGATTAGATATACTTGGTGCTATTGTCGGATTGATAATCACGGCTGTGGTTACTGTTCCCGTTGCGATCGCCATGTACTTTGATGATCCAGGTAAAATATTCTACAGTCAAACTCGCTGTGGTTTTGAAGGACAGACTTTCACAATTTGGAAGTTTCGCTCCATGATTGCCAACGCAGAGAAAAAAAAGCATTTAGTAGAAAATCAGGCAACGGGACACATTTTTAAAAATGAGAATGATCCTCGGGTTACGAAAGTTGGTCGTTTTTTACGCCGTACCAGTATGGATGAATTTCCTCAGTTTTGGAATGTGCTGAGAGGAGAAATGAGCCTAGTGGGTACTAGACCCCCAACAACTGCCGAAGTTGCCATGTACGAAGCACATCACTTTGAACGCTTGAAAGTGAAACCTGGAATTACAGGAGAATGGCAGGTTAGAGGTCGCTCAGAAGTCTTAAACTTTGAAGATATTGTGCAGATGGATGTGGAGTATCAGCAAAAGTGGTCTTTCCTCTATGATCTTAAGCTGATTTTACAAACTGTCGGGGTAGTTTTGGCGCGAAAAGGAGCCTGTTGAATTGGGAATCTGGAACAAACTATGATAAGACTTCCAGATTTTACTCAGCAACTGGCAAATATTTTATGAATCTACCAACTTGGATTACCCTCTCCCGTCTTCTAGGGCTTCCTTTTATTCTTTATTTACTTAACTACCCCACAACAGACAACCGTTGGCTCTGTGTGGGGATTTTTGTGGTTGCCGCCGGGACTGACTGGGTAGATGGTTATTTAGCCCGTAAACTCAACCAGGTGACAGAATTAGGTAAATTTCTCGATCCCCTAGTGGATAAACTTTTGGTCTTAGGTACTTTTTTGGCCTTGATTGAACTGCAATTAGTACCAGCTTGGGGAGTATTTATTATTTTAGCCAGGGAATTAGCGATCGCAGGATGGCGAGTCAACCCCAAACTAACGGGCAACAGCAGCATCTCAGGGGCAAACACCTGGGGGAAACTCAAAACCGTGATGCAAGTTGTGGCGATCGCTTTTTTAATCGCCCCTCTGCCTCCTCAGTGGCAGACTGGGACTAGTATTTTGTTTTGGTTAGCCGTGGCTATCAGCCTCATTTCTGGCGGGATTTATATTTTGCCTAATATTTCATCGTCCAAAGAGAAATCGATTGCCGATTGATCTCTTCCCGAAGCTAGATAATCATGGTGAAAAGAGTCTTGTAAACCAGATATTAGATCATACTGTGGTTGCCAATCCAAATCTTTTTCTGCCTGGTGGATATCAGTAAAGAAGTGTTGTTGACGCATGGGGAAAGCTTTCCGCTTACCAAAGTCAAACTGAGCAGGATCGTAATGAACTAGTTTAATCTCCTCTGGCGATTTTCCCGCAGCTTCGCCACAGCCATAGGCTAATCCATCAAAAGTTGAGTAGCGATCGCCTGAAATATTATAAATTTTGCTAATTGCCGTTTCATTGCCCAAAATCTTGGTCATGGCGATCGCTAAATCTTGAACATGGCCAAACTGAGTCATATATTTGCCGTTACCAGGAATGGGTATCGGGCGATCGCGAACCAGGCGGTCAAAAAACCAAGCTTCTAGATCGTTATAGTTTTGCGGGCCGTAGATATAGCAGGGGCGTACTGATGTCCAAGGAATCCCTGATTCGGCAAGATAAGCTTCAGTGTGATGTTTTCCCTTGTGACGACTGTTAGGGTCTACAGGATCACCTTCTCGGTGGGGCATTTGCTCCGTAGGCAGATATACCCCCGCTGAACTTACATAGACAAAATGTTTTACCCGACCATTAAAGATTTCTACCAGAGGTTGAGTATCCTTTAACTCTCGACCGTTGTTATCAAAGATCGCATCAAAGCTTTCTTCTGATAGTTTCTCTTCTAGCTGCTGAGGATCTTGGCGATCGCCTTGAATCTGTTGTACCCCAGGCATGGGAGTAGGATGATTGCCCCGATTAAATAAGACCACCTCGTGTCCCTGTTCAACCAAAACCTTGGTCAGGTAAACTCCAATAAACCGAGTCCCCCCCATGATTAAAATTCGCATGATCTACCTCTTACTTAGCATTATTTAGGACTAACATGTCCATCCTAAAACGTTGCCGACCATTCTTTGTATTTGATGACAATGTAAGTAGATAGTCATTCAATAGCTCCTAGCTTATAGCCTCTAGCTTTGATAAAACTCTAAAAAGCTAAAGAGTTAACAATGACTTCTTCCAACTGCAATCCGACTTCTTCAAAATCTAGACGTGCGCGACGCAAATTATTAATCAGCCTGGTGTCAACTGATACTTTTGGTATTATGGGTTGATTATTCACTCTAGTCTCCACTCCTGTTAAATTTCCTGAATACTACGTTATGTCAAAGGGACACTATTTACCCTTTACCCTTTACCCCTTTACCCCTTTACCAGCCTAAGCAGATTAATTTCTTTCTTAGGAGTTACCATCACCAATTGCTTGTTTCATATATCTTCCCCAAAGACTAGCGGCTTGATAGCTACTGCCACTGGTGGGAGAGTTATCATCATTCCCTAGCCAAATCCCTGTTACCAAGTCTCGATCTTGAAAATAGCCAATGAACCAGAGATCGACGTTTTGGTCGGTTGTTCCCGTTTTCCCTGCTTCTCCCTGGTCGAGATAAGCAGCTTTTCCTGTACCTTCTTCTACCGCCACCTGCAACATTTCTGTTAGCTCGTCGGTGACATCTTGGGCGATCGCCTCGTGATAAGTTTCTTTGTCATCCTCGAAGTTATAAATTACCCGACAGGTATCTTTTTTTCTGGGGTCTTTACAGTCACTTCCATCTAAAATACGGTTGATGGCATGGGGTTTATTCCAAATACCATCATTAGCAATAGTGGCATAAACACCAGTCATTTCTAAAACTGTTGCTTCACTTTGACCGATCACCAAACCAGGAGCTTCTGTCAGGGTCGAAGCCACGCCAAATCGTTGCGCCAGATCCATCACCTTTTGCAGTCCGACATCTTGAGCTACCCGCAGGGCAACCACATTTTCCGACTGAGCTAAACCCCGATACATATCAATATCACCACTGCTGCGCTCACAACCTCGATATTCTTGTCCTTGCCAGGAAAGAGGGCTACAGGAGTATTTTGTCCCTGAATCAATGCCTGCTTCTAGGGCGGCTGCATAGGCAAAGACTTTAAACGTCGAACCTGGCTGTCTTTTTGCTTGCACTACCCGATTAAATTGGCTTTGTCCATAATTGACACCGCCAACTAGAGCCAAGATATTACCATTCTTGCGATCTAAAGTTACCAATGCCCCTTGAGAATAGTTCAGGCGATCGCCTTCCGTGGTAATTGATGACGCTAGAGATTGTTCGGCTTCCTTTTGTAAGCTGGGATTAAGAGCCGTTTCAACAATAAAATTACCTTCTTGGGCCACGTCTTGACCTAATAATTCTTGCAATTCATCGATCACATAGCTATAAAAATAAGGAGCAACGGCACTGGAAAAGCTTTCACGGGCGCTCGGACTGACTTCAATGCGCGATCGCCTAGCGCGATCTGCTTCTTCTTTGTTGACCGTGCCTAGTTTAACCATGCGATCGATAATACGGTTCCGTAGACCAATGGCAGTATCATAATCCTTGACGGGGTTATAGGCGTTGGGGGCGGGCAAAATAGCCACCAAAGTTGCTGCTTCGGAAAGATCTAGATCCGCTGCGGACTTATCAAAATAAAACTGGGCTGCATCTTCAAAGCCATAGCTACCGATGCCTAAATAAACACGATTGAGATAGGTTTTGAGAATAAAATCTTTACTATAAAAAGTTTCCAATTTCAAAGCGACTAAAGCTTCTCGCAGTTTTCGCCCTGCGGTATTTTGTCTCCCTACTTCAGGAAACAGACTCCGCGCTAGCTGTTGGGTTAGTGTACTTGCTCCCTGACGTAATTCTGAGTGGGTCACATTGATCAATACCGCCCGCGTTACACCAATGGGATCAACGCCAAAATGCCAATAAAAACGACTGTCCTCAGAAGCAATTACCGCATCAGGTAGATAATCGGAAAAATCCGAGAGTTTCTTTAACTCATGGTGAGTATTGTTGCTGGCCGTCGGATTGATGAGAGTTTCTTCATCTTGGGCATAAACCACAATTGGTAGGGTTGATTCTCGCGGAATCGGATAAACAGGTACTTTGAGCCACTCAATACTCAACAATAGCAATAATAACCCCAGCATCCCCGCCAAGCTATAAAGACCATAGCGAATGATATAAATCCACCAGGGAGGCGGATTAAAATACTCAATAGTTACTCCCGCAGCTAATTCTGGAGGACCGAGGGTAAAACTTTCTCCATGAAACAAAGACAGGGTTTGCAGGCGGCGCTTACCACGATAGATGCCGTTGGTGGATTTTTCGTCCTGAATGATAAACGAACGTGGCTTTTTGCGGTTTCTCTTGAGGGTTAAATGGGTCTGACTAACGACAGGGTTGCGGATGCTAATATCACAGCGAGAACTTCTGCCTAGGGTATAGCGATCGCCCACCAACGGATACTTCTGTTTTTTGCCGTTAGCTTCTTTAATTCTCAATTCTGGAGTTGTCGCCCCCGATTTAAAATTGGTGGCATTAAAATTAACCCTAGACTGAATTTGCTGCACTGCTTGCGTAACAGCTTTACTAATGGGGGATTTATCATCGTCATCGTTAGATGGAGGTTTGCTAGTCATGGAGTCATCTCTTCAAGAACACCAACATAGTAACTAACATAGTAAGAAATTCCAGCACAGGATGATTTTGCCAGTTAATCTTTTAAGTACCTAAACAAAATTAATTACACACTTGACTTGCCCTTTTCCTCTTGCCCTTTTCCCGATCCTAACTAGGTAATTAATTTTGCATGACTACTTAATCGATCTATATTCTATAGTTTTCCAGTAGTGGTCAGATCTTTAGATAGTCTGGTTAACAGGGTATCACTTCAACATTAGTAGGTCATGAATAGTAACTGGGAACCGTCAAAAATTGAGAACAAGATTGGGATCAATTTTAAATACGATCAAACTCTCCGCCTAGCATTGATTCATCCATCCTACGCCAAGCTCATTGATGAGCCTGAACTGAACAATCAGCGTTTGGAACTTTTGGGGGAGACAATCCTTAATTTAGTTTTAGTTGACTATATTTACTGGAATTTTTCTCACTTTCAGGTAGGAAAGCAAAAGGCATTGGTTAGTAAGTTGACTGAATCAGAGAGACTAACTAATCTTTGGTTTGATTTGCAGCTAGGGGAATTTTATCCATTTTTAGATCTAAAAGAGGAACGTCATCGTTTGCGAGTCAAGGAAAATAATCCCTTTGAACAGGCTTGTAAAGCTCTAGTTGGGGCAATATTTATTGATCGCGGTTTTTCTCAGACTCGCAATTGGCTACAAAAACGCCTGATCGTGCCATTACTCAACCGTTATCTGAAGCCAGAATTAGAACATAATCCCTCGGATAAACAGCTTCAGTTTTTGGGCGACACTTTACTCCAGGCAGTTGCTATCGATCATTTATATAGACAGATTCATTTAGTCAGTCCAAATACCTTAAAAGCTTTAGGGCGAAAACTTACTGCTAAAGAAAGTCAAAGCAACTACTTAGAATCATCTGCTGCGACTTGGACAAAGATCTTTCCTGAAAAAAGCCAACCCAAGTCTTATAAAACTTTGCTGACTGAAATCTATCTTCATTTTGACCAGGAAAATAGTAAATCCAGCTTTCGTCTAACTAGTACTAATTTCGCGCAGAACTGTCTGGATGATGATGAAATTATGGCCCAGGCGATCGCTTTACTCCTCAAAGATGGCAAACCGCAAAAATGGATCATTCACAAAGTGATGAACTATGCCAACAATCAATACAATGAAGGTCGAGAAAAATACTATAAACTAACCGGTGAATCGGTAGCCGATACTTAGAAGCAATTACTGAAGCAATTATTTCTGGTGGCGATAGTCACCACAACCAATCGCTTGTTCGGTATTGGCTAAAGATGGATTGACCGTGCATTTGAGACGATAGTCTCCTGTAAAAAAGCGACACTTAGTACAGGGAATCTGATGCATTCTTTTCCCTTGAGCAATGACATCCAGAATGCAGCTAATCAGACTCCAACCACAAAGGCTGAGAACTGAAAAAGCTCCAACTACACGAAGTTGAAGCAGTAATGGTTTGAATAGACTGGCAGAATCAAAAGCAAGTTGAAACACAGCTAATTATCAGTTGAGAAACTTACGTTATAAGCTCTCATTATGACATGTATTAAATTATCGAATCTATGTTTCAGGTGCAATCTTACTACTTAGATACGGGACTTAATAATCTGAAATATTTGCATGATCTGTTGCTTGTTGAAGGTTTTGAGAAGAGCGATCGCTGCACCTTCAGGATCTGTGGGAATACTCATCGTACCACTTGCGGTAGTACTAACTGCTGCCCCTCCGCCAACAGTGCCACCTGCGGTAGCTGCCAGTTGCTGGAGATTTTTACTAGTAACGAGCAGATGTACTTGACCAGCATTTAAATAATCTCCCGCTTGTTTGAGTTCCTTAATGACCACCTGAGCGATAGTGCTATAGGGATACTTTTTGTTAGTGATCGCCGTTTGGGCGGTGGAAATTAAATTCTGCCAGTTAGGTTCATTAGGGGCAATTTCTCCTAGGCTTCGACAGCAAAGATGGAGTTTTTGACGACTTTCTGGGCTATCAGGTTGTTTGAATACTTGCAGCATTTGCTTGAGTAATTTTGTGATCTGCTGATCGATATTTACTTGACCAGAAGCACCACCTGAGAGTAGCTGCTGGAGGTATTGATCCAAGATGGCAAAATTAGATTCTGACTGCTGTAAAATTTCTACGGCATCAGCATCCTTAAAATCGGCGGAGTTCTCTAAGCGCTCGATTAAATCTTGAAGATGATCGTAGCCATTCAGAAATAGAGTTTCTAACTTTTGATCCACATCAACGGGATTATCTTTCAAGATTTTGAAAGAATCTTCTAAACGATGGGCAGTTTTTTGAATACTGGTATAGCCTAACATCGCAGCGCCACCCTTGACGGAGTGAGCAGCCCGAAACATCTCGTTAACAGTCTCAGTATCCTGTACAGACGTAGCTAGCTGTAGAATTCCCTGCTCTAGAGTTTGCAGGTGTTCTTTCGCTTCTTCTATAAAATATCCGAGAATTCTCTGTTGATTAGCTGTATCCAAAGCCTATATCCCCCGTGTCTTTTAACGCTGTAAAAGTGTATATATAAAGCAACATATAATGACAAGTTTATCCTAGAGTCCATAAATTGGGTAGTTGATTTTCAATATTCAATAAATGTCCTTGGCGATTCAAGCAAAATGAGCGTAATCCAGCATTTTTTGCCCCTACATAGTCTTCAGTTACACTATCTCCAATATGCCAAGCTTGGTGGGGTGCCAAATGATGTTTACGCAGTGCAAGGTGAAAAATATTGACATCTGGTTTAGCAAATCCTGCGGTGGAGGAAATGGTAATACTGGTAAAAAACTGGTTTAGATCCAAATGATTCAGTACTTCAAGCAAGCGACTGTCAAAATTAGAAATAATGCCTAATTCAATCTTGCGATCGCTCCATCTGGTTAAGCTATCAATGGTGTCAGGAAATATATACCAGGGTTCTCCTGTGCCAAAGTAATGATATATCTCGACAAAAAAAGCATTAAAATCGGCAAAGTTTGAGAGTAGTCCTAGTTGCTCAAAAGTTGCTGAGACCACTTGCTTCCACCAGTTAAATTCCTGTTGCTTAATTTGTGGTAACTCAGCCTCTAAAAATGCCAGTGGGGGAGCAGATTTAAAACTATCAATAAAAGCTTGTTCTATGGCTTCGGGATCTGTTTTTACACCATATTTATCGGCATATTGTTGATATATTTCCCCCACCGTGTTTTTTAGCTCGAATAAAGTACCCATTGCATCCAAAAAAATTACTTTGGGTAGAGCATCAGCAGTTAATTGATCTAGGATTGGCATCTTTAGTCTTTAGTCTTTAGTCTTTAGTCTTTAGTCATTGACTCTAAGCTCCTGCGGCAGCGGAAAAATCAATTAGCCAGCGCACGGTTTGGGGAAAAGCAATCACAATTAGTAACACTATGAATTGTAAAACCATAAATGGAATTGCACTGCGGTGAATTTCCAAAGTACTAATTTCTTTCGGGGCAACACTTTGTAAATAAAATAGCGAAAATCCTACGGGAGGAGAAATAAAAGCAGTCTGCAAGTTAATTGCCATGACGACACCAAACCAAACCATATCAATGCCTAAAGCCTGGGCTGCTGGCACAAATAGGGGCATGGCAATAAAGCAAATTTCAATAAACTCTAAAAATACTCCCAAGAGGAAAATGCCGATATTGCTAACAATTAAAAATCCTAGATAGCCTCCAGGCAAATTAGTCAAAATTTCCGTAATCCAAATTTTGCCCCCCAGGGCATCAAATACGAGGCTAAATAAAGAAGAACAAAATAAAATCATCACTACCAAAGTCGTAATCACCGCCGTAGAATGGGCTGAATCGCGAATTAGTTTGGCAGTAAAGCGTTTATTTAAAGCCGCCAACAAGCAAGCTCCCACAGCCCCGACTGCCCCAGCTTCAGTCGGAGTAGCCAAACCAAAGAAAATACTACCCAAAACCGCGAAAATTAATAGCAATGGCGGAACCACCGCCTTAATTACTTTTTTAACTAAATCCTTGCCTTGAGGAAGATCTAAATCAAGGGGTAAAGCTGGAACTTTTTGTGGTTGCCAAATTGCCAAAGCTAGGATGTACAGCATGTAAGAGCCAGACAGCATTAAACCAGGAATTAATGCCCCTAAAAACAAATCTCCTACCGAAACGCCGATTTGATCGCTGAGAATAACTAACACTAAACTTGGCGGAATTAACTGGGCTAAGGTTCCAGAAGCGATGATTACCCCCGCTGCCAATTCTTTATCATATTTATAGCGAAGCATGACGGGTAAAGAAAGCATTCCCATAACGATTACCGTCGCAGCGACAACTCCTGTGGTGGCTGCCAAAATAGTTCCCACTAAAACTACCGCTAACGCCAGTCCCCCTCTTAATTTGCCCAATACCAACCCAATAGTTTCGAGTAATTCTTCGGCTAAACCCGACTTTTCTAGTACTGCCCCCAGAAAAACAAAATAGGGAATCGCCAACAGGGTGAAATTAGACATCGTACCAAACCAGACGTTCGGTAGTGACAATAGTCGATGAATATCGAAAGCACCGACAATCATGCCAATTAAGCCAAAGATAATGGCAGTACCCGCAAAAGAAAAGGCGACGGGATAACCACTCATCAAAATCAAAAAGAAGCCGAGAAACATTAAAATTGCCAACCATTCAAAGCCCATCTTGCTCTCTCTAATAAGTTATCTCTTTGACCAGTTCATAGAATAGCATCCTGGTTAGCTTGACATAGAACTCTAGTTATGAAACCTTTTCACTTGACTGATTTTCTCAGCACCTGGTCGCGTCTTGAAAATAGTTTTTAGTTTGGTGCGATCGCGCTATTTACATTTGACCTTTAAGGATCGAGAGGACTTCTAACTCCTTTCCCTCCTCGATTCAAAACATGAGTATATATCATCGTTGTCTTGACATCTTTATGCCCTAACAATTCCTGAACTGTCCGAATATCATAGCCATTTTGTAGCAAATGAGTGGCAAAGCTATGACGAAATGTATGGCAACTCACCTGTTTATTAATCCCTGCTGTTTTAACGGCTTGTTTCAAAGCTTTTTGTAAACCACTCTCATGAAGATGATGACGGCGAATAATTTTACTACGAGGATCTTGAGAAATTCTATCTGAGGGAAAAATAAATTGCCAAATCCATTCTCGATCTGCATTTTTGTATTTTCTCTCCAAAGCAAACGGCAAATAAACTGAACCGTAGCCTTTTTCTAAATCTTGTTGATGTAGACGCTTAACAATCTGTAAATGAAATTGTAATTCTTCTGTCAGACTTGTCGGTAACATTGTGACTCGACTTTCTCTGCCTTTAGCATCTCTGACTGTCAATTGTTGTTGGGCAAAATCGAGATCTTTGACTCGCAACTGTAAACATTCAGTTTGTCGCAATCCAGTTCCATAAAGCAATTTGACTACAAGCTGATAAACACCTGATAAATTGTTGATGACAGCCAGAACTTCTTCTTTGGTTAAAACTGTTGGCAGATATTTACTTCTCTTGGCTCGTACTGCGTCAATTTTCAAATCTAATTCTTGCTTGAGAACTTCCTTATACAAAAACAAAATCGCATTTAAAGCCTGATTCTGGGTAGATGCAGCTACATTTTCTTCTACGGCTAGATGTGTGAGAAACTCTTCTATTTCTTTTCCACCCATTTCTTGAGGATGGCGCTTATCGTGAAATATGATGTAGCGTTTTACCCAACTAACATAGCTTTTTTCTGTTTTGCAAGAATAATGTTTGAGACGAATGACATCACTGACTTGTTCAAGCAGTTTTTTAGGTGGTTTTTCCACGGAATGATATTCAGAAAAATTCTTGATATTATACTTATTTGGCATGATATCCAGAAAAAGTCGGGATATCACCGACGAATATACCGAAAGTTTCGTGATATTATTCCATATAGGGTAGATATACGGAAAAATTCTTTAGTTTATCCCGTACAGGGTGAATATCCAGAAAGTTTCCGCATAATAAATAGTTATACTGCTTCGTTTTCCGGTTGTGGCTGTACTGCAAGATGGTTGGTTGGTTGCTTAGCCAGTAAAATAATCCTTATTGTAATCATTCTTGCACCGAATCGCGTAGTGCAACGATTTACTTCTGACTAACGCAATCGTTTACGAATGGCAATGCTCACTTGTTCCACTAACCACACCATCAGCAAAACCACTAAAGTCAATGTCGCTACTTTTTCATACTGAAACGCACGGGCATAAAGCTGAATATATAAGCCAATTCCACCAGCACCTACCAGCCCTAGAATGAGCGACTCACGCAAATTTAATTCAAAGCGAAACAGAGTATCTCGTGCTAAGTCAGGCGCAACTTGGGGCAAAATGCCAAAGCGGATCTGCTGCAATCGCGTCGCTCCTACACTGTCTAGGGCTTCCAACGAACCAGGACGGGCATTCTCAAATGCTTCTGCATAGAACTTACCTAACATCCCTACAGAGTGGAGGGTGATTGCCAGCACACCTGGAAAAGGTCCCAGCCCCACCGTACTGACAAATAGAAGAGCCAGTAGAATCAATGGAATCCCTCGGAGTAGACTTAAAAAAGACTTCATCGGCTGATAGAGCCAACGCGGACTAATGTTAGATGCGGCTAAAAGTCCCAGAGGGAAAGAAATCAGCGCACTGAGAAACGTTCCACAGAGAGCAATTTGAACTGTTTCTGTGGTGGATTGAATCACAGTTTGGGCAACCGACATATCTGGGGGAATCATGCGACTGAAGAAGTTTCCCATGCGGGGAAACCCAGCAATCAGTTTTGCTAGATTGAACTCCGCCCCGCTCCAAGCCCAAGCGAATAGTCCGCTCAAACCCAGCAACTGAACTGTACGCCACACATAATCTTGCCTGGTGGGGCGAGGGTAGGGAGACGTCATCGCATTTCCGACGAGTGGTTTCTGACTTTGAACGTCTGATTATCGGCTGACTTGCTATAGTCTGATTTGCCATAAATTTGAGAAATTTGAGCATCCGTGAGGTCGCTGGCTTTGCCGTCGTAAACAATTTGCCCATTGTGTAGCGCAATGATGCGATCGGTGTACTGTCTTGCCAAGTCCGGTTGGTGCAGCGTCATTACCAAGGTGGCACCGTGGCGCTGAGTGATCTCACTTAGGAGAGAGAGAATGTCGTGGGTGAGAGCAGGATCAAGGTTGCTGACGGGTTCGTCTGCCAGGATGATTTCTGCTTGCTGAGCCAGTACTCGTGCAATTGCTACTCGTTGCTGTTGCCCACCGCTTAATTGATCGACTCGTTTACATACTTGGGTGATCAGGTCAACTTCGGCGATCGCCCGCATTGCAGCCAGCTTATCTGCCTCCGAAAACCAGCCGAATAGACTACTGAGCCAGTTCACCCGTCCCAGCCGTCCCCACAACACATTCTCAAACACCGTGGCTCGTTCAACCAAATGAAAATCCTGGAAGATAAAGCCAATGCATCGCCGCAGCGATCGCCGTCGCATCATGGCAGGGGTAATGGGCATTCCCAAAACGCTGATCAGTCCGGCATCTGGTTGCACATAACCGTTAATCAGCCGAAGCAGCGTGGTTTTACCAGAACCACTAGAGCCGATCAGCGCAATGCGTTCTCCCCGATCGATTCTGAGATAGGGAATATCAAGTACTAACGATTTACTCGGTGCATAGCAGACTCGTACCGCCTCTAACTCAACAGCGCGATCGCGATACATCAATGAACCTGAACCTATTTCCATTGCTCCATACTCCATCGTTGAAATTAGAAACCAGATGCGGGCCGCTACTTGGCAACTTCGGGTTTCAAAAATCCATATTGATACGCCATTTTCTCAACCGATGCGTAGTCTTTATGGCTAGCCTCGACGTACCCATCGGGGTTGTAGACGTACTTCAGCAGCACCTTATACTCCGGCTGATTGAGCTTCAGCATCGCCGTTCGGAATGCCTGAATGCGATCGGGTTCCAACCCCTTGCGAACAGACACTTGGTGGGATGGAATCGGTGTCGATTCAGCAATCCACTTAATCTGCTGAAACTCTTCTGGCAGCAGCGTCAGGTCAGTATACTGGCTGACCCCAGCCGCATCAGCATACCCATTAACAACCGCCTGAAGCGCCTGCTGATAGCCCCCCGCAAAGTACACCCGCTTAAAATAGGTCTGGGGGTCAGCTTGGCGCTGAATCAATCCAGCCCGCACAAAAATATCTAGTGGATAGAGATAGCCCGATTCCGAAATTGGATCAGCAAAGGCAATACTCTTCCCCTTCAAATCCTGAACTTTGTTGATACCGCTATCCTTGCGAACAAAAATACGACCGTGATAAATCGGCTTACCCCGATAGACCTCACTCAAGATCGCCTCCGCTCCCACCTGACGATGAGCCAGCACATAGGGCAATCCCCCCATAAAGGAGACATCTGCTTCGCCGCTGCGGAGAGCTTCCACCGCTGCCGCATGGTCTTGGGTCACATAGCCTTTGACCGGAAAGCCCAACTGACTTTCTAGGTATTTGCTAATCACTTTAATGTCACCGATCAGCTTCTCTGGGTTCTCCTGGGGAATATACGCCAGGGTCAGCGGTTTCGCCTTGGCATCAAAAGGCACAGCCGACTTAGTAGCCAGGGCAAGGGCTGCCTCGGTATTCCCCGATTGAGACGCAGCCACAGCCGCCTGATCTGCCGAACGAGTCTCTGTGTTATTCGTATTCGTTGTCACTGGATTGCAGCCAGCGATCACCCCCATCAAGAACAGCCATAGGCTGATGCGTTTCATGTTGATATATTTCATGCAATTAGCCTCCTATTTCAACTGCGGGGAGTACTTGGCTTCTAGCGTTTGATACTGAGGCCATAGCTTGGCGGCTTTGTCCCAATCATCAGCTTGAATAGCGGTTTTAATGGCATCTAGTTGATCCGCAACCTCATACACTTTTGCGACTTGACTGCGGTCTTTGAGTCCACTAACATCGGCGCGCATATCCGGCGCGACAGTATCAATCATTAGGACAGCATGATATTTATCCTTTGCCGGAATCAATGTGCTGAGGGTGCTAGCGAAAGTAGTCAGTTCACTCCAAGCAAGTGAAAAGGGCGTATTTTCCTCATCAAAAATTTCGTAAGGCTCTTTGCCTGTACCCACGGCTTCAACATAGGCAACCAGATCAGATTTTTGTCCGTTATTTAGCTTCAGGTTATCTTTCTTGTTAAACCACTCCACCACATCTGCCAAAGTTGCCAGCGAACCATCGTGGAAGTAAGGCGCGGTGTAGTTGACACCCAGCAGAGTCGGAGTATCAAACAAGCTATCTCTGGCAAATTCTGTTGCGGGGTCACCAGAACCAATATTGTGTTGCTTATGATCGAGGAAGCTAGCACCAGGGATATGACAGGTGGCACAGGATTGAGCGAATAGTTTCTCACCCCGTTTGGCAGGTGCAGATGCTTTATTGTTGAGGCTGCCGTTGGCATTGAGCAGGGGCGCAGGCAAAAAGTCGATCTGGTTCATATAAGCCACCAATGAATCCAGCATCAGCGGGGTCGGTTCAGCTCCATCAAATTCAGTCACCATCACGTTGCGAGTAAAATCTCGGAGGCTAGCCATGCGTCCATCTCGTCCATAGGGTGCCGTGAAACGTAGACCCCGTATCGTAGGAATATCTAGCGAATTATCAATCATGTCGTTGGCGCGGGGGTTGAAGAATGAACTCGTCACATCGATCGCACCCGCCTGGTGACTAAGGCCAGGAATCGAAAACTTTTGGTTAATCTCACCACGGTTATGACAAGTTGAGCAGGTCATACCAAACTCCTTTGCCTTTCCGCCAAAGATTTCGGGAGAATCGAACAGCATGTCACCATAGGCAACCAGAAATAGATCTTTTTCATCCATCCCTCGCTCTTCAAAGTTCAAGAGTAGACGGGGCAATGGATCTTGATCGTTCATATCGGTACTGGGAGGAAGCCCTGTTGCCACTGTCGTCATGCTAGATTTTGCAGGCACTGGCACAAGTTGTTCGCGCGCTGGAAACTGAGACACTTCATAATTGGCAATCAAGTAGCTGTCAATCACTTTACGAGCATCTGCAAATGTTTTTAGATCGGCCTTTCGACCGCCAATCCCCAACATTCCTTCGCTACCGACACTATTGGATAGATCTAGCCAAGCTGTACCGATCGACTCAAAGGCTTTGGGGTCAGTCTGTTTGACAAAGCTGCCAAATGCGCGATAGAAACGTTGCCCATCCAAGATTTCTTCTAACGCTTTGCTCGATTTTCTGCCCTTGACCAGTTGCTCGGCTTCATTCAGACAGAGCCGCGTTATCTGAGACATGGCATGGGTGCCCGCCGTGTAAAGCGCCTGACGGTCTTTTTTCTGAATGGCTTGCCGAATCGCAGCCGATTGATCGACACCTGCTACCTTTTTCGTATCCCGCAGCATCTCATAAACGGATTTTTCTCCGTAACCCGGTTCTTGGATGGACGTGCTGTACTCTTTTTCAACCAGTCCCCAATTGATCGGCTTCAAATTAGCGTCAAATAAACTGCGGGCATAGGCAGCCGCTGCCGGATGCCAGGGTTCTTCAGGTTTAATGTCTGCACTGGCAGCCAGCGGAAATAGCCCAGCCAACAGAACAACCATTACTGGCAGCACCAATAGACGATAAAATAACCCTAGAATCTTACGATCAGTGACCATAGCCTACCTACATCCAGTTGCTTTCATATTTCTTTCATTATTCATGCTAGTCTACCATGAGGTAAGAAATATGAAAAGATTATGAAAAACCAGGTAATGGGCGATCGCGCCAGCAGTATAACAACGCGATGGAGCGGACGGTTAAGAGATCCTGACTTGGTTGCCAAGGTTATCTGCCGCCGCTCATCTTAGCCGTTGTACCGCTCCAATACAAAAGTTTTACTGAGCAAAAAGTCCAATGTGTAGTGTTCTTGCTGTGGCTTCAATGTGCGCAGATATTTCACCTGGCATGTCAGTAATGAAAGGCAGTTGCTCATCCATGAGCAGCACTGCAAGTCCATGAATCGTCGCCCAGATAATTCGTACTGTCCTATCATCGTCTTGATTTCTAAGACCACCACGGTATTTTGCTGCTTCAACAAGCCTAAATAACGTTACCGCAGCAGCTTTTGAGATGTTCTGAAGTGCAGGTTCAGTAACACGCTCTTTCAGGCTAAACATTAGGCGGACAAGTTCAGTATTTTCAAGTGCAAACACTACGTAGGCTTCTGCGATCGCTCTAATTGTCTCGAAGGAGTCGTCTTGCACGGGTTGAGTGGCTTGTTGTAGGGCTTCAGTCAGTTGTTCAAATCCTCGCTGCGCCACACTAATCGTTAAAGCTTGTTTACTCGCAAAGTGTCGGTAAACAGCTGGCTGGCTGACTCCAGTACTGCGTGCTAGCTCACTCAAGTTGAGAGCCAGCCCCCCTCCCTTTGCAACCTGTTTGCAGGCTTCATCAAGTAGCGCTTCATGCAAATGCCCATGATGATACTTTTTACTACTCACAATTGACTTTGCACTCCTCATGTTATAGACTATAACATTATAGGTGATTCGCGGCGAGAGATGGGCAACAAAATGTTGCTTTCTTGTTTTAACGATATTCGGAGTATATGGTGAACAATCATGAGTTCAAATCAACAGTTTTTGCAAAATTTATACGAAGCCTTCAACAATCGCGAGCTTGAAACAATTATCTCGGTGATGCACCCAGACGTGAAATGGGCGAACGGGGTAGAAGGCGGTTTCGTTTATGGACGCGACGCGGTGCGCGAATACTGGACTAATCAATATAAGGTGATTCAGATGAGAGTGCTGGATAAAACTCGTTTGATTCGCACACTGGGACAACTTAGTTCTGAAATAATTACCCAACTGGAGGACGTGGTTTTGCTAACCTTGGGATACGAGTCATGAATTTGGGAATGAAAAGAAAAACGAAGGTGCAAACATAAGAAATATGCCTCTTTCAGTCATCTCTGTAGGCAACGCGGCATAACAGAAAGCTAACAGTAGTTGATACAGCTAACCCCATTGCCGCTGATGCCGACTCAGGTGATACTCGGAGAGTAATCACTGAACCAGGTTCCAAGCTGAAGATTCTTCCAATTGATCCTTAACTAGAACGTGTCACAGTGGCATAGCGAGGCGATGCAGATAATCACTAAATACCATTAAAATGGTCAAAAGATTGTCTGCCGCCGTTGAGCTTCGTCGGGTACAACTTAAAGACTGTTGTTGTTCACGATCTATTACAATGGGGAAGACAAATGTTTTTTCTTCCTATGCCAGTAAGCACTGAAGCCCTTAAGCAAGACTTGGATCGACTGAGCCACAATCAACTCCAGCAGGTGGCTGATTTTATTGCCTTCTTAAAGTTTCGTAATCAGCGTCATCCTCGGATCATCATCGATCCAAAACATCTAGCTGACCTGTTTACGGAGTTTGCTGACGAAGATCGTGCCATTGCCGAAGAAGGGATGAACGATTATGCAGTAATGCTTCATCAGGAAGACTAACTATGACTAATCCGCTAAAACGTGGTGAAGTCTGGCTAGCCGACCTCAATCCAACTCATAGAAAACACAGGTAGATTTGTACTACTTTTTTTAAGGTAGCGCGATCGCTGTTCTTGTTTCTAATCTGTGTGTCAATAGTTAATCGCCTATATTCAACTCTGAGAAAGACGTTGCACAGGTGCGCCACCGAGAAGCTGATCCGCTTCTATTAATAAATCAGGGATTTTTTGTGCATAGGGACTATTGGTTAAACAAGGCTGTAGATCTAACTTAGATACCTGATCAGCTTTCTCCCCAGGAAACCAATGACCACCGTTGGTTAAGAGATTATAACGAGCTTGACCATATTCAATCATGTCATAAGCTAGGGCTAAATTCCGCAACCAAAGGATCACGGGTAGATTAACATTGCCAGGGGTTTGTTCGTGGTTAGGTAGCCCCACTTGCCAGTTATGAAACCAGTCTTGACCCAGTACGGCGATCGCTTCCTGTTCTAAACGCTCTAAAATTGGTGGTAAGATCTCCTCTACTTTGTCCAGCAAAGGTAAGACTTTGAGATGTTCATCAAAATCTGATGGTTGGGCAGCACCTAAGCTCAAGGTGTGAACTTGAAGATGGGATAAACAAAATAAATCGTTAAACAACATCGGACTCAAAGGCTGGCATAATTCCACTAGCTTTGGTGGCGGGTTATAAAGATGTCCCCCCTTATCCGCAGGAGAAATAATAAATACCCCCATGTCGTGATGCTGGGCGGCTTCAATAGCCTGCCAATTCCACTGATTGATGTAGTACCAGTGGAGATTCACATAGTCGAACTCTCCTGTTTCTATAGCTTTGGTAATAATTTCTGTGGGGCCGTGGGTAGAAAAACCAATATGTCTAACTTTTTCCGCTGCCTTGAGTTTTTTCGCTTCATCAAGACAACCCCCAGGGCGCATAGTGTTGTGGAAGGTTTCTTCATTGTTGATACCGTGGATACCTAAGAGATCCACATAATCTAGTTGGCAGAATTTTAGGGACTGTTGAAATTGACGGCGGAAATCGAGGGGATCTCTTTGGGGAGAAACTTTAGTTTGAAAAATTAGTTGCTCCCTTGGTAGCTGGGGTAGAATCTGTCCCAGTTGCATCTCCGAACTGCCGTAACCTCTGGCGGTTTCGATATGATTGATGCCTAGCTCAAATGCGCGCCGAATAGTGGCTTCTAGATTACGCTGATTGGCTTCGGGTATTTCAGATTGAGGTAGATCCTGCCATTTATATTGATATCTCATGCCTCCACAGGAAAAAATGGGCATCTGTAACTCTGTACGACCAAAGCGCCGATATTGCATAATCAAGTTAGTTATATTCTTATTTCTCTACATTTTATTCTATAAGCTATAAGCTATAGGCTATAAGCTACTGAAAAAAGCTAACAACCAACTAATGAAAATTCTCTTGGTGGATGACGAAACTGAATTAAGTGACCCTTTAAGTCGAATTTTGTTACAGGAAGGTTATCAGGTAGATATTGCTAATGATGGCGCAGCAGGGATGAATTTAGCGTTGCAAAATTCCTACGATCTCTTGATTCTTGACTGGATGATGCCCTATAAGTCGGGGATTGAAATCTGTCGCACAGTGCGATCGCAACTTATTACTACTCCCGTTCTCTTGTTAACCGCTAAAGATACCATAGACGATCGCGTAGATGGTTTGGATGCGGGAGCAGATGACTATTTAGTTAAACCCTTTGAACTGAGGGAATTACTCGCTAGAGTGCGGGCATTATTACGTCGCTCAACTCTCGAAAACTCAAATAGCGATCGCCTAAAAGTAGCAAATCTGGAATTGGATCTGGATAATCAGGTGGTATACCGACAGGATCGAGCGATCAACCTCTCGGAAAAAGAAATTCAGCTATTAACCTACTTTATGCAGCATCCTGACCAACTATTAACCCACGAAGAAATCTATAGTTATCTTTGGCAAGCGGAAGAACAACCTAGTAGTAATGTGCTGGCGGCTTTAGTCAGACTATTGCGACGCAAGATTGAAATTGAACCAGAAGCTCAATTGATTCATACTATCTACGGTAAAGGCTATCGTTTTGGCATTTAATGGGCTTCGCCACTCTCCTGAATTTAACCCAATTGAACATTGGTGGTCGCAGCTCAAAGCTTTTCTGAGACAGTTTTCTCCCAAGACTTCCACTCGAGTTGATCTGCTGATTAAAATAGCGATTGATTTAATGAATCCTGAACATTTACGTAACTGGTTCGCCCACTGTTGCTACTGTCACTCTTAAACCTGCAAACCGCTGTAACACTAGCAATCAATTAACTACTCTCAATACTTCCAGTGGCGATCAATTTAATTTTAGTTACAATACCTCTGGTCGTGTCAGTACTATTAATGATCAAGCTGGTCAAACTAAGACTTATTCTTATGACTCCACAGGTCAGTTTTTACTGAGTGTCCAAGATTCATCTGGCACGACTAGCTTTAGCTATGGGAGTCCCTATGATCCAATGGCATTGACTGGTATTACTTATGCTGACGGAACAAAGGTGACCTATGATTACGACGAAGTTGGTAATCTTCAACAGCAATTTATTGGGAAACAGGTTGTTTTTACTAAAACCTATGATTCTGCAACTAAAACACTAACTTCTACCGATGCTAACGGTGCAGCAACTAAAGTTGTCTATGACGATATGGGTAAAGTTTCTCAGGTTATTGACCCCTTTGGCTATGGTAATGTATTGGCTGAATATGACGGTAGTGGTAATTTAATAGCTCGTTACAACCACGGTATCGGCTTAGTTAATAAGACTAATGCCAGTAATCAAAACTATTTCTACGATTTTGATGCTATTGGCTCAACTGTTGGGTTAACGGGAACGGCAGGAACAAATCTCAATCGCTATAGTTACCGTCCTTTTGGGGAAGATTTCTACGAAACAGAAACCGTTGCTAACTCTTTTGAGTATGTAGGACAGTGGGGCGTAACAGAAGAAGCTAATATCATCACAGAAATTGATCTGGTCAATTCTGCCGTCAATTGGACTTTAAGCAATTACCTGGAAAACCTATACTTTGACTGGCAGCAGTGCAATTAATGGTACGGGTAATACTCTCAACAACACTATTACAGGTAACAGTGGCAATAATAATCTTGATGGCGGAATAGGAAATGATACCCTGATTGGTGGTAGTGGAAATGACCTACTCAAAGGAGGTTCAGGGAGCGATCGCCTGACTGGTGGAACAGGAAGCGATCGCTTTATCTATGACACTAATGCAACATTTACTACTAGTTCGGTAGGAATTGACCAAATTACTGACTTTGTGAAGGGTACTGACAAGATTGTGCTGGATAAAACTACTTTTAACGCTTTGGATAGTGTTGTCGGTGGCGGATTCAATCTCGCCAAGGAGTTTGCTGTGGTAGGAAGTGATACAGCAGCAGCTACTGCGGAGGCACTAGTTGTCTATAGCAGTGAGACTGGTAACTTGTTTTACAATCAAAATGGAGTGACAGCGGGGTTGGGTTCAGGCTCTCAATTCGCTACTCTGACTGGCATTCCTGCTTTGGATGCTCATGATTTTGAGCTTCAAGCTTA
>Ga0209082_1000250_pt1 | contig 23208 bp, 22 predicted proteins | sample ColdCreekSource_FD_184127 | JGI IMG/M metagenome (GOLD analysis project Ga0209082, IMG submission 184127) | Groundwater microbial communities from Cold Creek, Nevada to study Microbial Dark Matter (Phase II) - Cold Creek Source (SPAdes) (version 3) | ecosystem: Environmental > Aquatic > Deep... | reverse complement strand
ATCTTTATGTCTGGAGAAGACGCAAAAGGCTATCACATTGTTGATGAAGTGATTGAACGGGCGCCGACCAGATCTGTCGCAGAGAAGTAGTGTGAAAAGAACGTAACTGCTCAGGTCACTCCCCTTTTGCCCATGACTGCGTTGCTGTGGTGCTCGAATCCTCATGTATATCCATCATACGCTGCGGTTCTGCGCTCCTCAGCGCCTTGTCCTGAGCCAAAATAGAAGCGGCATGAGCAGTGACAAAATAACAACATGACACCCAAACAGGAAAAGATGGACCCTCATATTCGATGTTCGTTTTGTGCCAAGAATCGGGCGGAGGTTAAAAAGCTGATTGCCGGCCCCATGGTCTATATTTGTGATGAATGCGTCGATTTGTGTAACGATATTATCGCGGAAGAGTGGGAAGAAAAGAACAAGTTTTCTTCGGACATTCCAAGACCGATTGAAATCAAAGAAGCGCTCGACCAATATGTAACCTCGCAAGAGCGATCCAAAAAGATTCTGGCCGTCGCCGTCCACAACCACTATAAACGGATTGCTTCCAATGCAAAGAAAAATGCCAATGAGGTAGAGCTTCAAAAAGGGAATGTCCTCCTCCTCGGCCCGACCGGAACAGGCAAGACCCTGCTGGCACAGACATTGGCCCGCATTCTCAATGTGCCGTTTACGATTGCAGATGCAACGACTCTCACCGAGGCTGGATACGTAGGGGAGGATGTTGAGAACATTATTCTGAAGCTCCTGCAAGCAGCCGACTACAACGTAGAAAAGACGGAACGGGGCATCGTCTATATTGACGAGATAGACAAGGTGTCGCGCAAGAGTGATTCCCCATCCATTACGCGAGATGTATCGGGTGAGGGGGTGCAGCAAGCACTTCTTAAATTGGTGGAGGGGACCGTTGCCAGCATTCCCCCGCAGGGGGGGCGTAAACATCCACATCAGGAGTTCATTTCGGTGAATACCACCAACATCCTTTTTATTTGTGGTGGGGCATATGTGGGGCTTGAGAATGTGATTGAACACAGGATGAATAAAAAGACGATTGGGTTTGGGGTAGATGTGAGAGGGGGGCCATCGAACCGTAAGCCCGGCAACATTTTCTCGAAGGTACAAGGCGAGGATCTGGTCAAATACGGAATGATTCCAGAGTTTGTGGGGCGGTTTCCGATTGTAGCAACGCTGGAGGAGTTAGATGAGCCTTCTTTGATTCGGATACTGACCGAACCGAAGAATGCCCTGACCCGCCAATACGAAAAGTTGTTTTCACTTGAGAATGTAAAATTACGGTTTACAGAGGGAGCCATTTCGGCCATTGCTAGGAAGTCGTATCAACAAAAAACCGGTGCACGGGGGCTTCGTTCCATTCTTGAAGAGGTGATGCTTGATTTGATGTATGATATTCCGTCGCTAAAGAATGTCAAGGAGTGTGTCATCACGGCGGAGGTCATCAATTGTTCGGGGGAACCGATCTTTGTCTACAAGCGGGAGAAGGGGGCCAAGTTGGCGTAAGAAATCACGACAACCTTTAGACAGAGCAAAAATCCGTGTTTTCCCATCAGTTAAAGGCCATGTGGGCGGGGTGGTTTTTGGCCAGCGACTCGAATCGTGTGTATTTGTCTATGAAAGCCAGTTTGACCGTGCCAGTCGGGCCGTTTCTCTGTTTTCCAATAATGATTTCAGCAATTCCGCGCCGACCGCAACTACATTCCAAATCGGCCATACATTTGCAGGGGTCATACATTTCAGGTCGGTAGATAAAGAGTACCAGATCGGCATCCTGCTCAATTGCGCCGGACTCCCTGAGATCGGCCAGAATCGGTCTTCGTTTTTCACGTGCCTCAACCGCACGCGAGAGCTGGGACAAGGCCACTACCGGGATCCCCAACTCTTTGGCCAATCCTTTGAGGGAACGGGAGATATCTGCAATTTCTTTTTCTCGACTCTCGGCATCTTGACGCCCCCGCACCAACTGGAGATAGTCCACCACAATCATCCCCAACGGATGTTCCATCTGCAACCTTCTCGTTTTGGCTCGCATTTCCAGAATGGAAGTAGATGCGGAATCATCAATAAAAATGGGGGCATCATGTAATCTCCCTGCGGCATCAATCAGGTGGTTCCATGTGTCCCCCCCCTGTCTTCCCAAATACCCCTGCCGAATTTTATTGGAGTCTACCCGTGCCTCAGAACAAAGCATCCGGATGACCAACTGTTCTCTGGACATCTCCAAGCTAAAGATGCCACATGCCTTTTTTTCTTTGATTGCCATGTTTTGCGCAATCTCTAACGCAAACGATGTTTTCCCCATCGCCGGTCTCCCGGCCACAATAATCAGATCGGAATTCTGAAATCCAGAGGTCAGCTCGTCCAAATCTGGAAAACCGGTAGAAAGACCGGTCATTTTCTTATCGGCCAATTTCTCAATAATGGCAAATCCCTCTTTGACAAGTTGCTTCATGGGAATAAATGCCGTCCGAATTTTATTATTGGAAATGGCAAAAATCACCCCTTCAGCATAATCGAGCAGATCGTTGACCTTTTCCCCGGCCTCATATCCCCGTGTCACAATTTCAGTGGAAGCGGTAATCAATTGGCGTAGAATCGCCTTCTCATGAACAATGTTGGCGTGAGATCGGGCGCTTGCAGCCGTGGCGATGCTGTTCATGAGGTCGGTCAAATAGGCGACCCCACCCATCATCTCCAATTGATTGCGAGAGCGAAGGTGTTCACTGATGGTAATCAGATCAATCTCCCGACCGATCCGATTCAATTCAATCATGGCCGAAAAGATTTTGCGGTGACTTTCTTTGTAAAAGTCCTCCACAGCCAAAATATCCATGATGCTGTAAAGAGACTGGTTTTCCAATAAAATGGCGGCCAGTACCCCTTGTTCCGCATCGATGTTTTGTGGCGGTAATTTTTGAATGGAAAGATCTACGGACAGCATTTTTCGGAGATAGACTTGTTCATCGGTCTCAAACGCATGATAGGGGAGTTGTCCATAAGCCGAGTTCTGTCCTCCGACCAATGGCCGAAGGGACGATCATTCCTCTGGACCGGATGTTGCCATACGGTTCTTGCGACCTCACCCAGGCACATCGGACGGGGAATCCTTATGAAGTCGGGCTGGGGACCAGCCTCTTCTCCATTGCGCCTCTATTTGGTCTTGCTCCAGGTGGGGTTTTCCCTGCCTTCGATGTCACCATCAAAGCGGTGAGCTCTTGCCTCACCTTTTCACCCTTACCAGTTTCCTGGCGGTATATTTTCTGTGGCACTTTCCTTGGAGTCACCTCCAGTCGCCGTTAGCGACCACCCTCCCCTACGGAGCTCGGACTTTCCTCACCCCTCCTACCATACAAGGTTACACAAGGAGCGCGATCGTCTGTCCAACTCCATTTCCAGTTTACCCTTTTCTGTTTTTGTTGTCGATTCCTGCGTTGGCCATTGCATCGGCCTCTGTATTGAGGGCACGTGGAATATAGTGGAACTGGATTACAACGCTACCCAGTTCTTTACAGAGGACATTGGCACGGTTCGCAAGGCGAAGCATATTTTGATCTCGGATTTTGTACCGCCCAGTCATTTGCATCACAACCAGTTGTGAGTCAAGGTGAAAATCAACTGCACCCGGTTTCCATGTCGTCACAACTTCCAGCGCACGGATGAGGGCGGTATATTCTGCGACATTATTGGTTGCGATCCCCAAGTATTCCGAAATCGTTTGACGAACAAGCCCCTGTTCGTTCTTGATGACGACGCCAATACCAGCCTCACCCGGGTTTCCACGAGAAGCGCCATCGGTAAAAACGAAGAGATGGGGGGCCTGATTCATTCTTGAGGGGGGGAATAGAGGACCCGATGGCAATAAGAACATCGCATGATCTTCTCTCCAATCTTCACTTCAGAGACCAGTTGAGGGGGAAGACTGAAGTGACAACCTGAACAACTATTCCCAGACAGGGGCATCACTGCAAGCCCCTTACGAGTGGCGGCCAGATGCCTGTATTCCGTCAATAACTTTGCCTCAATTGTTTGGGTTAGTTGATGCGATGTTTGTTCCACTGCCAGAATCTGCTCCACAAGTTGCACGGATCGGGCATCAGTCTGTTCTTTGAGGAGATGAAAGGATTGCTCTTCCTCAGAGACGGCCTTGTTTTGTAATGGGATGCTTGCTTTGATCTGATCAAGTTTTTCCATCACCGAGAGCAATTCCTCTTCGACCCTTCCCTTTTCGGTATTGGCCGTTTCAATCTCCTTCAGAAGAGCCTGATATTCTTTGTTGGTCTTCAGGTCGGTAGTACGCATCCTCATCTTACTGATTCCGTCCTCGATCGCTTGGAGCGCCATCTCTTTTTCTTTTCGTTCCTTATTGACTTGATCTACCTCGGACATCCGTATTGTCAATGACCGGCGTGTCTCTTCAAGTTTGTGTATTGCAGAATCAATTATCTGCGGGAGCCTCCGCTGTTCGTCTTTCTGCCGATTGAGTTGAGTGTCCAATTTTTGGTTCTGGATCAACAACTCCAATTGATTGTTCACACGTCTCCTTATGGTGTTAGTGGCCTCCCCCTCAATGCTCGCTTCCGCTCGCCAAGTGGGCCCAACAGGGATTGAACCTGTGACCAACCGGTTATGAGCCGGCCGCGCCTATTGCAGGGGCTTGCGTCGCCCCCTCCATCGGCCAAGCCGCCGGAGCCTCCCCCTCAATGCTCGCTTCCGCTCGCCAAGTGGGCCCAACAGGGATTGAACCTGTGACCAACCGGTTATGAGCCGGCCGCGCCTATTGCAGGGGCTTGCGTCGCCCCCTCCATCGGCCAAGCCGCCGGAGCCTCCCCCTCAATGCTCGCTTCCGCTCGCCAAGTGGGCCCAACAGGGATTGAACCTGTGACCAACCGGTTATGAGCCGGCCGCTCTAACCGCTGAGCTATGGGCCCTGTTTCCGATCTCCTTACATGCTTTCTGCAAAACTCTTCAAACACCTACTACGAGTCGGGTGGCGTAGCTTTCGGAGTGCCTTCGCTTCAATCTGCCGAATCCTCTCACGCGTTACATTAAAATCCTGCCCTACCTCTTCTAACGTGTGATCTGTGATCTCTCCAATGCCAAACCGTTTTCGCAACACACTCTCTTCACGATGGGTCAAGGTTGCAAGGGCACTGTTGATCTGCTTCTGAAGGTCGTACCGAATCGCTGAATCAAGCGGGGAAACCGCCCTTTTGTCTTCAATAAAGTCCCCCAGCAAAGAGTCCTCTTCCTCTCCAATCGGAGTGTCCAAAGAAATCGGCTCCTTGGCAATCCTCATGACCTTCCGTACCTTGTCTAACGGTAACTCCATCTTCTCCGCAATCTCCTCAGCCGTCGGTTCTCGACCCACCTCCTGAACCAATTGTCTGACCGCACGTACCAGCTTGTTAATCGTCTCAATCATGTGAACAGGAATACGAATCGTGCGGGCCTGATCAGCAATGGCTCGTGTAATGGCCTGACGGATCCACCATGTGGCATACGTAGAAAACTTATAGCCCCGCTGGTATTCAAATTTATCCACCGCTTTCATCAAGCCAATATTTCCCTCTTGAATGAGGTCCAAAAACTGAAGCCCCCTGTTTGTATATTTTTTGGCAATGCTGACCACCAAACGGAGGTTGGCACGCACCAACTCACTTTTGGACTTTTGTAGCACTCGCTCCGTCGTCGTCAAAAGACGGACAGATTCCTTCATCTCTTCTATAAATGCCCTATTTTCATCTTCAATGTGTTTGATGGTCTGCCGAGCATTCTTATAGGTTTTCTCAATCTTCAAAACCTCTTCATCAGAGAGATGCAATTTTTTGAGTGCGATTGAGCGGGCATGGGGCTTTTCTTTTATCTTCTTGAAGAACTCACCCAACATGTCCATCTCAACACCACATCTTCTACGGCACAAAGCGATCTCTCGTTCGGCGTGGGTCAGCTTGTCTACCTCAAGGCGAAATTTTATAATAATCTCCTCAATCACATGGGGACGTAGTTTCAATGCCTGAATCTTGTCTACCAGCTTGTCTTTGGGTTTAGTCAGGGCATCTTTGACCAACTTTCTCTTTGTCCCTTTTGGAAGCCGACGTGTGGCGTCTAGGGCGTCTTGATAAAGATGGGCCACCTGTCTCACATCGCTCATGACGGCCAACGTTTTTCTCCTAATCTCTGTGCTGATATCCACCTGGAGGACACCCTCTTCTTCTGGAATGACAACCAAGTTACTGATTTGAATTTCATCCCGTTTAAGCTGAGCCCCCATGTCTAAAATTGCTTGGATGGCCACCGGATAACCAAAAACAATCATTAAAATCGCTCTCTCCTGCGATTCAATTAACTTTGAAATGGTCACCTCTCCCTCACGAGATAAGAGAGGCACAACGCCGATTTCCTTCAGGTAGAGTCGTACAGGGTCATCCATCCTCCCCAGTGATCCGGGAGAGAGATTAATCTCCTTCTCTTCATCGTCTACTACCTCATCCTTGTCTCCCACCTCTTCAATTGTTTCAGTCTCTTCCTCTATATCGTGTTGTTCCTCCCGAAGCCTTGCCTCCTCACTCGAATGAACCACATCAATGTCCATCGCACTGAATAAAGTGATCATTTGATCAAAATCGGTATTCGAAAGAGACTCGGGCGGGAGTGCCCCGTTCAACTCTTCATAAGTCAAGTATCCCTTCTCCTTACCCAACGAAATAAGGTGCTTAATCTCTTCTCTGTGTTCTTCTTTAGGCATTTATTTTTCCTTTAATGGTTCACCGTATGTCCCACATTGTGGGCCGTTTTCTGGAGCTGATGGAGGTTCTTCCTTAAATGAAAGAACTTGTCCTCCAGTGTTCGAACCGAATCCAGATCGCCCCCTTTCTCTGCCTGTTTTAATTGTCCCTGGACCGCAGCGGCTTCCTTTCGAAGCCGGTTCGTTTTTATCGAAACAATACAATCTTCTGCGATCTTTTCTGTATTTTCAGAATGATGATCGAGCAGAGAGAGCCGTGTGAAAAGGGGAAGTAACGCTTCCCGTACCCCTGTTCGAGCGTCGCAGGCATTCCAAAATAAAGAAGCGATCTCTCGCAATCCAGAGTCTGTAAGGTCTTCCAAACTCAATTGATCCCTGAACGTACGGGAGAGATGGTCTTGAACCAATAGTGAAACGAGTTGTTCTTCGTCACGGGGCAACGGTTTTTGGACACTCACCACTTTATCGTGCAATTTTTGACTGCTGGAAATCGAGGGCTTTGCACCCATTTTGTAAAGTTTGGCAAAGTCAGATCGTACATCTTGCTCTTTGGCTCCAATGGTTTCAGCAATAATTTTCAAATAGTAGCCCTGCTCCACCTTGTTGGTGAGTCTTGAGACGAGGGAGAACCACTCGTTCAACACCTTCATCTGAAGAGTCGTCCCACCCCCCGCCCATCCAGATCGCTCAATACAAAAATCAATCGGTGAACGCCCCCCTCGCAATGTATCGTAGAACCGTTCCTTTCCATGATTTCTGATAAACAGATCGGGGTCTTCTCCAGCGGGAAGAGAAACAATTTTTGCCGCAATACCACTTTCAAGAATCATCGGTGCAGCCCGGAATGCCGCACGAAGCCCCGCAGGGTCCGGGTCAAAGAGGAGAACGACCTGCTTGTCTAAACGACGGATCATCCGAAGATGATCCTCTGTGAGGGCCGTTCCCATGGTGGCGACCACATTTTCTACCCCGGCCTGATATAACGACAAGGCATCAAAATATCCCTCGACCACAATCAAGGTCTCTCGCCCCCTGTCTGATGAAACTTCTGGGTTGTTCTGGACAGTGGGTGCTTGATGAATCGCATGGCGTCTACTCAGTTGGTCTATTCCAAACAACTGCCTCCCTTTGACAAAGACGGTGGTTTCCGGCGTGTTTAAGTATTTGGGCAGCATGTTGTCTAAAGCGCGTCCTCCGAAACCGACCACCCTCCCTTGCCAATCAGCAATGGGAACCATAATGCGATTGTAAAACCGATCGAAAAGGTGATTCTTACTTTCTTCTTTCCGCAAAACAAGTCCGGCTTTCTCTAAGAGGGATGGGGCATATTGCTTTGAGAAATTTAAGGAGAGGTTGGATCGTGTGGAAGGTGCGTAACCAATATGAAATCGTTCAATGACCTCTCTTTGTATTCCCCTCTTCTTCAGGTAGTCGCGGGCCACTCCGCTTTGCGATCCATCTATCAAGATTTGATGAAAATAGAGTGCTGCTTTATCGTTGATCTCATAAATCACATTGTCTGAAGTTTCTTCTTTTTCCCTTTCCTTCGTCCTCTCTGGAAGGACAACCCCGGATTTCCTCGCTAACTGTTCGGCTGTATCCACAAATGCCGTCCCGTTCATTTTCATCAAAAAACTAAAGACATTTCCCCCAATACCACACCCGAAGCAATGAAAAATCTGTTTGGCAGGGCTGACCGTAAAGGAAGGGGTTTTTTCGACATGGAATGGACAAAGCCCCATGTGATTTTGTCCAGCCTTTTTCAGGCGAACATAAGCCCCGACCACCGACACCAGGTCGGTCCGATCTCGGATTGTATTGAGTAATTGTTCTGGAAGACGGTACAATGATCCTCCACATCAAAAAGAAAGGTGACCGCCCATACGGCAGACGGGGCATCTCTCTTGCAAGAAACTGAACAAAAGATAGAATTATAGGCTGCAGGGGGTCTGGATGTCAAACATCGTTGCTTAAATGCCATGACTGAAATTGTCGTTTTCATCACGGTGCCTTCACAAAATGTGGCAGAACAGATCGGGCGTCATCTGGTTGAGCAACAGCTCGCCGCCTGTGTCAACATTGTGCCGTCTGTGACCTCGATTTTTAGATGGGAAGGAAAGACATGCTGCGAGGCAGAGGTGTTGATGATCCTGAAGACGGGACAGCATCTGTTTAAACCGCTATGCGAAGCGGTAAAAAAAGAGCACCCCTATACAACACCTGAGATCATTGCCCTGCCATTGGTCGCCGGATCGGAGGATTACATCAGGTGGGTTCGGGGCAATATACTATCGGAACATTCTTGACCTGTTTTTTGAATAGTCGGAACAACTTTTCTGCCATTGGCCCCGGCGAACCGCCTCCAATCGGTTGTTGATCCAATTTTACTACAAACATAACTTCTGCCAGACGGAGAATTCATAAAAATGGTTCGATCCATTTCCTAAAGAGCTTCAGCCCATCTGCTGGTATTACAATTGGAAAATCAACAAGTGAGGAAATGCCGGTAGCCATGAAATCATTTGTGTTCCATGTGACGAACGTAGAGACCTTTGCTAAGTCCGCTGAACAGAGAATCGATGCATCGCCTTTTGCCAGTTTTAGTGAGAATGGCTTAACCTGGTCTGCCGTTCCATTTGGGGCGATTTCTGGCCCAAGATATTTCCACAATTTTCGACTCTCTTGGATATGTTCTGGAAATTTATCGAATAGAACCCTGTCCACTTCAACAACAACCTCTTCCGAAACAACCATTCGGATCGCGCCACATTCAACTAACCGCACAAGCTCCCTTGCCGCACCCTTTGCAGAAAGCAAAGCGGCCATATAAACGCTGGTATCAAAAAAAAACCGGTATTGAAGAGCACCCATTATGAGGATTGATGCCGTACTTTTCTCAAGTCTTTCAGCAGGTCCTTTAAACTAATGCCCTTTTCTTCAGCGGCCTTTATGAACCCTGCCGATGTCGCCTCAAAAACAGAAGGTTTGGGCGTCAATAGAATTCCGTCCCCAACTTTCGTAACGGACAAGATTGAGTCTTTGGATAAGTGAAGCGATTGTCGAATATAAGATGGTATCGTAATCTGTCCTTTTTCTCTGACCCGTGTAAGCATGGTTTTCTCCTATTTCCTACCAATTCCAACTTTCCTACTATTCAAGATACCCTGAAGGTCTGATGATTTCAAGTGTAACCCAAATTCCGAGAAAGGGAAGGCATGTTGCGAGGCATCGGAACATTCTTGACCTGTTTTTTGAATAGTCGGAACAACTTTTCTGCCATTGGCCCCGGCGAACCGCCTCCAATCGGTTGTTGATCCAATTTCACTACAGACATAACTTCCAATGTGGTTCCTGTCAGAAAGATCTCATCGGCTTCCTTGAACTGTCTAAACGACAACTCTTTTTCGATGATCGAAATCCCCTCTCTTTTTCCAATTTGTAAAATGAGTTCGCGTGTGATTCCAGAAAGGAGATACGGCCCCGTCGGAGGGGTGATCACGGTCTTACCGAAGACCGAGAAGAGGTTGCTGCCACTTCCTTCCGTTACTTTTCCGTTGCGAATAAAGAGGGCTTCTTCGGCGCCTGATTGAATCGCCTGCTCACGCGCCAATACATTGGGAAGGAGGTTCAAAGATTTAACATGGCACCGCCCCCATCGAATGTCCGGGACAGAGATCACTGACAGACCCTTCTTCCGAACCGCATCCGCAATCGGCACAAGCTTTCGAAATGTCATGACCACCGTGGGGCGCACCTGTTTTGGAAACGCGTGCAGACGAGGTGCGGGGCCGCGTGTTACCTGAATGTAAATCTTGATTTCTTTGTGACCGCTCTTATGGCAGCCGGTATGAACGATTTTCTCAAGTTTTGAGATAGAATCGCGTAGCGGGATTTGAATTTCAGCGGCACTGATTTTGAGCCGTTCAAGGTGCTCCGTCAGATGAAACGGTCTGCTGTCGTAGGTACGAATCAATTCGTATACACCATCTCCAAACTGAAACCCCCGATCTTCTACGTTGACTTTTGCAGAAGCGAGGGAAGTCCATCTGTTATTGACATAGGCGATATTCGGCATCGTACGGAATCCTTCTATTTTTTCTTCATACAGACATTATAAAAGACATAAAGCGCCTGCCGCTCTTCCTCCACCGACAGAATCTCAAACGTCTCTGAAAAAATTTCCTTAAAACTGTCTTTCCTGAAAAATCGGTCGTAGTGCCCGCGATGTACCAACCAATCCCGTGTTCGTTTTTCCCCGGGATAATGCCTGAACTTCATCGAAAAACAAGATAATAAGAAATATCCACCCGACTTCAGTACCGGCAATACATGCGTTAGATAAAGGGCTGTATCTCGTTTACGAACATGATGAAACAGGCCATAATCAAGGATCACGTCAAAAGAATGTGCCGGGAAGGGAAGCGCAAACAACTCTCCCAGCACAAAATAAAGGTGATGATTAGGGCGAACCAAATGGCGTGCCCGTTTAAGGGCAAGGGGTTGGTTGTCCATGCCGATTGTCTGATAGCTGTGTTGCGAAAAGAGGGCGGCATGGCGTCCCTCTCCACAGCCCATATCCAAAACCGACCCGGATGGGCATTCTCTTCTAAATGTTTCCAGAAACCGAACCACTGACTTGGAAGGTTCAGAGACCGGCCAGCCATGTTCGCCCGTCTCGTAGGCCTTTGCAAAATAAGCCTTTTGTGAGGAATAAATATTCACTCGGAATCTTCTCCCACACGGGCATCCTGCCGCTCAAAAAAAATGGCGGAATCATATCGGTAATGCTTAAATTCCAGCAGGTTATGAGAAGGGTCTTCCAGAAAAAAGGTGGTGTGTTCGAGGCGGCTTTCTGGAAATCGCTTGCGCGAGGCTTGATAGAATTTCAGTCCCTTTTGTTGGGCACGATCGTGCCATTCCTGCCATTCCGATTCAGACGATAGAATCAACCCAAAATGACGTGGATAAATTCCTTGCTGAATCGGAGGGAGCACCATAACTTTGTGTGCGATGATCTGATGCCCCCCCAGATTGAACGTTATGGCCAACTCTGTCTCACGCCCCAATCGGCACCCCAACCCTTCTACATAGAACCGTTTTGTATCGTTCATATCCAAGGCAGGAAAGGCAAGATGAAAAATAAGGCGGCAATCAAGCTCTTTCATGGAATCAAGCTGTAAGGACATTTTTTTCACCTCTTCCTACAAGACATCTCCGCATGGTACAGATAGAAGAGGTTTCTTTTCAACAGCGGACGACAATCATTTCTCCATCTGAAGCCGCTGTTCTTCAGGGGGCCGAAGACGGCGGAAGGAGATGTAGAGGAGCAGATCATACACAATTTTCATGCTGGCGCCGACGAAAAGCAGGATATTGAACGAAGCCCCCTTCATCAATGCCCCAGCAAATGCGGGCGCCACGGCCCACGCCCCCATCCGGACGATGTGCGTGACGCCGGATACAAATGTCCGTTCCTCCGGCTTGACCACCGCCATGACGTACGATTGGCGTGTGGGGACATCCATCTCGACCAAGCCTTCACGCAAAAGGAAGAGGATGGCCGCCACCGAAAAGCTCGGAGCAAACGCCACCGTCATCAGGAGAAGACTGGATGGAATATGTGTAAAGACCATCGTATTGACGAGACCGATCCGCTTCGCAAGCCAAGCGGCCGCAAGATGAGACCCGACATTCGCAACGCGGGCGCCAAAGAAGAGCATCCCGATCAGACCGACCGAAATACCAAACCGCTCATAGAAAAAGAATGATAGCAATGCGGTGGTCAGGAACCCACTCGCCATGCTGTCTAGAGCAAAAAGCGATGCGATCTTCCAAAGAATTTTGCGGCTCTCGAACGAAATAGGGGGTTGCTTGCGTGAGACCTGTTCAGCCCTACGCGGCGCAAGCCCCTCGTACAAAAAAACCGTCGTAAGAAGTATCCCAGCATAGATCCACACAGCCGCTTGCAGCGATGCAATGGCGTTGTCTTCTCCCATCCCATGAAACAACGCCGGCATCCCCGCGATCAATGCCCCCAGTGCATGTCCCACGTCTTGCAGGACGTTGTACCATGCAAAGATGCGGGTACGCTCCATGTCACTGGCATTTTCCGAAAGCATCGCCTGGTCAAGAATCAGTGAAGCGCCGCGGTCACGCCCCATCCCATTCACCATCCCCAGGAAGGCTGCCGCCGTGGTCGCATAAAACCCCAACGAAAATGAGAGGACAAGCCCGCCCAACGCCCCGAATAGTGCCACAACCACCAGCATTCGGCGCTGGCCTGCCACATCCGAGAGGGTCACAACGAGTGCCGCGACTGCGGCCCCAAGCAGCCCCGCGCTCACAATGATACCAATCTCGAACGGCTGAAAGCCCCGCTTCACGAGATAAATGGCCAAGAGCACACCCATCAACCCGGTAGCAAGCGCACGGACAAACGCAGCGCCGTAAAGGATCCGACGATCACGCAAGACGAGAGAGGAAGCGAAGTTTGGCATTTTGGCTATTTTTTACAATGCGTCATAAAGTTTTTCCTTTCAGACGCCGAAAAGCATGGCATGCATGTTTATATGGAGCGCTTGTCTGATTTCACAATGGCTTTGATTCTCATAGCCATTTTTTTCGTCCCAATGCTGCTCATTGCCTTGTGGATCAAAGTCACATCAAAAGGCCCTGTCCTGTATTGGTCGGATCGGGTCGGGGTGAATAATACAATCTTTCGGATGCCGAAGTTTAGAACGATGCATTGTGAAGCCCCCACAGTCGCTACGCACCTTTTAGAAAATTATGGGCAATATTTGACCCCCATCGGTGCATTTTTAAGAAAAACAAGCCTGGACGAGCTGCCGCAGATTTATAGCATCTTGAAAGGCGATATCAGACTGGTCGGGCCGAGACCCGCATTGTTCAATCAACAAGACTTGATTGAGCTTCGCACTCAAACGGGCATCCATCAGTTGCTTCCCGGATTAACAGGTTGGGCACAGATCAACGGGCGAGATACATTGTCCATCCCTGAAAAGGTGAAGCTGGATCAAGAGTACTTGATCAAACGTTCCCTTTTTTTTGACTTGAAGATTTTATGGCGAACCGTTATTCAGGTGTTTCGTCGCGATGGAATTACACATTAGGTCTTAGGGCGTTTTGAGAGGTGCCACTTACCCATCAAACAGAGTAAGTCGGCACCAATTCTTTCAATACCCGTTTGATTTGTCCGGTGTCAGTCTGATCATCCATGATGGTAAATTTCTCCATGTAAGCGACCATGTCTTGCTCGATTTTTCTGTTCTGGACCAATTTGATCTTTGCAAAGCGCGTCTGAATGACCTCTTCCCCCTTTTCAAAAAGTGTTTCCGTCAGTTTTTCTCCCGGACGAAGGCCGATAAATTCAACCGGTATATCTTGATCTGGAGAAAAACCGGAAAGGGTAATCATCGTCCGAGCGATATCAATGATCTTGATCGGCTTCCCCATATCAAGGACGAAGACCTCTCCCCCCGTGCCAAGGATCGCAGTATGCAATACCAATTGAACCGCCTCTTTGATCGTAATAAAATATCTTTCGACATTGGGGTGTGTCACCCTGACCGGCCCCCCCTTTTTAATCTGTTCACGAAACAGGGGGACAACACTCCCGTTGCTTTCCATGACGTTCCCAAATCGGACCGACATAAATTTCGTCTTACTTTTCAGGTTAAAGAATTGACTCAGCATCTCCGCCACCCGTTTCGTCGCCCCCATCACACTGGCCGGACAAACGGCTTTGTCGGTAGAAAGTAAAACGAATTCGTCGGCTTGATAACAATCGGCCATCATCATCACCTGGTAGGCACCAAGAATATTATTTTGAACCGCTTTGAGTGGATGGGCTTCCATCATCGGGACATGTTTGTAGGCCGCCGCATGAAAAATAACCTGCGGCCGATGCGTCACAAAAACAAGCTCCAGTCTTTTCTGATCCAGAATATCGCCCAAAACAATTTCCATGTGAGTGGAGGGAAATTTCTCGGTCAAATCTATCTGAATATGGTGGAGATTGTTTTCGTTCTGTTCTAATAAAATGAGTGTTTCCGGGTAAAGCGCCGCAACCTGTCTGCATATCTCCGATCCAATTGAGCCTCCCGCTCCGGTCACCAACACGCGCTTCCCCGCTATTTTTGTTTTCATCTCTGGATGACAAAGGATGATCTCCGGCCTCCCGATCAAGTCCTCAATATCCAAACTCCGTATCTGGGTTACAGAAACCCTGCATCGGAAAAGATCAGCCAGGCCGGGTAAAGTTTTAATCGGAAGTCCAAAAGGTTTACATTGGGCGATAATGCCCCTTGTCTGAACCTGCGTTGCGGAGGGAATCGCAATCAGAATCTCATCCGGCCGAACCTTGTTAATGATTGCCTCAATTTCTTGGATGCTTCCAAGTACTGGAACGTCATGTATCATTGACGATCTCTTTTTAGGATCGTCATCAATGAAAGCAACCGGCAGGCGATCATAGGCTGGGTTTTGCCACATGTCTTGTACCACCCTCTCTCCTGCATCACCCGCTCCAATGATCAAAACTCTGCGTGCCACAGCGTTGGGTTTGGCCATGTTCATTGTCCCCCTTTCACGGAATTCACAAATTTTCCGAAGAGTTCGTTCCCATCGTGCGGACCCGGTGACGCTTCGGGGTGAAACTGTAGCGAATAGACAGGATAGGTGTTGTGCTGCATTCCTTCTACCGTCCGATCATTCAGATTGATGTGGGTGATTTGAACCTCGCGTTCAATACCGGAATAATCCATTACAAAACCATGATTCTGTGCGGTCACCCGAATCTTCCCCGTAGCGGTCTCCATCACCGGATGGTTTCCCCCATGATGGCCGAATTTCATCTTATAACATCTTCCACCCAACGCAAGCCCCAGTATCTGATGTCCCAGACAGATTCCAAATATCGGCTTTTTATCCATGAGTTTTCGTGTGTTTTTGATGACGTCGTATAAGGCTTCTGGGTCACCCGGGCCGTTGGATAAAAGGACACCATCTGGACGGAACGACAAAACCTCTTCTGCCGAGGTTTGCGCTGGAACCACTGTGACCCGAAATCCAACTCTCGACAACATCCTGAGAATGTTGTATTTGACACCAAAATCGTAGACCACCACATGGTACGCTTTTCCATCAGAAAATAAATAGGGTGCCTTGCAGGTCACGGGAGAGACCCAGTCCATTCCCGTCAAGGAAGGGGTTGCTTTCAATTTTTCCATCAAAGAGGTTTGATCAAAGTCGGTGGTGGACAAAATCCCCATCATTGCCCCGACCGTTCTGATCCTTCGTGTGACCGCACGTGTATCAATTCCCTCTATCGCTACAACATGATTCCGACGAAGATAGGCGCCGAGCGATTCCTTCGATTTCCAGTGGCTTGGAACCGGACAATGCTCCTTGACAATCAAGCCCCCCAATCCTATCTTCCCCGATTCAATGTCTTCTTCATTGATCCCGTAATTTCCGATGAGGGGATAGGTCATCACAACCATTTGGCCGTAATAGGATAGATCGGTCAGAATCTCCTGGTAACCGGTCATGCTGGTATTAAAGACCACCTCACCCATCACCTCACCCTCCGCACCAAACGATTGGCCCATCTGGTACGACCCATCCGCCAATAGTAAAATCGCGTCACTCACGAGAGTTCCTTTACGTTTCCAGAGACAATCACCGTAACTGCCCGCCCCTTCATTTTGAATCCGATAAAAGGGGAATTTTTGCTTTTGGATTTGAAGTCTGATTTTTGTACGACCCACATCACATCTGGATCAATGAGGACAACATCGGCCGGATATCCCACCTTCAATGCCCCTATCTTTCTGTTGAGGATTTTCGCCGGGTTCTCCGTCAATTTTCGGATCAATTCCATCATGGACAAAACCGACGCTTCCACTAAGGCGAGTGACAAAGACAACGCAGTTTCAAGGCCAATCACTCCAAACGGGGCACAATCCAACTCCCGTTCTTTCTCTCGTGCTGCATGAGGGGCATGATCTGTGGCAATCGCATCCAGGGTGCCATCTGCGAGGCCACGCCGAATTTCCTCGAGATCATGGCGGCCGGCGAGAGGGGGCTTCATCTTCGCATTGGCGTCGAACTCACGCAGCCGATCTTCAGTTAAAATAAAATAATGGGGACAGGTCTCGGCTGTCACCGGAATGCCGCGCCGTTTTGCTTCACGAATCAGATGAACCGATCCTGCCGTGCTGATGTGCGCGAGATGAAGACGGCCACGGATCTGTTCGGCCAGCGCAAGGTCGCGGGCCACCATAATTGTTTCTGAAGCGGAGGGAATTCCTTTGACCCCTAAAAGGGTGGAGACGGCCCCCTCGTAAATGACTCCTCCTTGAGAGAGATGGAGGTCTTCACAATGGTCAATGACCGGGACATCGAAAATTTTTGCATACTCCATCGCCCGACGCATGATCTCGCTATTCATCACCGGAAGACCGTCATCCGAAACGGCGACACAGCCCGCTGCGACCAACTCGCCCATTTCTGCCAACTCTTCCCCTTTGGAGCCTTTTGTAAGTGCCCCCACCGGTAGAACATGAACAACCCCTTCCGATTTTGCCTTTTGCAGAATCAATGCGGTTACCGACTGATTATCATTGACCGGTTCCGTATTGGGCATACAGCAGACGGTTGTAAATCCCCCTGCTGCGGCGGCTTGTGTCGCGGTTGCAATCGTTTCCTTGTATTCAAAACCAGGCTCTCGCATGTGGGTATGCAGGTCAATCAGGCCGGGCGCCACAATTTTCCCTCTGGCATCCAGGGTGTAAAAAGGGGGGGAGAAGGGATCGGAGATCAGGCCGTCTTTGATGTACAGATCACCCGTCTCGTCCCGTTCCGAGGCGGGGTCAATCACCCGACCTCCCTTGATCAAAATTCTTGATTCGGGCATCTAATTCCTTTCTCTGCAAAGAAGATAAATGAGTGCCATTCGAATGGCAATGCCATTGGTAACCTGATCCAGAATCACGGAAGAGAGGCTGTCTGCAACATCGGATGAAACCTCTACCCCCCGTTGGATCGGACCCGGGTGCATAATCAGCACCTTCTCATCGGCCAGCCTCAAGCGCCGACTATCCATCCCATACAGCTTTGCGTATTCACGGAGGGTTGGAAAATATCCCCCGCATTGCCGTTCCAATTGAAGGCGAAGTAAAATAATCACACTGGCCCCCGCCAGCGCTTCGTCCATCCGATATTGGACCGTGACCCCCCACTGTTCTATCCCGGATGGAATCATTGTGGGCGGGCCGGTCAGATGGATGTCGGCGCCCAATTTTTTTAATCCATGGATGTCGGAACGGGCGACCCGGCTGTGCAAAATGTCTCCAACGATAACCACCTTCAGTCCTTTTATCTCCCCTCTTTTTTCTCGAATCGTAAACAAGTCTAAAAGTCCTTGACTGGGGTGTTCGTGGGCGCCGTCTCCTGCGTTGATAACCGAGCTCTTCAGGGAACGTGCCAATAGCAGGGGGGCACCAGAAGAAGGGTGTCGAATGACGATGACGTCTATCTGCATCGCTTCCATATTTTTAGCGGTGTCGAGCAGGGTCTCTCCCTTCACAACACTACTGGAAGAGGATTGAACGTTGATCAAATCGGCGGAAAGACGTTTGGCGGCAAGCTCAAAAGATGCCCGTGTTCGGGTGCTCGGCTCGAAGAAGAGATTGGCCACCGTCCGCCCACGGAGGGTGGGGACTTTCTTGATCTCGCGCGTCGAAACCTCTTTGAACGACTCCGCCGCCTGAAGAATCTGCTCAATCTCCTCCTTGTCTAGTTCAGCGAGACCTAGGATATCTTTTCTTTTAAATTCCATCTGACTCTGTTTTTCTGGTGATGACGACGCGATCTGTTTCGCCCCCTTCTGTCAAGTAGACCTCTACTTGCTCGTCGTGAGAGGTCGGGAGATTTTTGCCGATGTAATCTGCCCGAATAGGTAGTTCGCGATGTCCTCGATCAATGAGGACCGCCAATTGAATCTGTTGCGGCCGTGCAAAATCAATCAAGCCATCCATGGCCGCCCGTATGGTCCTGCCGGTGAAGAGGACATCATCCACCAGTACAACACGATGTCCTGCCATATCAAACGGAATGTCTGTCTTCTTGAGGGTTTTCGGTCGTAACGCCAAGTCATCTCGGTAGAGGGTAATATCCAGCTCGCCCACAGGGATGGAGACGCCCTCTATTTCTTGAATTTTATGGGCCAATCGGTGAGCAAAAAGAATGCCGCCGGTTTGGATGCCGACCAGAACGATCTCTTTGGATTTTTGATTTCTCTCCAGAATTTCGTGTGCGATGCGTGCCACGGAGCGACGGATCTCTTGGGCATTTAGGATCAGATGTTCCATGTCAGACGTTCCATGCTGTTTGCAGGGGTTTGTTAAAAATTTTAAAAAAAAACCTTCCCTGTACAGGAGTCTCTGTACAAAAGAAGGTCTTGATTATAAGTAAAGGCAACTTTCTCTCCTTCCCAGTCTCACCGAACTGGATTAAAGGCTCAGCAGGCTCACATCGTACAAAAGTTGGACTGGAATGTCAATTTTACGCATTGCCTCAGTAGATTTCTGATGAGGCAATGCGGGGTATTGACAAGTGAAACCGGTTTTAGATAGACTCCGCGCTTCACAAGGACATTGTCTTACATCAATGATTGAAAAGGGGGAACGTTGCCGACGATTCAACAACTGGTAAAGCAGGGACGGGTTAAACCGTCGTTCAAATCAAAAAGCCCTGCCCTGAAACGCTCCCCTCAAAGGCGGGGTGTCTGTGTCCGCGTCTATACCGCAACCCCTAAAAAACCGAATTCTGCCATCCGCAAGGTAGCACGTGTTCGACTCACGAACGGATTCGAAGTCACCGCTTACATCCCTGGAATCGGTCACAACCTGCAGGAGCATTCGATTGTTCTCATTCGTGGAGGAAGGGTGAAGGATCTCCCAGGTGTTCGCTATCACATTATTCGAGGAACACTTGACGCGGTTGGGGTGGCCAATCGGCGGCGGGGAAGGTCTCGGTATGGGGCAAAGACGCCTAAGTAGAGGAGAGAGGAAAACTGGAGTAAGAAATGCCAAGACGAAAAGTAGCTGCGCGGAGAGAGATACTGGCCGACCCGATTTATGGGGATGTACTGGTCGCGAAATTTATCAACGTTCTCATGCGGCAAGGAAAGCGGAGTGTGGCAGAGGCAATCTGCTATAACGCATTTGAGTTGATTCAAAAAAAGGCTGGGAATGATCCTTTGAAAGTCTTCAAAACGGCGATGGACAATATTAAACCGTCGGTTGAGGTAAAATCAAGACGGGTGGGGGGGGCGAACTATCAGGTTCCGATGGAGCTTCGAGGCAATCGTCGGACCAGTCTTGCGTTGCGGTGGTTGACCTCTTGCGCGAAGAATCGCTCCGGTCGAAATATGGAAGAACGGGTGGCCGCCGAGATTATGGATGCCTCCAATCACACGGGAGGGTCGGTTAAGAAGAGGGAAGAAACGCACAAGATGGCCGAGGCGAACCGCGCCTTTGCACATTATCGCTGGTAGATCTTATCGTTCTACCCTATCCAAAAGGGAAGCGGCTACCGTTTCCCTTTTTTTATTAGAAGTAACACCATGCCAAGAGAATACTCATTAGCGAAGACCCGCAATATCGGCATCATGGCCCATATTGATGCAGGGAAGACGACCACAACCGAACGGATCCTCTTCTATACCGGCGTGACACATCGTATCGGGGATATTGATGATGGAACGACTGTGATGGATTGGATGGATCAGGAACGGGAACGGGGGATTACGATTACTTCGGCTGCGACCACCTGCCATTGGAAAAATCACCGCATCAATATTATTGACACACCGGGGCACGTTGATTTCACGATTGAGGTGGAGCGTTCTTTGCGTGTTCTGGATGGCGCAGTCGCTGTTTTTGATTCGGTGCAGGGAGTTGAACCCCAATCAGAGACCGTTTGGCGACAGGCCGACCGGTATAGTGTGCCTCGTATTGCCTTCATGAACAAGATGGATCGGACCGGCGCCGATTTTTATACCAGTGTTCAAACGATGGTAGATCGCCTGGGGACACGCCCCGTCCCGATTCAACTCCCTATTGGGAAAGAGTCCGATTTCAAGGGGATTATTGACCTGCTTGAAATGAAGGCAGTCTATTTTGACGAAGAATCAAAGGGGACAAAAATCATTATTAAGGAAATACCATCTGACATGCTGGAGCAGGCCAAATCGTATCGAGACAAGATGATTGAAGCTGCGTCTGATTGTGACGACCTGGTGATGGAGAAATATCTGGATGGGACTCCGGTTACGGTAGAGGAGATTAAGCGTGGCCTCAGACAGGGGGTGCTTGCATTCAAGCTTGTTCCGGTCTTGTGTGGGTCGTCTCTTAAAAATAAGGGGGTTCAGCCGGTGTTGGATGCCGTGATTGATCTGCTTCCTTCTCCTATTGATCTTCCCCCCACCAAAGCGGTGATTCGAAAAACGGGTGAAGAGGCCCATCTGGAGGTTCGGGATGACGAACGTTTTTCCGGCCTTGCCTTCAAGATCATGACCGATCCGTTTGTGGGTCAGTTGACCTTCTTTCGTGTCTATTCCGGTACACTTCAGGCGGGGTCCTATATTTATAACTCCACGAAAGATACTAAAGAACGAATCGGTCGAATTTTGAAAATGCACGCCAATAAACGGGAGGATGTCAAAGAAGTTTACTCGGGCGATATTGCGGCGGCCGTTGGTCTGAAGTCAACGACCACAGGTGACACTTTTTGCGATGAACAGAACCCGATTCTTCTGGAGGTCATGACCTTTCCCGATCCGGTGATCTCTATGGCCATTGAGCCGAAGACAAAACCCGATCAGGAAAAGATGGGGCTGTCACTACAGAAGCTCTGCCAGGAAGACCCTTCTTTGCGAGTGAGGACTGATGAAGAGACCCTTCAGACGATTATCTCCGGCATGGGGGAATTGCATCTCGACATTATTGTGGATCGCCTGAGACGTGAGTTTAAGGTGGAGACGAATGTTGGTAAGCCGCAGGTCGCTTATCGGGAAACGGTTCAGGCAAAGGCGGAGGCGGAAGGGAAGTACATACGGCAGACCGGTGGACGGGGGCAATATGGGCATGTTTGGTTGACGATTGAGCCGCAAGAAGCAGGAGGGGGTTTTGAGTTTGTCAACAAGGTTGTTGGGGGTGCCATTCCGAAGGAATATATCCCTGCGGTGGAGAAGGGCATTCGTGAAGCGATGACCAGCGGTGTGGTGGCGGGGTATCCGATGGTGGATTTCAAGATTACACTTTTTGATGGTTCGTATCATGATGTGGATTCTTCCGAAATTGCGTTTAAAATTGCCGGGTCCATGGGCTTCAAAGAGGCGGCTCGAAAGGCGCGTCCTGCCTTATTAGAGCCGGTGATGAGTTTGGAAGTGATTGTCCCGGATGTCCACATGGGAGATGTGATTGGCAACCTCAATTCAAAGCGGGGGAAAATTTTTAGTATGAAGGTACGGGCGGGGGCACAGGTTATTGCGGCGGAGGTCCCGCTGGCAGAGATGTTTGGGTATGCGACCGATCTTCGATCTATGACGCAGGGACGGGGCGTTTTCACGATGCAGTTTGCCCGTTATGAAATTGCGCCGAAAAACGTGTCGGACGAAGTGGTGGCAAAAAATCAGGGGGCAAAAGGATAGGACATAACATCAGGGAGGTAGAGGTATGGCAAAGGCAAAGTTTGAACGGACGAAGCCGCATGTGAATGTGGGGACGATTGGGCATGTTGATCATGGGAAGACGACGTTGACCTCTGCGATTACGAAGGTGCTGGCGGCGAAGAAGTATGCGGAGTATCTGGCATACGACAAAATTGACAAGGCGCCGGAAGAGAGGGCGCGAGGGATTACGATTGCCATTGCCCATGTTGAGTATCAGACAGACAAGCGCCATTATGCCCATGTGGATTGTCCGGGCCATGCCGATTACGTGAAAAACATGATTACCGGCGCGGCGCAGATGGATGGCGCCATTTTGGTGGTGTCGGCGGCTGACGGGCCGATGCCGCAGACGAGGGAGCATATTTTGTTGGCAAGACAGGTGGGGGTTCCGTACATTGTGGTTTTCCTCAACAAGGCTGACATGGTGGATGACAAGGAGTTATTGGAGTTGGTGGAGCTGGAGGTGAGGGAGTTGTTGTCGAAGTATGGGTTTCCCGGGGATGACGTTCCGATTGTGGTGGGGTCTGCGTTGAAGGCGTTGGAAGGGGACAAAGGAGAGATGGGGGAGGGTGCTATTACAAAGTTGTTAGATGCGTTGGACAATTACATTCCGATTCCTGTGAGGGAAGTGGACAAGCCCTTTTTGATGCCGATGGAAGATGTTTTTTCTATTTCTGGGCGTGGGACGGTG
>Ga0209082_1000248_pt1 | contig 23324 bp, 26 predicted proteins | sample ColdCreekSource_FD_184127 | JGI IMG/M metagenome (GOLD analysis project Ga0209082, IMG submission 184127) | Groundwater microbial communities from Cold Creek, Nevada to study Microbial Dark Matter (Phase II) - Cold Creek Source (SPAdes) (version 3) | ecosystem: Environmental > Aquatic > Deep... | reverse complement strand
GAGTAGTCAAGAAACCTCGTTCTAAATTTCCTTCAAAAAAGCCGATTCATCGAAAGATATCTTCACCGCAAAAACAAATTACTTTTTCGATTTTTAACTCCGTTTAACGCTTAACCGAGAAGTATTGATTCGCGTGGTGGTTATATCCAAAATCTAGAATGTGAACCGTTTTTTATTGGTTCGGTTTAAGTGATTAATAATTAACAAGAGACGCTCTATCAAAAGAACGCCTCCACACCACAAGTTGTAAGCTTTTAGTAAAGCTCTTCTTCTTGGTGAGTAACGATAGTACAATCAGAAGTAGGATATGCAACACAAGTGAGGACGTATCCAGCTTCAATTTGATCGTCATCAAGAAAAGACTGATCAGACTGATCGACAGTACCAGAGGTAATTTTGCCAGCACAAGTAGAACAAGCACCTGCGCGGCAAGAATAAGGTAGGTCTAGACCTTGCTCTTCAGCAACGTCTAGAATGTACTCATCATCAGGCACTTCAATCTTTTGCTCGCCATCAGGCATTTTTAGAGTAACGTTATAAGTTGCCATGTGTTTTTTCCTCTTCTACGGATTAAATAGCTGTCTCTGCTCAATTAGGAAATTAAATCTACTCGTTAAGCGGAATAAATTTTCATTTCTCCAAATAAGCTTCATTTTTGATACTACGCGAAAAATATTCTTTATTGATCGTGCATTAGTAATGAGATTTGTAATCTAATGTAAAATAAGTTTTTCTTATCTAAAAACTTGAGCTAAGAGTGGGAATAGTTAGAAACTATCTATAGCCTCGATCAAGCAAATAGCTAGATTTGGTCGGAGTTTGGCTATGAAAAACCCATTCTCAATACTCGGCAAAAATAACTATTAATTATAGTTATACCTATGATTGATGATTTGTTCTTAGAGTAAAGATAAACCAGGATAACATTTTCATGTCTATAAAAGCGATCGCAACTTTAAAAATCGGCATAGTTGGTACAGGATATGCAGCGAAAAAACGAGCAGAAGCTTTGCAAGGAGATAAACGGGCAGAATTGTTGGCGGTGACGGGTAATACTCCTGAAAGAATTCAAGAATTTTGTCAAACCTTCGCCCTTAAGCCGATAGATTCCTGGTCTAAATTAGTTAGTCTACCCGAATTAGATTTAATTTTTGTTTGTACAATTAATCGTGATTGTGGTGCGATCGCAAAAGCTGCAATCCTTGCAGGGAAGCACGTTGTGGTCGAATATCCTTTGGCTCTTGATCCTCAAGTTGCCGCCGAAATAATTACCTTAGCTGAAGCCAAGCAAAAACTAATTCACGTCGAACATATTGAGATTATTGGCGGATTACACCAAGCAATGAAACAAAATCTGCCCCACATCGGTAAGGTTTTTTACGCCCGCTATGCCACTATTAGCTCTAAAAATCCAGTTGACCGCTGTTGGAATTACCATCGGGAAATGTTTGGCTTTCCTCTAGCTGCGGCTTTGTCTCGCATCCATCGTTTGACCGATTTATTTGGCACTGTCGATAGGGTGACTTGTGAAAATCGCTATTGGGATGTTCCAGGTACGGACTACTTTACAGCTTGTCTATGCAATGCTCAACTTCACTTTACTCAAGATATTGTCGCCGAAGTTACCTATGGCAAAGGAGATGTTTTTTGGCACAGTCATCGCACTTTTGAAATTCATGGAGACAAAGGAACACTTTTGTTTGAAGGAGAGAAGGGAACTTTAATTAGAGGGAAAGAAAAAAGTGAGATCGCAGTTACTAGTCGTCGAGGCTTATTCGCCAAAGACACAACAATGGTTTTAGACTATTTATTTGATGATCAACCACTCTATGTTCAACCCCAAGCTAGTCTATACGCTCTACAAGTAGCCGATGCTGCTCGCAAGTCTTCCTCTGTAAACCAGACAATTGATCTTTTACATTAAGATTATATTATTTCCTTAGTCTGATAATATTAAAAAAGCGATCGCTATGACCACTGTTGATACTCAAAATATTACATCTCCTAGTATGGATACACCCAAGTTGGGTTTACCCGTGACTATAATTACTGGTTTTCTTGGTAGCGGCAAAACCACTCTCCTCAACCACATCCTCACAAATCAAGAAGGCATCAAAACCGCCGTTTTAGTGAATGAATTCGGCGAAATTGGTATCGATAACGAATTAATTGTCTCCACCGACGAAAATATGGTGGAGTTAAATAATGGCTGCGTCTGCTGCACTATTAATGAGGATTTAGTTCAAGCTGTCTACAAAATTCTGGAGCGAGAAGAGAAAATAGACTACCTGGTAGTAGAGACAACTGGATTAGCCGATCCCCTCCCTGTCGCCCTAACTTTTTTGGGTACAGAATTGCGCGACATGACTCGCTTAGATTCGATCATTACGATGGTAGACTGCGCTAACTTCAGCCTTGATTTATTTAATAGCGAAGCTGCACAAAGTCAGATTCAGTATGCCGACGTGCTTGTTCTCAATAAGACCGACTTAGTAGAAGAAGCAGAGGTAGACGCTTTAGAGGTTAGACTTAGAGACTTAAAAAAAGATGCCAGAATTCTGCGCACTAAAAAATCTCAGGTTTCTCTACCTTTAATTCTCAGTGTTGGTCTGTTTGAATCGGATAAATATTTTGAACAGACGGAATCAGAACATCATGATCACGATCATCACCACCACGATCATGATCATGATCACCATCACCATGATCACAGCAATCATTTAGAGAATGATGGTTTTACCTCTCTTTCTCTTCAATTTGATCGACCCCTGGCGATTCGGAAATTTCAGTATTTCCTGGATAACCAACTACCTCAAAACATTTTCCGCGCTAAGGGTATTCTCTGGTTTGATGAAAGTCCTAAACGCCATATCTTTCATCTAAGCGGCAAAAGATTCAGCATCGAGGACGAAGAGTGGAAAGGAGAAAAGAAAACCCAACTAGTTTTAATTGGTCAAAATCTCGACCACGATACACTCCGCAAACAGATTGAAAACTGTGTTTGTTTGCCAAAAAGCGATCTCCCTAAAGGCTTTGGTAAGCAATGATTAGCTAAGAAAGTCTATGATCTAGAGTGTTGAATTTATTTCAACACTCTGAATTTCAAGCGATCGCGCTCTTGACAAAATTAGCATAACTCAAGAGAATTATAGATTGCGCCTCTAATACCTGCTCGGATCGGGTCAAGGCAGCTAAAAGCCAAACACAATCTGAAATTTTAATCAAAGCATCAGCTAATTTCAGGATTCAAGTTGGCTACCCGTACGGCAACATCCACTTTTTGATAAATTTTATGACTTACGCAATTGTTGAAACAGGCGGCAAACAAATACGAGTCGAGCCTGGTCGTTTTTACGATATTGAACTCCTACACGTAGATCCTGAATCTGACTACACCATAGACAAAGTTTTATTGGTAAATAACGAAGACGAAGTTACTGTCGGTAGACCTTTTATCGAAGGTGCTACCGTAGAAGGCACAGTAATGCGTCACCGACGAGGCAAAAAAGTTATCGTCTACAAGATGCAACCCAAAAAGAAAACCCGCAAAAAACGAGGTCATCGTCAAGAAATAACTCGTTTGATGATTAACTCTATTAATCTGAACGGTTCGGTTATAGCTGCTGCCGAAGCAGAAGCCCAAGAAACTGCCGCAGAATAGAAACAGCAATTAATTAAATCCAATATCCAATATAAGGAGAATAACATGGCTCATAAGAAGGGAACTGGTAGTACTCGTAACGGTCGCGACTCTAATTCTAAAAGACTCGGCGTTAAACGCTATGGTGGTCAAGAAGTGACCGCAGGAAGCATTTTAGTTCGTCAAAGAGGCACTAGAGTCTATCCTGGTAACAATGTTGGTCGCGGTAATGATGACACTCTGTACTCCTTGATTCATGGTGTAGTTAAGTTTGAATATAGAACTAGAGGACAAAGAAAAGTCAGCGTTTATCCAGCTTCTGAAGAATCTGCTGCCTAAATTACGCTGATCTAAATCAGGTTAAATGCGATGCGCTCCGCGCGGGCTTTGCCCATCGCATTTAACCTGTAGGGGGCTTTTTTTTGTCTACCTACTTCACTTAAGAGAATAAAATAAAAATAGCTCAAAATAGCGATAGCTAGGCGTACGCCTAGCTAAGGTTGGTAGAGTTTTTTCACTGAACTACATTACATTAATATCGCAAGTTACATTTTGTCGACTGGCTCATCGCTTGCTCGGAAATTCGGACTGACAACTTCACTTCCAACAAAATCATTGGAGTCAATCTGACCGGGAGAAATTCCCATTAAAGTAGCGATATCACTACCAAAAGAACTAATGACAGTGCTAGTACCAGAGGATGTACCAAGAGTGATGCTCAAATCGCTAAAGGAAGAACCATCAGTTAGTAATAGAAGATCGCTACCATCTCGGAAGTCAAAAATCGTATCTTGTTCCGAACCAATAGCAAATATATCAGAGCCTTCACCTCCGTAGAGACTGTCTCTTCCTGCCTCTCCCCCAAGAGTATCATTCCCACTCCCTGCACGAATTACATCAGTTCCTTCTCCCCCGCGCAGCAAATCGTCGCCATCATCACCTCGGAGAAAATCATTGCCAGTACCACCCAGAAGATAATCTTTTTGTCCACCACCAGAAAGGGTATCATTACCGCCCAAGCCACTAATGTAGTCTTGACCGGATGTTCCTGTAAGATTATCTGCACCTTCAGTACCGTTGATACCATTAAAGATAGTAATACCTAAGTCGTAGTCGCCAGTACTAAAACCAGGTGTACCAGTACCTTCGGTATTGGGGTCATAGTCAAAGTTACGATAATTGCTGACACCAACATAGTAGTCCTGAGTAGTAGTTGCAGTATATTCCAGATAAGAATCCAAAGAGAATGGTTCAAAAGGACCTTGAGAATCATCATTTAGAGCTAACTCACTGCCATTGGGAGCAAACAACCGCAGCACAGAATCTAGTCCAGAACCATTTTCTTGTGCCTCAATATTAAAAGTGACAACATCTCCTTGATCTACTTGCAACCGATAGAGATCAACATCGGATGTGGGGTCGATACTATCGCTAAGAACTATATTTTTCTGTCCACTAGAACTAAGACCAGTATCTTCAGCCTGAAAGATCGTATTGTTAGGTTCAGTCATGAGCTTTGTTCCTCAATTGTTATACCTATCTATCAGAGTCAAATCAGAAATATTTGGTTATTGTAGTTTTATTTGGTACAAAAGTTTATAATTGGATTATCAAAAACCTACAAGCCTATAACTTAGCGCTTAGAGCTAATGTTTAATTCGTCAATTAACTGGTACATTGCTGCTCAATTTCTGGTCAATTAAATCGCTTATATAATCAAGAAGTATTTCTAGGGGTTGCAAGTTTGTTAGTGGTATTTGTTCCCCTATCTGGCGAACAAAGCCTAAAAGCTTTACTTGATCGAGAATTTCACCAAATTGAACGGCGACATAACCGATTCTATCTTCTGTTATTTCTGAATATCTTAAAAAAGAAGTTTCTCTGGGTAGAACGGGGCAACATTCTAATTTACCAATACCAGGAATCAGCAAATCTGCTACATCGGATAAAACTTGTAATTCTGGATGCCAGCTATCACTTCCCGGAAGGTCTGTAGGGATTCGTAACCAGTTAAGATAGCTATGGACGGCGTAGACTGCTAGTGTATTCAGATAAACTTGTTTGCCTAATTTGGGCGTGGCTTGTTGAGCGGCGAACTTTTCAGCCATTGTGTGGCTTTCTCGATCAAGTGGAACGGTTATATAAGGCTCTTGTGCTGTATTCATGATTATTCATCTGTCCGATATCCCAAGTTCTTAGCAATTTCCTGTAAGAGTGGCTTACATCTGCCATACCAATGGTTAGTCAATTGCCTTAGGGGCAAGTATAGCTCTTGGGCGATGTTTTCAAAAGTATCGGGAGGCTCTTTTAAGTATCTTCTCTGACTAAGTAACTGACAATGACAATTTGGATACGCACGAGGACAACAATTTTTCAGTTGGTTTTGGGGGTCTTGTTCGATATAGTTTTTCATTCTCGCACCTAAACGTTGGATTGTCTGTTGCTGTAATTGTTCGATATAGAGATCAAGTCCATCTAGTTCGGGAGTTTTCAATCCTGTATCTGCAAGTAGTTCAATCAGGGTTGTTTGTTCTTCATCTTTCTTGATCGGTGCATCTAAACTTAGTGGAGTAGAAGCTTTGGAGGAATATAAATCTTTAATTCGCCAGTAGAGATATCCATTAATCCAGTTGACGAGACTTTTTTCAAGGGATTCAGAACGCGGTTCAAACTCACGACAAATATCTCGGCTAATTTTCTCCCAAGTTTGGTTGAGTGCTTGTAAATAGTCAGGATGGGACGACTTTAATAATCCTGGTAATTGCTGCAACTCTAATAACAATCGGTGCATAGCTATGCGCCATTGTTTGCTTTCTGTTGGATTTTGACGTACCGCTTCGAGCAATTCTCTGAGAAATTCATTTTTAACTAAGTGATTCATAATTGGGAGCATCCCATTTCGGCAAATAGATTAAATAGCAAGTTGCCCATTGAGATAGGCACAGCGTAAACGCAACATTTTATTAACTGAATTAAGATTCCATTGCGCTCCAGAGAGTTTTTAGCGTCTATCAATTCTGTTTAATAGAATGTGATTTGTTTTTGTTTAAGAAAGTTTATTTTTTACTTTTTATGGTCATTATGTTTAATTGTTTTTTTAAATTGTTCAGTTGAATTCAGTAGTATTAAAATGATTTTTGGTAATTAATTCAGTTTGATACAGGTTAATTCAGTGGACTACATCGTTTCATAAACTTAGTCCCCGCTCTTATATTGAGTTACTAATTACTTCAAAATCTCCTTGGTACTTGATGAATTTCGAGACAAGTCTTTCGCTACAAAAAATCAAACTGAACTGATCAAAATTGGTGTTGTAATTTGTCTTTTTAAGATAAATAAATAATTTGAGAAACTTGTGAAGAACTTGCCAGCGGACCCCCATCTCCTCACCTCACAGGGTTAGGCTTTTTGACGCTCCCATCGGTGAAACTGAGGGAGCGTCAATCTGTGCAATCTGGCACGGGTCGAACATCCAGATGGCGACAGTTTTTACCGTGGCAACTACGAAGTTGAGCCAAACTGCTACTATATTGGTCGATGGTTTCGGATTTGGCTGTCGAGGCTAGATTTTCTAACTGATAGGGGTCTTGCTTAATATTATACAACTCGCGATCGCCATTATCATATTCTACATAGGTGCAATGAGCAGTACGAAGACCACTATATTTAGGAATAATCGGCTCCTCATGGGGATTGGGCAAATGTTGTAACAAAAAAAGTTGCCGCCAAGATTTGGGAATAGACAAGCCTGAGAGAAATAAACTGGCAAAAGAACGACCATCAACAAAATCTGGAATATCTGCCCCAGCTAAATCAGCAAAAGTTGATGCTAGATCGACATTCCCCACAATCTCTTCGATCTTTTTCCCAGCCGTAACCTGAGGTCCACGAACAAATAACGGTAGACGAATATCCTCTTCGTAGGCAGTTTCTTTTCCTATAGGTAAGCGGTGTTGACCAAGGTGAAATCCGTTATCTGAAGTGAAAAAGATATAAGTATTATCTAGCTGATTCGTAGCTTTGAGAGTCCGATAAAGACTAACCAAACCCTCGTCCATTGCCTGTAAAGACCGCAATCTTTTTTGGTACAGCCAATCTATCTTACTCTGTTGTTGTTGATTTAATAACGGTAATTCTCGAATATGTCGCGGTTTATCGCTAACATCTGCTTCATTATAAGCAGGCGTTCGAGGCATCCGAGCATCAGGAAATAAATTGCGATGACGGGGCGCGGCAATTGCTGGTTGATGTGGGGCGTAGTAGTCTAGATAGGCAAAAAAAGGTTGATTGGCTTTTGCCGCTTTGGTAATAAATTTCTGGGCTTTATTAGTATAAACATCGTTACCATAGTCTTCGGGTTGCTCGCCATATTCGACTAGCTTGCCATTTTCGTTGAGAGTATAGTTGAATTGCAAATAAGCACTACCACGAACAGGAGTATGCCATTCATCCCAACCAGGGGGAACGTAATTTCGGGTAGCTGTAAATGGATAGATATTAAGATACTTGCCAAAGTGAGCTGTACGATAGCCCCTGTCCTGCAACCAAGTCGCGATAGTTGATTTCTCTTCTCCTCGTTTGTAAAAAACTACAAAACTACCATCATCCTTATAGTTAGTCCAAATGCCAGTATTGTGTGCATATTGACCCCTTAAGGTAGTGGCTCTCGAAGGACAGCAAAGAGAAACGTTTACAAAATAATTACTAAAACTAGTGCCACCATCAACTAGCAATGATTTTACCTGAGGCATATAGGCGATATCAGTATCAGTGAGATCGTCAGCAACAATCAGCAAGATATTAGGTGGACGCTCTGCTGCCAAGACAAAAGAAGATTTAAAGCTAATATTAGTCAGTAATAAACAAAATACAACAGTTAGAGCCAAAAGGCGGATCAATTTCGTTTGTTTCATGGAAAAATTTAGCTACTTATCCTTTACCGAGGACTTCGTGAATCAAGTTTCAACTTTACTTTGACTTTGTTGATTTTTCGAGAAATTATTCAAGTAACCAGTAATATTATCCTGTTCTTGACTCAACCAAGGTTTTGGAGACTTATGCAAGAGGTCTATTGTTCCCCGCCAGATTCTTTTATTTGCTATTGGGATTAAACTGATTCTTGTTTGAAACCAGACTCTCCATCTGTAGTAAACCAATATTCCCATCTACCTCCAGAGGCACTCGACCAATTATTGAGATCAAAGTGTCCGCTTCCTTCTGGTGTCCCAGAAATTATATAGACTTTGACACCTTTTCCTTTGTTATGCCAAATCAAAGGCAAACCTGGTTTAATTTGTTCGGGTGCTGCGTCTAGGGTTTGCAAAAAATAGGCATCTTGTCCTGTAGTTTTGCCATTGCCAAACAGTCTTCCATACCTGGTTTCGGGATGGTTTTCATCTAGTCGATCCAAATGTGTGTCAGTAATTACATTTTTGAGCAACGGAACTTCAATAAAATCGCAGCGATAAATATCCTTTGTATTGTGGTGGAAAGGATCATTCAGAATTTCCGAACTTAGCACTCCTTCATGAGCGGGCGCATAATAATAACCTCCCAAAATAGCCATCCCTGCGCTAGTTCCAGCCACAGGCACTTTTTTTTGAGAGATTAAATAATTAATCGCTCAGAGAGAGGAATCGACTTTTCCAGATCAACATTCAAGGGAAACGATAAAATGGTCGATACAGCGTATATAAAAATCTAGTATGGTTGCTCCTCAACTAGCATCACTTCCCCTAATCGAAATTGCCAAACAAACTCGTCAAGCAGCAAGTAAGTTGGCTGTATTATCTGAGAAAGAGCGAAATTCAGCTTTAGAAACGATTGCGATCGCTCTGGAGACTGCAATCCCCGAAATTTTGGCGGCAAATGAAGCCGATCTTCAAGCAGCAGAAGCCGATAATATTGCGCCAGCTTTGTATGCCAGACTTAAATTGAGCGAAACTAAATTAAAAGCGGCGATCGCTGGAGTGAGAGATGTAGCTAAATTAGACGATCCAGTCGGCGTTAGTCAAATTCACCGCGAGTTAGATACAGGCTTGATTCTCAAACGGGTTACTTGTCCTTTGGGAGTATTGGGCATTATTTTTGAGGCACGTCCCGAGGCTTTGATTCAAATTACCGCTCTGGCAATTAAGTCTGGCAACGGTGTAATTCTTAAAGGTGGGAGAGAAGCACTGCATTCTTGTCAAACATTGACTAAAGTAATTAATCAAGCCTTGGTATCTACTAAGATTGACCCCAATGCCGTACAGTTGTTGACCACTAGAGAAGAGATTACACAACTACTAGAACTTGACCAATATGTAGATCTAATTATTCCCAGAGGGTCTAATTCTTTTGTCCGTTATGTTCAAGATCATACTCGCATCCCAGTTTTAGGTCATGCTGATGGCATTTGCCATCTTTATCTAGACAAAGCAGCAGAAATTACTAAGGCAATTAATATTACAGTCGATGCTAAAACTCACTATCCAGCAGCCTGCAATGCGATCGAAACTTTATTAGTGCATCAAGATATTGCCGCAGAATTTCTACCAAAAATTGCCGCAGCTCTAGAACAGCATGATGTACAACTGCGGGGGGATGAAGCAACTAGAAAAATAATTACTGCCAATCCTGCTAAAGAAACAGACTGGAGTACCGAGTATAGCGATTTGATCTTGGCAATTAAAATTGTCGATTCTTTAGAAACTGCGATCGCTCATATTAACCAATACGGTTCTAAACATACAGATGCGATCGTAACTGAAGATAGCCAAGCTGCCACCATATTTCAAGATCAAGTAGATGCCGCAGGAGTCTATCACAATTGTTCAACTCGCTTTGCCGATGGTTTTCGTTACGGCTTTGGAGCAGAAGTCGGTATTAGTACCGGGCAGATGCCTCCTCGTGGTCCTGTGGGCTTAGAAGGGCTAGTTACCTATAAATACAAGGTTACAGGTAACGGTCATATTGCCGCTACCTATACAGGTTCAAACCCGAAACTCTTCACCCATCAAGATCTATAAATGACAGAAATATCTCAAACTATACAATTACCGACCATCGAAAGTGCGATCGCCCTAGCTGGTGCTAGAGAACAAAACCTCAAGCTATTATCCCGTCAGACAGGGGTGCAAATAGTATTGCGGGGACAAGATTTAGTGATTATAGGTCAAGAAAAAGCCGTTACCAGATGTTCTAAAGCGGTACGAACCTTAGAACCATATTGGTCCCAAGGAAAAGCTCTATTTGAGCCTGATATCCTAACGGCATTTCAAGCGATTGATACAGGGCGCACAGAAGAATATAGCGACATCCAGAACAACGTTTTGGCTCGCACTAAAAAAGGCGAAGCCATTAGGGCGAAAACCTTTAAGCAAAAACAATATATCAAAGCCATTGAAAAACATGATGTGACTTTTGCCATCGGCCCTGCGGGGACAGGGAAAACATTCTTGGCGGCGGTACTCGCAGTTAAAGCTTTACTTAGTGATCAATGCGATCGCATTATTCTAACTCGTCCTGCCGTAGAAGCGGGGGAAAAGTTGGGTTTTCTTCCAGGAGATTTACAAGAGAAAGTTAATCCTTTTTTGCGTCCTCTATATGATGCCCTGTATGAATTCATTGATGCCGAAAAAATTCCCGATTTAATGGAGCGAGGCAAAATTGAAGTTGCGCCTTTAGCATATATGCGGGGACGTACTTTATCCAATGCTTTTATCATTGTCGATGAAGCACAAAACACGACTCCAGCACAGTTAAAAATGGTGCTAACTCGCTTAGGTTTCGGTTCTAAGATGGTGGTCACCGGAGATATTACCCAAACCGATTTGCCTTCTAATCAAGATTCAGGATTAATTGTTTCTAGAAGAATCTTGCGCTCAGTGGAAGGGATTGCTTTTTGTGAACTGACTCAAGCTGATGTGGTGCGTCACCCTCTGGTACAAAAGATTGTTGCCGCTTATGAACGGTACGATAAGTAATTAATACAGCCCGTTGATTCCAGTTCTAAGATAGTTATATTTAGATTAAGTATTGAGGAAGAGAAAAACAGATGGAAGGACAAGGCGCAAAGATTGGCAGCACTGCGATTATTTGGAGTTTGGCAACGGGTATGATGGCTATCTCTATTCCCTTAGTTAAAATGACTCAGACTGGAATTATTTTACCCTTGGCGGTGATCATTGGAGTTAGTTTGAGTACGATCGCTATTTGGTTTAGTAACTGGTTTAATTAAAGTTAGAATTGCTTACTGTTTTTTTGTTTAAGACTGTTATTTCGTATCCAGGCAAAATACTAAATGAGCCAATTTTACTCTTAATCATAGTAGTTCTCAATTAGATGGATTACGGTCAACTGGTTAATTGTTAATTGTTAATTGTTGATTAAATATACTTTGCGAAAGTCAGAGTCAGTCTCGTCCTCAAATAACGGAGTTTCTCTGACTGATTTTTAAAACTGCTATCTTGTTGCTATATTTTATTTTTAAACTTAGCAATAATTTCCATTAGACTAAAAAAATATAATTAGTTGATTCGATTTTAATCTATTTCTTGAATATTTACTTAAGAGAAATGTATAGTGGGAGACTAACTTTTAAAAAAGCAATTTAAGTGATATATATTCTAAATGTCCCATAACTGTTTGTTTGTTGTTCATGATTAACGTTCTTGTTGTTGACGATCAAAATTTCACCCAGAGACTGATAGCAACTTATTTAGAACCAGAAACAGATATCAAGATAGTTGGTTTTGCTAAAGATGGTCAAGCAGCGATTGATCAAGTCGAAAGTCTTAAACCAGATATAGTTCTAATGGATGTAGAAATGCCCAGAATGGATGGGTTGAGAGCAACTGAAATTATTACTAGAAATTTTATTGCTACGAAAGTTTTGATCTTGAGTGTTCATGACAACGAACAACATCTCAGTAAGGCATTAAGAAGCGGCGCAAAGGGATATTTGCTCAAAACTACCACAGCTCAAGAGCTTAGTCATGCAATTCACTATGTTAATCAGGGTTATTTTCAGCTTAGTTTGGAGTTGACTGAGAAATATTTACATAAAATTATCAAATCTCAATCAGAAGTTGAAGACAATTCCGAATTTAGCAAAAAGCTGAATTATTTATATAAATCTTTAAATAAATTAGAATCTAATTTTAAAAAAATATCAGGCAATAACCAAACAGATATTGATCCTAAAATCGAAGGAATCATTCAGAAAGCAATGGCATCATTAAACGATCGCGATTCTCATTTACAATTTAAAGTTGATCGCATGAAATATAATCAGGAGCGATTAGAAAACAAGCTCGGATACCTATTTAAAATACAAATAGGCTGCATTATTTTTTTTCTTATTACTATTTCTTATTCGATTTTTTCTAATTTAAAATAATTTCAATATTATCTAGCAATTATATTTGAGTTAACAAAATTGTTCTGTTATTAGTTACAAATAAAATTAAATAAAAATATTTAAGCAAGAGGTCTATTTTTGAACAAATTGCGATGCGCTCCGCGTGGGCTTTGCCCATCGCAGCTTAATCTAATGTTCGATCTCACAAATATTTAGTAATTTAGATCAAACTCATTACACTTAATTCAGCTTATTTTGGAAGCATCAACGCTCCCATAATTAAGTGAAGAGTGAGTTTTTATGACTGCGAAAAAAGATTTAAAGCCACAACAAACGAAAAAACATCGACCGAAAAAATCAAATAGTTGGCTGCTGGGATCTGTTTTGGGAGTATCTTTTCTTGCAACTATCGGTAATGTTCAAAATGCCTTTTTTTCTAAAAATCAACAACTCGTTCCATTACAGTCCGAGCTTTTTGCTAGTAGTAAATATCAGCCAATAGAACTTGGATCTGTTAGGACAATTGCTAGTCAAAACTTTACCGAAATCGACCGCATTGCCGCCGAGCTTGACTATACAGGAGAATCAATAGAAGAATTAGCAACCTTATTATCTCAAAATGCTAATACTGAAATGGAAAAAGCTCTAATTATTTATGCTTGGGTTGCTCAACATATTACTTATGATGTTCCCTCATTTTTAGATGCCGTAAATAATGGTAATTATCCTGATGTTAATGCCCAAAAAGTATTAAGCGATCGCATTACTATTTGTTCTGGATATAGTAATCTTTATTTTGCTTTAGCAGAAGCTATGGATTTAGAATCAGTAATAGTAGCAGGATATGCTAAAGGTGCAACTGCTGCTCAGGAAGAATTTCAAGATATTAATCATGCTTGGAATGCAGTCAAAATTGACAGTGGTTGGTATTTATTGGATGCGACTTGGGGAGCAGGTTCGGTAATAGATGAACAATTTAAACCTAATTACAAACCTTATTATTTTGCCACGTCTCCATCTCAGTTTATTAATACTCATTTTCCCGTAGATAATGGTTGGCAATTATTGGCAGAAACTTATACTAGAAGTGAATTTGATAATTTACCAGATATTGCATCTCGCTTTTATGAATTAGGATTACAACTAGACAGTCACGATAATTATAAAATTTCTACTCAAGATAGAATCGAGATTAAATTAAAAGCTCCCAAAGATATTGTTGCTCTTGCTGATTTAAATCAAGGAACGCAAAAATTGCCTCAAACATCAACTTTAGTCAATCGTAAAAAAGATTTTTTAATTGTTAGCGTAGCTCCTCCAGAAGCAGGAGTTTATGAGCTTAATATCTATGCTAAAAAAAGCGATGATCCTGAAAAGTTGCAAGAAGTAATTACTTATCAAATCGAAGCGGAAAAATCAGCTAGTCAACTTCCCAAAATCTATGGTCATTTTAATCAGCATCAAGTTAGTTTAATTGAACCATTAACAGGTAGTTTAAAACCAAACTGGTCAGTATATTTTAATCTAATAGTTCCAGATGCGATCGAGGTACAAGTAGTTGATACAGCTACTAAAAAATGGACTCCTCTTGATGGCTATGGAAACTATTTTGCAGGTCATGTTGAACTTGAGTCAGGAAAAGCAGTAGTAATAGCCAAGTTTTCAGAAGGTGATCAATATTGGCAATTAGTAGAATATGAGTAACGATTAACGATTAACGATTAACGATTAACGATTAACGATTAACGATTAACGATTAACGATTAACGATTAACGATTAACGATTAACGATTAACGATTAACGATTAACGATTAACTCATAGCTTTTGCTCATCGTAATATTATCGAGCTGCTGAAATCAATTTTACTTATGATAAATTATATCCCAATCACAGATAGAACCAAGGCTTTAGCTCAAATCAACCGAGGTGTTGAATCTCAAGCCAATAAACGTCCTTTAATGTCTGATATTAAAGATAGTGGCGATATCGAGCAGGATATGGACTTAGGACTGTTGCTTTATCGGGATGATTATTACAACTCTGACACCAACGATCTAGGTGTGATGGAAATAATTGTCAGTAAAAATCGTAATGGTTCTACTGGTACTTGTCGAGTGAATTTTGATCCTAGTATTGGTCAATTTACTAATTTCAATGGATCAAAAAAAATACCCACCGCTTCTTAACAGTGGGTATAATTCAAATGAATACTAAAACTTGTTATGGAAAATATATACAAAAAAATAATTATTGTATATCAACGTTGTAGAAACTCGAGGTAATATAAAATCAAAGAAGCTAGAGAAACTCAATATTGGCTTGAGTTATTAATAGAAACTAGCCTAGTCAATCCAGAGAAGTTCTTGCCATTATTGGATGAAGCAAATCAAATCGGAAAAATCCTAACAGCCTCGGTACTAACTATCAAGCAAAAAGTTAATCGTTAATCGTTAATCGTTAAATATGCCAGATCGTACTCTATCATCTCTCCACGACATTGAGGTTATTCAAGTCGATGATTTATCGGTAAGAATTGCTAATTCCTCCTCAGAATTAACTCAAGATGCTGCTCATCTGGCTCAAGCCTATTTAGAGTCAAAATTAGCGCAACAAGAGACTGTTAGCCTTATTTTGGCGACAGGTAACTCACAGCTGGAATTTTTAGATGCGATCGCAAGTTGTAATAAATTAGATTGGTCTCGTATTATTCTCTTCCATCTCGATGAATATTTGGGAATTCCTGCTAATCATCCAGGTAGTTTCCGCTATTATTTGCATTCAAAAGTTGAACAGCGTGTTCAGCCTCTTGTCTTTAACTATATTAAGGGCGATGCACTCCAACCATTGACAGAATGCGATCGCTACAGTAAATTACTACAACAACAGGCGATCGATCTCTGTCTGTTAGGAATTGGTGACAATGGGCATATTGCTTTTAACGAGCCTGAAGTTGCCAACTTTAATGACCCAAATATCGTGAAAATTGTGAAATTAGCCACTCAAACTCGTCAACAACAAGTAAATAGTGGTTATTTCCCTGATTTAGAAGCTGTACCTACTTATGCCTATACTTTAACTATCCCGGCAATCTGCGCAGCACAAAAAATCTTTTGTTTAGCGGGGGGAAGTCATAAAGCTGAAGTAGTTCGGAAAATGCTGACTGGTGCTATTTCTCCTAGCTTTCCCGCCTCCGTATTGCGAAGACAATCTCAGGCAACCTTATTTTGCGATCGCACTAGCCTAAATAAAAATTAACTAAAAAATTGAATAAGTTCGTGATTACGAACAACAGGTGACTTGCATTAGCCGTTGCTAGTTGCTAGTTGCTGTTTAGTCATCACGAATCGAAGCAGCATTGGCTAGAATTTTTGCACCTTCTTGCATTACTTTGAGATCATTTTCTGACCAACGCAACGGACTTTGACAATGATGAGCCGCTAAAAGCCCCCATAACCCTCTTGGGGTAAGAATTGGTGCTACTAAATTGGCACGCACCTTGATTGTTCTCAAAAAATCCCTATGACAAGCTGCGATCGCAGCTTGTTCAATATCGGCGATCGCACTAACTCTACCTCTTTCATACAAGGCTGCATATTCGTCATTAAAACATTCATCGGGGCCAGTTGAACCGAAAATCGAGAATTTTGCAGAACTTAAAGATTCAAAAGTAACCCTTCCTGACCACTGACGATAAAAGTAATATAAAACTACGCGATCAACACTGAGATTTTTCCTTAGATTATGAGTTACTGTTTGAACCAGTTTATCCTCAGCAAGACTGCTAGACAAGCGGCTCAAAAGCTTTTTTAAACCAGGATCGGACATGATAGTTAAAATAACGGGGCAAATTTGGATAAACAGTCTGCTACTAAATAAGCCTAATTACTCAGATAAACCGTAGAAGTATTACCAGCATAAAGTTTTTAGTTTCTAAATACGGATACTTAAAGTTTTCTTTGGCTTTCTGCTTTCTGTATTTTACAGTACTACAAAGTTAACCAAGACTCCTATATTTTCTAGCAAAACAAAATTTTTTAAAACTATCAAAAGGTTGAATAAGTAACTCCACCAAATTAATCTTTAGACAAATAAGTGTAACTATCCAAGCTATTTGCATAATTTTGCAACAATCTTTGTGCTTCTTCTAAAGTGATACGTTTTTCTCGTAGTGCTATTTCTGTGCGGCGACGCATGGTTTCGAGTAAATCTTCGCCGTCATACTGTACATAGCTTAAGACTTCTTTAATTGTGTCTCCCTTGACGACGCATTCGATTTGATAATCTTTGGGAGTCATTTGAATATGAACCACGTTGGTGTCGCCAAACAAATTATGCAAATTACCCATAACTTCTTGATATGCTCCGACCAGAAACATTCCGAGATAATAAGGGCTTTGAGTTCTGAGACTATTTGTTTCTGGCTTAGAATGCTTAAGTTGATGTAATTCCAAGACATTCTTAACGTCTTTGAGGTCAATAAATTGGTCTATTTTGCCATCACTATCACAGGTAATATCAGCTAAAATACCCCTTTCGGTTGGTTCTTCATTGAGGCGATGAATAGGCATAATCGGAAACAATTGATCGATCGCCCAAGCATCGGGAACAGATTGAAAGATCGACAGGTTAATATAATATGTTGATGCCATAGTCGGTTCTAAATCTTCTAAGTCATCAGGCACATAATCACAATCTCGAATAATCTCGGCAATTTTACGACAACAAGCCCAATACAATTCTTCGGTTTTAGCTCGATCTTCCAAACTCAAATAACCAAAGTTAAATAAGCTTAGAGCCTCCTGTTTAAATTGAATAGCATCGTTATAAATTTCTTGGTAGTTACTCTCATTAATAGATTGATAAGTTTCCCAAAAATTGCGAATAATTAAAGGCTGATCAGCATCTGGCGATCGCATATCGAGAGATGGTACACTACTAGTACCAAGTACATCAAAGATTAGCACAGATTGATGAGAAGCGATCGCTCGACCACTTTCCGTAACCAAAGTTGGGGCAGCTATCTTACCCTGATCACAAGCCTCTTTAACCTGTGCCACAATATCATTGGCGTAATTCTGCATATTGTAGTTTTTCGAGGCGTGGAAGTTGGTTTTTGAGCCATCATAATCCACAGCCAAACCGCCCCCCACATCTAGATACTGCATATTTGTCCCCAATTTAGCTAATTGTACATAAATCTGACTAGCTTCGCGAATTGCATCTTTAATGACACCAATAGCAGAGATTTGAGAGCCAATATGAAAATGTAATAATTGTAAACAATCGAGCATTTCTGCTGCTTCTAATTTCCGCACCACTTGCAGAATTTCCGCTATGGTTAAGCCAAACTTAGCTCCATCACCTGTAGAATTTCCCCATCTGCCACTTCCTTTAGTGTCAAGCTTGGCGCGCACCCCTAAAATCGGTTTAATATCTAACTGTCGGCTAATTTCCAAGGCCAGATCAAGTTCTTGAGGCTGTTCAATAATAATAATTGGTTTCTGTCCTAGCTTGGTTGCTAGCAATGCGGTTTCGATATATTCTCGGTCTTTATAACCGTTACACATTAATAAAGCTTGAGAACCTGCGGCACTTTGTTCGAGACTTGCCAGCGCAATAATTAATTCTGGTTTAGAGCCTGCTTCCAAACCAAACTGATATGGTTTGCCGTGTCGCAATAAAGCTTCTACCAAATGACGATTTTGATTGCACTTGATGGGAAAAACCCCTTGATACTTCCCTGGATACTTATAACGAGAGATCGCTCGATCCATACAAGCAGAGAGTCTTTCCATCCTGTCCGCCAAAATATCAGGAAAGCGAATCAGTATGGGCAAGCCGATGTTGCGTTTTTTCAGAGATTCAATTAATTCATATAAATCTAAAGAAACGCCCCTCGATCCACCTTGAGGAGAAACAGTAATATTCCCCGCCGCGTTAATCGAAAAATAAGGCTCTCCCCAACCGTGGATATTGTATAGTTTTTCGCTATCTTCAATTGTCCATAGTGGCTTACTGTCTAGCTGTTCTTTGGTTAAAGAAGATGGAACAACTACATTTTGAGGCTGTTGCGACTGAAAATTAGATTGAGATTTACTATTAACCATTACTTTATTTATTTAAAATATCAATCAAAATTTTTGATTTGTGCAAGAAGTCTAATATATCCCAAGCGTTACAATATCAATATAGTCATATGGAGGTACTTACGAAGACAAATTTTGCCTTCGTAACCTGAGAGTGTGGGAATATTTATTTACAGAAGTGTTTCTTCGCGAAACTAGCTGTCTGTTGCGATCGCCAGAACCCATTCCTAGACATGGCATAATATAACCTTAAATTGAAATAAGAGGACTAAATGAGCGATATACAAGAAAAAATAGATCAAGCAAGACAAACAGCCAGGGAAGTATGTGGTTCAGAAGGAGCAACTTCTGGAGAATGTGCTGTTGAATGGGACATCGTAGAAGAACTTTCAGCAGAACAAGCTCATCAAAAACAAAACACACCAAAGAAAAATTCTTTAGAACAGTTTTGTGAGGATAATCCTGATGCTCTAGAGTGTCGAGTTTACGAAGACTAGTTCATACTGTGTGAGTAAATTAAACTTCTACAACTAAATGACTTTTAGTTAACTTAGATGGGAATATAGATTATATTCCCATTTTGTTTTTTGACTGCTAAATTGTTGATGCACTCTTAGAGATAATCTGGAGTTGTTAGCACAGATAATAATAGTAGACACAATTTCGACAGAACAATCAATAATGAATGAAATTTGGTTTAGACCTCTGGTATGGATGGACTATCGTTTAGGAGCAGTATTGACTGTAGTCATTCCTTTCGTGTTGTTAATTTGGACTTTGTTCCAGAGAAAAGAAGCCATGCAAAAATTGTTAATTATTTACTGGCGAGTTGCTAGTCTGTTGATGATTACAGTTTATTTAATGATTCCAGCTTGGAAAGTTGGTTTTATTAGTGCTTTTGCTGCTCGTATTTTGATTCCCATCGCTCTGTGGTTTTGGGTAGATTTAAACGAAGAGATTAGAGACCTACCAAAAAATACCTTCAAACTAGTATTTACCTCTTGGCGTTGGGCAACAACAGCTTACTGTGTTCTTGGTGCTGTTGCCAATGCTATTTTTCTTCCTTGTGGCCTATCTAATGGGAGATTGGAAACCGCTTTTTGTCAAGTGTGGTTAGAAGGACCCCAGGTATATGGGCAGTTTTTTCATCCTAAACCAGGAGACGAAGGAGTTTTAGGTTTTATGGGTGCAGTGGGTTTGATTGTTTATATTATTTATTTAGCTTATTTCGTCCTGATTCGTCTCGGCAAACAAGGGCGTTCCGCATTAGAACAATAAAATAATTTTGACGTTGTTAACAATGAAATGAAATGAATTGTCATGTCAGAACCAATTAGTCTACGTCTAGAACAATATACTCTTAAGCGCAGAAAAGAAGTCTTGATCGTCAACCTAGAAACTGCTTCGGGGAAACCCGATATGGTGATGGTTTATGGTGGTTTCTCTAGTTCTTTAATGCGTGGTACAGCTTTTGATCCAGATATACCAATTATTGCTCCCGACTCCAAAATTGTTTCTATTGATCGTGTCGCTAGTCCTTATGAACCAAACAATCCTGAATACATAGAAGAAGGATTGACCTTAGCTGCAATGGAAGAAATTTTAGCAGAGATGAATTTATAAATGAATCGATCAATTAGAACTTCTTTACCCAAAGTTAAAATTTATGGCTTAACTTATTGGATAGTTGGTGTGGAAGATTGAGGCAAAAATTGATTTTAGTAGTACAATCTTTCCTAATTATAAAATGTTGGGAAAATAATTTTACGATTACAATCCAATCATTTCAGACTCAGGAGCATAGTGGTGTGAGCGATTTAGCAAAAAAAATAGTGAGTACAGATATGTTACTTACAACTCCCTTGTTCGGTACAGATGGGATTCGTGGCAGGGCAGGAGATGTCTTGAATGCGACCTTTACTTTACAACTAGGTTATTGGGCAGGCAAAGTATTACAGGCTGCTGCAAATCATCAAGGGTCAGTAATTATCGGACAGGATTCTCGTAATTCTAGTGATATGCTGGCAGCAGCTACAGCAGCAGGATTGATTTCTGCGGGTTTGGAAGTATGGCATTTGGGTTTATGTCCTACTCCCTGCGTGGCTGCACTGGTCGAGATGAGTGATGCAATAGGAGGAATTATGATTTCTGCTAGTCATAACCCGCCAGCAGATAACGGTATTAAGTTTTTTGGCAGCAAAGGTACTAAGTTAGCTGATCCTCTTACTCAGAAAATTGAAGCGAACATTAGAGCCAATTATCAGCAGAATGAAAGCCATCTGACTAATCAAAATTGGGGTAAACATTATCACCGCCCTGAATTAGTTAAAAAATACGTCCAGTTTTTAAAGGCATCATTACCTCAAGGTTTAAGTTTCAAAGGGATGCGAATTGTTTTAGATTTAGCTTGGGGTGCATCAGTTAGAGTCGCACCAGCTATTTTTCAGCAATTAGGCGCAGAAGTAATTAGTTTGCACCAATCAGCTAATGGCGATCGCATTAATGTTAATTGCGGTTCGACTCATCTCGACTTGTTGCAACAAGGGGTTAAAGAATACGAAGCCGATTTAGGATTTGCTTTCGATGGTGATGCTGATCGAGTTATTGCCGTAGACAGTCGCGGTAGAGTCATTGATGGCGATTATATTCTCTATCTTTGGGGCGATCGCCTGAAGCAGGAGCAACAATTGCCAGATGATCTAATCGTAGCTACAGTGATGGCAAATCTAGGATTTGAACGAGCTTGGCAGCACAAAGGTGGCAAAATGCAACGGACTCCCGTAGGCGATCGCCACGTCCAAGAAGCAATGTGGCGCACTGGTGCTATGTTGGGTGGAGAACAATCAGGACATATCCTTTGTCATCATCATGGAGTTTCTGGAGACGGTATTCAGACCGCCTTACACTTGACTTCTCTAGTTTGCCAGTCAGGAATTTCTCTCGCGGAATTAGTAGACAACAGTTTTCAAACCTATCCCCAAATATTACGGAATGTTCGTGTCGAAGACAGAGAACGTCGTAGCAGATGGCAAGAATGCGAACCTGTACAGCAGGCGATCGCACAAGCTGAAACTGCAATGGGAGAACAAGGACGTATTTTAGTTCGTGCTTCGGGAACAGAACCTTTGATTCGGGTAATGGTAGAAGCGGCTGACCAAGAATTAACTAGCTATTGGACAGATCGTCTAGTTCGAGTTGTTGAGCAACATATAGCTGTGTAATTAGCTCTGAAGCGAATTTTGACAGTCCGCTGCAAGAGCGTTGTTGTGCTGCGCTGCGTTTTTATAATTGATCAGGTATTTGTTTCCGTATTGGTTGCAGCCCACTTTAGATCATCTTGATTGATCGATTCACCGATAATTTTGGGTCTGAAGCCCCGTGCTTTGAGCATCGGCTTTATATTATATGTCATAGGTGATATGATATTGCTCATGAAGCAAGTCCTGACAATAGTTTGTAAACTTAACCCATCTAAAGAAGTAGTCAAAAAGATTGATACTACTCTTGAGATGTTTGCTGCTGCTTGTAACTACGCCAACCAGGAAGTTAAGCCAGCTATAACTAGCAAAGTTACTATCCAATCTCAGGTTTATCAAACCATCAGAAAAGAATATAGTTTGTCGGCTATGGCGAAGAAACAGAAAATACCGTAATTGAATTAACCTATAACTGGGGAGTTGACAAATACGATCTCGGTGAAGGCTACGGACACATTGCTCTAGGTGTGGATGATATTTACCATACTTGCGATCGCATTAAAGCGCAAGGTGGCAAAATAAGTAGAGAACCTGACCCTATAAAACACGGTAGTACAGTAATTGCCTTTGTAGAAGACCCCGATGGCTACAAAATTGAGCTAATTCAACTAGGAACCCAAGGAGCGACTAAAACAGAAGTAGCAGCCTCAGTTTAAAATTATTTACTGTCTAGTCAAAAATTAGACCATTTGCGATCGCGCATTCTTGAATTGCGGGTCGCAAACTATTAGAATCTAGAGATAAGCTATGTATTTTAGCACTTGCTAATTTAGTTTTTCTTTTCTAGCTTCTTCAGAGTAGTAGTATACAAGTTCTATTATTCCAGTAATGCGATCGCAGATCGTTGTTGGCAAATTGATCGAGGGGAAGTGACTTCTCCCGACGCTCATCTTTCAGATAGAGCGCGGGCTTCTACCCTCGCGAGTAGAGATTTCTGCGTTGCACTTACCTAGATATAACTATCCCTGGCAGTACGCATTCAGCAGACAGTTTCCT
>Ga0209082_1000247_pt1 | contig 23410 bp, 21 predicted proteins | sample ColdCreekSource_FD_184127 | JGI IMG/M metagenome (GOLD analysis project Ga0209082, IMG submission 184127) | Groundwater microbial communities from Cold Creek, Nevada to study Microbial Dark Matter (Phase II) - Cold Creek Source (SPAdes) (version 3) | ecosystem: Environmental > Aquatic > Deep... | reverse complement strand
ATAATGTTTCGGTTTTTCTGTTCTCCGATCTTACTAGCTAGGCAGTTACAATAAATTTACTTTGTAATTGGGGAAAATCTGGTTTATTCTTGGCTATCTCATTGAGGGTTTTCAGGGCAAATAATTTGTTGGTTCTTGTCTCTCTGATGCGATAGGTAACGCCGAATCCCCCACTTCCTAACAACTGCTCGACTAAATATTTGCCACTATTTAGTTGATCCCCCTCTTTCCAATAAACCATCTGTATACATTGTCTTATAGTTGATAGCTATTTTTATGCTACCAGATGTTTTACTAGGTAATGGATTACAGCGCATCAAGAAATAGTCGAAATAGTCTACCGACTGCCATTGCATTATCGCGATCCTTTTGATCGCATTTTAGTCGCCACAGCGATCGCCGAAAATACTTATTTAATGAGTGCAGATCAGCAATTTCGCCATTATGACGTAGATTTGCTCTGGGGTTTGGATTAGCAATCAAGAAGCTTATATTAATTAGCTCCACCAAAATAAAAGTAAAATTAGGTTTACTCAATTGTGGGTAGCAGATAACCTCTCTGCTAGTTGCTAGTTGCTAGTTGCTAGTTGCTAGTTGCTAGTTGCTAGTTGCTAGTTGCTAGTTGCTAGTTGCTTACAATTATTAGCCGTTTAATTAAGTTGATCTACTTAAGCAATAGTTTTTGAGATTAGATGAGGAATAGTTGGTAACATAAACAGTGAGTAGAGATTGACCATTTTATCGCCATCTTGACCGAGTATGACTACCGATTTTCTGAGCCATCTTAATCCTTCCCAACGCCTTGCTGTAGAGCATTACTGTGGTCCAATGTTGGTGGTAGCAGGGGCAGGATCGGGTAAAACTAGAGCCTTGACTTATCGTATTGCTAATTTGATTCGTAATCAAAAGGCAGATCCAGAGCATATTTTGGCGGTTACTTTTACCAATAAAGCCGCTCGCGAGATGCGGGAACGGATTGAATATATTTTCGCTACAGAGTTGGCGCTAGAACAGCATGGACAACGGTTGGAGTTTTTAACTGAATATGAACAAAGGACACTAAAGTCAAGAGTATATAAAAGAACCACTAAGAAGCTGTGGATTGGCACTTTCCATAGTCTGTTTGCCAAGCTCTTACGCTTAGATATTAATAAGTATCAGGATGAACGAGGGCGCACCTGGAAACGTAATTTTTCGATCTTTGATGAGTCGGATGTTCAAAGTTTATTTAAAAATATTGTTACCAAAGAGCTAAATCTCGATAACAAGAAATTTGACCCCCGTAAGATTCGCTACGCTGTCAGTAATGCGAAGAACCAGGGCTTAACTCCAGAGGAATTCGCTCAACAAGATCCTGGTTATCGCGGACGGGTAATTTCAGAAATTTACAATGAGTATCAATCTCGATTAGCTGCCAATAATGCCTTGGATTTTGATGATTTGATTTGGGTTCCTGTGAAGTTGTTTCAACAAAATGAGTCTATCTTGGGCTATTGGCACACCCAATTTCAGCATATTTTAGTGGATGAGTATCAGGATACTAACCGTATTCAGTATGATTTAATTCGCTTATTGGCAACTAATGGTGAGACTAATAAAAAAGAGTGGAATTGGAATAGGCGATCGCTTTTTGTGGTAGGAGATGCGGATCAATCGATCTATTCTTTCCGTCTAGCAGACTTTACGATCTTGCTGGATTTTCAGCAAGACTTTGGGGATGGTTTGCCCGATGAGGATACCCGCACCATGATCAAGCTGGAGGAAAATTATCGTTCCCGCGAGAATATTATTCAAGCCGCCAATCATTTAATTGCTCACAACAGTCAACGGATTGATAAGGTTCTCAAACCTACCAGAGGAGTAGGAGAACAAATATATCTTTATAAAGCTGATGAAGAACAAGAAGAGGCTAGGTTTGTCGTGCAGCAGATGCAGAAGATTGAGAAAAAAAATCCCGAAATCGATTGGGGTGACTTTGCCATTTTATATCGTACTAATGCCCAGTCTCGTCCTTTCGAGGATTTACTCCTCCACCATAATATTCCCTACAATATTGTCGGTGGTTTAAAATTTTATGACCGTAAAGAAGTCAAAGATGCGATCGCCTATTTACGCATTATTGTTAACCCTGAAGATACTGTGAGTCTGCTACGAATTATCAATACTCCTCGTCGGGGTATCGGCAAAACCACTATGGATAGGCTGATGGATGCCTCGCAACAGATGGGAATTCCCCTCTGGGAAATAGTTAATGATGAAACCTCGGTGAACACTATGGGGGGCAGGGCAGCTAAAGCTTTAACCCAGTTTGCCCAGATGATTCAGTCCACCAAAGACAAGTTAGAAACCCTGACGGCAGCGGAAGTCTTAAATCATATTATTGAACAGTCGGGATACGTCACCGAATTACAGCAGCAAGGTACGGATGAAGCCGATAACCGTATTGCCAACATTCATGAGCTATATAATGCGGTGCAGCAGTTTCAGGAAGACAACGAGGAAAACAGTTTAGAAGCATTTCTTGCCAGCGCTTCTCTTTCCTCAGATTTAGATGATTTAAACGAAGAACAGCAAAAAGTTTCCATGATGACGCTCCATGCTGCTAAGGGTTTAGAATTTCCTGTGGTGTATTTGGTGGGTATGGAACAGGGTTTATTGCCCCACAACAGAACTTTGAACGATCCCCTAGAAATCGAAGAAGAACGTCGCTTATGTTATGTGGGCATTACCCGCGCTCAGGAACAACTCTTTTTAACCTATACCAGAGAACGCCGCCTGTGGGGTAATCGAGAACCAGCGATATCTTCCCAGTTTTTACAAGAACTGCCAGAGGAATTAATTGATAGCAATATTAATGTAACTAGTGCCTACCGTAGTCGCATCCGTGCGGAACGAACTTCCCAAGCGATCGATATTGACTGGAGTGTTGGCGATCGCGTTTTACATCACGAATTTGGTGCAGGGGAAGTTACCCATGTTCTAGGTAGCGGTAAGAAAGCTACTTTGGCGGTGAAGTTCTTAAGTATGAATGTGACGAAGATTGTTCCCAAAATTGCACCGATGGAAAAAGTGGAATAAGACTCTTTGAGGGTTTAGATAACCTGTTGATTCTGTCCTCTGCTCCTAAGGTAGAAGTAATTATCAACTATCAATTATCAATTATCAATTATTGACATGTCTAAACGATTTCGTTCCTCTGGTTATCGCCCTCTTCAAAAGTTCAAAGTCATCCTTTCAGGGCTTCAGGTAGCAGTAATTAGTGATTTTAGTGTGGCTTACAAGGTCATTTTGTCCGTACCTGTCTTGGGTGTTTCTTTTCTGCTTCGCCAATGGGTAGATGTTACCCTGATCTTATTGACGATGGGACTGATGCTGATCTCCGAATTATTCAATAGTGCGATCGAAGTTTTATGTGACTTGGTGGAACCCCAGCAAAACGAGCAGATTCGAGTCACGAAAGATATTGCAGCGGCGGCGGCTGGTTTGAGTATTCTAGTCTGGGGGACAGTATTAACTATTGAAATTATTCGACTGTTACAAATACGGTGAGGTATTATAGTCATTCCAAATAAGAACCAGGTGATCTTTGAAAAAAGTAGTAGGTAGTAAGTAATGTTTAACCCGCTCATTAATACAAAACTACCATCAGGAAATTAATTGGAATGACTATACTTTCTAATAGCTGGCGATCGCTTTTTTGATTCGTCCAGTAGAGTCTAATTATATAAGCTTTTAAGATCGTGAAATACGAGAGCTTTTTGGTAAAATTTGAGCAGATCGTTAAATCACAGTATAGTTAATGGCACCATTACCCCAATATCGACCCAAAAAGTTATCCCTCGGCCCATTAGAAGCGGAAATACTGGAGATTATCTGGAATTTAAAAGTAGCAACAGTGAAAAACGTTCACGAGGAAATCCTAAAAGATCCTGACCGCGAGCTAGCCTATACTTCCGTAACGACAGTACTACAGCGATTAACCAGTAAAGGTTGGCTTAAGTGCAGTAAAAAAGGTAAGGCTTTTTCTTGGCAGCCGCTACTTTCCAGGGAACAAGCTCAAGCGATACGCTCCTACGAACAGCTTAATGGTTTTTTGGCGGTAAGTAACCCCGATGTGGTAGCCGCTTTCGCCGACAGCTTAGATACTGCTAGTCTGGAACAAATAGAAGCGATCGCCTCACGCCTCAACAATATTCGTCGTCAAAGGGAGGAGCAAAGCTAATGCATTTGCTAGCAATTTTAACCGTCGTTATTTTAGCCCTAATCATCCGTGATCAATCAACACCATCAACTGCCAACTCTGGGGCATGGTCACAACGCTGGTACCGAACCTTATTTCTGTTTTGTTTTCCTGGGTTGCTGCTGTTGACTACAGGGATTACTGTGCTGTATATGGGTTGTCATGGAGCAATGCTGGGGGTAAAAGCTGGCTCCATTGGCTGTTTTATTTCAGGTGGCTTAATTCTCTTTGCCTGTGGTTCTTTACTTAAATTAGCTATTCAAGGCGATCGCTCGATTCGTCAAGTTCGGCACTATCCCACCCAAACTATTGGTCAAACCACCGCCAGAATTATCGAGTTTGATCTCCCCTACAGCGCCCAGATCGGCTTTTGGCGATCACATTTAGTAATCAGCAGGAGTTTATTAACTGCTTTAGACGAAGAACACCTCACCGCGGTAATTGCCCATGAACAAGCCCACGTAGAATATCGCGATACCTTTTGGTTCTTCTGGTTAGGCTGGATACGTTCTTTTAGCTTTTGGCTGCCTAACACAACAGTATTGTGGCAAGAATTACTATTACTCAGAGAACTAAGAGCAGATCGTAAAGCAGCGGAATCAGTAGATTTTCTTTTGCTAGCGGAATCTTTATTAGCAGTAGCGAAAGCTCCTTTAGAATTTCCTGCCTGGTGCGTTAGTCTCAATGATGCTCAAATCGGCGATCGCCTTCAAGAAAGAATTGATTCTTTGTTAAACCCCACTGAATCTGTTACGAGAGATCCTTGGCACAACTGGATTTGGTTATGTTTGCTATTGATGCCTTTATTAACCATTCCGTTGCATTATTAGTCTAATTTTAAGCTCTAAGCCTTGGAAAACCAAGAGTTGAGTTAATCGTTAATCGCGAGCCAATTAAAGAAAAGATAATGTACCGTTTCCCGCTACTACCTCACCGATTTGGTTAGCGATAATACTTTGGGCTTTAAACCACTCTAGAGCAGGCTTGGCTTGATCTGGAGGAACAATAACCACAAAGCCAATACCCATATTAAAAGTATTAAACATTGCTTCGGGTTTAATCTGTCCTGCTGCTTCTAACCAATCAAACACAGGAGGGATTATCCAGCTACCTTGGTTAACCTCAATGGACTGTCCCTGATTTAGACAACGAGGTAGATTTTCTGGTAAACCACCCCCTGTAATATGCGCCATGCTGTGGACTTTCAGATCCGTCTTGAGCAATTCTAAGATCGGTTTGACATAGATTTGGGTGGGGGTAATCAACTCTTCCCCTAGACTATTACCGTTAAAGATTTCTGGCGTATCAGACCAATCATAGCCCCGTGTTTCCATAATCTTCCGCACTAAGCTAAAACCATTGCTGTGAAGCCCTGCACTGGCAAGTCCAATAGCAACATCGCCAATTTCTACCCGTGAGCCATCTAGTAGCTTGCTTTTCTCCACTACCCCAACACAAAACCCAGCTAGGTCATATTCCCCTAACTGATAAAACCCTGGCATTTCTGCCGTTTCTCCCCCCAACAGAGAGCAACCACTGAGACGACAACCCTGAGCAATACCTTTGACTACTTCCGCTAGCTGTTGAGGATTGAGTTTTCCTGTGGCTAAATAATCGAGAAAGAACAGTGGCTCTGCTCCAGAGGTCAAAATATCATTGACGCACATTGCTACTAGGTCAATCCCTACAGTATCGTGACGATTAATTTCTTGAGCAATTTTGAGCTTAGTTCCCACCCCATCTGTTCCTGAAACCAAGACGGGTTGTTGATATCCAGTCGGCATCTGAAAATAACCACCAAAACCTCCTAAGCCTCCTAAAACCTCTGGTCGATTGGTGCTTTCAACGTCTTGACGAATTTGATTGACGAAAGAGCGTCCCGCTTCAACATCAACACCAGCGTCTTTATAGTCCATAAGTAAATTGCCTAACCATCTAAGTTATAGATGTTGTTTACAAAAGCATTGTACAACTTCCTCGCGGGTGTCCCCACCCTCAATCGTAGCGAAGCGGAGATAGGGTGACAAAGGACTTGTCCGCATGTAGGGATAGCGCACTGATACGGTGGCTTTTGAGTAAGTTTGAATTAACTAGCTCGTAGCCCTTCGGGTTCGTCAGTTGCTATTTGTACGGCGCGTTTTGTGTATGAATATTCACACACATTTGCGAAGCTTATCCTTTAGGAAAAGCCACCTTTGGAAACCAATATGCGAAGCGGTATCCTTTAGGACAAGACCGCACTGACTCAGTATAAGCTATAAGCTATAAGCTATAAGCTATAAGCTATAAGCTTTTTTAGATTAAGCTTGTGTGTTCTACTCAACTGAAAAGCGCAGTAAATAAACAAACATTATGACCTCTATACTAGAACAGCTTCAAGATTCTGTTAGTCAAGCCCTATTGTCTGCCTTTGGCGATCAATTAGCAGATACCGATCCGCTGATCGCCTCTACCAATAATCCTCAATTTGGTGATTATCAGTCTAATGTCGCCTTGTCTCTAGCTAAACCTCTCAGGCAAAGTCCTAGAGCGATCGCTCAAACCATTGTTGAGCATCTGCAAGTTGAGATGATCTGTGAACCACCAGCGATCGCAGGGCCAGGTTTTATCAACTTTACGCTAAAATCTAGCTATCTTGGGCAGTTATTGAGTCAAATCCAAGCTGATGAAAGATTAGGGGTTACTCCTACTAAAAATCCTCAAAAAGTTATTGTCGATTATCCTAGTCCTAATATTGCCAAAGAGATGCACGTGGGGCATTTGCGCCCTGCCATCATTGGGGAGTGTCTCAGCAGAATTTTAGAATTTATGGGTCATGATGTTCTTCGCATCAGTCATATTGGTGATTGGGGTACGCCTTTTGGCATGTTAATTGCCTATTTAAAGGAAGCTTACCCTGAAGCTTTGATGTCAACGGAACAGCTAAACCTAGGAGAATTAGCCACTTTTTATCGTCAGGCAAAGCAGCGTTTTGACGAAGATGCCAATTTTAAAGAAGCCTCTCGACAGTCAGTAGTGGAATTGCAGGCAGGAGACGAGGAAACTATTAAAGCCTGGAAAATTGTCTGTGAACTATCTAGTCTTTCTTATCGGCGGATCTATGACTTAATGGGTTTATCTGCTGTAACTGAGCGGGGGGAATCTTTTTATAATCCCTTTTTAGCTGCTACTCTTCAGGAGTTGGATGAGTTACATCTGCTAGAAGCCAGCGAAGGTGCAATGTGTGTTTTCCTAGAAGGCTTTACCAACCGAGATGGAGAACCACTGCCTCTAATTGTCAAAAAATCCGACGGTGGATACAACTACGCCACGACGGATCTGGCTGCCATTCGTTATCGGGTGAGAGAAGATCAAGTACAACGAGTTATTTATCCTGTGGGTTCAGAGCAAAACAATCATTTTGCCCAAATTTTTCAGGTGGGTAAGCGTGCAGGGTGGATTACTGAACAACATGATTTTGTCCATGCAGAGTTTGGCTTGGTATTGGGGGAAGACGGCAAAAAGCTCAAAACTCGTTCGGGAGAAGCAATTAGGCTCAAAGATCTACTCGATGAAGCGATCGCCAGAGTCCGTAGTGATTTAACCACTAGATTTGCCGCTGAGGAACGAACTGAAAGCCCAGAATTTATTGCCCATTCTGCGGAGGTTATTGGCATCAGTGCCGTTAAATATGCCGATTTAAGCCAAAATCGTACCTCGGACTATCGCTTTAGCTACGATAAAATGCTCGATCTCAAAGGCAACACTGCACCCTATTTACTCTATGCCTATGTGCGGGTACAGGGGATTAGTCGCAAAGGCAAGATTGATTTTCAACAGTTAGCTGGTACGAACATAATAATTACCGAAGCTACAGAATTAGCCCTGGCAAAACATATTTTACAGTTGACAGAAGTTCTAGCCGATGTGGAGCGAGACTTATTACCTAATCGTATTTGCTTGTATTTGTTTGAATTAAGTCAAAAATTCAATCAGTTCTACGATCAATGCCCCATTCTGCAAGCAAATGAGCCACAAAGGACTTCTCGCTTGATTTTAGCCGACTTAACGGCACGCACGATTAAGTTAGGGTTGTCTTTATTAGGAATCAATGTCTTAGAAAGGATGTAGTTCTGAATCAGCAACTAGGGACTAAGCTGTCACGCATTTAATTTGCTTGTTTTGGCTGACGAGGAGACTGGGAGAAAGGGAGACGGGGAGAAAGTTTAACTGTATTTTGCTAGAGTTAAATAGTATGTAGTTTAAATGAATAACAGCTTAGCAGACAGGTTACCTGTTGTCTGAGTACTACTAAACTAAGTTCAAGCCCAAGGCTATGCCGATGGCGATCGCCCCCAGCCACCAAACTCCTTGAACTATACTTCCTGGCTGCTTACTGGGCAGTTGCCCCCAAAAGTAGGAGAGTAAGATTATTTCGCCAATGGCGATCGCCACAGAGATAATTAATACTTGGTCAATTCCCCAAATTAAGCCACTCAGACAGACTAAGGCGGTAGGCATAATTGTACCCAAGGCGATTCCTTGAGTTTTGGTCTGGGGTTCTGAGCTAACTATGGCGGCTGCCCCTAGTTGGGTAACGGCGATCGCTACGGTAGCTAAAATGGCGATCGCAATCATCGAGACGCTCAATTCAACTCGACTAGCACCATAGCTAATGCCCCAGGTGGCGATCGTCGTAACGGTAGAAATTGCTACCCCACCAATGATTTTGGGCTTGATTAATGAATTACCCCCAGCAATAGTAATACTAGTCTCTTGAGCTGCTATCACAGGTAAATCTGGCTCTAAATCTGGCTCTAAATCTAATTCGAGCAAAGCTTTTTGGGCGGTTTGAGCATCGGGGAAGCGTTGACTAACCTTAGCATTGGTCATTCTTTCTAACCAACTCAAAAACTGAGGTTCAAGAGTGGGCAACAGTTGCTTGATGTTTAGTTGATAAGGATCATCGGCGATCGCAGCACCACAAACCTCAGTAATGTCTTGGTGAGCTAACAAACAGACTAAACAAACTCCCAAACTATAAATATCCGAGGCGACGGTTGGTTGGATAATTTGTTCTGGGGCAATAAATCCTGGGGTTCCCCGAAATACACTGCTAGCGGAAACCTCTTTACTGCCTAAGCTGGAAAAACCAAAATCGATCAGGTAAACATTTAAGGCTTCATCAAGCAAAATATTGTCTAAACATAGATCTCGATGAATGATCGGTGGACTTTGTTGCTGTAGATAAATTAAGATATCTAGCATTTTTCGAGCGATTTGCCTGACTTCCGCTAAGGTAAGGTGTCGAAAGCTATTACAGGGAGTAGCGAAAATGTATTCTTGAACTAAACAAAAACCATTGTCTGTTTCAATACCATCCAAATATCGAGGAATGTTACGATGTCTTAACTTTTGTAAAACTGCAATTTCCTGACTATAAGCTTTGTATCCTGACCAGCTTGAATTAGCTTGAGCAAAGCAAAATTGTTTAATAACCACCGTTTTTTGGGTCTTAATGGCGATGGCTTTCCAGGTAATTCTTCCCCCCTCTCGATTGCGACCTAATTCTGCTTCGATGTGATATCCATAGTCGGTTAAATCGGGATAATCGCTCATTTTAAACTTTTATCTGAATGCTTGTTTATGGTTGACGGCAGTTGTAAATTGTGATCATAGTTAATCTGGACAAAACTTATTTTATCTAGATTAAACTAGCAATTTTAACCTGAAGGTCGACAGATCAAATATAGACTTTAATCTATCAAAGTTTAATTTCCATTTTTCTAAACTGGACAATAGATATTGGATAGTTATCTTATTTTCTGAGGAAATAGATTTTAGGCATAATTCTTTTTATTAAAAACCCTCCCTAAACATTGCCTATGAAACATTTAATGTGATAGAAGATACAGAATGCATAAAAGATGTGAAGTGTCTAAAATTAAAGTTTTATACCATGTCTTATTTTAAAATCTCAAGTATTAACTGCCAGATATCATAAATATTATTAATAAATTAGTCCGTAATCGAGATAAAAATCCTCGATGTTGAAAATACATAAATAATGCCAACAAAAAATATCTTATTAGTAGAGGATAATCCTGACGATCGAGAGTTGATGAAACTAGCTTTTGCTCAAGGAGAAATTCCCCACAACTTAATTGTAGTAGCGGATGGAATTGAAGCTTTAAACTATCTCCAAAGACAAGCAGTTAATTACAGAGGAATAACTGAATCAAGGGAGCTAAACTCTGGAGTAATGCCAGCTTTGGTGATGCTAGATTTGAATCTTCCACGAATCAATGGGATCGAAGTTTTAAAACGCATTCGCGCCGATTCTTACACTAGAATTATTCCTGTGGTGATTATAAGCTCTTCAAATGAGCCACAAGACCTCATTGACAGTTATATTAATGGTTGCAACAGTTACATTAGAAAGCCAATTCACTTTACGCAACTCCAATCTTTTGTGAGAGAGATAAGTACGTATTGGCTGACTGTCAATCAGCTTCCCACTGTTTTTGGAGTCCCAAATGAGTAAACTTCTGCGAGTCTTAATTGTTGAAGATTCAGAAGACGATGCCGAACTATTAGCTATTGCCCTAGAAGGTGGGGGTTATCAGGTAATTCATCAGCGAGTTGATACCAGGGTAGATATGGAAACTGCCTTATCCAACTCTCGCCCCTGGGATATTGTCATTGCAGATTATTCAATGCCTCAGTTTAGCGCGATCGCTGCCCTCGAAGTTTTAAAAGAATGGCAGTTAGATTTGCCCTTTGTGATTGTCTCAGGGAAAATTGGCGAGGATACGGCAGTAGCAGCCATGAAAGCGGGAGCGCATGACTATTTGGTTAAGGGGCAACTGGGGCGACTGTTGCCTGCGGTAGAGCGGGAGCTAAGGGAAGCTGTTCTCAGAGAAGAATATCGAGCCGCCCAGAAAAGACTCAGATATCTTGCTTACTATGATCAGTTGACAGATTTACCCAACCGAGTTTCATTTCTAGATCATCTCAATAGTGAAATTGCCCTCTATCAAGAAATTTATGCCCGCCAGGGGACTCGTAAACCGACTCAAAATCAATTTGCTGTCTTGCTTCTGAGTATTGATCGCTTTCACAATATTAAACGTAGTCTCGGCTATGAAATTAGTGACAAACTGTTAATGGCGATCGCCCGGCGTTTAGAAGAATGTATCGTTGATTTGGAGATGAATGTAGCTGCCAAAATTAGCGAAGACGAATTTGCCCTGTTGGTTACAGGACTCAAAAATCCCCATGAGGTAGTTGAGCGCGCCGAGTGTTTATATCGAGAACTAATCAAACCTTTTGAAATTGATGACGCGACGGTTTGCTCGACGGTGAGTATTGGCATTGCCCTAAATCAAGACCATAATCGCGAACCCGAAAAAATGTTGCGCTGGGCAGATACCGCCATGCAATATGCCAAGGTCAACTTTGCCAAAACTTCGGTACTGTTTGATGCCACCATGCAGAGTAAGGCAGTGGAAAAACTGCGAATCGAAAACGATTTGCAACGGGCGATCGATAATCATCAACTATATTTAAACTACCAGCCGATTGTTTCTCTAGATACGGGAAAAATTAATTGTCTAGAAGCCCTCGTCAGGTGGAAACACGACTCTTTAGGCATAATTCCCCCAGATAAATTTATTCCTATTTGCGAAGAAACTGGACAGATTATCGCCCTTGGTCAATGGGTACTATCGGAAGCTTGCTATCAGCTAGTAAATTGGCAAAAGGCTTTAACGGATGACTCATCCTTAACCATGAGCATCAATCTTTCCCGTATTCAAATTTATCATCCCGAATTAATTCCCCAAATCGACAACCTTTTAGAGTCTCTAAATTTGCCAGGAAAAGACCTTAAATTAGAGATTACCGAAAGTACCCTCATGGAAAATACCTCCGCTGTCACCAGGGTTCTCGAACAGCTAAAAGAACGGGAAATTAAGCTGTGTCTTGATGACTTTGGTACGGGATATTCTTCCCTTAGCTATCTACGTTATCTACCCGTGGATACAGTGAAAATAGACCGCTCCTTTATTGGGCCTGAAATTAACGATACTAATTACGGGATCGTCAAGGCAATTATCAACCTGGCTCATAGCTTGGGCTTAGATGTGATTGCTGAAGGCATTGAAACCGAAGATCAATTTCAAATTTTGAAGGATTTGGGTTGCGAATATGGACAGGGGTATCTCTTTGCCCAGCCCCTCAATAGCGTCGATGTGATCAGTACAGTGCGGAGGTAGATAATTTAATCAGGATTGAACATTATCCATCCAGATTTTACTAGCATTACTTTGTCCAATCTTCTACATCAACCAAACCAATACCAATAAAATCATTCACATTAACTGTCACAACAGTCAATTTATTAGCTTTAGCGATCTCCGCAATTCGACAATCTTGAGTACCGATTCGTTTGATTTTGGCTGTCAGGGATTGATAAATCAGCTCGGCTTCTGGAGTGTAGGACAAAATTTGAAACTGATTTAGTGCCGAAAATAATTCCTCAAAATACTGGTAGGCAACTACAACTGACGGCTTTCTTTTTGTCTTTTGCACTGACGATAAAGCACCTTGTAAAATTTCTTCAACAGTAATAATGCTAATAAAAATCAATTCTGGCGGTTGACTCAAAATCGATTCTGTTAGTTGGGGATAGAAACGTCGTTCATCTAAAAAGTTACTAACAATACTCGTATCGAGTAGATACATTAATTTTCCTGGTCACTCGTTCCCTGGCTCTCAAAGCCAGGGCTTTCGAGTGACCGCCTTCCGCGGTCAGAAGATGAGTTCAATAATCGTTTTGTTTCTTCTCGATCTAGAGAGCGAGAACGTTCTATTTCTGACTGTGTTTCCAACCAAAACTTACCACCAAACTTACCAGCAATATCTGCTAAGGGGTTTTGGTTTGACAGTTTTGTGTTTGACTTTTGATGAGAATCTTTGTTTGTCGTCATATTAGTCTCAATACCTTTGTTTATATTTTAGCTGTCTGAGCAATTCATCTGGCATCTGTAACGCCAGGAATGTTTAAGGTTTTGGTTTGATCTCATTCAAAGCCATTAATGCTTGTAGCGAGAGAAAAACGATCACTTTCGATAAACGTCTTTCCTATTTAATTTTATCAGCATACATAATCTCGTCTTTAATAATTAAAACTCCTTTTTTTGAGAAGTGAAAGCCGATCGCCAATTTGGGTAACAACCGTATCTGAATTTAATTAAACCCATTAATCCTGGGGAAGAACCGCCAAAATAGTGTAGTAATCCGTTCTATCGTAGTTAAAAGAATTATTAGAAGATCAAACCAGTGAGAAGTTCCCTAGATATTAATCTGGTGATCAGGCTTCTTAATGTTGTTTCAACTACCCCCAAAATGCCAACTCAATCCATTTCTCAGACTGCTTACAGTACATTTGTTAATCATCTTCAAGCTGATCAAGTTGAACAGGTAACAATTAAACCTCGTTTGATTGAATACTGTCTCAAAGAGGAATTTGGTGGGCAATGTTATAGCACCCAAAAAACTGGCTCTCAAGCTGATTTAATCAACTTGCTCAATAGTCGCGGAGTGAAATTTGACACCATTAGTGACAATAATTCAGATACTACTGCTAGTTTAATTACCCTGTTGCTTTCTTCGGGATTACTAGTAGGGGCTTTGGCTTGGCTGGCAAAATTCAGCACCGAAAACGGTGGTGTAGGTATAGGCATGGGAGTCGGCAAAAGTAATGCACGAGTCTATCAAAAAGGCAAAACTGGGATGAGCTTTGCTGATGTTGCGGGGGTAGATGAAGCCAAACAAGAATTACAAGAGGTGGTGGATTTTCTCCAGAACGGTGAAAAATATCGCAAGATTGGCGCAAAAATCCCCAAAGGAGTCTTATTAGTTGGTTCTCCAGGCACAGGGAAAACTCTGCTGGCTAAAGCAGTGGCAGGGGAAGCAGGAGTGCCTTTTCTCAGTATGTCTGGTTCGGAGTTTGTCGAGCTGTATGTCGGGGTGGGAGCATCGCGAGTGCGGGATTTATTTAACCAAGCCAAACGCCAAGCACCCTGTATTGTCTTTATTGATGAGTTAGATGCGATCGGTAAATCAAGGGGAAATAACCCTAGTGGGGGCAATGATGAACGAGAGCAAACCCTCAATCAATTATTGACGGAAATGGATGGGTTTGATGGCAATGAGGGAGTGATTCTGATTGCTGCTACCAATCGTCCTGAAATCCTCGATCCTGCCCTCCGTCGCCCTGGTAGATTTGATCGCCAGGTACTAGTTGATCGCCCCGACAAAAGTGGCAGAATCGCCATCTTGCAGGTTCATGCTCGTAAGGTAATGTTGGGGGAAGATGTCAACCTCGAATCAATTGCGGCCCAAACGGCGGGTTTTGCGGGAGCAGATTTAGCTAACTTGGTGAATGAAGCTGCATTACTAGCAGCACGACATAATCGTCAGGCAGTATTGATGACAGACTTTGGGGAAGCCTTTGAACGGGTAGTGGCAGGACTAGAAAAGCGATCGCGGATTCTGACCCCCCTAGAGCGTAAAACCGTAGCCTATCATGAGGTTGGTCATGCCCTGGTGGGAGCATTAATGCCTGGTGGGGGCAAGGTAGCCAAGATTTCGATTGTGCCTCGTGGCATAGGAGCATTGGGCTATACTCTACAAACTCCTGAAGAAGACCGTTTTTTGCTGATGGAAGATGAACTACGGGGTAAAATTGCCACGCTGTTAGGGGGTAGAGCAGCGGAATTGGTAGTCTTTAAAAAGATTTCTACGGGTGCTAGCGACGACATCCAAAAGGCTACGGAATTAGCCGAAAAAGCCATTACGCAATACGGTATGAGCAGTGTTGGGCCCATCGCCTTCGCCAAAGAGGAAGGACAGTTTTTGCATAGCTCAACCACCAGACGTACTGTGAGTGGGGAAGTTACGGCGGAGATAGATCGTCTAGTGCAACAAAACATCAATCAAGCCTATGAAATAGCGCAAAAGGTTCTAGAACTCAACCGCGATTTACTAGAATCCACTACCCAAACCTTATTAACCCAAGAAGTGTTGGAAGGTAGTCAGTTGAAAATGATTTTGGCACAGGTTAAAGCACCTGCTGATTTGCTAGGGTTTTTACAAGGTTAGAAATATTGTAGGGGCGAACGGCCGTTCGCCCCTACACGGGAATCGCCCCTGCTTTAAACATAGATCAGATCGCCAATCTTAATTGTCTTTCCTGCTTCGGTGGGAGACAATCTGGTGTTTACGGCTAAACGAAAATAATGATTGAAGCGCGATCGCTCTATCCCGTCGGGTAGGGTATTTTTTCTTTGGGTAATAAAAATCTTTTGAAACTGGGGGTAAGGTTCTCCTGTTTGGGGATCGCGGGTGACGACGATACAGCGCTGACAGGGATTAACTCCCCTAAATTCAACGTTACCGATGGTAAATGGGACAGTGGTTTCTGAGGTAGCGAACAATTGATCTTCCCAGAAAGCAGGTACTCCAGCCAGTTCAATATTGGCACGAAAACGCCGACGAATATCTGCGGTGTCTAGCTCAGGATACCAGGAGGCGATCGCTTCTAGGGTAGCAGTACTCACAATGGTTGCCCCTGGGGAGTCGGTGTCATCAGGAAAGCCCATAATCGGATTTTGCTGCAACTCTACAGGAAAGCCAAAATAAGACTCTAACCAACTACATAATGCTGTTTGCTCTTGAATTAAATTGAATTTAACAGTTTGCTTTGTTCCCTGGATTTGCAAGGACAGGGTGTTATTCGCTAAATCGAATTCTGACCGTAGAGCATGAATCTTCGAGTTTCGTTTGCCGTTCACAAAATTACCATTGCGATCGCCAATTGCCCAAGTGCGATCGCCCTGTAATGCTCCAGATTCTAGAATAGTAACGCGATCGCAATCTACTCGATCTAATGATTTAACAGGATAAATAAACAGACGGGATACATAAGCATTGGTAGCTGCCATAGCGTTTTATTGCTAATTCTTGATTGATTATCCCGCAAAAAAAAGACCGAATCAAGTAACTAACTCAATTCAGCCCATTTACAACCTTCAATCACAATATTTGATTATTTGATTAACTCTAAGGATATTATCCGCGATCGATTTCGTCGAGAACATCAGAGGCTTTTTCGCATAAGACTTCGTGGCATTTGCCATTAGTTGCCACAATACAACCCCAGCGTATGACATCACCTTGGTTGTAGTAAACAGGTTCACCATTGAGGTAGCTGAACTTACCCCCAGCTTCTGTCAGAATTAATTCTGGGGCAGCAAAATCCCAGTCTTTAGCAGCGGATTTCCCCGATAAAGAGAGATAAACATCAGATTCTTGTTCGAGCAGAGTCGAAATTTTTCCCCCAACACCACCCATATATTTTTTTCCTGCAAAGGGGAGGCGATCAATCAAGGCTTTAAAGCGATCGTCCCGATGGGAACGACTGACAATTAAATAGAGATCTTCAATCTGCTGACGATCTGATACTTTCAGCGGGGTAATCTTGCCATCTTTAGTTTCAACAAAAGTACCATTATCTTTAGAAGCGAAATAAACTTTCTCCGCTTCAGGAATCGCCACAATCCCAATTACAGGACGACCTTGATAGGCTAGGGCAATATGCATCCCATATTCCCCTGTTTTGTCGATGAAGTCTCGCGTGCCATCCAAGGGATCGATAATCCACACCCAATCTTTAGGGATGGGTTCCGCTTTTTTGACATCAAAAGTTTCTTCAGACAAATAACCAAATTCTTCTGTATCAAGCTTTTCTTGTAGAGTACTGAGAATATAGTGATTTGCAGCTAAATCAGCTTCAGTCACAGGGCCGTCTTGTTTATTTTCAATGTCTAAATCGGCAGTATCCTTGTGATAGAAAGAACTAAGAATATCCGCTGCCCCCCAAGCAACAGAACGCGCAATTGTGAGAATTTCTGCCAATTCAGCCTGATTTTTGTCCAAAGCCATCTCCTTAAGATTCTGATGAATATTGCCCCATGATCTTACCTAAATACGTCTGATATGGATGAGCTTCGTTCCAATTAAACAGTCTGTCAGTTTTTTAATAGTTTAGAGACTCCCAGAATAAATATTTGAAAGCTTGAGGATTTGTTATTTTCTAGGGATAAATAAGGAGCGATCGCTTTTGAGTGAGTACCTGGATAATAGTAACTACCCCTCATAGATAATCCTAAAACAATGAATAAAGAGTTTTCTTTGCTTTCCCCAATAGTTCAAGATCTCATTCAATCCCTAGATCTACAGGCCCATCCAGAAGGGGGTTTTTATCGAGAGACTTGGCGCTCAAATCTAATTTTGCCACAATCTACTTTACCTGATAATTACACGGGCGATCGCACTGCTGGCACCGCCATTTTGTTTTTACTACCCACAGGACACAGTTCTCGCTGGCACCGCGTGAAATCGGCTGAACTTTGGTTTCATCAAGCTGGAGATCCTCTAGAGTTAACTATTGCAGTATCGATTGAGTCAGAATCGCCATCAATCTATCTAGGTCGCGATCGCACTTTTCAAGCAGTAGTTCCCCCGAATTGGTGGCAGAAAGCTCAGCCTATAGATGGCGACGCGGGATACTCTTTAGTTGCCTGTGTGGTTGTTCCAGGTTTTGATTTTGCTGATTTTGAACTGATTAGTTAGTGTTTAGTGCAGATCGGCGATCGCAATTATGATTTCAACGATATGTTACAAACAAGTGGCAGCTATTTTTTACTTTGTGTACAATGCAAAAGTGTTAAAAAAGCAGTGGTAGTTTAGTAGTCTAGAACACCCTATATTTCCTTGTTCAACACTTATCCCAAAGGGGTCGCGGAATTTAGGATTATCGCCTTCCACGCGGGAGACATGGGTGCAAATCCCATCCACTGCACCAAAATCCCATCTAATTTAAATCAAGCAAATATTAAGTATACGCGACGGTAGCTCAGTAGGCAGAGCAGCTGGATTGAACGAGGATGTTCATTCCTTATTCAACCCTTGTTCAATCCTTACCCCATAGGGGTCGAAGAATGTAGGGTTATCTTTAATCAGCAGGTCGTAGGTTCGACTCCTACCCGTCGCTTCTTTTGTACACAGGAGGAATCGGAATCAAAGAAAATCAAGCAATAAAATAAATCATGCGGGTTTAGCCAAGTGGTAAGGCAGCGAAAATATCCTTGTTCGTAAACTTATCCCACAGGGGTCGAAGAATTGAGGGTTATCGGGTTTCGCGATCGCAGGTTCGAATCTTGCAACCCGCAAAAAATCGGATAAAAATAAGCGTTGGTAGCCAAATGGTAAGGCAACTATCCTTGTTCGTAAATTTACCCGAATAGGGTCGAAGAATTGAGGGTTATCTATTCATGAGTTCGATTCTCACCCAACGCACCATTTTTTATAGATAGCTAAGAGCTGATAGCTAAAAGCTAAAATCTTTAATTTGCCCTCACGGGCTGAGTGTAATATGAATTACCGTTTTTTCACCAATAAAGATAAAACACCTCAAAATGAACCCATTCCAGGGCGGTCAGACATGATTCAAGGTCGCTCTGGTGGTTATATGTTTGAGGCTGGTATTTGGCAAACTCTGCGCCGTTGCCTATTAATTGGTACAGCGCAAAGTACTTACTATGCCAATAAACGAGAATTAACCGCTGATTTTATTGATACTATCAAAGAGGCGATCGCTTCAGATCCCCAAAAAGTAGCATCAGAGATTGTCTATGCTAGCGACGGACGCTCGATTAATAACAGCGCCCCTATTTTGGCTTTGGTTTTGCTGTCTATGGGTAATACAAAGGAAGCGAAACAAGCTTTTAGCGAAATTTTCCCGCAAGTAGTGCGTACTGGTAGTCATTTCTATGAATGGTTAAATTACACCAAATCAATGCGAGGCTTTGGTAAAGTGATCAAAGAAGTTGGTAAAGCTTGGCTATCAAGGGAAGATGTCCAAGGATTAGCTTATCAACTGTTGAAATATCAACAACGTCATGGTTTTACTCATCGTGATGCCTTGAGATTGTTTCATATTAAACCACTGACAGAAGAACACGATCGCCTATACAACTGGGTCGTTAATGGCTGGTCAGAATTACCAGAGTCAATCCCCTCAGAAGCTACGGCGCAAATCTGGTGGTATGAATGGTTAAAACGTAATCCTCAAGAAACCCATAAAGCGATCGCCCAAGGTCGTCTGACTCACGAAATGGCTGCCCCTGTGGGCAATATGGATTGTCAAGCATGGCAATTATTATTTGAAACCATGCCGATCGGTGCAATGCTACGTAACTTGGGTTCATTAACTCAATTAGAAGTACTGCGAGTCGATAGTACTGAAAATTTAGAGCGAGTAGAAGCAGTTTTAAATAATCGAGATTACCTGGGTAAAGGACGAATTCATCCTATTGATATCCTCAAGGCACTAAAAACCTATTCCAGCGGAGGTAAAGTAGGACTTAGTAAAAAAACCTGGACTCCCGTACCTCGGATTACAGATATCCTAGAGAAAGCATTAGAGCTGTCCTTTGATGTGGTTGAACCCACTAATAAAGTCTTTCTTCATGCAGTGGATATCTCTGGTTCAATGTCTTACGGTGTAGTAGATTCCGTAGGGTTAAGTTGCTGTGAAATTGCCACAGCGATGGCATTGGTAACAGCAAAAGCTGAGAAAAACTACGCTATTCGCGGTTTTTCCACTCAATTTATTGATTTGGGGATTACCAGCCGTGATTCCTTTAGTTCGGCGCTAAAAAAAGCTAGTAATCAAAACTTTGGTGGAACAGATGCTAGCGTTGCTTATGATTGGGCGATCGCCAATAAATTTAAAGCAGACGTGATTTGTTTTTGGACAGATAACGAAAGTTGGGCGGGAAGAAAACACCCTACAGAAGCTTTAAAAGAATATCGTCATAAAATTAATCCTGATGCTAAAGCCGTATATGTAACCCTTGCTCCCTACAATATCACCCTAGTTGATCCCCAAGATAATAATTCTTGGGATTTAGCAGGTTTCGATCCAGGCACTCCCAGATTGATTCAAATGCTAGCCAACGGTGAAATTTAAATATTTAGAGAGGCGTTGTAACTACGCCTCTTTAGCCAATGCGATCGCCCATTGTTAGAAACGACATGATTCGCGATCGCTTTACTTATCAGCTAGTTAAATATTACTTAACTGTTCAGCACGTTTTAAACGGCTTGCCTCTTCCAGTTGCACAATGACATCTTCCAATTCTAAACTAGCTAGTTCAATCTTTTGACGTTCTCGACGAGACTTAAATAGGGTTTTTTCAATTTGTTGGCGAGTAGGTATGTTTTCCTGGTTCATAACAAACCCCAATCTGATTTTATTTCTTTGATACGTTGTAAATCCACGAGAGTATTGAGTAATTTTGCCGAAATTTTCGCCATTATCTCGATATTTTGGTTTCTGTCAGCATTAACTATATACTAAAAAGCATAATAAATTTTCGGGAATTAAAATCACTTTGATATTGCTTACAAGCGTTCGCCTGAAAGCAATAATATAAATAGTGCGATCGCCCATTGCTAGAAACGACATGATTCGCGATCGCTTCGCTTTTTTAGCCTTTTACTAACCAACATGAGTTCGAGTTAGTTAGGTTTTAAGCTTAGTTTGAAATAACTTACTCACTTCAGGATTATATACCAGCATATAGTTCCAATAATTTTCAAATACTGACTCCACATAGCCTTGAGTTTCGCTATAGGGAATGTTTTCCACAAACTCATCGGCATCTTGCAGACCATAGCGTTTAACCCATTTAGCTACAGCATTTGGCCCCGCATTATAACTAGCTACTGCCAACATGGAATTATTGTCATATTTCTGATGGGTAAAGTCCAGATAGTAAGTGCCGATATTAATATTATCTTCGGGGTTCGTCATGACATAACTAGACAAACCAATATTTTTGGCTGCGGTTTTAGCAGTGGGGGGGATTACCTGCATCAAACCCATAGCCCCCGCTGAAGATTCGATTTCTGGTTCAAACCGCGATTCTTGGCGAATTAGAGAGGTAACCAGTAAAGGATTGAGTTGACGCTGTTTAGACCATTTTAAGATGGTGGATTCAAACGGAAATGGATAGAGGGCTTGCCAATAAGCAGGAGTTTGGCGCAATTGTTGCCATTGTTGTTTGTCTTGGGGAGTATCCCTGTCTTGGAGATCGTTAATCTGGTTGATGCCTCGGAGATTTTTTCCTTGATAGAGTTGGAGCAAACCTTTGGTAAAATCATCGGCGATGGTTAACTTTGAGCGATTACCCTCTGGGTAGGCTTCGCGATCGCTAATTTCACTTTGAAATTGTGTCCAAGCTTCCTGTTCTAAACCTAATTTGTAGAGTTCTTGAAAAGTTTCAGAACCCCCTGGTGGAGTTATTCTTTCCGTTTTAATTACCAGTGGATCTTGCTGACGCACTGTGGTAAAGTCTCCCACGTTCCAACCTAAAGCCACCGCTGATCGCCAAGCATAGTAGGATCTGGGGAATCTAGTTAACACGGATTGATAGGCAGCAGTAGCATCCTGGGGACGATTAAGCTTGGTTGCCCACTTGGCAATCCAAAACCCTGCCTTCGGTGCAAGTTTACTATCGGGATTATTCACCACAATCGGTTGCGCCCATTGCCAAGCAGTAACCAGATCTCCTGTTTCGGCTTTCTTGCTAGCGACATCCCAGCGATATTCGGCCGCTGCTTCAGAAGTTTTATATTTAGTTAAGAGGGTTTGTAGAGCTTGAGTAGCAGATTTAGAGCTATTTAATGTCTTCAGGTATTGCGCCTTTTCCACTAGGGCTTCTGGTGCTTGTTGGGGAAACTTAGCGATCGCCCGATCAAGATAAGTCACGGCTGCTTGGGGTTTAACAATACTAGCCATCCGTCGCAAACCCCAGCCTGTATCCTCAGAGTCGGGATATTGGGCAATTAACTGAAGATAGTATTTTTGGGCTGTAGCCCTGTTGTTACTTAGCTGATATCCTCGCCCCGCCCGATATAAATTACGGGAGGTGATCGGCGCTTTAGCGTAAGCTTGCCCTGAAGCGCCATAATCCCACTTAAGCCAGTAGCTATCGGCGATCGCCTCCCATTCTAAAGGAGTTAATTGAGAGGCATATTCTTTGACCAAGCGATCGCGCATTTGGTCTACTCCAGAGGCATCAGGAGTATATTTCACCAAAATCGCCATCAGCTTTGGTTGATGGGGGTTTTGGCTTAACTGCTGCCGAATAATTTCTTGGGTACGAGGATGGGAGGGGAATTGGGCGATCGCCTGTTGCCAGTATTCAGGTTGAGATTGCCCCAGAAGGTATAAAGCTTCCCCTGTAGCCGCAGATTCGGGATAATTCGCCACTACCTGTTGCCAAGCTGCAACTGCTGCTGAATCGTCTTGTTCAAGCTGATATGCCTTACCCTTAGCCAGGAGAATATGGGCTGCTAAGAGGGGATATTCTTGCTCCAAACCCTTAAGTTTCGAGAGTGCGGCTTTTCCTTGGTGGCGATCAATCAAGTCGGAAGCCAGCAAAAAGCGGTTACGAGTACTTGCGGGGGGATTACCTAAAGCTAGAGGGGTTTTTGGGGAGGATACATGGGCAGTATCAGCGATAGATTTACTGGCATCGAGTAAAGTTTCTGCACCTATTACTGTTGATATTGCAGCAAGACTAATTAATAAAAAAACTTTGCTATTAAATAATTTCCACATATCAATTTATTAACGGCATCAGGACAGGGCTATAAAATTATTATTCCCCTGAAAAATATTTTTTATATCATCAAAACAATTTACTAATAACGATTAAGCATTGTTATATTAGCAATTAAAGATAATCTAAGTACTTAGATCAGGATTAGTAGTAAATTTATTTTATTATGTTTTTTGCAGTCAAATTATGCAGTTAAGTTAAACTTTTGATAAAGTATTTGCAAAGCTTGTCGGTGGGGAAAAAGCTTTTATTTTTCTTTCTCCTTTCCCTTTTCCCTTTTCCCTTTTCCCATTTTCCCAAGTCTTAGCAGATCAATTCGTTTCTTAGAAGATCCTCGATTCAGAGCTTGAAAGCTTAATTTTTAGTTAAAACTTGAGATCTTATCCCCCCCCCTGGGATGTTTTTGTCAGTAAAAATACTTAAGATCCATAGT
>Ga0209082_1000245_pt1 | contig 23521 bp, 20 predicted proteins | sample ColdCreekSource_FD_184127 | JGI IMG/M metagenome (GOLD analysis project Ga0209082, IMG submission 184127) | Groundwater microbial communities from Cold Creek, Nevada to study Microbial Dark Matter (Phase II) - Cold Creek Source (SPAdes) (version 3) | ecosystem: Environmental > Aquatic > Deep... | reverse complement strand
TTGCGCCAAAGTTAATGTTGTTCGTAGCGCTGTCGTTGTTGAATATAACCTGAGTACGAAGGGCTGAGATAACAGGCCATGCCGCAAAGCTCGCCACAATGTGTTTGAGGCTGTGGCCAGAGATGAGTTGCGAAGTCAGGTCGTACACGGCGTGATCCGCCAGTTCTAAAACCTTAGCGGCGGCGTAGATCAAAATCACAACACCCCAGCGTATCGCCAGCGCACCTTTTGCGTTTGGCATGGGTTGGCGTGTTGCCATCCACAGAATCAACGCCATGCCGCCAAACTGTAGTACCAGCCAAGGCAAGACATTGCCAGAATTTGACCATTCCCAAACGCTCAGCGACCCTAAAGCTAAAGTTAACCCGCTCAGAATCACGCCTGCTCGTAGACTGGCACGATCTGCAGCCGCCAAGCCGAGCAAGCCTGCAAATGCGACGGTCATGCCCAAGCGGTCGATAGCTAAGCCATCGTTGTTAGGTTGCAAGTGATACCAGCTGGATGCGCCAGCCGTGATGATTAATCCTGCGAAAAACAAAACTGCCAAGCCCGCCATGCCAGGGCTAAGTTTCGCCTTAGGTACAACCACCAAACCTGCAAACCCCCAAAGTGCAAAAGGCAGGTTGCTCAGCACATCGGCAGCGCATGGTAAATAGCCCAAAAAGCGCTGATCGGCGAAATCATGCTGATGTCTGGGTTGCATCACTTCAGGCCCGAAAATGGCGGTGGCTAATAGCAGGGCTAGTGCGATGATTAATCTTAGCTCGGTGCTTTGCACCGTTTTTTCAATTGTTGTCTTCAAAATAAACGTCCTTTTGCGATTCAAGGTCTGAAGCTTGGATTTTGCTAAAGGAAGTAGCTGAATGAGCTTGATATCAATACAATACAAGTTAATAAAACTATAAGTATCGTTTATCGATACTAAATTACATTGAAAGAACCGTCATGAGCACCAGTGCCGACCTCGTTATTGCCATCAAAAAAGAACTCAAAGCCGTGCAGATGACGTATGCGGATTTGGCTGAAGCCCTAGATATGGCTGAATCTAGCGTCAAGCGCATGTTGGCAAAAGGGGACATGCCGTTATCGCGCATTGATGCCATTTGCCGAGCGCTGAAGCTAGACTTTGCTGAGCTGGCGCGGCGTGTGGCGGACGCACAGCCACTATTGGCGCAACTCACGGAGACTCAGGAAAAAGCGGTGGTGGCAGACAAAAAGCTGTTGTTAGCAGCTATTTGCGTGCTGTCGCAGTGGACACTGGAGCAAATCACCAGTAGCTACCGGCTAACTGAGGCTGAATGCATCCAGTATTTGGCGCAGTTAGACCGTATTGGCATCATTGAGCTAAAACCGCTCAACCGCTACCGGCTCAAGTTGGCCAAAACCTTCCGCTGGCGACCGCATGGCGCGGTGATGAATTATTTTCGTGAGAACGCGCTGCTGGATTATTTCGCGGGTGGTTTTGATGGCGAAGGTGAGGGGCTGCTGCTGGTGCATGGCTCCATCAGCAAAAGCCTTGCGCCTTCGTTTTTAGAGCGCATGCAGCGTGTGGCGCAGGATTTTGCGCAGCAGCACCAAGCGGATCAAAAACTGGCTGACAAAGACCGCGAAGGCTATACGCTCTTATTGGCCATGCGTAGCTGGGAGTTTGAGGCGTTTGAAGCCCTGCGCAGAACAAAGTAATGGCAGTTTGTCACGCCTTTGTAACCCTTCCGTAGCACAATAGTCACATGCCTAAACATTTGCCAACCTTATTACCCGCCTTCATTGCACCAGCGCAGTTTACCGACGCAGCAAGCGCCATCGCCCAAGTGCAAACCATCTACAACGCCCAAATCGAGCATCTGCGCACAGCGATGCAGCGTTTTGTCTCTGAAGGCGATGCAGATATTGATTTAACAAAACTGCAAAAAGTCAGGGCGTTTTACCCCTTTGTACGTATCCACACCGACACCATGTTGCGCTCGCAGCTGCCCGATTTGGCACGCTTGAGCTTTGGTTTTGTTGCTGAGCCGGGGCGGTATGAAACCACCTTGACGCGGCCAGATTTGTACGCCAACTACTATTTAGAGCAGTTCCGCCTACTGCTGCAAAACCACAAGGTTGTGTTGGAAATCGGTACCAGCACACAGCCGATACCGATTCATTTTTCGTTTGCCGAGCATGACCATGTTGAAGGCAATATGAGCGCAGAGCGACGTAGTTTGATGCGCGATGTGTTTGATCTGCCCGATTTAGCGTCTATGGACGATGGCATTGCCAACGGCACGTTTGAGCCAAAAGCGGGAGAGGCGATGCCGCTGTCGCTCTTCACTGCGCCACGGGTGGATTACTCGCTGCATCGGTTACGACATTACACGGGCACCGCGCCTGAGTGGTTTCAAAACTTTGTGTTGTTTACCAATTACCAGTTTTATATCGATGAGTTCGTCAAACTCGGCCACGAGGCGATGGCGAACCCGCAAAGTGAATACATCGCCTTCATCGAACCTGGCAATGTGGTGACGCGGCGCGTGGGCTTAGCTGCAGAATCTATCGATGCACTCGGCGCACAACCGCCACGTTTGCCACAGATGCCCGGCTACCACTTGGTGCGGGCTGACAGAACCGGCATCAGCATGGTCAACATTGGCGTCGGTCCTGCGAATGCCAAAAACATCACCGACCACATCGCTGTGCTGCGTCCGCACGCTTGGATCATGCTTGGTCACTGTGCTGGCTTGCGCAACACTCAACAATTAGGTGATTACGTGCTGGCACACGGCTATGTACGCGAAGACCATGTGTTGGACGAAGAGCTGCCGTTGTGGGTGCCCATTCCAGCTTTGGCTGAAATTCAGCTGGCGCTGGAACGCGCTGTGGCCGATGTCACGCAAATCAGTGGCGCTGAACTCAAACGCATCATGCGCACCGGCACGGTGGCGTCCACTGACAACCGCAACTGGGAGCTGCTGCCAGACAACACGCCGCAGCGCCGCTTCAGCCAAAGCCGCGCCGTAGCGCTGGACATGGAAAGCGCAACAATTGCGGCCAATGGCTTTCGATTCAGAGTTCCCTACGGCACACTTTTGTGCGTCAGTGACAAACCGCTGCACGGTGAGATCAAGTTGCCTGGCATGGCCAACCATTTTTACCGCGAGCGGGTCGATCAGCACTTGCGCATAGGCATACGCGCCATCGAATTACTGCGCGAGCAGGGCGTCGACCAATTGCACAGCCGTAAATTACGCAGCTTTGCTGAGGTGGCATTTCAGTAAAATTTAGTTATAAAACATACTGAATTTAAGGTGTCAATTTAAGCCTCTAGCCGTCGTATTTGCTGCCTAAGCAGCTATCAAAATTATAGCAATTCTGCAATAGTATCCCACAACTCTGGTGGTATGCGCCCGTAGTTACGCTCTACCAGTTTGCCGGTTTTGTCTATCAAATAAGTAACCGGCAGTTGGTTGCGCGGAAGTTGCGCCGTACCTAGGTTGTCTTTGTAGCTGGGCTCACCCGCCCAAAGCTGGGTGAAGCGCTGTTTGGTGGGAACGGACGCATTAATAATCGCGTTGTAGCTGTCAACGTCTTTCATGCGTTTGTCTACGCTGACCAAGACCAATTCGAACGGCTTGTCTGCCCATCCTCTAACATTTTCACGCAGCTCGGGCATTTTGTCGCGGCAAACGGCGCAGTCGGTAGACCAGTACATCAGCATGACCACCTTGCCTTTGAGTGAACCGAGTTGAAAAGGCTTTTTATCCATCCCTATACCGCTGACATTAGGGGCTGCCACTATCGGCGCAACTGATGCTGAAACTGCAGGCGTGGCTAGTTTTTGAGTTTGGGTTTGCACTTGCGCTTGTGCGGCCAGTGGCATGACAACAGCTAAGCAAAGCAATGCCAAGCTCGTTTTGAGCGACTGCGCTGAGAGAGGGATCAAGGGCACAAAGGACATAAATACTCCTAAAGGCAAAGCGTGCTTGGGAAAAACTAAACGAATTAGTCGATCAGCGTACAAGTTACTTACACAAAAGCCGTTTAAGTTACACCCCAAAAAACAGCTTGTCATCACAATGTAACAGTATTGAAAGAGTATCGCTTGGCAAATGACATCAAACACCAAGGAAAAATGATATGAAGCACTTCAAATTTGGATTCAGCGCCGTCGCACTCGCAACGTTAACAGGCTTGGTTGCCTGCTCGAACTTCGGCGTGGGCACTTCAGCCGTATCAAAATACCCAACTTTAGACGGTGCCATGCCGTTGGTGATCGCCCATCGCGGCGCGAGTGGTTATTTGCCAGAGCACACTTTGGCGGCTTACAAAAAAGCCATCGACATGGGAGCAGATTTTATTGAGCCGGATTTGGTGGTGACCAAAGACGGCGTTTTGGTGGCGCGACATGAGCCAAACATCACGGCAACGACCAACGTCGAGTCTCGTCCCGAGTTTGCAACGCGCAAAACCACCCGCAAAGTGGACGGCATCGACGAAACCGGCTGGTTTGTGACCGATTTCACCTTGGCTGAACTGAAAACGCTGCGCGCTAAACAGGCTATGGGCGAGCGTGACCAGTCGTTCAATAGTCAATTTGAAGTTCCTACCTTTCGCGAAATCTTAGAGTTGCTTAAAGCTGAAAAAGCACGTACAGGCCGCACCGTGGGTGTGTACCCCGAAACCAAGCACCCGACGTACCACTTACAAGCTGGTTTGCCAATTGAGCCGCGCTTGCTAGCCATGTTGAATGAGTATGGGCTTAACAAAAAAGACTCTGCCGTGATTATTCAATCGTTTGAAGTGAACAATTTGAAAGAGCTGCGCAAGATCACACCCGTCCGTTTGGTGCAGTTGATAGATGGCGACGATGTGGACGCCGCCGGTAAAGTCACCTTGGCCGCGCCATCTGAGCAGCCGTATGATTTTGTGGTCAGCAAAGACAAACGTAATTTTGCCGATATGTTGACGCCAGCAGGCTTGAAAGAAATCAAAACCTACGCAGACGGCATTGGTCCATGGAAGCCATACCTTGCCAGCGGAGCACAGGTGATAGGCGTTGACGGAAAGCCAAAAGATTTGAATGGTGATGGCAAAATCAACGACAGCGACCGCATGGCTTTGCCAGCAACATCAGTAGTCAAAGATGCGCATGCGGCTGGATTGTTTGTGCATGCGTTTACTTTTCGCAACGAGTCGCGCCGCTTGTATGCCGACTACAAAGGCGACCCGAAAGCAGAATACCAAGCGTTTTACAAATTAGGCATTGATGGTTTGTTCAGTGATTTTTCAGATACGGCAATCGCTGCCAGAAAGTAGCAGTAAACCCTGTTGTGAGGGCTGCGTTTAAATATTTTCAAGCTGTTGAAAATATAGCAATAGGTCGTTTGCTTAAAGTTAAGGGTGAATATTCACGTTCGTTGTATATTTGCCTGTAGCCAGTATGCATTACACACAACCAGATCTAGAATGCGAGACTTGTGTTTTGATCTGGGGAGTTGCATGTCCAATATCGCTGGTAAGGCTTACGCCATCAATGTCATCACACCGGTTCGGTGGTGGACGGCTTGGGTCAACAAACTGATTTTTTGGTTTGCTTTAAAAGTACCCAAAACATTAAATGGCTTACTGACGTTATCACTCATTCACTATGCACGATGGGTGATTATTGGCAAAAATGAATTTCCTGTGCTGTCAGCCGATCAACCTAAAGAAGATTTGCGCTACAGCTACATGCTGTTTTTTAGCAACTTCAATGGCAGTTGGGAGCAGTATGTTGATTCATTTACTTTCGCTATTCCCAGCGGTTTAGACATGTTTTGGAAGTGGAATATCCGGTATCCCAAATCAGTGCCTTTAACGCCATTTCATGATTACATTCGCTACAACCAAATTCAAACAGACCATTATTACAACGCCTACCCCATGGCGAGTGCAAACGATGTCAAGAGCGCTAAGAAGTTGCATCTTGCCTTGATGGACTTTGATGCACGGTTAGACACGCACGCCACAGATGATGCCTTTCAAAAAAGCTTTCACAAATTGCTACGGGATCTGCAGCACGACATGTCTATGATGCATCACACACCGATTGTCAGCATGGCTGCGCAAAGTGTGCAAATGCGACTGGTTGCTGACCGCATGCGCCGTCAAAACAAAGTTGAAGCGTAAGCGAGGCCCTTATGAATCGAAATAAATCAGGCAACGCTTATGCACTCACTATGTTGTGCCCTATCAAACCTGGTGTTGAGGGCAACAGAATTTACGCAGATTTGATACGGGATCAGTTGGAGTCTTGGAACATGGCTTCGGTGAGTCCCATGTCGCTTGTTCCCAATACGTATTTGTGCAGATTTTTTGTCTTAGACGACATTTATACAGAGTCGCTACCAGGCGCTGGTATATGGGACGCATTGTCTGATATTCGATTGATTCCATCTAACGAGCAGCGCTTAGCAGCTTTACCACATACTGACCGCTTGCAATCGCGGTACTTGGTTTTTACGAGCAATCTGCACGGCGATGTCGATGATTATTTGCATGGTATGTGGCAAAGCATTCATGTTGAAATCAATACTATTTGGAAATACTGTTATGGTTTTGAAAACGTCAACGATGAAGTTAGCTTCGTTGCGTATGCCAAAAAATGCTGTCTAGATACCTCATTATTTTTTGTTGGTTCTAACGATGATTCCTTGGCGGCACAGTTAAAAGCTTTGTACGTGAAGCAAGAGTTTTCACGCTTTGCGCAAGAAACGCAAGACTTGTCAGCTTCACAATTAAGGCTGGCCTACACAGCGTTTATGCAACACATCAAACCCCGAGATGTAGAGCAACCAACTTGGATGGCTGGATCTACCCATGTAGATCTGTAGGCTGAGCAAATCAAAAAATCAAAAAAATCAAAAAGAATGAGATAAATAGATATGACAAAAGCGCTCGATTTATGCGACATCCAAGGCAACGTTGTACGAGCCTATGGTCGTTTCGGTTTTCCCATAGCTCGCTATTTGCTGTTGAACGTCAGCAATGGTTGGGGAGGGCGCGCTTGGTTAACTGAGATGATTCCGTATGTCACAAACTCTGCGACTTGGGGTACGGGGCCTGATGACGCAAAACGACCCAAGGCTACTTTAAATATCGCCATCAACCATGCAGGTTTGTCTGCTTTAGAGTTGCCTTTGGAAAGCTTAAACAGCTTTTCAACAGAATTTTCTATGGGCATGAAAAAACGCAAAGATATCACAGGTGATGTTGGTGCAAGTAGCCCAGAGCATTGGGATCCGGTTTGGAATGACGATGCAAATCACAAAGCGGTTCATATATTGCTGACCTTGAATGCAATCACACCGCACGCTTTGGAAAATCAGTATCAATGGGTGACGGAACAAATTGAGGGCAGTAAAGGCGCTGTCACTTTGCTTGATGGGCATCGAGGTCCCAATGGGCAGTTGTTGCCCTACCAAGAAGCACATATTATTTTTGAAAATGGCTTGCCTACCTCTAAAGAACACTTTGGCTACACGGATGGCATAGGCGACCCTTATTTCGAAGGCATACAAGATGCGCCAGAACGGGTAGCCGGACGCGGTAAACAAATGTCTGATGGTACTTGGCAACCATTGGCAACTGGCGAGTTTCTGCATGGTCATTTAGACGAAGCCAAAGAGTATCCACCAGCCGCTGCGCCAATTTTGTTATCGCGTAACGGCACGTATTTGGTCTATCGAAAATTGCATCAAAACGTAGCATCGTTTGATACACTGCTGGCAAGAGAGGGTGCAACTTATCCTGGCGGTGCTGAGCTGATGGCCGCAAAATTCGTCGGACGTTGGCGCGACAATGGTGCACCACTCGTAAACGCACACGACGCGACATCAAAGTTGCAATGGGATGCTGATTTTGCAAAAGCGTCTGTAGATGAAAAAGATGCAATGCTGAGTAACTTCACCTACGATGATGATATGAGCGGCGCTCGCTGTCCATTGAGTGGCCACATGCGGCGTGTCAACCCACGTGCATCATTGGAGATAAAAGCAGGAACATGTCCGGGACAGTTTTTACGAAATGAAGGTGCATTTGACACACCGGGTGCGCTAGCAAATAGACGTCGAATTTTGCGCCGTGGCCTGCCTTATGGCGATAGTGCCAAAAGGGACACTGATCAAGGTGACCATGGCGTCATCATGATGATGCTGAATGCTGATATCGGTAGACAGTATGAGTTTGTTCAGCAACAGTGGGTCAACTATGGCAATGATTTTAGAGAGGCTAACGACAAAGATGTGATTTTGGGTAACCGTTCAAAACATGTGCCGAATAGCGTGATTCACCAAGCGGATCCAGAAGGTGATGCACCACCTAGGTTTGTGCGAAATATTCCATTGTTAGTAGAAACGCGTGGCGGTGACTATTTCTTCGTACCGAGTTTGACGGCATTGCGTTTGATAGCACGCGGCTTGATAGATCCGACTTGAACAAGCTAAACAATTAATTGACGCCGTTGACGCGTCTGCGCAATTCAGAAATTGCGTGGTAAACCAGACGTCTTGCTCGATTGATACTTCCCAATGGGCGATGCCCGGCTAAGCAATGCCAAGGTGAATAGCGCATATTTTCACCTTGTTGATTGCGCTCTTCCGTATCAAAATTTTGCTTAGGTATACGCAAAGTGGCTACTGGAAAAAAAGGCGAAGCTGTTTCCTTCCAAAGCACACTGGCGTCCTCGATAGGCATGCTTTTGGGGTCGGTTTGCAATTGAATACCAAACACAAACTCAACAGGTGCAGTTTGCAGTTGTTGTTTCATCGCTAGGCGTAAAAAATTAGGGTCAGGATTTGCTGGTACAACATCGAGGGTTTGATTAACAGGTGTCACGCAATATTTAACGGCACTCTGTCCGAGTAAATAGGGTGTACAGCTAAAGTAGCGAATTTGTAGCGGATTGGCAAAAACTTTGAAGGAGGTGAGTAACTTCCAAACGACGCTGGGGTTGGTGAGGAAGAAGCCAATTTTTTGCTGCCAAGAACCCTGGAACGCTTGCACCATACCGTCAAAAGTTTGAATGTTATCGCAAAGAAACGTATCAGTACTGATCAATAAAAAATCTTGGTTATCTCGGCAGTCAGTCTCGTGAGTTAATTTTTCACCCGGAACTTGTGTGAGCTTGATGCCAATGCCGCGAATATCGCGTTTGATGTCTTCTTGTATGGCGCTGTTGGCATTAGAAAACCTAACCCATGTCTTAAAAGTGGATGATTGCGCGAAAACACCAATTTTGTAGACATCGGGTAAATCGTTATGAACTATAAATTCAGCCTCTACGAGTCCATGCATTTTTGGATGAGCATCGCGCGGCATCATCCCAGCAGGGTGGTCACAAATCAGCTGTTCTTTTAGACGAGACAAGACGTCTTCGGTGTATTTCGTCTCAAAATCAGAAATAATTTCTTGTACGCTCATATTCATTAGGCAGACTCAATAGCTGTGGTTGCCATGGCCCAGCCAATTGCGTCTATGTTTTGTAAAATTTCATCAATAAACGCATGAGAGCCTTGTGTGTGTGACAGGGCTAGCGCAGTTTTTAGCGTTTGCAAATACGTTTCTGCATCCGTTAAACCCATCGAATAACTGAAATTAGCGTGCAAGCGCATGAGTTCAGGTTCAACCCAGCGCTCACCAGATTGAACACGTGCTTGAACACGATTTAGAACATTCAAACCACTTTCGTGTTGCTCATGCATCAAGCACGCGCGAGCATACATAACAGCCCACACGGTTATGTAAGGTCCATTCTGTGTCAGCAATACTTCCATGCTCTCACTTGCCTGCTGTAGTAGCTGTGCAGTCTTAGGTTCAGAGTCCTTCAACATCAACTGGCTTAGCGCCATACTTAGATCAATGTAAGGCACCCACAGGCTCAGCTGATGCTTGGTCACATAATGACGAGCTTGCGTCATGTGCTCTACCATTTCGTCGACACGGTGTTGAAGCCCTGCGATGAAGCCACCCGAGAACACCAAGCTTTGACAAATAGCAACTTGGTTGTGGCTTCGCAAGGCCCAGGCAAGAGCTTTGTTGCGCCATTGATTAGCGGCATCAGGCTGTTTGCGAAGCAAACAAATGGTCGCCATAGCCAAAGCCGAACCGCTCACATCATTCATAGAGCTGAACTGAAAGCTAACTGATTTAGCATACTTTTCATAGTCGAACAATTGAAAAAATTGTTCAAATTCGTCGTAAGCCTTTTCAAGTTTGCCTTGAATCATGCAGGTGAACCCCATAGCACGGTGCGCCAGTAAGTTGGCAACCTCATCTTCGTGGCCACTAAATTGTCGAATATCAGCCGCAGCAACATGCAAATTAGCCATTTCACTGCCGCTATGCATCACAGTCCATTTCAAATACTGCACAGCGGTTAAGTCGTCTTTATTTGAAGAATTGGTACAAAGTTTGAATGCCCGTTCGGCAAGATGCGCTAGTTTGCGAGAGCCAGATCCTCGAATAGCAATCAAAGGCTCTGCTATCGCCATACACAATTGAAGTTCAATGTCATCGCGCGTTGTGCTCTCTGGCATATCGTGAAGCAAATCTAGTGCTCTGTTATAACTTGCAAACGCTTCATGATGCGCCAATTGGTTAATGGCAAGGTCACCCGCCCGCCGCCAGCAATGAACTGCACGCTCAAGGTTTCCAGATTCAGCGTAATGCAACGCCAAAATATGTGGCGCACTTTTGTTGGATGTTTCAAATTGCTGCTCTAAAACTTGAGCTGCTTTTGCATGCAATCTTTCTCGATCAGCTCTAAGCATGCGCTGATATACAGCATCCCGCACTAAGGCATGGTCAAAACTTAGCAAGTGTTCATTCGGCGCGGCTTGCTGAATAAACAGCTGGGCGCTGGTTAGCTCTTCAAGCGCGGCATCAACATTTTCTGGAAGATCTTGCATGCAAGATCGTAACAATGAGATTTCAAACTCGCGCCCCAAGACAGATGCTTGCTCTACCGTTTTTCGACCATGTTGTAGTCGATCTAACCTGACTAACAAGATTTCACTTAAAGACTGGGGAATAGCTTTCTCATTCAGGAAAGGTGAAAAACCATCTTTAGAGATAATGCTGCGTGTCAGCTCAGTTGCGAAGATGGGTACGCCATCTGAGCGTTCAACAATTAAACGCAGCGTGTGCTCTGAAATTGTATAGGGTGCTGCAATAGCGATGACCATAGCGCGAATATCGGCTTCAGGCAGTCGGTCTAAATGCAGCACATTGATATGGTTGCCTTTGTCTAAAACATCATGGGTTGTTGGTCGCGTGGTCGCAATCAACATGGCATGTCGTCGTGGTAACTCGCTAGAGAATTTGCGTAGCAAATACATCGTACTTGGATCAGCCCAATGCAAATCCTCAATTAGCAAGAGCATGTTGTCTCGCGTTAAGCTGTGTAGCCACCGCAGTAGCGCCGCTTGGATGCGTTCACGTACTTCGTCAGGGCTGAGCGTCTGCATGCGTTTGTCGCTGAGGTGTTTAAAACCCAGCAAATCCGCAAAAGCGTAGAAATCCCCCTCGTTTTCTAAACCGTATTCTTCTGTGAATGTTGCCAATTTTTGCTGTTGAACAGCAGGCTCATCAGCATAATGGAACCGTCCCACTGCGGTGAGAAAATTTATCAACGGGTATAACGGTGCTTCGCTGTGATCCGGTGAGCACTGCAATAACGGCGCTGATGGCAAACCAGCACGAACATCTTCTTGAAACCTTGAAAGCAAGTGAGATTTGCCCGACCCCGCATCGCCGCTGAGCAGTATGACGGCGCCTCGGCCAGTACGTGATCGATCAAATTGTTGGCGCAAGAAGCCCAGTTCAACGTCTCTTCCGATCAGGGGTGTTGCCACGCCCTTAAAACGTTTAGCATGAAAGCGACTCATGCTCTTTTGCTCGGACAGCACCTCCCACGCGGTATGAGATTGCGAAAACCCCTTTAACTGAACAGCGCCAAGACTGCGAAATTTGAACAAATCACCCACCATCGTACGTGTCGACTCCGAAGCCACCACGCCACCAGCAGGCGCCAAGCCTTGCATGCGTGCTGCAATATTGGGTGTTTCGCCAATAGCGCCAATTTCATCTGTATTACCAGCACCAACCAATTTGCCAATAACCACCATGCCCGTTGCCAAGCCAACACGCACTTGCAACTTAACGCCAGCAACCAAGGGCAAGTTTTGCACCGCAGCAATGCTATCTAGCGCAGCACGAAGGGCTCGTTCACAATCAGATTCTTGCGTTTCAGGATACCCAAAATAAACCAGCACACCGTCGCCCAAATATTGGGCAATATAGCCTTTGTGCTTTTGAATAACCTCACGCAAACACAAGCGATAAGCTTGCAGCAGATGTTGCAAATCTTCAGTATCTAACTGCGCCGACAATTCGGTTGAGCCCACCAAGTCACAAAACATGACAGTTAATAACCGATGCTGGTGGCTGGCGGCGGTCTGAGCATGCTCCCGGTTCGTTGATTTTTCATTTGTCAACGGCGATACGGGTACGGTCAAAGTGTTCGCACTTTCACTGCTTTCATTCAGTTTGGCGATGGCTGAAAGCAATATGCGTCGGTGACCAACAGAGCTAATACCAATGTCGCGCAAATCATCAGCCGTGATTTCGTTTAAGAGATCAAAGCTGATGTCGTTGCTTTTAAAAAGTGGCTCGTATGTTTGTAAATCAAGCGCATTGAGCCAGTCTCGCAGGGTTTGAGGCTTGGTTAAAGCTGTCATAACCTACATTCTTACACTAAACGCGAACTTTATGTAACTCTTTTTTACATGTTACAAATGAATCACGGTACGGATCGACTTACCTTCATGCATCAAGTCAAAGGCCTCATTGATTTGCTCCAGCGGCATGTTGTGGGTGATGAAGGGGTCTAGGTCAATATCGCCACGCATAGCATCTTCCACCATAGCGGGTAGTTGTGTGCGACCTTTCACACCGCCAAACGCGCTACCGCGCCAGACGCGTCCGGTGACCAATTGGAAAGGGCGAGTAGCAATTTCTTGTCCCGCACCCGCCACACCAATGATGATGGACTCACCCCAGCCCTTATGGCAGCATTCCAAAGCAGCGCGCATCACGTGCACATTGCCGATGCACTCAAAACTGAATTCCACGCCGCCATCGGTCATAGCTACGATCACATCTTGAATCGGCTTGTCAAAATCTTTCGGGTTGATGCAATCCGTCGCTCCCATGGTCTTAGCTAAGTCAAACTTGCCAGGATTGGTGTCGATAGCGATGATGCGACCTGCCTTGGCCTGTCGTGCACCTTGAATCACAGCCAAACCAATCGCACCCAGACCAAACACGGCCACCGTATCGCCTTCTTTGACTTTGGCGGTGTTGTGCACGGCACCAATGCCTGTAGTCACGCCGCAGCCCAGCTAACACATCACGCCCAGCGGCGCTGCAGGATTAATTTTGGCCAATGAAATCTCCGCCACCACGGTGTACTCGCTGAAGGTGCTGGTGCCCATGTAGTGGTACAGCGGCTTGCCTTCGTATGAAAACCGCGTCGTACCATCCGGCATTAGACCTTTGCCTTGGGTCGCGCGAATCTTTTGGCACAGATTGGTTTTGCCAGACAGGCAAAATTTGCACATGCGGCACTCGGGTGTGTACAGCGGAATCACATGGTCGCCAACCGCCACACTGGTCACGCCTTCACCGACCTGCACCACAATGCCGCCGCCCTCATGTCCCAGCACGGCGGGAAACACGCCTTCTGGGTCGTCGCCACTCAAGGTGTAGGCATCAGTATGGCACACAGCGGAGTGGGTGATTTTGACCATCACCTCGCCCGCTTGTGGCGGTGCGACATCAATTTCAACGATTTGTAAGGGTTCACCTTTGGCAAAGGCAACGGCTGCGCGTGATTTCATGTGGTGCTTTCGGGATAAATAGTTGCTGGCAACTATAAACGAGCTTTGCGGCAATCACCTCCGCGCAAGTGCTCCAGAATGAGAAAAAGCAGCCAGACGCTGAATGGCGCTTGGCTGCTTGAGTGCAGATACAGACTGAAATTACTTCGGCAAAATCACACTGTCGATCACGTGAATCACGCCGTTGTCTGCCACGATATCCACGGCAGTCACTTTTGCGCCGTCCACCATCACGCCGTTTGCAGTCGTCACGGTGATGTCTGAACCTTGCACTGATTTAACTTTGCCAGCCTTCACATCCGCTGCCATTACTTTGCCGCCTACCACGTGGTAGGTCAAAACAGCGGTCAATTTGGCTTTGTCTTTCAACAATGCATCCAAATCAGCCTTAGGGATTTTGGCAAACGCTGCGTCAGTTGGCGCAAACACGGTGAACGGGCCTGGGCCTTTGAGCGTGTCGATCAAGCCAGCTGCTGTCAAAGCTGTCGCCAATGTTTTGAAGGTGCCAGCACCTACGGCGGTGTCAACAATGTCTTTAGCTTGTACAGAGAAGGCTGCGCTGATCGCCAATACGGATGCAATGATAGATTTTTTCATGATGAACTCCAAGTGGTTAAGGATTTAAAACTTAGTAAATACGAGAAAGGCACATGCGCCAAAAAGTATTGGCGTGCCTGAATCATAAAGACTAAATAGTATCCATGCAAACTAAATGGTATTTATTATTACCAAATAGTAACAATCAGCAAATATCCACTTTTAAGAGTTACTCTAAAAACCCGCCCGCCTCCAGCAAATCGTGCACCAGTTCTAGCCGAATCAGCGGGTTATCCAGCGTCAGTAGCCGGTGGCGCTCTGCAGACTGCATGGGAATAAGCTCGCACCAGCGGTTAGCCACCCAACCACAATCGTCAAAAAGATAAGGTTTGGTTATTGGCATGAAGCTGTTATCAGTTGCTTGGCTTGCTAATGTCGTGATCACATGGCGTAAGGCGGTGACGGCATCAAGTAGTTCAGCAGGTACGGGAATAACCAAGTCAGCCTCTATGGTTTGCACCTGTGCAACCCACAAACCACCTGTTTGCTGCTGTGTGCTAACGATAGAAAAGCGCTTGCCACCCACGCAGTCAATCCGTATCAGCCCAGGCTGCGGCACAAAGTGAGAGATTATTTTTGCGCTTGTGCCTATCGTGGTGAAGCTTTCTTGGCTCATGGGCAAAGCTGGCGCATCGGCATCTGATGCAGTTTGTGATTCGGCTTGCGCATCGGGACGTGCCGTATTTTGACGCACGGTTTGCGCCACCACGCCAAATTCCGTACCATCAGCAATGCATTTTTTGACCATGTTGAGATAACGCAGCTCAAAAATCTGCAGCGGCAGCAAACCATCGGGAAACAAGACAGTGCTCAGTGGAAATAGCGGTAGCGTTGTTAAAGTCATGCATAGATAATGCCACGATGCGGCAATCCCCCGCTACGTAAGGGCAACTTAGGGGCAATTTCCCAACATTCAAATCTTCGCCATAATCAATTGATGCAAACCTTAAACTCAAGTGCTTTATTTTCAGCAAAAGGCCTCGTCAAACGCTACGGCAGCAGCACGGTCGTTGACGATTTATCGTTCGACATCGCCCCCGGTGAGTGCCTCGGTGTGATCGGCCCCAACGGCGCTGGCAAGACCACCACTATCCGCATGTGTTTGGGGCTGACCGCACCTGACGCTGGCAGCAAGTATTTTCCAAATCAGGTATGAGCCTGAGCGAGTATTAATTTTATTCGAGTGGACTAAGCAGCGGTTTTAGGTCGACGGTTAAACAAATCGAACAGTTTACTCTTAGCCGCATTCATGCTGTTAACGGCTTGCAGGTCGGTCTGAGCTAGGGCTTGAACCTGTAGTTGCTCAAGCGTCACCCCCTTTCGCAGAAACGAGGCCGCTTCGCTCAGGCTGGCCAACTTCTCTAGCGGTGTTTGAATCAACGCTTGCGGATACGTCTTCCTGATTTTCCCTTTTTCATCAACCACCTCCTTGGCAAACATGCTGGGGCGGTGCAAATTGATGTACGGGTTTAAATACTCCCGACAGAACGCATTGATGTGGCTTGCAAAGCGTTGCGGGATATGGCTGTAACCGAAGGCTTTCCTCACCACGGAGGCGTTCTTGCTCTCAGCCAAAGCATTGTCATTGGAGTGGCGTGGGCGTGACTTGGTTTGTTCGATGCGCATCTTCTCTAACAAAGTAGCCACCGTCTTGTTGATGTACTCACTGCCATTGTCAGAGTGAAAGCCTAGAATTTCAAAGGGAAACTGATCCATCAGATCTTGCAGGACTGGCAGCAAATAAGCCTCACTGATGCGTTCACAGGTAGCCACCACCTCCCACTGGGTCACAATATCCACAGCATTGACGTGATAAACCCCCTTGGTGCCATCCAGATCACCCTGATGCACCGAATCAATGCGGATAAAGCCAGGACGCCCCGCAGCGCGTGGTGCGCGGCGTACCCCAATCGGATTGACCACAGGGCGAGTCTTGGTGAAGCTCACGCGCTGGTTCAGGTAGGTCTTGCTGTGGCGCAGGTTGTACAGGTGCGATACTGAGATATCTGCCAATCGCTCGAAACGGGCATCGCCATGATGGCTAAAGGCGCGTTTGAGCAGATGCACCGTGGCAGGCCCAGACATCGTGCCATGTGCTAAATCAACCTGAGCCAGTAACAACACATCGCAGGGGGTGTAGCGTTTGGCAAAGGCGTGAGCCGGTGCGCTGTACCGTTTGGCTAAGGGGTGGCAATCGACGACTCTGGCAAGCAAGCGGGTCAGCTGAGCGCGTGAATAGCCACTGGTACGTTGCAAATAGCGCAGCACAACGCCTTTGTCAGGTCGCTTTAGCCGCGCGTAGCCAAAGCGCTGGGCGACGGATGCTATGTGGGCATAACGTTTGTCATCCGTGTCGGGAACACTGAATTTGACTTCAAGTGTTCCCTGCAAAAATGCTGAGAGTTGAGAGATTGTTTGAAGACGGGTTTCGTCCATGTTGATCACCATATGAAATATGATCAACCCAAATTCGCTGCTCAGGCTCACTCCTCGGTGGAATCACGTACTTCGCTTCAGGCTCATATCTCGTTGGATAAGGCTGACACTTTACAATTCTTTGCATATAAGTTATAATTTTTCATGGCTATGACAATTGTCTGCCTAAGCGTATTGTCTGTTTGGTGCTGCACTAATCAATCAAAATCTAATTATTTAGGATCATAACTATGAATCGTCAAAAAATAATGAAAACAACATCTGCAACACTCATGCTTTGCGTAGCATTGAGCTCTGTAGTGGTGACGCCTGCGGCTAATGCCGTTATCCCAATTCTTCCTATCGCTACCGGCGCCCCATTGAGCGACTATTGGACATTCCCGAGGCTTTTTAAACAATATTTCGACTGGCGTTCGTCGGCTGGCTGGGGAGCGATTGGAGCCGGTAACGTGGCGATAACTCTTGCTTCGCAGGGCACCAACAATGGCGCTTTTACAAAATCACTTTTTAGCGATCTTTGCGGGACAGTTGCATCGGGATTGGTGGCCAACTGGAAGCCAGCTTCAGAACCCTCAGCCGCGGGAAATATGAAAGCGGTTGTGAAGGGGGGCGTTACGGTGGCAGCCGCAAGTGCTTGCGGTTGGGCTACTGAATGGGGCATCTCTATCATGAACCGAGAAATCCCTCGTGCGCAAGCAGCCATCAACCATGCCCGCACCAACAATCCAGCCAATTACAAAGAAATAGTCGCAGATACCACAAAAGTGACCATATACCAAAACAATATGGAAAAAAACTACAGAGATATTGGGCAGTTTGACCGCAAGGCAAGAATTGCAATGAATCTTTTTCGTACGTCAGGTTGCAAATTTGCAAGCGACAACGATGTTTGCAATGAACATTATTCAGAATACGTAAGTTTTAAGTCATCTTCAAGGCAAGCGCTGGTGAACTTTAATAAAAATGCCATCCTAATGGATAACAACCTCCAAGAATTGGGTGATGACGTTAAATCTTGATCGAAATCAGCATATTCTTTAACCTTGGCCTGCGTTCGTAATAATTGCAGGCCATTATTTTGTATAAGAAAAGAATGCGTATCAACTATTCTTCGAAGTCTGCAAGAGCGCGGAGGTTTTTGTATGCCTCCTTGAGTATTGTCATAGGCGTTACTGTTTATTATTTAGCATTGGACGACTTTAAATCAACGCCAGTGGTCGTAAGTCAACGCTCCGAAAATATTCAAGATCGTTTCAATACGATGTCAGAGAAACTGGACTCTTTAAGGAGCAGCGACTCATCAGATTCCGAAGAAGTGACGGATGGCTTGATCAATCCCGCTGAGTATGCGTTACAGGCCAAGGATTATGGCGGTCACCCCGCTTACAACGCTGCGATGCATGCGAAAGTGTGCGCCGACTATTTCGCCTCGCGCAGCCAACATGACCAAGACTTGGCTGATGCGAATCAACTACAACGGACTGGCAACAAAGAATACAAGAATATCGTGGCCGAAACTGTATTCACGATTCGCACGCTTGAAGTGCAGTGTCGGGACGTCACAGATAAAGACATTAAAAACGTTGCTACATTGATGCGTGAAGCTGCGGCAGCTGGCGACATCAAGGCTCAGAGCTTTGTATTGCTTGAAGACTTCCATGCAGCAGATGCGGCGCGGTTTAAAGCCAAACAGGCAGGCAACGCCGACAACACGCCACCTGCCACCTACATGGGCTGGTTAGATAGTGCCACAAAACTAGCCGAACAAGGAAATTTGGAGGCGGCAAGCCTAGCGGGGTTGATGACGGGGATCGATCGCTATGGCCAAAAAGACGTTGCAGCTTCTGCGGCGTGGTTGCTGGTGAGCCTTCAAACCCTAGGGCAGCCGTTTAACCCTAGTTACTTTTCGTTTGAAAACGAGCCTTACAGCACTATGAGCGAGGCGCAAAAAGCCAGTGCCATACGGCGTGCAAAAGACGTCTATGCAGCCTGTTGCAGCGAGCTAAATACTAAGTTACTTACCGGGCGGTGACGACCATTCCCCCTACCTTGCAATCCCCATCTCCAGTTACCCGTCATCGCATCACGCAAGAGTACGTAGTCTTCGACAACCAGAAATGGAGACAGGGTGTATGGACGGCTGATTGCGCTTAATCAAGCGCAGAACGGTGTTGAAACGCAGGCAACGCGGCGACGGCGGCGACCCGCGCTTTGAGGATCAGCTCGCCAATGTCCTTTCCTTGGGGCTTTTCGGCGGGGTTTGCTATCAAATCCTCTAAATTATCCACATTTTTAGCTCTAGCCGGCATATTCATTACCCGATCAGCTATTAAATGTGTAGCAATCGACAAAGCCGCCTGCAAAGCCTGCGACAAAGCCGTGCGCTGCGGGTAGGTGACGTCCGTGAAACCCAGCCGCCCACGGGCGTCGCATTCGCAGGCCAAGAGCACCTCCGCAAAGCGAGCGGGTTTGCGAAAGGCATCGCAGCGTTCTAACAATCGCACGATGGCTGCGGCGCTGAATTCGCCACTTCGGTGGATGTTACCATGCTCACGCGCCACCACTTCGGCCAATTCTTTGCATTCCACTGGCACACGTAAGCGTGTACTCACTTCGCGTAAAAGCTTGACGCTTCGGTCTTCATGGCCGATGTGGCGAGGCAGTACGTCAGCTGGCGTGGTACCTTTGCCGAAGTCGTGGCACAGGCAGGCGTAGCGGATGGCGAGGTTGCAGTTCAACTGCGCGCTCATGTCCAGCACCATCATGGCGTGTACGCCGGTGTCGATTTCGGGGTGGTATTCGGCACGCTGGGGTACGCCCCAGAGTCGGTCTAATTCTGGCAACAACCGCTGCAAAGCGCCGCATTCGCGCAGCACTTCGAACATGCGCGAGGGCTTACTTTCCATCAAGCCTTTGGCGATTTCTTGCCAGACGCGTTCGGACACCAAGGCATCCACCTCGCCGTTTTGCACCATTTGCCGCATCAAAGACATGGTCTCAGGCGCAACGCTAAAGTCACTGAACCGCGCTGCAAACCGTGCCAAACGCAGAATCCGCACGGGGTCTTCGGCAAAAGCGGGGGAGACGTGGCGCAGCACTTTGGCGTCCAAATCCCGCAGACCGCCGTAGGGGTCTATCAGCTGCGTTCTATCCAGCTTAATTGGTGTATTTTCTGCAAAAATGTGCTCAAATTGGTCATATAAACCATTTTTAATCGACGTATTTACTGCCTGAACAGCTATGGAATTGATAGTAAGATCACGCCGTGACAAGTCTTGCTCCAGCGTCACATCTGGTGCGGCATGAAAGGCGAAGCCGTGGTAGCCAGGCGCTGTTTTGCGCTCTTGCCGCGCAAGCGCCACTTCGTCTTTGGTGACGGGGTGCAGGAAAACGGGGAAATCTTTACCGACGGGCAGATAACCCAAATCAACCAGCTGCTGCGGCGTAGCGCCCACAGCCACCCAGTCTCTGTCCTTCACTGGCAAGCCCAGCAAAGCGTCCCGCACCGCACCACCCACCATGTAAATTTGCATGGGCGTAGTTTACAGAATTACGGTTCGGGTTTGCTTATGCTTTTACCCTGTAAGGCTCGTCCATCACCACGAAGTCTTTTTCCAGCAAAGCCTCTTGAATCCACTGTTGCACGCTTGGCAAAGCCGTGACTCTGGCGACATAGGCGGCAATATTGGTGGGCAGAGGGAGCTGGTAGGTGTTGAAACGCATGCAAACGGGGGCGAAAAACGCGTCGGCGACTGAAAAATCACCAAACAACATGGGGCCTTTGTAGGTATCCAGCAAACCACCCCACAATTCGATGATGCGTTTGACGTCAGCTCGCACAGCCGGTTGGTCACGCCATACCAATTGACCAATTTCGGGCAACGAGGCTTCGATGTTCATGGCGCAATGGTTTCGTATACCTGTAAAACCTGAGTGCATCTCGGCGCAAACGGAGCGGGCGATGGCGCGGGCGGCTTTGTCTTTGGGCAAGATATTTTTGTCGGGAAACTGTTCAGCGACATAAGCGGCAATGGCCAAGGTGTCCCAGATTTTCAAACTGCCATCCACGGCAGTGTCAACCAAGGCTGGCACTTTGCCTGTGGGACTAATGCTTGCCATTGTTTTTTTGAATTGCGATTGCTCATCAAACGCATCGAAGCGCACCATCACTTCTTCAAACGGAATACCCGCTTGTGTGAGCAGCACCCACGGGCGCATGGACCAAGAGGAGTAGTTTTTATTGCCAATGTAGAGTTTGAACACGCTTTTTCCTTTTAATGTCTAAAACCGACCTGCTGTTTTACGCAAAGCCAGCTGCTGGCGCACCACGCTGCGGTTGCCCAAATAGGTGGGTACGATGGCGGCAAGTGCGCTGGGGTTGACACCCAAGGCTTGCAAACCGGGCAGCTTGCCACTGGCGACGTTGTCGACCTTCATGGAGTCCAAATTGTCTTGGCTAATCAAAGGCTCGCCCGGCAGCAAGCGCATCGCCAAAGCTTGCAGCTTGCCTAAAAATGGTGGCAAAGCCAAAACTGGGCGACCACGACCACGGTTGATGCCGGCGGTGATGGCGGAGAGTTGAACAAGCTCTTTCAAGGTCAGTACATCTGGGCCACAGGCTTCAATCACTGCGTTTGCAGCAGTTGACTGCGTCGTCAAACTATTCACCACGGCTTGCGCCACATCTTCCACCCACACCGGCTGAAATTTGGTAGCAGCACCCGCCAAAGGCATGACGGGAAACACGCTTTGCAGCTTGGCGAACAGGTTCAAAAACTTGTCGTCCGCACCGAAAATGACGCTGGGGCGCAAGATAGTGAGGTCTAAGCCTGCAGCTTGCAATGCAGCTTCGCCACGCGCTTTACTGCGCTGGTACATGGACGGCGCATCTAAGCTCGCACCCAGAGCGCTGACGTGAACGATACGTTTGACACCTGCTTGCTGGCAAGCAGCAGCTAGTTTTTTCGGAAATTCAACATGAGCACGCTCAAACGAAGCTTCGTCGCCGTGCAAAATCGCAATCAGATTGACCACGGCATCGTGCCCAGCGACCAAAGCGGCGAGTGCTGCGGGGTCGTGAATATTGACCTCCAAAACATCCAACATAGGTAGCGATTGCACATACTGGGCATTGCTGCGCCTGCGCGTCGGCACGGTGATGTGGATGTTTTGACAGGTTAGTTTTTCACAAACGTGGCGGCCTACAAAGCCTGTGCCACCCAAAACGAGGACTTTTTCTAATGTTTTTTTCATAGGGATAAGATTATCAGAAAACTCTCCGTCATTCCCGCGAAGGCGGGAATCCACGAGCGCCACCATGGATTCCCGCCTGCGCGGGAATGACGCATTTGTTTACGGCAACTCTGTGTTCACAGCAGGCGCATCAACACCCAATGGGCCGACCATGCCGAGGCGGTTTTTAAGGGATTGGGGTTGCCCGGTCAAAATCGCGGCGTAGTTGGTGGTGTTGCTCAAGACTTTCTTGACGTAATCCCGCGTTTCGGCAAATGGCACGTTCTCTGCCCAAATGGCTGTTTCCACCACAGCGCCGTTGCGCCAAGCGCGGGGACGACCAGGGCCAGCGTTGTACGCTGCAGCGGCTAACGGCATAGAGCCTGCAAAATCGTCTAGCACCAGCTTCAAATAGCCTGTGCCGATGGCGATATTGGTTTCGCGGTCGTTGATTTGGTCCGCTGTAAAACCCATCATGCCTAACTTTTTAGCCGTCCAGCGCGCGGTGGCGGGCATCACTTGCATCAAGCCTGAAGCACCGACGTGCGAGCGGGCGTCCATGATGAAACGGCTTTCTTGGCGAATCAAACCATACACATAAGCGGGGTCGATATTGATATCACCCGCGCGTTTCACCACTGAATTTCGGAAGGGCATAGGGAAGCGTTGGTCAAAATCGATGACAGTTTTGGTGCGTTCGCTGGTGTTGATGCAACGGTCCCACACCTCACGCTCGCAGGCGAACTGGGCGGCGGCCAACAGCTCGCGGTCGTTCATGCCGCCGGCTTGGCCAGCTGAATTGGTTAGGTTGGTGCTGTAGTTCCACTCGCGCACGCCTTCGGAACGCAGGCCGATGCTGATGGCTTTTAAAGCGCGGTTCAAACCGGCGTTTTGGCGGGCTGCGACTTTTTCTAGTGGTGTAACTTCTGCGGGGCGCTCTGGTACGGTGATTTTTCTGCCTAATTCTTCTAAAGCCAATTGCTCATAAAAGCCGCGCACACTGGCTATGCGTTCGAACAGGGCGTTGGCTTCAAGCAGCTGATTTTTAGATTTGAGGGCTCGCGCTTTCCAATACGTCCAAATGGCGTCTTTCTGAGTAGGCTCGCTCATGGCGTTGATGGCGTGCAGCACAGCCGTCCAATTCGGCTTGCTGCTGACGCGCAAGGTAGCGCGAACTTTCCAACCTAGGGTGTCATCGTTCAAATCCGTGTCGCGGTTGACGTTGGCAAAGTAGCTGGCGGCATTGCTGTTTTGGCTCAAGGCAGCTTGTTTGCCAATCGCTCCCCACAACCAATTGGTTTGCTCGGTGTTGAACTGCGCGGCTTTTTTGCGCAGCTCGT
>Ga0209082_1000244_pt1 | contig 23577 bp, 19 predicted proteins | sample ColdCreekSource_FD_184127 | JGI IMG/M metagenome (GOLD analysis project Ga0209082, IMG submission 184127) | Groundwater microbial communities from Cold Creek, Nevada to study Microbial Dark Matter (Phase II) - Cold Creek Source (SPAdes) (version 3) | ecosystem: Environmental > Aquatic > Deep... | reverse complement strand
CTTCACTTGTCAAAGTACAAAACCGATTGAGGCTATTCTCCTTCTTGTCGATTGCCAATATTATACAACGCCTGAAACCCTTTCTATATGAAGTTTTTTTGTCAAATTTGTCAACCCAGCCCACCCTCTCCCATACGACGTTCGCCAAAGTGCCAGAACGCGGGGCTTCACGGGTGGAAGCTAGTTTACCAAGCATCAGGGCAATATGCTAAAAACTATTTGGAACGCCACGGTATTCTCAAAGTATTGGGAATGCGCGAACCAGTAAGTTTAGAATCGATTTATACTGCTGTTCAACTGCTGTCAGAAACAGATATTGAAGAAATACTTTTATCAGAAATTGCTGCTAAGAGTTTCGAGGAAGATCGATTATTTTTTGCTAAACGAGATGTTGTCTCACAAATCAAAACCTTTCTTGCAGGAAATCTTAATGCACCTCAGAATTTGAATGGAGAAGCAGTTTTAAATGCTATTGCCATACGACACTTTCAGTTTATTTATTTTTGGAGAAAATACGCGATCGCTGTTTATAGTTTTTTAGCAATCCTTGCGGGAATCCCCCTTTTCTAATTTTTAATTGAAAAGAGGATGAAAGCAAGGGCAGGATGTAACAACACCTAAAATAATTTTAACAGCAAACCAATATATGTAAAAATGCTAGCATGAGAAACGTACCACAAGGGTATAACATAGTGAAAGTCAGATTATATCCAAAGCCAGAACAAAAACTCTCATTGGCAAAAGCTTTTGGGAGTTGTCGCTATATATGGAATTATTGTCTAGCTGAGAATAACCGTATATACAAAGAAACGGGTAAGGGTATATCTGCTATTACTATGAAAAAGTGGATTCCGAACCTTAAAAAACAAAAAGAAACTGAATGGTTGAAAGAAATTTATTCTCAATGCCTTCAGTCTTCAGTTATTAATCTTGGTATTGCCTATAAAAACTTCTTTGAGAAACGAGGTGGTTATCCTCGTTTCAAAAGTAGGTATGGAAACCAATCTTTACAGTATCCACAGAACGTTAAAATAACTAATGTTGGATTAAATTTGCCCAAAATTGGTAATGTAAAAGCTAATCTGCATCGTTTATTTGATGGCGAACTTAAAACTGTAACTGTAAGTAAAACCAAGACTAATAAATATTACGCCTCTTTGTTATTTGATGATGGTGAGCCTGAGTTACCAACTATTCGTGAAGGTAAAATTATCGGAATCGATCTGGGAATTTCTAGCTACTGTATAACCAGCGATGGAAGCAAGTACGATAATCCACGTCATCTCAAAAAACATTCGAGTAATTTAAAACGTAAACAACAAAAGTTATCTCGTAAACAAAAGGGTTCTAACTCTAGAAACAAAGCTAGAAGATTGGTAGCTGTGGCGCATGAAAAAATAAGTAATGTACGTCAAGATTTTCTTCATAAACTTTCTCGAAAACTAGTTAACAATAACCAAGTTATAGTTTGCGAGAATTTGAATATTAAAGGACTCGTTCGTAATCACAAACTAGCAAAAGCCATTAGTGATTGCGGGTGGGGAATGTTCCTTAATTTTCTTGAATACAAGTGTAAAAACGAAGGAAAGGTTTTTCTACAAATAGATAGATTTTTTCCTTCAAGTAAAACTTGTAACCACTGCCTGAATGTAGTTGATAGCTTACCGCTAGATATTCGTACTTGGGATTGCCCTAGTTGTAATACTAAAGATATTGATCGTGATATTAACGCAGCTAAAAATTGCCGAGATGAAGGCATAAGAATACTCTCCTCTGGAGCGGGGGAGACTGCCAATGGAGGCAATGTAAGACAACGCAGAGGGCGTAAGTCAACTGTTGTTGCTGTTGCCGATGAATTTGGAAGCCACGCTCGTATTCTTTGAATCGAGCGAGGGTAGTTCACTCAGTGCCTGCTCAACAAATGTGTTGAGGCTAACATTTTGTTTCTTTGCTTCAATACTGATTTTTCGATGCAGTTCTGGCGATATTCTCAAATTAAACTGACCTGAATATGCCTTGTCTGGTTCTTTCCCTTCTCTTTTACAGTCTTCTAAATACTCCTCAATCACAGCGATAAAAGATTCTCTTAACTCATCTACTGTTTTACCATCAAACGATATGACATCTCTGGTATTTATTACTCGACCAAAGAATAATTGATCTATTTCATCAAATTCTATTACTGCTTCGTATCCTTTATATTTCATCTTTCTTCTGCCGCTTTCTCTATAAATGTACGAACATCCTTGACCTGATAGCGCTTTAGTTCTTTCTGCGGATGGGGTGAATGTATGTTTAACGCTACACTACTTAAGCTGAAACGAACTCTTGAACCGTTTCCTTGAATCACCCTCCCCCCTAAAGCCTCAATCAGTGACACCACATCTCCCCAGATGATATTGCGTTTAATTGGCATCACAAAAATAGCATCATAAGTTTTGCGCTGTTTTTTATTCATCGAAACATAGTATCAATTTTTAGTACTATTATCCGAAAAAAATCATGCTCGCCGATCTAAACTGTTCAAATCTCAAGTTGCCAATTCTTTTAAGATGCTCGTCGGTTCAATTTCCAACCAAAGTGTTGCGCCACAATCTTTTGGTTTGTGCGGGCTATAAATAATTTTACAAATGCCCTCAATAGTTATCCCGTGACAAAAGGTTTTGCGATCGCCAGACCTAATTGCAATGACAGGATCGTTAGTGCCGTGCTTCCGATTATGTCTGAGACGATCTTGTCTGACGTGTATAAATGTCTTTTTCTTGATCAGACGTTTTCTCCAAGTACCTTTTAATCCTCGTTCGGCAGGAATAATTTGGGGAACTCCCCAAAACAAAGGGATCTGCCAAAACCCTTTTTTATCTTTAAACGCGCCTTTAATTCTGCCTTGAGCAAGAAGTTGTCTGACTCTCTGGGGGCAAATATTTAATAAAGATGATGCTTGGGTCGTTTGTACAAAGTTTCTCTTCATTAGCTCGAAATATAGCACTATAGAACAAATATATTATGTAAATTCAATTGCAGCTTACAATTGCTATTTACGGATAAAAAACTTAAGAATTGAGAACCGCTATACTATTTTTGGTTAACCTATATAACAAAAAACTATATGAAAAGAGCTATCTATCGTATTTTAGATGCCAATCTCGATCGCGCCAGAGAAGGACTCCGCATCATTGAAGAGTGGTGTCGTTTGGGCTTAAATAATCAGCCATTGGCCGAAGAATGTAAGCAAATACGACAGGAACTAGCTCAATGGCACAGTTGGGAATTGCGTCAAGCTAGAGATACCCCTGGCGATGTGGGAACTGATTTATCTCATCCCCAAGAAGAAATTAGAGAAAGTATTGAACAACTATTGCAGGCGAACTTGTGTAGAGCGCAAGAAGCCTTACGGGTGCTAGAAGAATATAGCAAACTCTATGAACCGCAAATGGCAGCAGCCTGCAAACAACTTCGTTATCGCGTCTATACGATTGAAAGTAATTTGTTGAATAATTATCGTCATCAACAATTACAAAATGCTTATTTATATTTAGTTACTTCTCCTGAAGAGCAGTTGCTAAAAGTAGTAGAGGCGGCATTGAAAGGTGGTTTAACTCTAGTTCAATATCGAGACAAAGAAGCTAACGATGGCGATCGCTTAGACCAAGCCCATCAACTATGTCAACTGTGCCATCAATATGGTGCTTTATTTATTGTTAACGATCGCGTCGATCTGGCTCTGGCAGTAGATGCCGATGGAGTTCATTTAGGACAACACGATGTTCCTGTGGCTTTCGCCAAAGAAATTCTCGGCACACACAAAATTGTCGGTCGCTCCACAACCAATAAGCAAGAATTAAATAAGGCGATCGCTGAGAGAGCAGACTACGTTGGAGTCGGGCCTTTTTATGAAACTCCTACTAAACCAGGTAAAGCAGCGGCGGGTTCTAACTATATAGAGTATGTTGTAACTCAATGTCCCGTTCCTTGGTTTGCGATCGGCGGGATCGATCTCAATAATCTTAGTGCAGTTCTAGCTTCAGGGGGACAACGAGTGGCGGTGGTTCGCGCTATCATGCAAGCAGAGCAACCATCACTGGTAACGCGGCAATTTTTGTCTCAATTGATGGGGCGGTAGTTCTGTTTAAGGCTCTGAGGAGTCCAGTTAAATTCATGTTAGATACGACTAATACAATTAGCATCCAAGTTAATGGCGAAGCCCATACTTGTGCTGGCTCAATTTCGTTACCTGAACTATTGACCCAGATGGATTTGAATCCCCGCCTAATAGCAGTGGAATACAACGGGGAGATTCTACACCGTCAATATTGGGCTGATACTCAAATAAAAATAGGCGATCGCTTAGAAATTGTGACCATTGTTGGCGGCGGATGATTTTAGTGCTCAATGACTAATAAACTAATAATGTCAACTACCCATCGCGAACCTATCGGGTAAGCGTGGGCTTGAAAATCCCAGTTTTTAATTAAAAGTTGATTAGACCAATCGCCTAGCTATCTTACAGACGTTCGAGTTCTTCTCTAGCTCGTACCCCAACTAAGCGGGGCAAGCCTCTCTAAAACTACTGGGAGTAGTTTCATCTAACAGGTGGACATGGTTAGTTAAGTGGTCGAAGAGACACCAACTTATACTCGGAGGATTATCTCTTGAATCGAGTGCCAGTAATAGACAAAGACGGAAACCCATTAATGCCAACCAAACCATCTAAGGCTAGAAAATTAGTTAGAGATGGTAAATCTTAATTGGAAACGTATAGCTCAATTTTCAAAAAACAAAGTCCAGTTATTGCAACGCTCTACTGGCTTAATCTATCAACAATTAATTGGAGGCTCGGCATTCGGACCCTCGCGAACCTATCGGGTAAGCGTGGGTCTCCTGCCGAAAGACAGATGAATATCATTTTTAAAAAGAAATTTTGGCTCAAATCTATTTTTGCCCTGGGATTAGTCTGCATTCTCGTATTTAGCAACGCTCAGGCTGCAATGGCTGCACGTTCGGGAGGTAGAATTGGCGGCGGTTCGTTCGGCACTCCTTCAAGAACCTATTCTGCTCCTCGTGGGGGTAGTTATGGCGGCAGTTACGGTGGTGGTTACGGCTACGGAGGTGGTGGATTTGGATTTCCTTTCTTACTTCCCTTTGTCGGCTTCGGCGGTCTTGGCGGTTTATTTTCCGTATTTATTTTGATCGCCATTGCTAATTTCTTAGTTCGTAGTTTCGGCAATAGTGGAGTTGATGGTGATGTAGGCTACGGCAATAGTTCTCAGGTTGCTGTTGCACAAGTACAGGTAGGCTTATTGTCTAATGCGCGCCAATTACAACCTGAACTAAATCGTTTAGCTTTAACTGCGGATACTAGTACGGCAGTAGGACGCGCTGCTGTATTGCAAGAAGCGACCTTGGCTTTGCTACGTAATCCTGAATATTGGGTTTACGGTGCAACTGAATCTCAAAAGGCAAGTCTCGATGCCGCAGAAGCGAAATTCAATCAATTAGCTTTGACCGAACGCAGCAAGTTCACCAAAGAAACTTTAACTAATGTTAATAGTGTAATTAAAGGCGAAGAGCAAAAAGCTTTAGCAGGTAATCAAGAAGGGGCTGCAATTCAATTAAAACCAGAAGATTCAGGAGAGTATTCAGGTGAATATATTGTTGCCACCGTAATTGTTGGGGTAACAGGAAATTTAGAACTGCCAAAAATTAATGGTTCAGACGATCTGCGTCAAGCACTTCAGCAGATGGGTAGTGTAGGTAGCGATCGCCTGTTAGCGGTAGAAATTCTCTGGACACCCCAAGCTGAAGGCGATACTCTTTCTACTGACGATATTTTGGCTTATTATCCTAATCTGAAATTAGTTTAGTTAAATACAACTTCCTCGCGGGTGTCCCCACCCTCAATCGTAGCGAAGCGGAGATAGGGTGGGGAGGTAGAGCGCACTGATTTGAAGGCTCGATGCCTGAAAATCAGTTAACTGGGAGTATCCTGTTGCTCAATATATTTTCTTAAACGCTCTATTGTTACTCCCCCGCTACTAGCAATATAGTACGAGCCAGACCAGAAAACAGGCTTCCAATATAGCTTGTTTATTTCAGTCGCAAATTGTTTACGTAGTATGCGACTAGACGCACTTTTCAGACTAGCCACTAATTGAGAGATATTATTGTCTGGGTGCAGGTCGATCAAAAGGTGGCAGTGATCGCTCTCCCCGTCAAACTCAAGCATTGTGCTTTTTTTAGTTTTACATATTCTTTGAAATACCTCAGACATTACCCTCATCATGTCTGAGGTAATTACTTTTTTCGATATTTGGTCACTAAAACTAGATGCAAGTGAATTGAGTATACAGAGTGAGATCCTTTGTGCGGTTTCATGATATATTACCTACAGGTCAAGTAAAAATTATGTTAACACGTCGCATCACTTATCGCTTATATTCGTCTACCAGTCAACTGGATAAGTTGTTCTACTGGCGGCGGCTTCATGCGTATGTTTATAACGGCGCGGTATCTAACAGAATTACTCAGTACAGAAAGTTTGGTCATTCTGTGGACTATTTTGAGCAACAAGCCTCTTTACCTGAGTTTAAGCAAACTTGGAGTGAATATCTAGAGCTAAATGCAGGTTCTCTTCAGGCAACTTTAAAGCGAGTTGATTTTGCTTTCCAAAGATTCTTCCAGGGATTAGCTAAGTATCCAAAATTCAAGCCAATTAGATGCTATTCAGGGTGGACTTATCCTGACTCTAGACAAGGATTTAAAGTACATAGCGAGGGAAAAAATGGATATCTCGAATTAACAGATCTTGGGTGCAAAATCCAGATACGAGGTCAAGCAAGAACTTGGGGCAGTCCAACTACCTGTACTATCTTGTACAGAAACGGCAAATGGTACGCCAGCATTACTGTTAAATGTATCCCTGAGAGAAAAACAGGCAGTGATGCTATTGGGCTTGATTTTGGCTGCAAGACTGCGATTGCAGATAGTACTGGCAAAAAGATCGAACCACCTAAGTTTCTCAAAGAAGCTCAATCTCAAATCAATAAAATATCCAAACAGTTAAGGAGAAAAAGGAAACCAGAAAGGAAAAAAAGCAAAGCTTCGCGACGTTGGAAGAAAACTCAAGCACGTCTAGCCAAACTGAAAAAGAAAGTAGCCAACAAACGCCAAAACTGGGTTCATCATCAGGCAGTAGATATAGTTAGCTGTAATAGCCTCATTGCCACTGAGAAACTTCAGATCAGGAATATGACGCGAAAAGCGAAAAAGGGCAGCAAAAGAAAGAGGCAGAAAGCTGGTCTTAATCGATCCATGCTGGATGTCGGAATTGGAATGCTCAAAAGCGCCATTGCTTATAAGGCTAAAGAAGCTGGCGCAATCTATCTCGAAGCTCCTACTTGCTCTCTCAAGCCCACTCAACGATGTAATGTTTGTTGGAAAGTGACCAAGAAAACATTAAGCGACCGACTGCATATTTGCTCCAATAATGAGTGTAATCATCGCGAAAATAGAGACGTTAATGCAGCCCAAGTGTGTCTCTCTTGGGCAAGGGGTTTGGAACGAACCTCTTTAGACGGTGATGAGTCTAGCTCTACTGAAAATCCCAAAGTGAAATACTGCGGAGGTTTTCAGCAACTAGCTCAAACGAAGCGTCAGAAACTAGCTCAAACGCAGCGAAGCGTAGTAAGTGCTAGTAGTTCATAAAACAGTAAGGGTTTGGCATTGTCAAATCCTTAATCAAAATATAAATTTAGAATGAAACAACTCCTATAGAAAAAAGTAATCCCAACTTCCAGCCATAACCTGGGCGAGGAACCATTGGAGGATGAAAAGCGCGAAGGCGCAAAATAAGAACGCCAAACCCCATTAGAGAGATCGCTGTTCGCATCCAAGCTAGGTAGGTACGTTCATTGGCTAAGTGATCGCGTGTTTGAGACGAGTTGTATTTTTTGGGCTTGTTGGTGTTCGTGCTATCTGTATTTACTTTTATAATAGACATATTTACTCTTAACATTTAAATGAACACTTCGTCACACCAACTACCATGTAAACCATAGGGAATATGATGCTTAAGATGTAGTAAGGCGATCGCATCTCCTGCTATATTTTGCCCATCTAAAATCGCCAGGGTAGAGCGATGTGTACTGCCGTCATAAATTAGAGTCAATACCCAACCAGCATCCTCTTCTGTTGTGTTTGGTTTAGTCACAAAAATAGGCTCACTAACATAACCGCTAGGGGCAAAGGAATGGAGTTTACGTTCTTTTGTTTGCAAGTCTAATTTCAGAATTCCTTGCAAGGGTGCATTACGTCCTGTATCGTTGAGTGCTGCACCAATAAATAAATAGCGGTAGTCGCGACCTACGTAATTGGGGTTGTGGGTAGGAAACTCGCAACAGCGACTCTCTAATAACTGACGCTCAACAGTGCCATCCTTTTCCTTGAGGTTTAAAGTGAATCGCCAGAGTTGTCCTGGGTCTAAACTGTCAAAATTCACCTCTTTGTAATTAGAGTTTGGTTGAACCTGGGGAAGAGTCTGATAGGCAATGGAATCTATACAAACTTGACCGTTAGTTTCAAAAGCATTGGCATGATGGAAGACGAAACCTGATTCAACACTAAAAGTTTTAACTTCAATGTTCTGAGGATCGCGAGGAATTAAGACGATGGTAGTTGGCTTATCTGGTTGAAACTGAACGCATTCTCCAGCACCACGCACCCCAAATAAAAAGGGAAAAGGGTTAAAATTAACGGTATTTTGGAAAAAGATGCAGTGATTAGGCGTAATGATAAAATCGTGGATAAACGAAAACCCAGGAATACTGTGGGAGTGACGGCGTAGTAAGTTTCCATCAGGAGCAAATTCAAAAATGGTAATTTTACTAGAGAGCCCTGGGTCAACACGAAAGTTAACCAGGCAAGGCGCACCACCGTCCATTTCGCAACTGGGGTCTATCCAAGGATGAGCAGCAAAAGCATCTCCTGGTTCTAAAACGCCATCAAGATAATCTATGCCAATAGTTTCTAAAGTAGCGGGATCTAGGCGATGAGGTTCTGCCGCTTCCCAAAGAGCGAGTAGTTTACCACCCCAATAGATAACACTAGTATTGGCAATATTTTTTAACTTTAGATCGAAGACATTATTTAACCAACCGCCAGGTTTTTGTGTCCCGAACACTCCTCGATAGAGTATTTCCCCTGCTGCTTTTTCTTGGACATAAGCTTCGGTACGCACAAAACGGTTACGGAAATAAGCTTTACCATCTTTAAATGAAAAAGCACTAATCATGCCATCTCCATCAAAAGGATGATGTATAGATGTACCCCCAATATCCAACAAACCAGGGCCATTGCGAAATAATGTTCCAACTAATTCTGGGGGAATTTTTCCTTCTATATCTTGTATTTCATATTCATATTCATTAGGTTGGGATTCATATCCACCCTTCCATTCTTCGAGGTTGTAGGATTGATTATTGGCTGATTCTGTTATGGTGTTGGTCATAAATTGTGAGCGAAAAAATGCGATGTGCGATCATTGTCTAAAGAAGAGTAGACTTCTGTAGAGACGTTTCCTGAAACCTCCCAACTTACAGCTATTGCCGCTCGAATTTATTTTTGTCAGAAGTCTAGTCTCTAATCTCTAGAGTATCAAGATTTGTAAAGTTATTTCTATATCTCTAGAGTAATCTAGTAGCGGAATTTTCTTCAAATTGCGATCGCCATAAGCAGCCAACAAAATTTAGAATTATTTAGAATTAATGTTCAAGTTGAAAAGTAAAATTGAAATTAATTAAACCTTTATAAATCTCAGCCTAGCTGTCTTAAATAAAGCCAGACATACATAGTTAATGACAAATATGAATGACAAAATAATTCGACAACAACAAGCTCTGCACCGTAGCTGGTTAAGACTACTTCCCTTCACCGCCTGTGGCGCATTATTAATTTCTTTGAAATCTGCTTCGAGTATTAATTCAATTGTCACTATTTATGGTTTATTAATCATTGCTCAAATGGGTGTAGCAGCTATTTACATTGTGGCGGCTAAACTTAATGCCAAAAACAGTCGTTAACTTCATTGACTAATTTTTATAATTAATTATTATCTAATTACAATTATCCTGCATCGGCAAAAACTAAACATCAAAATGATACCGTATTGAACCTGTTTGATCATCGTTATCTATATGAACTAGACCTTGTTTCATCGCTTTCTCCAGCAGTTTTTCAACTTGGTCTATTGGTAACTCGGTGGCGATCATTGCTTGACCAATGGACAAAACATTATTATGTGCCGCCGCTGCCTTAAGTAAAATCAACATTGGATCTGACTCTTTCTTTTCAACTAATGTCACATTAGGGTTATTAAGACGTGACTCCACCGTAGCTTGATGCCAAAGATACAGATTTCTGTTCCTAGTCATACCAGGAATAAAAAATAGATCAATAAACTGACCAAATCCTAATAAACCACCAGTAAATAAATACAGTAAACCACTGCCAATTTTACCGACATAAAAACGGTGCATTCCACAAAGTCCCACACAGGCGCAAGCCCAACAAAGATAGGCAACTGTTGTGTCAACTTCTTGTCTTTGTTTGTTCATTTTTTCAACTTTTTAAAAAGTAGACAAACCATATGTACTATATTTCTATTATAGACATATTTTTTTTGAGAAAATAACGTTCAATATTACCAATACTATGATCCAAGATAACTGTTTTTCTTTTAAATGAGCAATGGCAATATCTGTAGTTGCGATCGCTCTTTATCAAGATTATAGTTATTTAAAATAGAAAGCGTACGATATCGTAGAGTTTTGATTTTAAAGTTATTTTTGCAGGAGGTCACAATTGACCACAATTAGCAGAACTTTGAGGAACACGAGCAGTAGTATCTGTACGATAGGCAGTCAAAATAACTCGTCCATCTTTTGTCACAACAACTCCCTGCGCTGGAAGAATATCACCGTGGCTAGTAGGAATTGGTTTGATCTCGTGATATTGAGCTTGATTTGTTTCTGTCGTGACATCTTTTCCATTTACCATTATTGTTTGTGAATTTAAAGGTAAATCTGGTGCTGGTGGCACACCGCCTTTGCCTTTAACAGTCAAACCACTAGGCTTGTCAGAGGTGAGATCACTCTGACAAGCGGCAGGGGTTGTTTTTTCTGGTGCAACTATATTAACGGGCAATTCAATTATTCCCTCGATAACATCGGGATTAAAGATATTGATTGAAATGTTACCAGCTAAACCAGTCTGGGAACTGGCATCAATATCGTTAGTACCATTATTAATAAACTGACCATCATTATCAATCGCAGTTTGTTCCTGCAAATTTAAAATCTGCTCAGAATTAAGATTGATCCTGCCTCCATTTCCTGCATCCGCAGTAGCTACAATGTCATTGCCACTACCATTACTAGGGAAAGCCACAATAAATCTGGCATCAATACTTAAATTACCGCCGTTGGCTGCTTGGAAAGCACGAGCCGAGATCGAGCTATTGTTGCGTAAATTTAAATCTTCGGCAATTTGTAAAGTGATATTACCACCAGTACCAGATTGAGTCGCAGCATTAATCGTGGCATCATTGTCCAAACTGAGTGAGTTACTTTGTACGCTCAAAGTCCCTGCATTCCCGTTACCAGAAGTACTAACATCAACTCGCGCGCCATTATTAACATTAAGCGAGTCAGCAGTGAGCTTTACACCTCCGGCATTTCCCACTGCTCCTGATGCAACCTGACTATTAGCACCGCTTCTAGCACCGTCTGTACCTATTCCATCTAAAGTAATGCCATCAGTAGCATTGATCGTGAGCGAACCTGCATTTCCTCTACCAAAAGTACTGGCATCAACTCGCGCCCCATTAATAACATTAAGAGAGCCAGTAGTGATATTGATACCTCCTGCGTCTCCCTCTGCTGCAGTATTAACAATACTAACAGCACCACTGTTAAAATCGCCGTCTATACCTACCCCATCAAAAGTAATAGTATCAGCAGCATTGATCGTGACCGAACCTGCATTTCCTTCCCCACTAGTATTGGTATCAATTTGCGCTCCGTTAGTAACATTAAGAGAGTCAGCAGTAATATTTACTCCTCCTGCATTTCCCTCTGCTCTCGATGCGACCTGACTACGAGCAGCGCTTGGAAAGCCTTCAATATCTTCTCCATCAAAAGTAATGTTACCAGTAGCATTGATCGTGACTGAACCTGCATTTCCTTTACCAAAAGTACTGGCATCAACTCGCGCTCCGTTAGTAACATTAAGAGAGTCAGCAGTGATATTTACTCCTCCTGCGTCTCCTGTTCCTTTAGGATTGACAATACTAAAAGCACCAGAGTTTAAAACTTCTTTAGAAGTGAATCCATCAAAAGTAATATTACCAGTAGCATTGATCGTGACCGAACCTGCATTTCCCTCCCCAAGAGTACTCGCATCAATTTGCGCTCCGTTACGGAGTTCGAGGGAGCCTGCCCTGATAGTTACACCTCCTGCATTTCCTACCGCTTCCGATGCTACCTGACTGCGAGCAGCACCAGCGCGTCCTTTTGTATCTTCCCCAGCCAAGATAATGCTATTTTCGGCATCGATAGTGACTGAACCTGCATTCCCTTGCCCACGAGTGCTGGCATCAATTTGCGCCCCGTTAGTAACCTTAAGAGAGTTAGTAAAGATATTTACATTCCCTGCATCTCCCACTGCACCTGAATTAACAGTATTAAAAACACCACTGGTAGAACCGTTGGCACTTTCACCATCTAAGGTGATCATATCAGTAGCATTAATCTCGATATTTCCTGGAGTTTCTTGAGTTACTGCATCTCCCAATGTACTAGCCTGAATTTGAGAACCATTTGTCAGGGTGATCTTGTTTCCCCGTACTTGAATATCACCACTAACTACACCACTAGCATCAATGGTTGCTGTTTGGGATAATTGAAGATCATCAAAGTCCTTGATATTTGCATAACCCACGCTCCAGCCTTCATCTATTTCAGTGAGGCTAACTTGTTGACCACCTGCTACACTACCTAATTCAATTCGTCCTCCATCGGTCTTGATGGTTGCACCTTGTAGATTGAGATTACCGCCAATTAAACCGAAAGTAGAAGTAGAATTAACCCTTAGTGCATTTTCTGTGTCGATTAAGTCGTTACTGTTTCTAGTTCCTAAACCATCCCCTGTGACAGTAATATCTCCAGGATTATTTCTAAAATTTAGACCTATGGGAGCATTGATAGTTAGTATTGGCTGTGCTTGATTATTTGTGGCACTAAACTCTACTCCATCGGGAAATAAAATACTATCTGCACTACTGCCATAAAACGAACCACCAAGATCTAATCTGGCACCTTCTCCCAAAATAATACCTGCTGGGTTAATCACGAATAAATTGGCATTTCCGTTGGCACGAATTAAACCGTTAATGTTAGAAACATTTCCACCAGTTACCCTGGAAAGAATATTTTCAACAGTATCTGCATTATCAAAAAAAGCTTCATTTCCTAGACCAACAGAAAACTCTTGGAAACTATGAAACAAATTACCGTCTCTAGTTTCACCCCCAGTAATTTCAGAAACGTTACCAGACTGGTTGACTTGAGTATTTACAGTACCATCAGTAATCACTTGAGCCTGGACTATCTCACTGGTGGCGTATAAACAACTAAGGATACAAAGACCAATCTGAAGAAGAGGAGATATAGCTTGTTTCATTATAAAGAGTATTTATAAAACGTAAGTTTGACGATATTACAAGGTTTATAATAATTTAATTTAAGATCATAATTTGCATATTACGTGAGTAAATTAATAAAAATAAATAATGCTAATTTAGCATAATCTTATGTGGCCTTATGTGCCGAAGAACCAAATTTTTTAACTGGCATTGATAGCAGGTTTAGTTTCATATTCTTGTTTAAATCGATCAATTAATTCTTGACTGTAGCTTGACGATAATACTTGAAATTCGGATTCTAGGTTCAGTTCTTCAGCTTTGATACCGAGAAATTCAATAATTTTTCTCATCTCTTTTTCGAGATTATTCTTTAGTTGCTCGTAATCAATTTTGATGACATTTTTTAAGCCAGAATTATCGATCAAATCTTCCAAACGTTTTTCATCACTTAATAGTTGTTCATAAATCTTTTTGACACTTTCAAAATCATATTCAATATTTTTAACATTATCTTGATATTCAGACATAGATTGTTTGGTAGATGTAGAATGCCAAAACTTGGTCTTAGAAGCTAAATATTTTGATGCAGCTTGAGCATATTTATCATGGCGATAAAGATAGATAACTTTAAAATGGCGAAAAAAATGCATCATATGATCTATTTCATTCTCATCTAAGATTTCCATAAAATCGAAGAAAAAATGACTAATAACTTTGGTTCCGAAAAGCTGATTATTTGAGCAGAAAAATAAAATTCTTTGGAAGAATAATTCTAAATTGATGTCTAGTCTATGGCGATTTTTGATGATATATAATAAAGGCGATCGCAAATGTTCTAGGGGTCTTCCTGCACCATTTTGGTGAAGCAAATCGCAAATAAAGCTACTTCCAGAACGTGGAGTACAAACAACAGCATACAAATTCATCGGACTGCTGATATTGCTCCGAGTTTCAATAAGGTGTTCGATTGTTACTTTTGAAGGCTTAGACAGTAAGAATGGCAACACATCATATACAAAATCAAAATACAGGGTTTTGGTTTTTAATTTGCTTTTAACTTGAATACCTCTATGTCTATGATTAAAGTTCAAATCTATATAATTAGTAGAATCATTGTTTTGCTCATTTAGATAAACTACTTCATCAGGTAAAACTATGTTCTTCAAAACTTGTTTATGCTTCTCAAAAATATAGTTTTTCACCTCAAGTTCGCTTAAGACGATACTATCACTTGATTTAGCTGACAATAAAAATTTTTCAAAGTGAAGCTCTGTTAAACTATCAATCAGTTCCTGGGGTTGAATAAAGCCGGTAAGAGAAATGGACTCCGAAGTATCTATATATTTGCCACAAGTTTTCAAAAGACTATTTGCTGCGTCTAAATGCATTTCTGGAGAAGCATAATACATATTGTAATTTGACTGAGAATATCCATAATTTAGATTTTTGCTAACGGTGCTTGGTTGTCCAGAAAATCTATCAATAAGTATCTGAGGAGTTCCTACTTTAGTGACACACTCAACATAGTCATCGCAATGTGTTTTGAGCGAGTTAAGGACGCGGTTATTTACAAGATGGGGAAATTTGCCCAGCAAATCCCATACTTTACCATCGTATTTTTCTTGATATTGTGGTTTTCTCTTAGAAAACCACAAAAGAATTTTAGGCACTTTGATTTGTGAGAGAAGATTGATATATTCCTTAACAAAATTCTCTCTAGTTTCTTCTACTATTTTTCTGACGTAGTTTTCATGGTGATTTTTGATTAGCCATTCATAAAGCTTGTGAGCTGGTTGATAATGGTTTTCACCAATAAATGATAGTTTTTCCTGGCTGTGAGAACTAACTTCAAATAGTGAATTAGAAACACTTCTGCTAGACATTACAGCAACAATAACAAATTTAGATCTATTGATAATATCTAGTAACAGCTTATTGTCAGAATTGGTGTAGTGGGAAGGGCCTGCACCCTCAACTCCAAGGTTAATCGAGGGAAAACTAAGTTCGTCGGATATAAGTTTGGTATATGGTCTATGGGTGTAACAGCCATAGGTAAAAGCTGGCCCAATAGAGCTAAAATAACGTCCTGCTTCTAAAGTAGAAGCGGCCGGACCTCTTAAAACAAATGATTTTTTAGTTTCAGGATCTCTAATTGTGTATAGTTGGTAGTCAAAAAAATCGAAATCTCGCTTCTGATAACCAATATTTAACATAAGTCAAAAGTCATAAAGTCAAAACCTAATAAGTTTTGATTTTAAATTTATTTTTGCAAGAAGTCTAATGACTATTTCTCTGCGACCTCGAAACAAGCAGCCCCTAAGCATTAATACTCAGGATACAATTTAGATATTTCCATCTTCTGGCAAGGCATACCCATAATAGGCAATTCCTTCAAACTTATAATTAGGGAGATTTTCTTCCACAGAATCTTTTTCTCCGACTGAAGGAGTATAGAAGTGAGTTCCCAGCTCTTGACTGAAGAATCGATAAATAGGAATAGTGCCTTCTACCTGTGTTGCGTAAGCAGAGAAAGCTTCTCCCTCAAAAGTATAGTTATCTAGGTTATCGATAATAGAATCTCGCTCTGTTTCGTCAATTGTGTACAAATGCACTCCAAGTTTTGAATTATAGAACCGATAGACTGGTACAGGATCAGTACTTCTTGTTAAAGAATCGACAGCAGTATAAGAAGCACCTTCAAACTGATAGTTGGATAAATTGTCTTTTACATAATCTCTTTCTGTTTCTGAAGCAGTATAAAAATGAAGCCCGCGCTTAGGGTCAAGGAATCGATAGATTGTCCCACCTGGATTAGGCTCATCACTGCCCATAAATTCAACATCGCCTAGATCTAAGGCAGTTTCTGCTGATAGCTGTGCAACTTCTTGATTGTTGACTGAAAGTTTACCTGTTTCCTGACTATAGGATGTCTCACCAGTTGGAGTGTTTCCCCGAATACGGATTTTTTCCCCCATCTCATGATCAGTAATTTTATTGATGGAGGTGGGTATTCCGTCGGTAATCTCCGATTGCAACGTATCTCCATCTTGCTCGGTAAGATTTAATTCAAACGTATCTTTACCTGAACCACCAGTTAAAACATTGTTTTCACCAGAAGCGATTATTCGGTCTGCACCTTCGCCTCCATCAAGGGTATCGTTACCACCTTCGGAAATTACCACATCATTGCCATCGTTTCCTTCGAGGCTGTCATTTCCGGTACCGCCATCGACGATGTCATTATCTGCGCCGCCGCGCAAGAGATCATTATCTGCGCCGCCGCGCAAGAGATCATCGCTATCCCCACCAAAAATTTCATCGTCACCACTCAAACCTTCAATGGTGTCGTTGCCAGCAAAACTACTTAAAACATCTGCTAAATTACCACCAGAAACAGAGTCTGGATTCTCTGTTGCTTCTAGTCTGTTGACTTGATTTTCAAAACCTTGAAGATCGAGTCCTTCATCAATCAGGGAAGTAGAAATCTCAGGTTCGGTTGGACTAATAATAACTGACATTTAAACTAAATTGTATTACTAATGTTTTATGTTTTCTGGTATAATACCATAATTTGTGTAATTAGATTGAGCTACTTAAAATTTCATCATCAATAGTTTCAGATATGTTCAACGAGCAAGGTGCAGAGCAACAATCAAGTCAAATTACTGCTAAGGCTACTTTTGAGCTGGAACGGGGTGCTAAATTGCAAGTTCAAGGTAACTTGGTTGAAGCGATCGCGTGTTACCATCGAGCTATAAATATAATATTGAATAATATTTCATCAATTCAAAAGCAACGGCACACACTACCAGCATTATCTGATTCAGCTAATACCAATCGAAGCGAAATAGCTCAAATTTATCTCCAGCAAGCAAAACTTTTTAGTAAGGTGGGAAAGTGGGAGCAAGCAATAGAGGCTTGTCAAGAAACTCTCAAGCTGAATTCTCAAGTAGCAGAAGCCTATAAAACCTGGGGTAATACTCTGCAAAAAATGAGCAAACCAGTAGAAGCAATGGGCTATTATGCCAAAGCTCTGATTATCCAACCTGATGACACCGAAATTTATATTAATTTAGGTGGGTTGTCATTTCAGCAGCAACAATGGCAACAGGCAATCAATTATTATCAAAAGGCGACCAAACTAGAGCCAACACTAGCAAAAGCCTATCGCAATTTAGCAAGGGTATATCAACAGAGTGGAGAGTCAGAATTGATGCTCAATTGTTGGCGCAAAGCACTTGAGTTAGAACCAAAGAGTGCTACGGCAGAAGAACACTGTAATTTAGGTAGAATTTTATTAGAGCAAAATAGCATCAACGAGGCGATTGCTTGTTATCGTCGAGCAATTCTACTGCAACCAAATTTAGCAGCATCTTATCTCAATTTGGCTGAAGCATTAACTCAAGCAGAACGATGGGAAGAAACTATTAGCTGCTATCGCCAAGTAATTCAGCTAGAGCCTGACAATTGGCAAATATATTACAATTTAGCTAAAATTTATTTCCAACAAGAAAAATTGTACGATGCAGTTGCTTTGTATGGTCGCACTTTAAAGCTTAACTCTAACTGTTTTGATGCTTATCTCAACTCAGCTAAAATTCTACTCTCTTTGAAAGAATGGGAAACAGCCCAACAATGTTGTCAAAGGGCAATCGCTTTAGACCCCGATAACTGGGAATTATTTTCTTATTTGGGAACAGCTTTATTGCAGCAACATAAATATGAAGAAGCTATTTCAGCTTATCGCCACAGTTTAAAATTAAATGCTGAATCTATTGCTGATTATCGTAATTTAGCTCAGGCTTTATTTGTCAAAGAAAGATGGTCTGAGGTCATTTTTTGTTGTCGGCAAGTTTTACTAAGAGAACCGAACTGTAAAGACAGTCATTACAAACTAGGAGAAGCAGCAATTCAACAAAAACAATGGGAAATAGCAGCTAATGCTTTCCAAAGTGCGATCGCGATCGATCCTAATTTTTCCTGGTCGCACTACAATCTAGGTATGAGTTTAATGGAACTAAAACAATGGCAATCAGCCGCCGAAGCTATTGAATATTCTATTAAACTTAATCCAAATTTTGACTGGGCTTATCATAATTTGGGTGATGTACTAATTAATCTCAAAAAATTTGATAAAGCAGCAGAGGCTTATCATAATGCATTAAACATTAATCCTAATTTACCTAAAATAGGAGAAAAATTAGTAGAGGTTTTACGGTATGGAACTGAATTAGATCGCCAACAAGTAGAAAGTTTTTATCGTGATGCAATTAAGCAAGATATAGATAATGAATCACTTTGTTATAAAGCTTTAGAAGTCAATCCTCAAGATTCAACAATATATGTTCGACTAGCAGAAATATATGAAGCAAAAGACCAAAGAGATATAGCAGTTTCTTTTTATAAAATTGTCCTGCAAATAGAACCAAATAATTCAAAAATTGAAGCAATAGTCAGAAGTATAGAATTGTAAATTTGCTAAAAAAAAGTTTGGTTGATTATTATCCATTATGTATAGATAAAAGCCGTGAAGATCATAAAAAGTAATTTAGTAAAATCAAACCAATTAGAACTAAAAAATTCCAAGGTGAGCGTTATTATTCCAGTTTTTAACGGTTCTAAATATATTGAAGCTGCTATAAATAGTGTTTTCAATCAAACATATAATAACTATGAAATTATTATTATTGATGATGGTTCGACGGACAACACCCGTGACCTATTAAAGTCTTTTGAAGATCAGATTTTGTATGTTTATCAAGAAAACCAAGGGTCGGCAGCAGCTCGAAATTTTGGTCTTAGATTAGCTAAAGGTGAGTTGATTTCCTTTTTAGATGCAGATGACTATTGGCAAATGCCAGAAAAACTAGAAAAACAGGTGGCTTGTTTTGCAGAAGACTCATCATTAGGCTGCATTAATACTGGTTGGCATCTAGTCGATGAAGAAGGCAATCATCTTAAAACGGTTCAGCCTTGGCATAAAGCACCAGAACTAAATTTAGAAACTTGGTTAAAGCAAAAGTGTGTTCGTACCAGCGCGATGATGTTTCGTCGCCAATGGTTAGAGAAAGTAGGTGGCTTTGATGAAGAATTGCGTCAATCTCACGATGTAGATTTAATTTTACGCTTGTCTTTAGCAGGTTGTCAAACTATCTGGCTGAAAGAAGAAACGGTTTGCTATCGACAGCATAATGAAAATACAACTAAAGATAGCATAAAGCAAGCGAAGTATATTCAGGCAGTGTTAGATAAGTTTTTCTGCCGTCAAGATTTGCCTGAGTCTATCAGCCAAATGGAATCAGACATTCGATATTATACGTTGGTATGGCTCGCTTGGTATCAATGTCGTAGCAGCAATTTAGATGAAATGGCGAAGCTGTTACAAAAGTCGCTAAATTTTACTCCTTATCTATGGGTAGAAAATATTCCCCATTGGTTGACTAGCTTTAAAGGGTTTTCTGAAGATTGTGGTGAAGACTTTAATATCGGCAAAGTAATTAATTCTCTTCAATGGCAGAAATTAATCAGTAGCATCTTGACACGGACTAACTTTAGCCAAAAGTCTCAGCCTCAATTAAAGGCAAATGAAGTTAGTACCTTATCGTCTGATTCAAGCATGAGTGCTGTTATCCCTACACAATCTTCTGATCAAGTACCAGTTAAAAACCTAATTAAACAACTAGAAGTCAAAAAATACGCTCAAACAACAAAAATAGAAGGGTTTCCTCCAGACTTAATTCTTCCCCCTTTTCCAGGTGAAGGCAATAACTATTCTTTTATCGAAAAACAAGTAAAAGATTTTGTAGCTAGCAAACAGCCTTATAGTCTATCTGTATCAATAATAATTCCTTTCTGTAACTCTGAATTAATACTAGCAAAAATCTTGGCTGCGATCGCAAATCAGACTTATCCCCAGCATTTGATTGAAACCATCGTAGTCGATCGCGGCGATAGTCAACAAATTACCGCATTAATTCAGAAGTATCAGCAAGAATTCGAGATCACTCATTTCAAGCTGGCAGAAAAACTTTATTTTGGGCTTAAAGCAGCAAAAAATGATTATTTAGTGCTTCTAGATAGCGATATGTTGCCGACAGTGCAGCTATTAGAAGCTTACATGAAATATTTTCATATTTCGGAGCAAGTAGTCTTAATTGGCGATCGCAATTTTGTCGGCACTGATCAAATTTCCGAAGAGGCAGAGGCACTCAAACTGCCTGATGCGCAAACTTTTAAAGACAATTGGATCCGAGAAGGCGACCTTGAATTTCTCAATACTCAGCACGAAATTTATCAACAATCCAACTTTTTAAAACAAGAGCGCTATCCATTTCAGAGCTTTATTAGCAGTAATATTGCCCTCCCCAAAAAGCTGATCGAAAAAATTGGTTTTTTTGACAGCAGCATCTCATATTGGAGATTTAGAGATCAAGAATTTGGCTATCGTATTTATAATGAGGGTTACTATTTCATTCCTGTGATGGATGCCCTAGCATTTCACCAACACCCATCAGAGGGTAGAGAAAAACCAGATAAACAAATCAATCACAAAGTAGAAGAAGAGTTATTAGAGCAAAAATGTCCTGTAAATTGGTGTCGTGAATATCAACCAGGAAAAAACTACGACATCCCAAAAGTTTCTATCTATATGCCTTCTTACAATAACGGCAACTATATCAAAGAAGCAGTCGATAGCGTACTCCACCAAACCTACACAGATTTAGAAGTATGTATTTGCGATGATGGCTCGACAGACAAGACCCTTCAAGTACTAGAAGCAAATTTCACGGACAATCCAAAAGTTAGATGGGTTACCCGAACTAACGGAGGTATTGGGAAAGCATCTAATAGTGCAGTAAAACTCTGCCGAGGTATGTACATTGGTCAGCTAGATTCAGACGACCTACTCAAGCCAGAAGCAGTTGCTACCTTGGTTGAATATCTAGAAACAAACGACTATGGTTGCGTTTACAGCTCTTGTGAAAGAATTGATGCCGAGGGAAATTATCTCCAAGATGAATACAGCTACCCGAAATTTTCGCGAGAAAAGATGTTGATCACATCTATCGTTCATCATTTTAGAATGTTTAGAAGGCGAGACTGGTCAAGAACGGAGGGATTTAACGAACAACTAGTTAATGCAGTTGACTATGATATGTTTCTCCAACTCAGCGAAATCTGTACTTTCCACCATCTAGAAAAAATGCTTTATTTCAGAAGGTGGCATGGAAACAATACATCTTTTGTTAAGGAGAAACAACAGACCACTAATACTCACATTGCTATTACCTATGCTTTAGAGAGAATGGGTTTAGCTGATGACTGGGAAGTCTATGCACCAAACCCAGAAAGTCCCAGGAAAGTTTCCCTTCGGCGCAAACGATCATTAACCAACTTATTTTTCTTCCCAGACTATCGCCAGAGCAATATTTATCAAAATTTATTTTATTCTCACATATCAAAAGATTACTCTCTTTATTCAGGTGACATAGACTCTGCCTTACAAGCTTTAAAAGATGGAATCGGTAAAACTATTTTTCATCTGCACTGGACTAATTATATTCTCAACAATGCGACAAGTTTGACTGAAGCAGAAAAATTTAAAAATCAGTTTATAGCGAAGCTGTTTGAATTTTTGGCAGAAGGTGGTAATTTCATCTGGACAATACATAATACAATACCTCACGACTGCTCTTATCTGAGACAAGAAATAGAGCTAAGAAATATCATTTGTACCGCAGCTCAAAAAATCCATATTCATTCAGCAAAATCTCTGCCAGAAATTCAGAAATATCTCAATTTGCCTTTAGAAAAAGTTCAAGTTATTCCTCATGGAAATTATGTTGGCGTATATCCCAATAACGTAAATAGAGTTCAGGCTAGACAACGTTTTGGATTATCTGAAAAACAAACGGTATTTATGTTCTTAGGTCAAATACGTAAGTATAAAGGTATTGGCAATCTGATATATGCCTTTAGTCAGATTCAGCTCGATTTTCCTAACACTCATTTGTTAATTGCAGGTATCCCCAAAGAACCAATGGAACTAGAAGCATTAATAGCCAATTCAGAAGCCAAAAATAAAATCACTTTGATTCAACAATATATATCTGGCGAGATGCTTCAGTGGTTTTTTAACGCTGCTGATGCAGTTGTACTTCCGTATCGCAAGATATTAACTTCTGGTTCTATGCTGAATGCAATGTCCTTTGGTCGTCCAGTTATCGCCCCCCGTGTCGGAATGACAGAAGAGATTATCAGCGATGGTCATAACGGTTTCTTATATGAATTAGGCAAGATGGAATCTCTGATTCAAGCCATGTCCAAAATAGCCAGTTTAGAATCACAAGAAAAAGAAAGATTATTTAAACAGTCTTTTAAAAGTATTCAACATCTAACCTGGGATAAAACAGCCTTAAATCTTCTAGCTGGAGTTTAATTCACAACTAGCAACTAGCAGGATAAGTTATCTGCTAGTTGCTAGTCGCTATTATTAGCCGTTTAATTAGGTTAACCTACTTAGTTGGTAACTTCGGATAAGTTTACTTTCACAACTCTATTTTTCTCTGCTTCAGTTTTCGGCAAAGTTAACTTCAGAATACCATCTTTGTATTCAGCAGTAACTTTAGTATTTTGGACAGTTTTAGGTAAAGTGATTGCTCTTTGAAATTTGCCATAGCGGAATTCAGAAATAGTTTTATCTTTATTTTCTGATACGCGATCGCCTGCAATAAATACTCGATCTGCCATTACTTGAATATCTAAGTCCGATAGTTTCATTCCAGGAAATTCTAGCTTAAGAGCAAAATCTGTTTCAGTTTCAGTAAGTTCCGCCGCAGGAAAATGATTACGGGTTACTGAACTAACATCATTAAACATAA
>Ga0209082_1000243_pt1 | contig 23679 bp, 14 predicted proteins | sample ColdCreekSource_FD_184127 | JGI IMG/M metagenome (GOLD analysis project Ga0209082, IMG submission 184127) | Groundwater microbial communities from Cold Creek, Nevada to study Microbial Dark Matter (Phase II) - Cold Creek Source (SPAdes) (version 3) | ecosystem: Environmental > Aquatic > Deep... | reverse complement strand
TTTAAATATATAAAAAAGTAATAAATATAAAAATAGAATGAACTGTTTATTAGAATAGATTTAGATCCTCTATGAATCGTAGAAGATTTCTTCAATATGCAGTTTTTGGAATGGGGGCAACCCTTTATCCCTCTACTGGGATGACAGGGAACTTTTTAGTAAAACGGTTTCTAAGCCTTCCGGCCATAGAAAGACCTTTTATTACACCAGAAAATCGCTTCTATGTGGTTAATTATTCTAGTCCAGTAAAGATTGATCCGAGTAATTGGTCTCTAGAAATAACCGGTAGGGTTAAAAAGCCGCTGCGCTTTGGTTATCAAGACGTCCTAAACCAGCCAGCGGTAGAAAAAATGGTTACATTACAATGTATTGATAATGAGGTTGGAGGTGAACTAATTAGTAATGCAGTTTGGAAAGGGGTTTACCTGAAAACCCTAATTAAAATGTGTGATCCAGAAGGGATGATTGAGGACGTGGCTTTTTATGGTGCTGATTCCTATTCTGATAGTATTACATTTGACCGAGCGATGAACTATGATGTTTTTCTTGCTTATGAAATGAATGGTAACCCGCTCACAAAAGAACATGGATTTCCACTTCGTGCTGTTGTTCCAGGGTTATATGGTATTAAAAATGTGAAATGGTTGGTGAAAATAGAGTTGGTTAATTATAATTATAAGGGCTATTGGCAACAGAAGGGGTGGACAGATGAAGGTGAAATGAAGGTGACGTCCAAGATTGATTCACCAGGTCCATATAATACCGTTAAAGGTTCCACCTTATTCCGAGGTATGGCATTTTCTGGATATAACGGAATATCGGATGTGGAAATATCACTCAATAACGGTCATACGTGGAATTTGGCCACCATTGAACGTAATACATCCTATTCTCTTTCACCCTATTCATGGGTATTTTGGAAATATGAGTGGAAAAAACCACCACAAGGCGCTTATAACATTTTTGTTCGGGCCACAGATCGAATGGGCCGGACGCAAACAGATTTTACTGCTCGTGCCTTTCCAGACGGGACATCTGGACTTCACTCGGTTGTCACATTTATTAATTGATTGGTTGTCCACTTTTAATTGGATACCATTACCTTAAAAATAGATCGGATTGTCTCTGGTGGAGATGGGATGGGGCACCATCAAGGACGTGTTGTTTTTGTCCCATTCAGTCTCCCCAGCGAAGAGATTACAGCGCAGATAATTCAAGAGAAAAAAGATTATCTGCACGGGACACTTCAGAAGATTCTTATCCCATCTATAGAGAGAAGGGAGCCGTTCTGCCCTTTGTTTGGAACGTGCGGGGGATGCCAGTTACAACACATCAATGAAACGAAGCAGCTCCAGTATAAAACAGAGATGTTTTATGAAACGCTTCGCCGGATTGGAAAAATAAAATCTTTTCCTATAATGCCGGTGATCCCATCCCCCCATCCGACTCATTACCGATCCCGTGTTCAATTAAAAGTGGGTAACGGTTATATCGGTTTTTATCAATCTAAAAGCCATCAGATTGTTTCAGTGACAGACTGTCCGTTGCTAATGCCGGCACTCAACGAGGCATTACGGATGGTTTCTACGTTCCCCTTTCTTGGCCATTTAAGTGAGATTGAAATACAAGCAACCGACAGGGGGGAATTATTATTTGTTCTCATTGGGCGAGATGTGCCACTCGCACCCATAGAACACTTTTATAATGAAATACAACCACAGTTTTTTTTACGTGGACTTCTTTTACGTGGAATAGTTCTCTACGATTGGAGTGGCCGCCATTACTGGGGCCAAGATTATCTTATCCATAACATTTTGAATAAACGATTTCGGGTTTCCGATAGATCCTTTTTTCAGGTGAACCAGGGAATACTGGGACAACTCATTCAAAGTCTGATAGCGGCTATTGCGACTGTGTCTTCTGCATCAGACCATTCCATTTTGGAACTGTATAGTGGCGTTGGCACATTAACTCGGTTTTTAGCCGAAAGAGTTAAACGGGTTGTCTCGGTGGAGGGGAATCCAATCTCGGTGGAAGATGCACGATGGAACATGACCGGCATTTCGAATGTTGAGTTGATCACGGGAGCGATTACAAAACAGATACTGGAACGAATGGCATGGAAAGGGGAGACCCTCTTGATAAATCCGCCCCGGGGTGGGGTTCCTTCCTCGGTCTTACAGCAGATGGCCAAATTCCCTATGAAGCAAATACTTTATCTATCATGTAACCCCGTGACACTGACCCGCGATGTGGCACTCCTTCTCTCAATGGGGTATTGCCTAAAACAGATTCAACCCTTTGACTTTTTCCCTCAAACGGCCCATTTAGAATCTCTGACCGAATTGACCAGGCCATAAAGACTCCTAAAAACAGAGCGCCATAAATTTCAAATCGGTCATCTCCTCCATTGCATATCGGACACCCTCTCGGCCCACACCGGACTCTTTGATCCCACCATATGGCATATGATCTATCCGATAGGTCGGAACATCATTGAGAATCAGTCCGCCAACCGCTACCTTCTCAAATACCCGAAAGGCCTCTGCAAGCCCCTTTGTGAAAAAACCCGCCTGAAGACCATACCGGGTTCCATTGATTTGCTCAATGGCTTCGTCCAGGTGTTGATAGGGAGTGACGGTCACCAGAGGGGCAAAGGACTCTTCACAATTTATTTTCATCTGAGGAGAGGTTTGTGTTAAAACAGTCGGCGCAAGGAGGGCGCCCTGACGCCCCCCCCCCACGACAATTTTTGCACCCCCAGCGACCGCCTCGTTGATCCATGCCTCCGCGCGTAGGGCCGCTTTGATGTCAATCATCGAACTGACCTCTGTCTCTTCATCCATCGGGTCGCCTACACGCAATGCCTGAACATGGGGTACAAACCGATTCATAAAGGCTGTGTAAACAGACGCGTGAACAAAAATACGTTGTACAGAGATACAAACTTGTCCGGAGTACGAAAAGGACCCAACCGCACATCGCTTGGAGGCCCTATCCAGATCGGCATCGGCGTGAACAATCACGCCGGCATTTCCACCTAATTCAAGGAGGGCTTTTTTTTTGTTGATCTTACTCTTCAGGGACCATCCTACGGCAGCGCTTCCGGTAAAACTGAGCATCGGGATGCGGGGATCGCAGACCATCTGCTCGGCCAAGTCATTGGAGCAGGGTAGGATGTTGACTGTGCCATGGGGTGCGCCGGACGAGGCAATGATTTCGGCCAACAACAACGCCGTGATCGGGGTTTGTGGGGCCGGCTTTAGGATAATTGTATTTCCCGCTGCGAGTGCAGGTGCGATTTTGTGGGCCACCAGATTGATTGGAAAGTTAAAGGGGGTGATCCCTACAATCGGGCCTATGGGAAATCGGCGTGTGATCCCCACGCGTCCCTCAGATCCCGGCATCAAGTCTAATGGAAGGAGTGCCCCCTCCACTCGTTTGGTCTCCTCCGATGCAATTTGAAAGGTGTTGATTGCCCGATTCACTTCGGTTCTGGCATCTTTAATCGGCTTCCCAGATTCCAAGGTGATCATCCGGGCGATCTCTTCTTTCCTCGACTGAAGCCCTTCTGAGATATAATGAAGAATGTCGGCCCTTTTGAAAGCAGGAAGGCCTTTCATTTCTTCAAAAGCGGCCACCGACGTGCCGATGGCGGTTTCTATGTCGGATGCAGTCGCATAACAAACCGTTCCCACCGGACGATTGTTATAGGGGTTGATGACCTCCAACTGTAGGGGAGAGTCTTTCCATACTCCACCTATCCAGAATTTATAGGGCTGATCCATGAGGGCGCCTCTCAACACCTGCTGCGCGATCTTGTTTTAGGGGTGCCCAGGACGTAACTGCTCAGGTCGCTTCTATTTTACCCCAGGACAAAGAATGGGGCATTAAACGAGTCCAATGAAAAATATCAGCATTTTTACGCTTGCCAAGGTGACCAAAGCGAACTTCACCACATCAATAATTTTATCAATTCGCTCTACAATCTCCATGCTGACGACTTGTGGGGGTACATAAAGGACATCTCCTTCAGAAACAAACTTTATCTGACTGGCTGGAACAATAGAGCCGTCTATCCTGAGAACCATGACATTTTTTTTATTGGCATCGGGTGCATAGCCACCAGACTGGGTGACATAATAATCCACCTTTTTACGGTCCCAATAGATGATGGTCGTTGGCCTGATCACGCTGCCGAGGATGCTGACCTCTGTCGGTCGGGTGTCTATCCTAAGTATATCCCCGCTTTGTAATACCATGTCGTCTTTTCCACCAGGATGTAAAATCGCTTCATCAAGTTTTATAATGATCCGATCAGTGGGTTGTAACTCTTTACTCGACATACGTCGTGGCTTGTTCACAACGGAGGCAAGGGGCTGCATGGCATCAAACGTACCCGCCGCCACTTGTCCTACTGCTTGAGAGGTTGAAGACGCAGCGGCAAGGCCGGTGGAGTTTCCCTCTCCCCCAACAATGGGGGTGGAAATGGTCCCAGATGGCCCCAAAAGAGATGCGGTGGACTGTTCTCTCATAAAAAGAAACCGATTCCTTGCAACTTGCCTTTCGTACTCCAGGTCATTGGTTAGGTTAATGGTATCGTTGACAATGGCCAGATCATGCCTTTGTTCTTTTGAAGGGAACTGTTCTGTGGATCTCGTAAAGACAGCCCCTTTGGGATAGGCCATTTCGGTAAAACCACCTGCCCTTTTTAATACATCGCTTACCCTATCCCCGCGAGTATGCAATGGATAGGTGCCTGGATATTTTACCTCTCCTTCAATCGTGACATAGAGGGGGATATCAAAAAAATCTGTCTTCTTTCTTACAGAGACAACATCCTCGTCCATTAACAGAATATTCTGTGTCTCATCTCCTTCTTTTAGGTGTGTGAGGTTTATTTCAAAAAGCTTGATCTCCTTTTCGGAATGTGCCCTCGCTATCTCTATACGGTCATGATAGCCGGGCAGGGGGCCGCCGGCGACCAGCAGGAGATCCTTTAATCGCATCCCATCTGAACGAAGGTACGAAGCAGGCCTTTGCACGGCGCCATAGATAGTCACATTTCTTTTCGGATAAAATTGGACATCAAATTTGGAGTAGATAATGATCCTGTCCATTGAGGCCAATAGGATGTTATGTTGGGGGTCTCTATCTAATGCCCTCCCCAGATGGACTGGAATGAGTGTGGTCGTTTTAAAATCGTCATTCATCCGAATGATATCTGCTCTTTCCATCCATGTTTCCCCGAGGGGCTGATTGATCTCAGAGAACAGGCTGGAAACACGCATTCCATCTTTTAGCTCATAAACCCCGGGTCTTTCTACCCGGCCCTCTAAGGTTACACTATTTTTAATCTCGTCCATGACTGGAAAAACAAAAACAGAATCTCCATCATAAAGGGTCATCTCCGGCATGGCTTTCCCTTGAGTGATGTTCTGTTCCTTGACAATTTTCTCCTTATTAGGGGAGAGTGTTTGGACGAGCACCCTTTGTAAGATGCTGGTTGCCTTGACACCACCGGCCATTTCAATCAATGTCTTTAAGCCTTCTTGTTCTTTAAGTTCATAGACGGCAGGGCGCAGCACCTCACCATCAATGGATACCGACTGGGTCACAGGGGCGATAAAGATTGTGTCTCCTGTCTGAAGAGGGATGTCGCCGTGGCTCTCGCCACGCAAGAGATAGTCGTAAAAATCAACCCGAATCGTTTTCTGGTTTCTCAAAAGTCGAATGTCACGAAGAGACCCCATGTCGGCTGGTCCACCGCTTGCGTAAAGGGCATTAAAAAGGGTTGTTACCGCACTGATAGCATAGCTGCCTGGACGGAACGTCTCCCCTGTGACGAAAATCTGAATGCTTTGCAATCGGTCGAGTGTGGCAATCAGTTCCAGATCGTTCACGGTGACCCGTTTCAGCGCCGTTTTGAGGGCTGCCTGAAACTGATCAAGTGTCATCCCGCGAGCGACGATCTTCCCGATTTCCTGAAGTGTGACGTCACCTTTTTCATCCACGACCAGCGGTATTTTTTTTATTTCCAGCATTTTTCCCCAGTAAGAAACCGTCATCTGGTCTCCTGGGGTTAAAACATACCGGTTGGGAATGGTTGCGTAGACCGAAGAGGTCACCATCTCAAGTGGCCCTACAAATCCTGACAAAGCATCTCGTTGGGCTATTGTGGGTATCTCAACCTTTCCGCTGACAATGTCTTTTTCCATCTTTATAATTTTTGCTCGTGCAGGGGCATAAAAATCTCTACCAAACCGTTGCAAGCCATGGGTTAAAAGTTTTTTTTGTTCTTCCGGGGCCGCATTTTGGGGTGCATCAGGTTTGGGTGGTGGGATCAACTCCATCATTTTAATTGGAGCCTCCGCTTCGCCCTTTCCTTCTTGAGCCAAAACGATGCTGGGTAAGACAAATGGCATCGTGATAGAAAGTGTTAAGAGAAAACCGGCACAAAAACTGAATTTATAAACAAAATGGTTGTTCATAATCTCCCTATCTCATTCTCTCCAAGTCCCAAATACGCTGCGGTTCTGCGCTCCCAGCACCTTGTCCTGGGCCAAAATAGAAGCGACCTGAGCAGCCACCAGTCATTTAGCATTTCTCACTTTTTGAGGGATTGTAGCACAAAATAAGCTGTCATAATCGCACACTTTTCTTTATGGTCTCGCCCACATTAAAACCGGACACTTCTACTTTACGATGACACTTGTCAATTTCTCCGAGAGAATAAATCTATCTGATTTTCCAACATATCTGCGATCTTCTCGGAAAGTTGTAACGCGGCTTCTTGAATGGCACGGTCTTGGGCCGCGCGGTCATCAAGTGGGTCGGCCGGTACAATATAATCTGCAAATCCATCGGCTTCGCCTTCTCGGATGATTTTTTTGTGGTCTGTCACGGTATAATGAACCCCGACGTTCAGCCTAAACGCCTCTCCTTGCCCGGAAAGACTTAAGCTCGTTACTGTTCGTCCAAACCGAACAACTGTTCCAGCCAAAAGAATCGCCGCTTCATTTTTGGCTTCTGCAATCTGGAAACCTCGACCCAACAGGGTTGGCCTCAAAACCCTGTCTAGATTCTTTTCCAAGAACGGCTCGAAGGTGGCGTTCTCAAAAAAATGCACTGCAATAGGACGGGCCATGTTAAAGGGGGGTGAAGCGGTAAGGTTGCGATACCCACAGCCTGCCAAGGTCAACAGAAGGAAAAGCCCCATCACTTTTTGGAGGAGATTGTCAGTCCGCCACCACACCGATGGCACCGTTTCCTTTGTCCACCACCGGCATCGCCTTATTGCAATGAGGACATTTGACATAGACGAGGTTATCAAAAAGACCGATGCTGTAATGATTGACCAGAAGATCGAATGCCCCCTTACAGGCAGGACAGGTCACCAGGTACCTGGCGACAAGTCGTCTCACCTCCGCCTGAAGCTCTTCAATCCGTGTCTGAAGTCGGAGGGACTCCGATTCCAAGAAACCTATCCGCCTCTCAATCGAATCGAAGCGATCGTCTGCCATGAATCACATTGTCCTTACACCGGAATGATTTCGTATTCTTCTAGATGAAAATTCAGGTCAGCCTTGACGATAATTTTCTTTTGATACTGCCGTTCCAACATGGCAATGTCGTCCCGTTCTTCCTCTTGGAGGAGAGAGGCGATGTCTGGATGAACTGAGAGAAAGATCTTTTTCTCACGGGAAGAGCCTCCTACCTTTTTAATCTCTCTGAAAATTTCGTGACAAAGGGTGGTTGGAGACTTTGTATAGCCGGTTCCATGACAGTAGAGACAGGGGTGGCAGAGGCTGCTGGTCAGGCTCTCTCGCGTCCGCTGACGTGACATTTCAACCAAACCGAGATCGGAGATTTTCAAAATACGGCTCTTGGCCTTGTCTCCTACTTGTGCCTCCTGCAGCGCATGGGTCAGCTTGTCTCGATTTTTCTCCCTTCCCATGTCAATGAAATCAATGACGATGATTCCGCCAATGTTTCGGAGTTTTAATTGCGCCGCAATCTCCTTTGCCGCCTCCATGTTGGTTCTGAAGATTGTTTCTTCCAGATTTTCTCTGCCGACATATCGTCCGGTGTTGACGTCAATCACAGTGAGTGCCTCGGTCCGTTGAATGACCAGATACCCGCCCGATTTTAACCAAACACGGCTCTCCGTTGCCTTTGTAATCTCGGCCTCAATCCCGTATGCTTCAAAAATCAGCTCCTGCTTCTCCCACAATTTTATCCGAGGGAGATATTCAGGGAGACAGGTTTCAATAAATTCCTTGATTCTATCGTACTCTTTTTTCGAATCAATGATGACACGGCGTACGTCACGGGTCAGTAGGTCCCGCACCACCCGGAAGGCAAGGTCCAAATCGGAATAGAGCATGGTCGGGGCAGAGCATTCTTCATTTTTATTCAAAACCTTTTGCCACACAGATTCTAAAAACGCAATGTCCAGCGCGATTTCATCATCCGAGACCCCTTCGCTGACCGTTCTCACAATATAACCTGCACCCGGCTTCTTGAGCCGTTTGATGATTCCCTTCAGACGTAATCGTTCTTGTTCCCCACCGATTCTACGTGAGATGCCAATCTGATTGACCATCGGCATGTAAACAAGATGCCGGCCCGGCAGAGAGATATACCCGGTGACACGTGGGCCTTTGGTCCCAAGCGCTTCTTTCGAGACCTGAACCATAATCTCCTGACCCTCTTTGAGAAGATGGGTGATCTGCCTTCCCTGTCTTTTGTGGGTACGGCGAGGGAGGAGCGGCTGCCGGATGGCGGGACGCACCTCCGGATGTTCTTTATCAGGAGAGGCTTCTTCTAAAACTGGGGTTTCTTCTTTGTCCTCCGACATTCCTTCATAAGGTGGTTCATCTCTAGGTGCGCTCTCCTCCTCGGCCTCTTCGGGGCGATCTCCCCATGCGTCGTCTTCCGACACTTCCTCTCCCAACTCCTCGTCCGATGTTCCAAAGGAGAGATCACTTTCGTCCATCTCCACTTCTTCCTCGACCCCCGTTTCTTCCGTCTCTTCGGGCATGTTCGGTACGACACGTCGAATCATAATGTCGTCCACATAGAGGTAGGCTGCTTTTTCGGTTTTGATATCTACGAAGGCTGCTTGTAATCCTGGCAAAACCTTCACGACCTTCCCCTTGTAAATGTTGCCCATAATGCCGTGGTCTTTTTTCCGGTCTATGTAAAGCTCCACTAACTCACGTTCCTTCATCACGGCCACACGTGACTCCTGGTTCGTAATATTCATGATAATTTCAGTTTCCATATATACCTTTTCTGTCGTCCATCATCTCTCCCCAACCTCTCCCCCCAATGGGAAAGGAGTCAAGCAATCAGTAAAATAGCATAAATCGCCTCAGCTTAACATTAAAAAGAAGACCCAATAAACCCAATGTGATGACCATGGAGGTTCCTCCGTAACTGATGAGTGGGAGAGGGATCCCGACGACCGGCACCAGCCCCAGCGTCATCCCAACATTCACCAGGAAGTAAGAAGAGATCAACCCAACAATCCCAATGGCCAAGAGGGCCCCGAGGGGGTCCTTTGCCTTGTACGCAACCTCAATTCCCCAGAGGACGAGCAACAAAAACAAAACAAATAAGAAGAAAACGCCGACAAAACCCCATGCCTCTGAAAAAACGGAAAAGATAAAATCGGTATGGCTCTCTGGCAGGAACCTCAGTTGACTTTGCGTCCCTCCCCACAGCCCCTTTCCAAAAATTTTTCCTGATCCGATCGCGATTTTTGATTGTAACAGGTGATACCCCGATCCCATCGGGTCGGTAGACGGCTCCATAAAGATGGTCAGCCGGTTTCGCTGATACCCTTTCAGGTTATTCCAAAAAATCTGCCACATGAAAGGGATGGAAATCAGAGAGAGTAGCGAAGACCAGATCATAAACTGTGACCGAAACCCTAACACAAAAACCATCGAAATAAAGACAGATGAGATCGCCAAGGCCGTTCCCAAGTCAGGTTGTTTCAGAATCAGCGCCATCGGGATGACCATGATCACCCCGGGGAAAATCAACTCTGCCATTCCCAAGCCCTTTCTCGGGAAATGTTCCGAGAAATGTTTGGCCAAAACCAGAAGCAGACTGATTTTAGCCAGTTCAGAGGGTTGAAAAGAAAAGGGACCAAACGAGAGCCATCGCGTTGCGCCGAGACTGGTGCGTCCCATAACCAGCACCAGCAACAGGGAAACGATGGTAAGGAAATAGGCGGGATAGGCAAGCCGAACAATCTGGTGATAATCAATCCATGCCATCACCAGAAACGCAATGAGGCCCAAGCCGATCCAATAGATTTGTCTCAGATAGTGCGGAGAACGTCCCGATGCAGAGGTGACGCTATAGATGGATAAAAGTCCCACACCCAGCAGCGTAAAAAGCAGAGCAAAGAAGGCGACGTCATACCCAGAAATACTTCTACGTTCAATCATTTAGGAGCGCTATTTTTGAGATACGCCTCAATCAGTTTCTTTGCAATCGGGGCGGCGACAGATCCTCCATGTCCGCCATGTTCTACCAAGATCGCCATGGCGATCTTGGGGGTGTCAACCGGTGCATAAGCAACAAACCACGCATGGTCGTCCAGACCGGGAGGTAGTTTCCTCCTGAGGTCTGATCGTAAGCGCTCTTTGATAGCGACGACCTGCGCGGTCCCGGTCTTCCCGGCCATTGACACCCACTGAGACTGCGAGGCGCCCGCTGTCCCATGAGGTTCGTTCACGACCCCGATCAACCCATTTTTTACAATCTCCAATGTCTTTTTTGAGATTGGAATGGTCTCTCCGGGACGGGGTGGAAATTCGCTGATGAAACCAGTATCATACTGTCGCTTTTTTAGGACCAGTTGTGGCGGATAGCTGATCCCGTCATTGGCGACCGTGCTGATCATCCGTGCCATTTGCAGGGGAGTAACCGAGACATACCCCTGACCAATTGCCACAGACACGGTTTCGCCCGGGTACCACGGCTCATGCCGAACCCTCTTCTTCCATGTTGTGCTGGGAATCAATCCCTTCTTTTCATATTGTAGCGCAATCCCAGTTTTTTCACCTAGCCCCAGGAGGCCGGCGAATTTTGCGATCGGATCAATCCCCAATTTCGTCCCCATTTCATAGAAATAAACATCACATGACTCTACCAAGGCGCGATGTAAATCAACCGCTCCATGCCCCCCTTTTTTCCAATCCATAAAGTTTCTGTTACCAAAGGGGTAATATCCCCTGCAATGGACTTGCTGTGCCGGCGAGGCCGTTTTCGTTTCTAGAATGGCTGCGGCGAGGACAATTTTAAACGTGGATCCTGGCGGGTATTGCCCTTGTGTGGCGCGGTTATTCAGCGGTTTTTCTTCATCTTGTAAAATATCGTTCCAAAGGCGGGGGGAGGGTCCTCGCGAGAGGATGTTGGGATCGAAGGTCGGATGACTCACCATGGCCAGAACCTCCCCATTGTTCGGGTCCATCGCAACAATTGCCCCCACACGCCCTCCTAACGCCTCCTCCGCAACCTGTTGAAGATTGAGGTCAATGGTGAGATAAAGGCTATCACCCTGAACCGGTTCTTTGACATTCAAAATCCGAATCTCATGGCCGAGCGCATCCACTTCGACCCCTTTTTGTCCCGACACCCCTCGAATAACCCCGTCGTAGGATTGCTCCACCCCGGATCGTCCGATCATCTCGGATGGCCTGACATTGTCATAGACGCCTGAATCAAGTTGTGCTTGAGAAACCTCCCCGATATATCCTAATAGATGCGCTGCGAGCGATCCGTAGATGGCGCTTCGTTTGAATTCTGCTTCTATCTTCACCCCTGGCAATTCCAAGCTGTGTCCTTCTATCAATGCAATTTCTTTCATGGAGAGATCATTTTTAATTTTTATCGGCAGGTAGGCATCTTCCCTTTTTTGTGCCATGATCTGGATCAACTCTTCCTGCTGCATCTCAACAAAGGAGCTAAGCCGTTCAATCACCGGTGGCAGGGAAGGGATATCGGCCGGGACCATATAGAGGTTGAAACTCAGCGCATTATTGACGAGGGGGGTTCCATTTCGATCACTGATGATTCCCCGTGAGGCAGGGACGGAAATCATCCGAATGCGGTTGTTCTCGGAAAGCTCAAAATAAGCATCTCCATGGATAATCTGGAAATAACCGGCACGTAGAAGAAGGGTCAGGAGAAGGATGGCAATCACGCCAAAAAACCAGACAATCCGTTTTTGTATGTCTCGGTTTTCTTCGTGGCTGGATGCTTGCCTGAGCATGGATTCTTATTGGAGGGTGTTGTCGGACGGGGATGCTTTGCGGCCATCACGACCATCGGGGAATATTCTACCACTGAATCGGATGGATTGTTATTGATCCACCGTTTTTGGAACATCAAGAACTTCAATGTGATGCTTGTAACGAGTCCGAAAAAAAGGGTGCGTAAATAATGTAACTTTTTGGGGGTGTCATGTTGTGTTGACACCAGATTTGGACTGTTATAGAGTGCGCTGAGATGAAGTGTTTCTTCCATTCCCTCCTCTTGGTGAGTCTCCTCTTTGGCATGGGAATACGGGGCAGCATCGCCCATGCAGATGACCTGAAAGACATTTTCAACCTCCCCCAATTGATTGATGCAGTGCTTGAAAGGCATCCCAACATATTGACTGCACGAAGTCAAAAAGCGGCTGCTGATGCCAACATTCCCGTGGCGTACGCCATGGACGACCCGGAGGCGAGTCTCAGTCAATGGTCTATCCCGGCCAACCTCAACATTTTACGCGCGGACGAGACATGGATTACCTTATCACAAAAATTTCCAGGTCCTGGGAAGAGGAGCCTCCGAAAAAAGAGTGCTGAATTGGGAAGCAAGAGGATAGACGAAACCATTCGTGAGACTGAAAGGGATTTGATTACAAAGACCAAGCAGGCATATCACGACCTTCTGTTCGCCTACAAGACACTTGAAATTAACCGGGAGCAAGTTGCCCTCGCTGAACATCTTTTAAGTATGGCCAACCTGAAAGGGTCTACTGGAGAGGCCGGTCCACAAGACGCCCTGCGCGCTCGGATGGAATTAATTTCACTTTCCAACGTCATCATCATTTCCGAGCAGAAAATAAATTTATCGGCCGCCCGTATCAATACCCTATTGGGCCGACCGCTTGAAACCCCACTTTTCTTTCTGGTTCCTCCAGTCTGGCCGAAATGGGATTGGCCCAACTTTTCATTGGAATCCCTGCACAACCAGGCGATCCTGTCCCAACCCGGTATCAAAACAAAAGCACTGGAAATAGAACAGGGGAAACAGGCTGTCCATTTGGCCCAAAAAGAATTCACTCCTGATTTTACAGTAGAGGGGAGCTATTGGGAAGTGCAGGGCAGTTCTAACCGCTGGATGGCTTCATTACAAATCAATCTGCCGTGGGCGAACAAGACGAAATACGAAGCAATGGTTCGTGAGGCGCGTGAACATCAACGGGAAGAGCATGCCCGTTACGAATGGGTCATCAACGAAACGGCATTGAAGATCAAAACATTGTTGGTCCAGATCGAAACGGAAAAGCAGCAGGTGAAACGTGATGAAAAGGATCTATTGCCGATTGCGAGGGAGGTGTTAGATGCTGCCCTTTTGGAATACCAGGCGAACAAGGGAGAGATGGCCTCGGTCTTGGAGGCGCAGAAAAGAGAAAAAATGATTGAGCTTGATTATTTTCGTACATTGACAGAGGCAAAAAAGGATGTCGCAGAACTTGAACGGGTGGTGGGGCTTGATCTCGAAAAACGGAGAGAATGACGATGCAACTTTTTTCACAACATAGAAAAAAGACACTCTTGGGTGGGGTCGTGCTCCTCGTCGTCGTGGCTCTCTTGTGGTATGTCACTCAAACCCAACATGTCAGGCCGATGGTTGAGATTTCCCCCCCTACCCCCCCGCAAGCGGGGGGGAGGCTACAAATGGGCATGGATGCGGGGGGGAGGCTACAGGGTGGGGGGCTGCAAATGGGCATGGATGCGGGGGGGAGGCTACAAGGGGGGGGGCTACAGGGGGGGAGGCTACCAATGGGCATGGATATGGATGACATGGACATGGGTGGCATGAAAATGGATGGGATGGGAATGGAACCAAATGACACCGGTCAGGTGACGGCGATGCTGACGCCTCAGAGTAAAAAATTGTCAGGGCTACAACTGGCCATCGTTAAAGAGCAGACGGTCGAGAAGGTGATCCGTGCCGCAGGGCGGGTGGCCTACGATGAGCGCCGCCTCACCCAGATCAACCTGAAGGTGGCCGGCTGGATAGAAACACTCTTGGTCAATTTTACAGGACAGGTGGTCAAGAAAGACGAACCGCTCCTCACCCTTTATGCCCCCGATCTCTTCATTGCACAAAAAGAGTATCTCCTCGCAAAAAAGATAGAAGCGGTGCGTCCGATTTTGGCGCAGGAAAGAGAATCGGGGGGGGGGCTGCTCTTGGCTGCTCGACAAAAATTACTTCTTTTGGGTATGACCGAGTCCCAAATTCGTCTGCTGGATCAAGGCGGCGAACCGGAGCAATTTTTGACGATTAATGCCCCGATGGAGGGGGTAATTATCCGACGGGAAGGGATGAGGGGAATGTATGTGACGCCAGGGATGCCCTTGTATGAGATGGCCGATCTTTCAGTTGTCTGGGTTATGGCCGATGTTCATGAAAATGAAATAGCCTCTGTTCATACGGGTCAGAAGGCCCGTGTGGCCGTGATGGCCTATCCGGAGGAGACCTTTGATGGAAAAGTAGGATTTATAGATCCCTTCCTAAACTCCAAGAGTCGAACGGTGGGGGTTCGTGTCGAACTTGTCAATCCAGAATTAAAACTCAAACCGGAGATGTTTGCAGAGGTGACGCTTGCTGTCGGGGGGCGTAGGGGTCGGGTCATCCCGGAGACGGCGGTCATTGATTCGGGGACCCAACAGATCGTTTTCGTTGACGGTGGGAAGGAGACCTATCTGCCCCGTGAAATCAAGGCGGTCCGTTTTGGAAATCGTTATCTGGTTTTAGAGGGGTTGGAAGTGGGGGAAAGGGTCGTCACGGCAGCCAATTTTCTTGTTGACTCAGAAAGCAAATTGATGGCCTCAACTGAGATGATGGGGGCACTTGGGATGGGTGGCATCAAGATGGAACAGGCCACGATGGGGAAGATGGAGATGGGGCCTAAAAAAGAGGCCGCTTCCCCGTAACCTTCAGTAACTTCCATCCCATAGCCGTTGCATGGCCTGCCTTCTTAAACCGCTTCGCCGCATCCGTCCGCAACCGTGCCGAAGCAAACGGCGATTCCACAATATGGGTCGTCCAAATATGAACCCAGTGCTCCTTCGGATACACATAAAAAGCCTCCAGCAGTTCTTGGTAGAATTTTTGGCTTCACCTTTGTTGACATGTGGCGGTGCGGTCATCCAAAATGCCCGCTCCATCGTGGAGGTGGCGAAGGAGTGGATCGGCCGCTCCACCGATCCACTTGTGCCGATGCCCCTCGGACCTGGAAAGAGAAAAGACCCTCGATGACGCTCCCCTTGCTGGCCACTTTATTTTTAAGCATCCTCTGCGCGGGCTATTGGTTTTACGGCGGCTGGATCGCCAAACAGGTCGGCTTGAATGATGCCAGGAAGACCCCCGCACATACGTTGGAAGACGGGATCAATTTTGTCCCCACGAAGCCCTTCTATCTCTTTGCGCAACATTTTTCAGCCATTGCGGCGGCCGGGCCGATTGCCGGGCCGATCCTGGCCTCGCAGGCATTTGGATGGCTTCCGTGTCTCCTCTGGATTTTGTTGGGCGTGGTCTTAATCGGCGCCGTGCATGATTTCACGAGTCTCGCCGCATCGGTCCGCCACAAGGGAAACTCGCTGGCCGAGATCACCCGCGATCATCTAGGGCCAAACGCCGGTAAGGCGATGATGGCCTTTATTTGGCTCGCGCTGATCTACGTGATCGTGGCCTTTACAGACATCACGTCGGCCAGTTTCGTTTCCAAGTCGACGGTCGAGGGGGTGGAAGTAAGCTTCAACGCGGGGGGCGCCGTCGCCGCCGCCAGTATTTCTTATCTCCTCTTGTCGCTCCTTTTGGGTGTGATCCAACGCCTTTGGAAGCCGCCGTTGTGGCTCGTGACCGTGGTTTTTGTCCCCGCCACACTCGGGGTCGTCTGGCTCGGCACACAGATCTCCCCTTGGTTTGTCTTGAACGTTTCGGAGCCGAACAAGGTTTGGGCCATTGGGATTTTGGCCTACTGCGCGCTCGCCTCGCTGTTTCCGGTCTGGCTGTTATTGCAGCCGCGCGGGTATCTGGGCGGGTTCGTCCTCTATCTGGCCCTGTTCGTAGGGGTGGTCGGCATCTTTTTTGGCGGCTTCGAGATTCAACAACCGGCCTTCAAAACATGGAGCGCGGACGGCATGACCGGGGGCCTCTTCCCATTTTTGTTCGTGACAATCGCCTGCGGCGCATGCTCCGGCTTTCACGGACTGGTCTGCTCCGGCACCACGAGCAAGCAGGTCGATCGTGAATCGGATGCGCACGCGATCGGCTATGGCGCCATGCTCGCGGAAGGGTTTGTGGCGTTTATCGCATTGGTGACGGTGATGATTGTCGCGGACGCCGATTTGAAGGGATTAAAGCCGGCCACGATCTACGGCAACGGGATCGGGAACTTTCTCACGCTCCTGATCGGAAAAGAGAATCTCCCCTTTGCCCTCACGTTCGGCGCAATGGTTTTCTCCACGTTCGTCTTCGACACGCTGGACGTCTCGGTGCGGCTTTCACGTTACCTCATTCAGGAGTTTTTTGGATGGAAGAATAAAATCAGCGCAGGGGTGGCCACCCTCTTGACGATGGTCCTTCCAGTCTATTTCATCTCTGCGGCCCCAGACGGCTCCTGGGTCAAGTTCTGGGTGTTGTTCGGTGCGTCTAACCAATTGCTCGCGGCGTTGACCCTCCTTTCCCTGACGCTCTGGCTGTACCACGCCAGAAAGCGGATTGCGTTCACCCTGCTCCCGATGCTCTTTGTCTTGGTCATCACCTTGTCGGCATTGCTCAAACTGATGATCGGAAACTTCCATGCCGCGCAAGGACTGGATGTCTCCATGATCAACGCCGGGTGCGCCGCCATCCTGATCACGCTCGCCATCTACCTGATCATCGCCGCATTCAGAGCGCGCAAAGCCCCCCCCTACGCCATCCGTCAAGAAACCTTGTAAGCCCCTTACAAATAAATTCTTCTGAGGAGCCAAATTTGTGTGTATATGAGAAAACATATAAAATGAGGTGTCTACGCTGAGTTGTACTGTCCGTATTTTACGGATAGAAGGAGAGGGTTCTATGAACAAACTATGCAATTTATTTATCGGGGCAATCGCTTTATGTTGTTTGAATTTAACGCCATCCTATGCAGCAGATGGGTTTACGCAAAAAGACAGAGAGCTTCTTATAGAGCTAAAAATAAGAATGGGAGAGATCGATAAAAGATTTGAACAGATTGACAAAAGATTTGAACAGGTTGACAAAAGATTTGAACAGATTGACAAAAGATTTGAACAGGTTGACAAAAGATTTGAGCAGGTCGACAGAAGATTTGAACAAGCCGACAAAAGGTTTGAACAGGCCGATAAAAGGAGCGATGGGATAGAGCGAAGACTGGAGAGATTGGAGACGGTTATGATGTGGGGTTTTGGTTTGCTCTTTACCAGCATGGTAGGAATGATTGGCTTTGTTCTATGGGACAGAAGATCTGCCTTAGCCCCTGCGGTCAGGATGGTAAAGGAACTTGAGGAGAGAGAAAGGCTGCTTGAAAAAGCCCTCAAGGAATATGCGAATATCGAACCCAGGTTTGCGGAGATATTAAAGACATTGAGACTTTAGAGGCGCCTTTTAAGGTCTCGCGAAGGATTGGGGGGGAGGGATATCCCAATACCACAAAACTTACCGGTTCTTATTAAAATGTCCGCGATCGCTTCACAGAAAAAACGCCTTGTCCCCCTTTTGAACCATCTTTGTCAGATTAGCGATTCCACCCGACAAATCAAAAACGACCCCATCGAATTTCCCCATCGTTATGCCGATCCCAGAGATATAGAGGTTGTGGCATGGCTCTCGTCCACACTCGCGTATGGCCAGGTCGCATTGTTCAAGGCAACGATTGAGAAAATTTTACAAATCATGGGGACATCGCCTTACCGGTATCTATGCCGCCTTGACCCCAAACGGGAACGCCCACAGTTCGATGGCATTTATTATCGCTTTGCCACCACAGAGGACATTTTCTGTCTGGTGGTCCTGATGTCCGAGGTGGTTAAACGGTATGGAACGGTTGGAGAATTATTTGGCTTCCTCTATGTCGAAGAGGGCTCTGTGAAAGGGGCGCTTGCCCAATTTGTTCGGACGGTCTCAAGCTTGCGGCCCGTTTGGATGAAAAGAGAAATAACACAGGGCTTGTGCCATCTCTTTCCTGATGTGGAGAAAGGAAGTGCCTGTAAACGATTCAATCTCTTTTTGAGATGGATGGTTCGCCCAAAGGATGGAATGGATTTTGGCCTCTGGAAAACGATTCCGCCCGCTGCCTTGACCATCCCGCTTGATACACACATCCACAGAATTTCGGGTTATTTAGGATTGACACACCGTAAGACAGCCGACTGGAAAACGGCAGAGGAGATTACCTCACACCTGAGGCGCTTTGACCCTGTGGACCCGTTGCGATACGATTTCGCGTTGTGTCATCTCGGAATATCCGACGCTTGTCCCATCAAGCCAGACCGTGACAAATGCGTCGGCTGTCCACTTGTAGATGGGTGCCACCGGGGTTGGCTTCTAACGTCAAGATTTTTGCGAAAACAACCGATACCCGCTTATGGGTCTAATGCCCTGCCCGCACTACTTTCCGTAAAGGCAGAGACTAATAAACGTCTGATTAATTACAATCGTTTGCCACATCAAAGGATAATCCCATGAAACTAGAAAATAAAAATCTACGACCGATTCTCCAATTTATTTCATTTCTTCTTTTCCTGAACGTTCCAGATTGGGCGCTGGCGCAGAGCACCTACCGGGTCAATGTGAGTTCAACGGGCGCAGAGGCAAACAATGTTATCAACGCTTCTCCCGCGATCAGCGGTGATGGGGTTTCTGTCACGTTTCAATCGGGCGCCAATAATCTTGTTTCAGACGATTCCAACAACATCCCGGACATCTTCGTTCATAACCATACTTCCGGCACAACGACTCGCGTCAATCTGGGGCCGGTCAGCATAGCAGCCCCGAATGGCGCCGAGGCGAATAATAACAGCGTCACCCCTGTTGTCAGTCAGGACGGAAAATATGTGGCTTATGCCTCGTTCGCCAGTAATCTGATTGAGAATGACCTCAACGGACAGCCCGACATTTTTGTGCGTGACATCACAGCGGGCACAACCCAGCGTGTCAGTCGCAGCACTTCCGGCGGCGACCCGAATGGTGCAAGCAGCAGCCCATCCATCAGCGATGATGGTCGCTATGTGGCGTTTGTCTCACTTGCGTCCAACATCACAAGTGACGATTTTAACGGAGATAATGATGTCTTCGTTTATGACTTACAGACCGCCGTCACCACCCGTGTCAGCGTCAATCAATTGGATGTTCAATCGTACGATGGGGCAGACGATCCCTTTATCAGCGGGGATGGACAGTATGTCGTCTACCATGCGTACGCGAGCTTTGGGGGTATTTCAGATGTTCTTGTTTATGACAGCTTGACCGACGCCACCACCCGTATCAACGTTGCGTTCGATGGGACGACGGCAAACGGATCGAGTGACCAGCCCTCTATTAGTACAGACGGCCGTTATGTGGCATTTCGTTCGGATGCCGAAAATCTTGTCTCAAGTGATACCAATGGGGCGTCCGACATTTTTGTTCGTGACCAAACGACGAACAGCACTCTCCTCGCAAGTGTTAATTCTCTGGGGGCACAGGCGTTCACTGGAAGTTTTGACCCGGAGATCAGCGGAGATGGCAATCGGGTGGTCTTTCAATCGGCTGCGATTAACCTCAGCTTTAATTCATTTGGAGATTTGGATGACCTCAATAGTGGCGATGATATTTTTTTCTACAACATCCTCACCCAGGAAACCTATCGTGTCAGTATTACGTCCGCTGGACATGAGGCAAACGATGTGAGTTCCTTTCCTGGGATTGGGGATGATGGCTGCCTTATTTCCTTTATTTCGGAAGGGACCAATCTTGTCATCCCAGATGTAAATGGTTTTCCAGATGTCTTTGTGCGCGATCGTTGTGGATCTGTCGGAGACAGCGACCAAGACGATATTTTGGACGACCAAGACAATTGCTCCACCCTCCTCAACGCCGATCAGGCAGACATGGATGGCGATGGGTTGGGAGATGTGTGTGATGATGATCTGGATGGAGATGCCGTCACAAATGATACGGACAATTGCCAGAACATTCAAAACAATGATCAGGCGGACGCAGACAGTGACCAAGTGGGTGACCTTTGCGACAACTGTGTGGACGTGGCCAATACAGATCAAACAAATACAGACGGCGACACGTTTGGGGATGCGTGTGACAACGACATTGATGGAGATGGCGTTGCCAATAGCGCTGATAGTTGTCCCAATGTGGTTGGTACCGATCCGAATGATGCGGATGGGGATGGCATTGGAGATTCGTGTGATAACTGTGTTGCCATGAGCAATACAGATCAGGCAGACATAGACAAAGACAATCAAGGGGACATCTGTGACACAGACGATGATAACGATGAAATCTCGGATGGGGTTGATAACTGTTTGGCCATTTCCAATTCCAATCAGGCCGATTTTGATGGGGATGGACAGGGTGATCTTTGTGACACCGATCAAGATGGGGATGGGTCTTTAAACGATGCAGATAATTGTTCCGTCGTTCCAAATAATGACCAGAGCGATGTAGATGCCGATACCATCGGTGATCTATGTGACAACTGTCGGCTGATCGGAAATGCCGACCAGGAAGACATCGACGGAGACCTGGTGGGCGATCTGTGTGATAACTGCTCTGGTGTTTTTAACCTGAACCAATCTGACATTGACAGCGACGGGATCGGGGATCTCTGTGACGATGACGCAGATGGAGATGGTGTCGAGCTTTCCTCTCCCTTCGTAGACAATTGTTCCCTTGTTTCTAACCTGGATCAAGCCGATGCCGATTCCGATGGGGTAGGTGATCTGTGTGATAACTGTCTCTCCGACCCCAATTCCGATCAGTCAGACATGGATGCCGATACGATCGGAGATCTCTGCGATTCCGATAAAGACGGCGATGGCACAGAGACCACGTTTGGAAGCGATAACTGTCCCGATCAATCCAACCCAGATCAAGCGGACATGGATGCCGATATGATCGGAGATCTCTGCGATTCCGATAAAGACGGCGATGGCACAGAGACCACATTTGGAAGCGACAACTGTCCCGATCAATTCAACCCAGATCAAGCGGACATAGAAGGCGACCTGATCGGGGATGTCTGCGATTTGGATAACGATGGCGATGGGGTGAACGATTTGGTGGATAATTGTCCTACCCTTTCCAATGCCCTTCAGACAGATAGTGACGGAGATGGAATTGGCGATGTTTGTGATACGGATGTGGATGGAGACGGAGTGGATACGGGCACCGACAATTGTCCAAATATAAGTAATGCCACACAATCGGATACCGATGGCGATGGGGTGGGCGATGTGTGTGACAACTGCATAGCCAATGCCAATCCAGATCAAGCAGATGGCGATCTGGATGGAGTGGGTGATGGGTGTGACAATTGCGCCAATGCCAATACAAGTCAGTTGGATGCCGACCTGGATGGGGTGGGGGACAGCTGCGATGTGTGTCCTCAGGTAGAAGATATGACTCAAACAGACTCCGATGGGGATGGCGCAGGAGACGCGTGTGATAATTGTAGTGGGCTTTTTAACGACCAAAGCGATTTTGATAGCGACGGAGTAGGGAATAGCTGTGACAACTGCATTGTTAGCGCCAATACGGTACAGGTGGATGATGATGGAGACGGGGTAGGAGACACCTGTGATAATTGTTTGCTGGTTGGGAATACCGATCAGGCGAATGCGGACAACGATGCGAATGGGGATGCCTGTGACACAGATGATGATAACGATGGGGTAGTGGATGGCACCGACAACTGCCCTCTGGTCTTCAACCTGGATCAAAACGATACGGATGGAAATGGGGTTGGTGATGCCTGCGACCCAGATATAGACGGAGATAGTGTCCTCAATACATCTGATAATTGTCCAAATGATGCCAATATACAAAGCGATGACTTGGACAGCGATGGGGCGGGGGATGCCTGTGATAATTGCATTGCCGTAAGCAATCAGGGTCAAGAGGATGGAGATGCCGATACGGTAGGAGACGCCTGTGATAATTGTCCTGCCAACTCAAATTTAGATCAGGCCGATGCCGATGCGGATGGAGTCGGAGATATTTGCGTATTGGATTTTGATGGGGATGGGGTGGAATTGGGGGACAATTGTCCCAACGTTCCGAATTCTGATCAGGCAGATTCGGATAGTGATGGTACGGGAGATGTTTGCGATGACGATCCGGATGGGGATGGAGTATCCAACAATTTTGATAACTGTACGTATATTGCGAACCCTCTACAGGAAAACCTGGATCACGATTTCGTCGGCGATGCTTGTGACGCCGATATTGATGGGGATGATAAATATAACTGGGAGGACAATTGTCCACTCGTTCCCAATTCAGACCAATCCGATGTAGACGGGGATGGGGTAGGGGATGCGTGTAATCTCTCTGTTCCTCCCGACGATACAGATGAGGATGGTATTCCAGATACCACAGACAATTGTTCTTTTGTTGCCAATCCGGATCAGCTAGATACCGATCTGGATGGCATTGGCAATGCTTGCGACACCGATAATTGTACCGGGGTGGACCCAAACGATGGAGACGCCTGCACAACCGACAGCTGCGATCCGACGGCCGGGGTGAGTAACACTGCCATTGATCCTGATGATATGGATGCCTGCACGACCGACAGTTGCGATCCGACGGCCGGGGTGAGTAACACTGCCATTGATCCTGATGATATGGACGCCTGCACGACCGACAGTTGCGATCCGACGACCGGGGTGAGCCACACTGCCATTGATCCTGATGATATGGACGCCTGCACGACCGACAGTTGCGATCCGACGACCGGGGTGAGCCACACTGCCATTGATCCTGATGATATGGATGTCTGCACGACCGACAGTTGCGATCCGACGACCGGGGTGAGCCACACTGCCATTGATCCTGACGATATGGACGCCTGCACAACCGATAGTTGCGATCCGACGACCGGGGTGAGTAACACTGCCATTGATCCTGATGATATGGATGTCTGCACGACCGACAGCTGCGATCCGACGACCGGGGTAAGTAACATTCCAATCGACACCGATGACGACGGTGTTGCCGATTGTGTTGACAATTGTGAGACAAGTCCCAATCCGGATCAGGGCGACACCGACGGAGATGGAGTAGGCGATGTCTGTCAACCCCCTTCTTGTAACGGACTTCCCGCAACGATCGTGGGAACACCTGAGGATGATTTTATTATAGGAACCGCATTGC
>Ga0209082_1000241_pt1 | contig 23704 bp, 13 predicted proteins | sample ColdCreekSource_FD_184127 | JGI IMG/M metagenome (GOLD analysis project Ga0209082, IMG submission 184127) | Groundwater microbial communities from Cold Creek, Nevada to study Microbial Dark Matter (Phase II) - Cold Creek Source (SPAdes) (version 3) | ecosystem: Environmental > Aquatic > Deep... | reverse complement strand
GCGACACCCGCGCTATCGGGGCAAGCATCGAGCGTGTCGAACACACCGTCGCCATCGCGATCCTTGCGCTGCGGGCAGCCGTTTTGTGCGCTGTCCGAGCTCGCGATCCCCGGATGATCGGGACAGGCGTCATCGTCATCCAAGACCTCGTCGAGGTCACGGTCCTGAGGCTGCGGGCAGCCCGGTTGTGTGCTCGGGCGATCTGGACAAGCCCTCAATACCTCGGCGCGTTCCATGCTAGGCGCCCAAGTCAGTAAGCCAACGACGCGCACGTCGGGCGAGCCCACACCGCGCGTGAGCCCGCGCCCAGCGGCGACGCCAAAGCGAAAGTGTCTGGGACGCACGTGCACGCCGAACAGCAGCTCGAGCGGCGTGCTGCTGCGCTCGAACGCTTGATCGTTCACCACCACAGTCGAGCCGAACAGCTCTGGCCCGATCAGCAACACGCGATCGAATGCGCTGACGCCGACAGCTGCAGCGATGCCCAGCTCGCTGCCCATACGCACCCCTGCGACCTCTTCGTCTTGCGTGCGGTAATGAAACGTCGCGCGCAGCGCGTATTCGAAGTGGCCCACTTGGCCGGCGACCGCGATGTGCGGCGCAAAGCGTAACTTGCCGTCGCCCGTAAAAGCTTCGCGACTACCGCTCGCCAAAAACAGCTGCGCGCCGATCGCGAGCGTCACCGGGTCGCCGTACACACCGAACAAGCGTACGTCTCCGCTGAAGCGCAGGTCGCCGTAGCTCGGGCCTTCTTTCGCCCGGATGGTCTGCGACATCACGCGTGCGCTCGTCCCCTCGGTCACGAACGCGACCGGCACCGTGAGCCCGAGCCGCAAGCGATCGACAACAGTCAGGCTGCCGCCGAAATACCCGAAGAACTGATCGCGCACGATCGGCGCGAGCTCGGTGCCATCGCGCGCAAACAACACGAGCGGCCGATGCGCGTAGTCGAGCACCACGCCGAGCGCTGGCCGAACATCTCCGCGCAGATCGAGCGAGTCCGCGACGATCCAATCGCTGCCGCGCTCCGCGATGTCCAAGCGACCGATCGCAAAGCCTTCGGTTTGGGCCAGCGCGCTTGTATGCACGAGCCAAAGCCAGAACGTTGCTACGCCAATCGTCCAATGTCTCATAAGCCAAGTCGTGTGAGCGAGCGGGCAGAGCCGACTCACGCCACGTCTTGGTAACAGAGGACAGTGCCGGCGGTCTACACGCGCTCAGTCCCCACGGCGCACGCGCCGCGCATCCAAGATCTTGGCAAACGAGCGTAAACCCAACTCTTGCTGCGTCAGGCCAGTGCTCGCGAGCTCACTGTCGCTGATCGCACCGCAGTTGCGCGCGCGCAGAAAGTAGTTGAGCAAGCCTTGGCCAGTGGCAGCATCGTCGAACACGTCGCCTACGAGCGTGGCCTGCGCGGCCTTGTCGACGAAGTTGCGCAAGCGCTCAGCTGCCTGCGCGAAACCTTCGAGGAAAAATGCGTAGCAACTCGCAAAACGTACGGGCAGCTGCGCGGGATGCAGATCCCAACCCTGATAAAAGCCGCCCCGCAGCGAATGGCTGATGTGACGATGTGAAAGCTGCCAGGCGCTGTGGACTACCCTCCGATTGTGCTCGAGCTGCGCGGCCGACAAGCTGGTCCCGCTGTGCGGCGCCACCGGCATGACGTTGGTCGCGCCGTCCGAGAGAAAGACGCCTGTCCCCGCGAACGCCAAAATCATCATCCCCTTCGCCAAGTCGCACATGGGGTGGTCCATCTGCTGATGCGCGGCGGTGATGCTGCACGAGGCGGTGAAGTCGTAGGTCCCGAAGTGCGCTGCAAAGCAGCGACCCTCGCAAGCATCGAGCAGCTTCGGCAGCGGTGAGCTGCCGTCCGGCCCGAGCAACGCCTGGGTGACCTCGACCATCAGCTCCATGCGCAGCGTGCCTGGCGCGAGGCTGTGCCGCTTCTCGAGCAAGTCGAACATACGCACGAGCGCGCGAGGTTGCTCGGGATGACTGACCTTGGGCAACGTGACAACGAAGTTCTCGGGCAGCTTGCCGGAGGTCTTCGCGAGCAGCGCGCTCAAAAACAGCTCGAGCGTGCGCGCGGAGCGCTTGGTCCACTCCAGGCCGAGCGACTTGATGCGAATGCCGAGGAACGCCGGCAACGTGTTCTGCGCCAGGCCGAGCGCCACTTGCTCGGCGGCGGCGTGTGCTGTCGAGTCTTCTTCCGCATCGGGTCGTGCGCCGAAGCCGTCTTCGAAGTCGATCCGAAAATCCTCGATCGGCTCGGCGCGCAGCTTGGATTGCACGCGCTCGAACACCGCACATGCCAGCCACGCGCTGGGATTGGTTGCGCGCAACTCATCGGGGTCGCGCGCGTAGCGCAGCGCGAGCTCGGCATGAGCGCCCTGTGCTTCCGCGAAGCCCACGGCGCGCGCAAACTCGAACGGATCGCGGGCGTAAGTCGCCATCGTCTGCAGCGAGATCTCACCCAAGCGCTTGCAGGTGTCCGCGCGAAAAAGATGCGCCCCGCCGTAGACCGTGTGCACCGGCTGCCGGCTGGGCCGATCGCCCGGGTAACGCGTCTGGAGCGCCCGGTTCGCCACGGAGAGCGCCTCCATCGCGGCGCGCGCGGCGGGGTCGGCGTGCAGCTCGTTCTCGAGACTCATGCGGGCCTCCTGGTGAGCACTGAGTTTGATCAGATCGGCGGTCGCGGGACTCGCTCCGCGACTCCCGACCTTCGGATTTAGCGTACAGGGTTATCCGTTCGGTAGGTGTATCAATCGCGGGTGCCCCACGCGCGGAGTCGGCTCACGCCCCCGTCGGGGAAGATGTTCAAGCGCAAGTGCGTGGCCGGCGGATGGGGCAAAAGCTCGCCACCGAAAAAGTGGCGGCGGTCTGCGCTGAGCTTGGTCTCGGGCAAGAGCGGCACGAACGCGCGGCTCGCGATCAGATCCGTGATGCGAACGTCAGGCGCGTCGATGACCTCGACGGACGCGCGGTCCGGGAAGTTGCCTTTGAAGTGGTTGGTGTCGAGCTCGAGCACCGAGATGCGCCCGCGCTCCGCGAGCTTGATCAGGATCCAGTCGTAGCCGGGCGCGCGCTTGCGCCGCGTTTCCCAGCCGCCGCCCATATCCGCAGCGCGTCCGGGCAAAAGCAAGTTGTTCATTGGGCCAAAGAACGCGTCCGAACAAGCCAGCGCGAGCGCGCCGTTTCGAAGCGCTGCCAAGTCGATCAGGGTCGGCGCAGCGTGCGCCAGAGTCTCTGCATCTGATGGCGGCTGCGCTCGACCCGGCATCACCTTTCCGTACACGCGAAAGCGCGCGACACCTCCATCTGGAAAGATATTGAGCCGCACGTGTGTGACAGGCTCGCCGCGCTCAGCGGCAAACAAGTTCTGCGAGCCCGGTCGCAACGGCACTTGCGCGAGCAGCTCGCGAAACGGCATGCGCTCGAGCTCTGACACAGGCGTATCCGCGTCAGCCCACAGTCCTTCGACGGACGCGAACGGCGGGTGGTTACCTAGGAAATGATTGGTATCGATATCGAAGCCAAGCACCTGACCAGGCGCACCGAGCGCGATAATGCAGTGATCATGGCCCGAAACACGCTTGCGCCGGCTCTCCCAGCCGTCCATCCATTTGCCGCGGTCCGTGTATTTGCCGGGCACGAACACGCCGCGCCCTTCCCTGAGCAAGTTGTCTTTTGAAGCAAAAAATTCGTCCGATGCGCTCAGTGCGCTGCCGCCAAGGGCTTCAGCCGCCAGATCGACGAGGCCGGTGAAGCTCGCTACCGCAAGCTCACTCATGGCCCACCCGTGTGCGCATTGACAGTATTCGTGTCGAGCATGTCATGAGCCTCGCTATACGACGACTCCAGGCTCTCCGCGCAATACCCTTCAAATCAACGATTTTTTTGAACTCGGCATCCTGTTCGTGATGCCCGAGAGCGACGGCCGAAACAGCGGGGGCTCACGCATCGGCCCGACGCCGACGGCGGCAGCGCGGGATCGCCACACGATCACCAGACGCAGCCCCCGAAACAGGCTATCGCTCACGTGACAGTCAGGTGATGCGTTCGCCTGTACGAAGGGACAACTTCGTGCACAATGTGCCGATAGGTATGGCGCCGGACGTGGGTGGAAGTTGTCCGGGTTTATTCCTAGCTAGTCGGCTGTCCAAGAAGGCACCTCATGCTTGTTTCAAGTCACATCGGTCGCTTAGCGCGCATGGCTGCGCGTTCGCGTTACGCACTCCTTCTGTGCTTGGGCCTCACGATCGTGAGCGCGTGCAAGCTGGACGCGAAGCCGCCCAAAGGCGGAGGCTTGGTGGTCGCCATCGACACAGACATGTCGATGCCGAAGGACATCGACGAGGTGCGCCTGCAGGTCACGCAAGGCGCGACCATGCTGTTTCAGCACAGCCAGCAGCTCGATGAGAACGCGGCCGCGTTGCCGCTAGAGATTCAGGTTCCTGACGCGAATGACAGCGCGCCGGTGTTGGTGCGTGCGCTCGGCGTGAAAGACGGTGAAGTGCGCGTAGAACGCAGCGCGATCACCACCGTGCCGACGGCGTATCTCGGTTATCTCCGGCTGATCCTGAACTATCTGTGCGATGGCATGGTCGATCAGAGCGGCGAGTCGAGCTGTGGCGCGACGATGACCTGTATTCAAGGCACGTGCGAGCCGGCAGCGATCGCCACGAGCCTGCCTGATTTTTATCAGCGCGAAGGCGCGATGCAGAGCGCGAGCACCGCGTGCTTCGACGTCGCCAAGTGTTTCTCGATGGCGACCGAAATGACGCCCGAGCTCGTAGACGCCTGCTCGTTCGATTCGAATAAGCTGTTTCCGACGGACATCAACGTCGCACTGCGCTTGGAGCCCGGCTCGGCAGGTGTCTGTACGAAGACCGCGTGCTGGATCGTGCTTGACTCGGACGGCGATGGCTTCCGCGTCGGCAATGATGAGCGCGTGATGTTGCCCGAGAGCATCTGTGCGCAACGCTCGCAAGGCGCGAACCTACGCGTCGCGATGAGCATGCAGTGCCCCTCGAAGAAGCAGAGCATGCCGCTCTGTCGCGACGGCTCGAGCGCGCCGATCGGCGATCCGGAGAACCCGGTGACCGTGGGCATGAACATGTCGCCCGTGAGCGATGCGTGCACTGGCGGCGGCCAGCGCGCGTGCGAGATGTGCGGCACGCAAGCGCGTATGTGCCAGAACGGCCTGTGGTCCGCGTTGGGCATGTGCGCCGATCAGGGCGTGTGCATTCCGGAGATGATCGAGAGCTGCGGCGTGAACGGCATCCGCACCTGCGGTGGCGATTGCACCTGGGGTGACTGCGAAAACCAAACTTGCGACGGACCAGCGACGCGTTCGTGCGGCAACTGCGGCACGCAACATCGCAGCTGCAACAACGGCGCGTGGAGCGAGTGGTCCGCGTGCGGCGAAGAGGGCGTGTGCATGCCCGGCACTTCGCAAGCGTGTGGCTCGGGTGGCAATCAAGCGTGCATGGGCAACTGTGACTGGGGCGACTGCACGATGCAGGTTTGTGAAGGCCCGGCGAGTGAGCCTTGCGGCAACTGCGGTACGCGCGAGCGCGCGTGCGATCCCAACACGGCCGTGTGGGCCGACTGGGGCGAGTGCCAAGGCGAAGGCGAATGTAGGCCGGATTCGACGCAGCCGTGCGGGCGCGATGGCGAACAGACTTGCGGCGGTAACTGCGCTTGGGATGTCACGTGCGCGGGGCAAACCTGTGAGGGTCCGGCACGCCGTGCGTGTGGATTGTGCGGAACGCAAACGCGCACCTGCGACATGATGACCGGCGAATACTCCGACTGGAGCGCGTGCTTCGGTGAAGGCGAGTGCATGCCGGACACCATCAGCACCTGCGGCAACGGCGGCGAGCGAGTTTGCGGCGGTATGTGCCGCTGGGGCTCCACGTGCACCGGCCAAACATGCACAGGCGCAAGCAGTGAGCGTTGTGGAGATTGCGGAACGCGCTCGCGCAGCTGCGACACGAACACAGGCGCCTGGTCGGGCTGGAGCGAATGCCGGGCCGAGGGTGATTGCACACCGGGTGAAACTCGCACCTGCGGTTCGGGAGGCACGCAATCGTGCTCGAGCACTTGTCGCTGGAGCGATGCTTGTCCCGGGCAGATGTGTGATGGGCCGATATCGCGTGAATGCGCGAACAACGAGTGCGTAGACCAGGTCCGCATGTGCAATGCGAACATGGGCACTTGGGGCGGTTGGAACCCGTCGACTTGCATGGCGGGCTGCACGCCCGGTGAGCTCATCGCGGGGAACTGCGGTCCGAACGCCGGACGCATCTGCGACGACAACTGCAGTTCGACGATGTCGGCATGCACGTGCCGCGAGAATTTCACGGACTGTCGAGCGGCTAGCGGAACCAATCCTGTTTGCGTCGACGTTCAAACAGATGAGGGATATTGCGGCAGCTGCACCACGCGCTGCCCTGACGGTCAAACATGTCGCGCCGGTGTTTGTGAGTGCCCAGAAGGCCAAGCTCGTTGCGGCGGACCGACCTCGGCATGCGTCCCGCTCGACACTTCGACGAACTGTGGCGAATGCGGCACTGAATGCGTGAACGGACAAGGATGCGAGGCAGGCAACTGCGCTTGTCGAACCACCGAAGGAATCCCTCAGCTCTTTTGTCCCGTAGGAAACGGGATGCAGTGTGTGAACTCGTTGACCGACGCGACCAACTGCGGCGCGTGCGGAAACCGTTGCATGGGCGGCCGGATCTGCGTGAGAAGCGCCGCAGGCGTAACTCCTCCGGCGAGTTGTCAGTGCCGAGCTGGCCAGGACACTTGCGGCGGCACGACCTGCCTCGACCTAGCGACGGATGAAGATCACTGCGGCTCTTGCACCATCGCATGCGGTGAGGGAGAGGTGTGCGTCGACGGAGTGTGCGATGTGCAATGCGAGCTACCGTTAGTCGAGTGCAGCGATCAATGCGTGAACACACAAACGAGCATCACGCACTGCGGCCGCTGCGGTAACTCCTGCATGAACGGCATGGCGTGCGTAAACGGCAGCTGCGCATGCGCGCCGGGCTACGGACCCTGCGGTCCGAACAACTCGTGCATCCAGCTCAACACAATCACGAACTGCGGTGAATGCGGCAACGCATGCACGGGCGGCGCGATGTGCACCGGTGGCGATTGCGTTTGCAATGACAACCGAACCGACTGCGACGGCGACTGCGTCAACATCGCTAACGACCGGCTGAACTGCGGCGGCTGCGGCAGAGCGTGCGGCACAGGCGTAGCGTGCACGGCAGGTGTGTGCGATTGCCCGGAGGGTCAAGCGCGCTGCGATGGACCGACCTCCATGTGCGTTCCGCTCAACACGGGTGCGGACTGCGGCCGGTGCAATAACCAGTGCGGGCCGGGAACGATGTGCATGGGCGGCATGTGCCAAACACAGTGCACCGGTCAGACGCCCAACATGTGCGGCACCACGTGCGTCAACACGCAGACCGACGAGAACAACTGCGGCGGATGCGGCATGCCGTGCCCGGATGGCGCGACATGCGAGGCAGGCGATTGTCGTTGTCCGAGCGGAAGCATGCAGTGCGGCGGCGAGAACAGCGCGTGCACGCCGCTGAACACCAACCAAAACTGCGGCACCTGCACGACGATGTGCGGCAGCGGAACCACATGCATGGGTGGCATGTGCCGCCCTGTCTGCACCGCTCCTATGGACGACATGTGCGGCGGGACGTGCACCGACACGCAAACCGACGAGGCAAACTGCGGCACGTGCGGCATGAGGTGTCCGAGCGGCGTGATGTGTGTGGCCGGCGTTTGCGGTTGCCCGGATGGCCAAGGTCGCTGCGGCGGTCCGACCAGCGCGTGCATTCCGCTGAACACCGACCAACGCTGCGGCACATGCACCAATGTCTGCGGCGATGGGGCCTCTTGCATGGGTGGCATGTGCCGCCCTGACTGCGCGCTGCCGAACATGATGTGCGGCACGATGTGCGTCGACACGCGATCCAACGATGACTTCTGCGGCAACTGCACCACGGCGTGCGACGCTGACGAGGAATGCACCGCTGGCAGGTGCGAATGCACTGGCAGCGCACGCCGCTGCGGCGACGGCTCGTGCGAGGTGCGCTCAGTCGACAGCTGCGGTCCCAGCTGCGCTCCATGCCGCGATATGGCCAACGGTGTCGCCGTTAGCTGCAGCGCTAGCGACGAATGCCAATACCGCTGCGACGGTCCAGAGTGCGACGGCATCTGCTGCGCAACAGGCCAAGTCTGCCAAGCGAACCGATGCCAGGACGACACGCCGCCACCACCACCGCCCTCAGGCGGAACGGGTGGCAGCAACTTCCGCCGCAGCCGCGCCCCTCAAAGCGACTGACCGTCGCCCCATCAGTCTGAGCGACGGCCGAACCTACGGCCGTCGCAACGACTCCTCTCCATTCAGCTCGTTCACGCCTCCGGGCGAGCGGCGCACAACAGCGAACCCCTCGTACCGCCGCCCAACCCGCGCCGCCGCCAACAGCTGCCGCAACGACATCACTGCACGCAGCGGCAGCCTCCCTCACCTGGCGTCCTTCGGCGCTCCTGGCGTCTCCTGGCGATTAAATCTCGTCTCTTCCTCCCCGCGACGACTCAAGCTCAAAACATCGCGACCAGTGACCCCGACACACCTCCACGGTTCGGCACTACGCTGAACGCGATGTTCGGCACACCGCGACGCCCGTAATCACGGCGTGACTCGTCGCGAGCGAACGCATCGCTCACGTCGATGACCGCCCAACTCAACACGCCGACACCTGTGCCGATGATCCCGCCGAACAAGCCGCCTATCACCCGATGGAAACCAGGGTTCTCCTCGCGATCCCACTGATCCTGCCCCATCACCGAGGCCACCCCGACCCCGATCGCTCCACCTACCAAGCCGCCGCCCACGGCGAACGCAAGCACCCACGCTGAGCGCCCGGCCAAGCCATGCTCCCCCGCGAGCACGTGCACCGCAGCTGGCGCCAACCAAGTCAGCGCAGCGCCAGTGATCAAGAGCGCGTTGCTCTCCGTAACAAAAGCGGACGCAGCGACAACAGGTGGGACCAAGTACGCGAACAACAGCCAGCCTGCGTAACGCGGCTTCGAAGGTTTGGGCTGCATCACAGGCGGCAACTCGAGATCGCGCATGATCACAGGCGAGTGTGAATCGTCACTGTTGTTCGCCAGCACCACTCGAGCGTGAAGCGTTGTCAGGAGGACAAAGCCAATGAACAACCAAAGCGCGCTGAAGTGCGTTCGCTGTCGATGAAAGGTCATGAGACGGCCACATCAGCAAGAGTCGCGCCCGCGAGCTGACGCAACGCATGCAACGCCCACCTCACTGACGCAATTCAGCCGCTGCATTGCCGCTCGCACGCCCCGGCAGAGTCACGCCCACGTCACTCATGTCGGCAACGCTCCCTCAGCATACGGAGGGTGAGCGATGACGAAGACGAGACGACGAGCGTTCCTGGCAGGCGCTGCCACAGCCGCGGGCGCAGCCACTGGCTTGGCCATGTTCCCGCCATCGATCCGCAAAGCACTGGCTATCCCTGCACAACGGCGCCACGGCGATATCCGCGATGTCGAACACATCGTGATCTTGATGCAAGAGAATCGCTCGTTCGATCACTACTTCGGCACGTTGTCAGGCGTGCGTGGCTTCGGCGATCGCTTCCCGATCCCGGTGTCTGACAGTCCAGGCATCGTCAACAAAACAGTTTGGTACCAACCTGACGACCCTGAAGCCAACAGCGGCGGCGAACGCGTGCTCGCGCCGTTTCACCTCAACACGCAAGAGCACTTCGAGTACATGCGCGTCGAGGGCACACCACACACCTGGCCGGACGCACAATACGGCTGGGCCGACGGCAAGCTCAACGAATGGCCACGCTACAAGCGCGCGCACTCGCTCGGCTACTTCACCGAAACCGACCTCCCCTTCCAGTTCGCGATGGCGAACGCGTTTACGATCTGCGACGCCTACCATTGCTCGTTCCAAGGCGGCACAAACCCTAACCGCATGTTCCTGTGGACCGGCACCAACGATCCACTCGGTCACGGCAACGGACCCGTCCTGTACAACACATACGATAACCTCGAGCACGACCCGAGCGGCGGCTACACCTTCACCACTTACTGCGAACGCTTAGAAGCTGCAGGCGTGTCCTTCCAGATCTACCAAAACATGGAGGACAACTTCACCGACAACCCAGTCGCAGGGTTTCGCAACTACCGTGCATCCTTCTTCGGCGAACCGGGCGCGAACCCCGCGCTCGCCGAACGTGCGCTAAGCTCTCGCGACCTCGACAAACTCAAAGAAGACGTGCTCGCAGACAAGCTGCCACAAGTCGTATGGATCGTCGGCACAGCCGAAGGTTCTGAACACCCGGGCCCATCCAGCCCAGCTCAGGGTGCTGAGTACACCGCCAAAGTGTTAGACGCGCTCACAGCGAATCCCGACGTGTGGAGCAAGACTGCTTTCATCGTTAATTTCGATGAAAACGATGGCTTCTTCGATCACGTGCCGCCACCAGCTGCACCATCGTATGAGCACTGGAGCAAAGATCCGGCCGAGGCGAAGCTGGCAGGTGCGTCGACTGTGGACACAACTGGCGAGTACCACGAGCTGCCGGCGCTCGGCAGCGAAGACGAAGCTCAGCTGCCCTACCACCAGCCGTACGGGCTCGGCCCGCGCGTCCCGCTGTACGTGCTGTCGCCTTGGACCAAAGGCGGCTGGGTCAATTCACAAGTCTTCGATCACACCTCAGTGCTGCGCTTTATCGAGCTCCGTTTCGGCGTCGCCGAGACAAACATCTCGGCCTGGCGACGCGCAGTGTGCGGCGACCTGAGCTCGATCTTCAACTTCGCGGATCCCGACACCTCGGCGTTCTACGGAGAGTTGCCGCAAACCACAGAGCTCGCGCAACGCGCACGCGCGCTGGTCGACACCACCACCCCCGTGTCACCAGCCCTGCCTGAGCTGCCCAAACAAGCGTACGGGGTTCGTCCCTCGCGCGCGCTGCCATACGCGCTGCACGTGCACGCGCAAGCAGCGGGCGGCGGTCAACCCGTAACGCTGCGCTTCGAAAACACGGGCAGCGCAGCGGCAGTCTTCCACGTCTACGATCGCTTGCATCTCGACCGAGTCCCCCGACGCTACACGGTCGAGCCGCACAAGCACCTGACGGGCGAATGGACCAGCGAAGAGCGCTACGATCTGTGGGTGCTCGGCCCAAACGGCTTCCATCGACACTTCGCTGGCGCGAGCGTGCAGTCGCCGCAGCCCGAAGCGCGCATCCTGTACGACGAGCTGCACGGTGGCGTTTACTTCAAGTTGCGTAATCCGACCGCGAGCGCAGCACAGCTCGTGCTGACGCCAAACGCATACTTCGCGCGTCGTCCGCTTACCTTCGACTTACAGGCAGAACACGAGCAGGGACACTACGTGCCACTCGATCAAACCGGACACTGGTACGATTTCAGCCTCACACTCGCAGAAGACCCGAGCTACCTGCGAAGGTTCGCGGGACGCGTCGAGACAGGACGCCCGTCCTGGAGCGACCCCGCGCTCGGCGGCATCGCTATCGGCGAGCAGCTCATCCTTCCGCCCTAAAATCCGCAACCGTCGACGTAACCGGAACCTTGACCGACTACGCTGAGCTGGTGGCGGGTCGATTCGTCAGAGCGTGCGGATGCCTTACGTACATGGCCGCCGCTCTCGTCGACAGCGCAGCCGCGAACCGCAAACGATATCCGGTTACGGTTACGTGGGTTGGAAGTGAGCGTGTTAGATCGGGGCGATGGACCAGCCCGCGACATTTGACGCCCCGCCACGTCCGCGGGCCTTGGCAGACGTACCGGGCCCGCGCGGGCTACCTCTGCTCGGTAACCTGCTTCAAGTCGACACAGCGCGCTTTCACCTCTCACTCGAGGAGATGTGGCGCGCACACGGCGACGTGTTCAGCTTCCGGCTCGGGCCCAAGCACTGCCTAGGTGTCGCCGATCCGGCGCTCGTACGCTCGATCATGCGTGAGCGTCCGCACGACTTCACGCGCATGAGCACGATGGAGAGCACAGCCCGCGAGCTCGGTATGCACGGCGTATTCTCCGCCGAAGGCGAAGATTGGAAACGCCAGCGCACGCTGATCATGCCCGCGTTTCGCGATTCGCATCTGCTGCAGCGCTTCGACACGCTGCGGGCGATCACAGAGCGACTGATGAGCTCGCTCGCGCCGCACGCTGCGAGCGGCGAGCCCGCGCTGATCCTCGATCAGTTCATGCGCTACACGGTCGACGTGACCAATGCGCTAGACCCAGGGAAAAACGGTTGGTTTCGCGATCGCAGCTTTCTGCCATGGGCCGACCGACAAGTCGGTGCGACGAGTCGCGCGGCATCGGAAGCGTGCCGCAAGCTCATCCCTGGGCTCTTGCTGTTTCGGAACAGCGATTTAGAAAACCCTCAGGTGCTGATGGTGTTGGTCGTCGGAGAAACACCGACCATCGGTCTGCACCGCGCGGCCTTCTCGAACGCGTTGCGCATCGCGTCTTGGGTCAGATCTGACAAGAAAGCAGCGCTGAGCATCGTCGGCCCGACGTTCTCGGGGAGCGCGTACTCGCTGCGCGTCGGGATCGAGGCGTTCACCGCTCAATCTGCCGCCTACGTGATCTGCGATGACAACTAGCCGCCGTCGCGCAGCGCGCCGAGTAGTAGGCGACGGTACAGCTTGTCTTTTGGAGTTTTTGCATCCGCGAGTTGCATGCGCTCGAGCATGCGTTGTTCGTCTGCGTCAGGAGCTCCTGGCTTCACAGACTCGATCAGGATTCCCACTGCGGACTGCGGTTCTTTAGGCACGTGCGCGAGGCGCTCGAGTGCTGCTTTTAGTTTGCGTTCGTCTTCGGTGAGGTCGCTGCCGAAGGGGTACTCGGGGAAGAGCCCGCGCTGGCGCAGAGTCGCGAGAGGCTTGGCGTACGACTCAGGCAGGTTGCTGCGATACTGCACGGGAATGCGATAGGTCGCGCGCAACTTACCGGCGCGTTGCGCGTCGCGCATCAGGCTTTCCTGGAAGCGCGAGTCGGCGAGGTTGAGCAACGCCATCACGCACTCTTCATCGGTCTTGCTGCGCAGCTCGGCCGCGCCGTATTCGGTGACGACTACGTCACGCAAGTGGCGCGGGATCGTGGCCTGCTCGCTGCTCCACTGCAGGTTGGACTGCAGCTGCCCGTCGTGCACGCGCGTGCTGCGCAGCTGCAACACTGAGCGACCCTCCGGCAGCTCGTTCGCCATCGCCACGAAGTTGTATTGCCCACCTACGCCACTCACAACGTTGCCATTGGGCAAAGTGTCCGAGCTGGCAGCGCCGAGCAGGCTCATCTTCATCGTCGTGTTGATGAAGCGGGCGTGCTTGCGGTGCAGCCGATCGAGCTCCTCGTGCCCGTACAAATGATTGATCCGGCGCACGCTGCGCATGTCGATCAACTTACGCTCGTCCTCCGACAGCTCACGCAGGAAGCGATACAGGTTCTGCGTGCCAGCAAAGAACGCAGCATGCACGACCGCGCCACCATCGAGCTCACGACCCATGTGTTGCTGCAGCAGCATACGCGCCTTTGGATCACCGAGATCCGGAACAAAGCGCTTGCCGTCACGCGTACGCAGCTCGCCTTCGAGATAGCGCAGCTCGCGCGTCAGGATCCCAAAGCGTTGCAGGTACGCAACATTTTCAGCCGTCAGCACGCGCTCGATCGCATGCTGCTCGAGCAACAGATCCAAGAGCTCCGGCGTCACTTGCTCCGTCAACAGACCTTGGTTGCGCAGCCGAGACAACGCCAGATCATCGTACACCTTGCGCCGAAAGATCCCGGCTTTGAACAGGTGCATGAAGCCATCCACGAACATCTCGCTCGATCCAAACAGCCCCGCCTCGAACGCCGAGGCGCCGCCCAGAGCGGCGCACTCTTTATCGACATGCCTGCGCACCGACAGTGCCTCCAGCGCGTTTTGGTACTCGGCATTGCGTTGGTGCCGCAGCAGCAATGCGTACGTCACAGCATCGCTCAGCGCGCCGATCCCGATCTGCAGCTCGCCACCATCTTTCACCAGCGTGCTCGCGTACAAGCCGATCATGTAGTCAGCCGTACCGACGGGCACACGCGGCGTAGCAAACAGGTCGTGGTAACACTCAGGATCGTCCACCAACCAGTCGAAGCTGTCCGGCTCGATCAACGCTTCGCCGTACATCATCGGCAGCTCACCGTTGACCAACGCAGCCATCGCGACTTGCCGCCCGTCCGCACGCGCCGCGCGCAGGCCGCGCATGACGTCGAGCCCGACATCGGGATTGCAGCTCAGGCTCAAACGCGGACGACCATCGACCACACCCGAAGCCACACTCTGCAGCAGCACATTCACACCGCGTGCGAGCACATCGCGCGCGACGTGCGTGTAGTTCGAGCTGATGTAGTCGCGCTGCACGGCCGCGTTGTGCAAGTACTTCCCCGCCTGCAGATAGAACTCGATCACCCGCACATTGTCGGGCAACTCACCGGCGAGCCGCGCACGCTCATAGTCGAGGGGCGGATAGTTCCCGAACAGCCGTTCGGTGATCGGCTCGAGCAAGCGCCGCTCCAGCTCTTGCTTCGCGACGGGCGGCTGCAGCGTAAGCGCCGTGTAGATATGCAGCTCGATGCGTGGATCGGCGCGTGCGCGATGGTAGAGCGCATTCAAGAGCGGATTCGGTTTGCCGATCCCGAGCGGCGTCGCGACAGCCAGACGAGGCCCGACACGCTCGAGCAGAGCATCGACACAAGCTTCAACCGACTTGAGCACTGACATGACCCCTTTGTACTGCAAGCTCTGTTTCGCTAGCCCAGATTCAGCATGAGCTGGCCCGGGAGATGCAAGCTGGGCGGCCAGAAAGCTCGGAAGTCCTTCGGGCTGGTTGGCGTACAATGATTCTGGCCCAGAATCTGGGCTCGTTCGTAGAACAAATGTGCCACGAGCAGGCCAACACGCCCCGTCCACAGCAAAGGTGTTTCGCGCATGAGCTCCCCGCAGGCTGAAACGTTACTCGGTCACCCACGACTCTGTGGCATCGCACCCTTGATTCTCGCGGCTTGGGACGATGAGTTTCTCACACCCGCCGAGCTGCTGCGGCTGCGCGAAGCAATCGCGCAAGCATCCGGGCTCGAAGCTTCTGACCTCGCATCGCTGCGCGACTGGCTCGATCCGGCCGCGCCGCCCACGGCGGCCCAGCTGCGAAAGCTGCGAAGAGGGTTGGCCGACGGTCAGGGAAAAGTCACCGAGCCCACGCCGCAGGAAGGTTGGGCAGCGCGCTTCGCCGCGGTGCGGAAGCTCCTGCTCCTACCGCTGCAACCCGAAGTCAAAGGCGGCTACGACGTACCAAGCTTCGCCGCTCTGAGCGGCGAAGAAGTCGCACGCCTGCGCGCCCTCTTGGATGGCCCGAACGCCGACGTGCGCGAGCAAGTGCGCCAGCTGCTGAGCGAAGATCCCGCATTTCGACAGCGCCGCACCGAAGACAGAGATGCACACCGCGAGCTCGTGCTGGAACAGTGCCGTGTGCTGACCCGGCTGCCGCTGATGCAGACGACTGGCGCGATGCCCGCGCAAGCGGTCAGCCAGTTCGCCGCAGCGTTCGATACGATCGCTCAGTACGATCTCAGCTTGGTCGTGAAGTTCGGCGTGCAGTTCGGCCTGTACGCGAATGCGATCGAGAAGCTCGGCACAGCCGCGCACCACAAGCTCTTGCCCGAGATCCGCCGCGCAGAGCTGCTGGGCTGCTTTGCAATGACTGAGCGCGGACACGGCTCGAACGTGCGCGGCGTCCAGACGCTCGCCGAGTACGACCTCAAGACGCAAGAGTTCGTGATCCACACGCCGCAGCTGTCAGCGGGCAAAGAATGGATCGGCGGCGCTGCGGTGCACGCGCGCAGCTCGGTCGTGTTCGCGCAGCTCCACACCGGCGGCGAGCACTGCGGCGTGCACGCGTTCATCGTGCCGCTGCGCACGGCAGCCGGCGCGCTTCTGCCCGGTGTGCGCGCGGAAGACTGCGGTCAGAAGATGGGCTTGAACGGCGTGGACAACGGGCGCTTGTGGTTCGATCATGTACGCGTCCCACGCACTGCCCTGTTGAATCGCTTCGGTGATGTCGCCGAGGACGGCAGCTATCAGAGCGCGATCCCGAGTGAGAGCAAGCGCTTCTTCGTCATGCTCGGAACGCTGGTCGGTGGGCGCATCAACGTCGCGGGCGGCGCGCTTTCCGCAGCGAAAACCGGCCTGACGATCGCGCTCCGCTACGGCGCGCAGCGCAGGCAGTTTCCGGACAAGAGCGGCAAAGAACAACCGCTGCTCAACTATCAAATGCACCGCGTGCGCTTGCTTCCAGCGCTCGCCCACACGTACGGCCTCACCTTCGCGCAGCACGCGCTCGTGCAACGTCTGGCGCAAACGGAAGCAGATCCGGAGCGCGCGCGCGAGACCGAGATGCTCGCGAACGGGCTCAAAGCAGTGGGCACCTGGCGCGCGATCCAGACATTGCAAGACTGCCGTGAGTGCTGTGGGGGCCAAGGCTATCTCACCAGCAATCGGCTCGACGCGCTGCGCACCGACACCGACGTGTTCACCACCTTCGAAGGCGACAACACAGTGTTGTGTCAGCAGGTCGCGAAGGAAAGACTGCGCTTGTACATGGCGCAGCACAGCGCGATTGGCGCCGATGCGCCGCCATCCGCGACTGCCACTAGCAACGTGCCGCTCACAGCGGCGAGCCACGATCCCAACGCGACCCCGAGCGTAGCGCTCTGCAAGGAGCTGCTCGCCACGCGCGACGACCGGCTGATCAAAGCGCTGTTCGAGCGCGTGCAAAGGCGCGTGGAAAAAGGCATGGAAGCACAAGCTGCGTTCGAAGATTGCCAAGACCACACATTGGCGCTGGCACGCGCGCACGTGGAGACGTTCGTGAGCGCACGCTTCCAAGAAGCTGTCGCGGCAGAGCCGGTGCTCGCCGAGCTGTTCGAGCTGTATTGCACCGCGTGCGTCACCGAAGACGTCGGCTGGTTCCTCGAAGCAGGCCTGCTCTCGGGCGAACAAGCCCGCCTGCTCCGCAAGCACAAGCACGAGCTCGTCGACCGCGTCGCCACGCGCGCGCTCTCCTATGTCGAAGCCTTCGCCATCCCCGAGATCTGCCTAGGACCGCTGGCAGACCCCAACTTCCTCCAAAGCTCCGGGCTCACGCACGCCAGCGGCTGAGCGAGACGCAGGCAGAATGCCAAGAGAGCTCTAATAGATCTCTTGGCGTCTTCTGGCGTTCTGCCTGGCGTCCCCTGGCGACTGAATCTCGCTCTCCGGTCCGCCCCGCCTGACGCAACGTTTGCGGATTCGCGCCACGCGCGAGATCCGAGCTGCTGCTCTGAGCGGCAGGCATTGACGCTGGGCGCACGACATGGGATTGCGCATCTTTCGACTGAATCGCATTTTCAATACGCGCAGGGCGTCGACCGAGCGCGCAAAGGACCCGTCATGACCTCTCTCTTCGGCAAACGTCAGCCAAGCTGGGTTGCAGCGCTCGCGCTACTGACTACCGCCTGCTCAGACAAAGACGACACTTCGACCAGGCCTGGAAAAGACGCAGGCTCAGAAGGCAGCGAGAGCGCCTACCTTCTCATGCACACGGTGGACTCACCCGAAGGGCGTCAGAACTACGTCTTCGTCGTGCCTGACCTAGAGGTCGGTGATCTGTCGAAGCTGCAAGGCCGCGAAGTCAGCGGAGCATCCCGCGCGTTCGTGCTCGATCAAAAAGTTTACATCGCGGACGCCGAATCGCTGAGCATCAAGCGCTTCAATGTGGATGCGGAGCTGCAGCTCGTCGCCGACGGCGAGATGAGCTTCTTGAACCACGGCGTTACGTACTTCGACACGGGCTGGACCTTCGTCAACGAAGAGCGCGCGTACTACATGAACAGCGAGCAGCTCGAGGTGATCGTCTGGAATCCCAAGACCATGAACATCACCGGCACGATCGACCTCTCGTCACTCAAGGTCGATGGCTTCGCTGACTTCTACGCCGACGGCGGAACGCTGATCGGAGATAAGTTGTACGCGATCTATTGGAACAACGACTACGAGGCGGGCAAGCTCGAACAAGCCGTTACGCTCGCAGTTATCTCGACCACGGAAGACAAGCTGCTCGGCAAGATGCGCGATGAACGTTGCTGGAGCGCATGGCCAGGCAGCGTGCTGCCAGACGGGCACTTCTACGTGCCGGGCAACGCAGCCAGCGCCGGCATGCAGTTTACCTCCAAGCCGAAGCCGCCATCCAACTGCCTGCTGCGCATCAAAAAAGGCGAGAGCGAGCTCGACACTGACTTCGTCAAGCAGATGGACGACCTCACGGCGCCGCTCGTCGGCGGAGCTACGTTCCAATACGCGCGCGAGCTCAAAGGCGCGATCGTGTGGGCCTGGAAGGACGACGGCTTCGCCGACCAAGACGCATTCAACGAGGGCTCGGAGTGGCATCCGCGTTTGGTCGACGTCGAAAGTTGGGAAGGCGCCGAGCTCGACGACGAGGGCCTCAGCTCGACCGGCTGGATGGGCGAAACGTTCGTGGTCGATGGACGCGCCTACTTCACCGTGGGAACCAACGGCGGCAGCGGCGAGACAACCGAAGGCGCGCTGGTGGGCTACGAGGACGGCAAGCTCGAGCAGCTGATCCGCTTCGGCGAGTGGCTGCAGGTCGTACAACGCATCCGCTGAGCAGCAGGCAATCTGGGCCTCTAGCGATCGCGTGGGACGGGAACGCGATCGCGCTTTGGGCGCCTAAAAGCAGCGATCTGGGGCGGTTTTTCATGCAATCGGATGTGTGATTACCCGTCCGCGCTTGCCCTTTGTAGAGGCGACCGGTACGCAAAGCGGGTTATGGAAATTGATGCACTGGTACCCGTCTCCCGGGTCGGTGCGGACGAGCGCACGCCCGTGCCGCCCAATCCGGCCGAAGTGCTCGCGGCGTTGATGGACTTCTCCGGGAGCGTCACGCTCGCGGAGCTGTTGCACGCGCCGCGCGACTGTGACGAAGGCATGCCGCACCCCAATGCGAGCGAGCTCGCGTGGAAGCTGCAAGAGACCGTGCGTAAGCAGCTCGCCGCGCTGTCCACGAGTGTGCTGCGACCGCTGAAGGGTCGCCATGCTCCGCCGCACCCAGCTGCAGACGAGCTGATCGCGAGCCTAGAGCGCGCTGCGGGCGCGCCCGGAAAAATCCCGGATGCCCAAGGTGTCGAGCGCTTCGCGCACGATCTCGGCGCGCCCTACTTCAAAGCGCTCTACAAAGCGGTGCAACAGTCCCAGGTGCAGATCCAAGGCCTGCGTGCTCGCGTCACGCTGGAAGTGCGCGAGCTCGGACCACGTGCGGCGCGCTTGGAGCACATCGACGCAGCGCTTCAACGCAGCCTCCAAGGTAAACAACTCGAGCTGTTCGAGCGCCTGGTCCTGGCTGCCGAGCTGACCTTCGAGCGCGCGTGTGCGCGTGCGTGTGCCGAGCTGCCGGAAGGCTTCGGCAGCGCGGAGCTCGCGCGCTGGAGCGCCGAAGACGGCTGGCTCGATCGCTATCGGGAACGCTGCGTACGCATGACGCAAGCGCTATTCGGACACCTGCAACGTGGCCTCGAGGGGCTCGTAGTTGCGGCCGTGCACGCGGAGATTTCATGACGAAGCGTTTGGTACGTGAGCTACTTGGTCTGTGTGCGGTGCTGTTGCCAGGCGTGATCGGCGCGGTGGTGGTCGCAAAGACGTTCAGCACCTACTGGGGCCGCGACGCTCAAGCCAGCTTGATCGTTGCAGCCATCGGCGTCGCGCTGATGGTCGGCTTGGGTGAGCTTGTGCAGCGGCAGCTGCGAGCGGCACGGCTCGAGACCGAGGTGCTGGCCCTGCCCGCGCACCCGAACGAGTCCACGCTGGACGTGATCGGCGCGCAGCTGCAGAGCTTGCTGCGCGCGCGCTTGGAGAACGCACCCGCGCCCAACTTGGGTGAGAGCATCGCGCCCTTCTTTACGGGCCTCTTGGTCATGCTCGGCCTGCTCGGCACGCTGCTCGGTCTGTTCCAGACGGTGCACGGCGCGGGCCACGCGCTCACCAGCGCCAACGACGTCGACACGCTGCGCAGCAACCTGGCAGCGCCGATCTCGGGCCTCACGCGCAGCTTCGGTTGCTCGGCTGCAGGCATCAGCGCATCGGCCATGTTGGGCCTTTCGCTAGCGCTCGTGCGCAGGCGCGAGAGCCGGCTCCTGCGCGCGATCAACGCGTACGCGGCTGGCCCGCTGCGCGCGCACTCGCCGCTGCGTAAGCAAGCGCGTGCGCTCGAATTGCTCGCAGGCCAAAGCAACGCGGCGAATGCGCTCGAGGGCATCGGCCAGAAGCTGGGCGATCTGTCCGGCCAGGTGATCGAGCTCCAGACGCAAGCGCTCAAGTCACAGCAGGCCGCGTTCACGGAGCTACTCGGGAGCTTGCGCGAGGCGCTTACGCGCTCCGCCAGCGACTCGGGCGAGCAGCTCGTTTCGAAGCTCGGCCCGTTGCTCAGCCAAGTCGCCGAGCGCAGCGCCGAAGCGCTCACGACGCAAGCCGATGCCTTTGCAGGTGTCGCGCGCGAGCTGCGCTCCGAGCTGTCGCAAGATGCCAGCGAGCGCCGCAAAGAGACGAGCGAGGCGCTGCGGAGCCTGCGCGCCCAGCTGGACGACGCCGAGCGAGCGCGTGCAGCCGCGCACTCCGCCGAGCTCGACAAGCTCGCGAGCTTGGCCAGTCAGAGTTTGAGCGAAGGCGAGCGCCGTGAGCGCGAGGCAGCAGAGCGCTGGCAACAGCAGCTGAGCCGCCTCGATACGCAGCTGGAAGCGGCGCAGAACGCCGAGACTGCGCGGCTCCGCAGCCTGGATCAGCAGCTCGCGAGCTTGCACCAGCGCGACGAAGCGAGCCGCGGCGAGCTCGACGCGCTGACCTCGCGCGTAGGGACCGAGCTCACCCGCTTGGTCGGCGCGCTCGACGCACAGATCACAGCGCGCGCCAGCTTGGAGCGCGAGCATGCGGACCACACGCTGCGCGCGGCCCAGCAGCTCACAGCGGCGGCGACCACGCTCGAGGCACAAGCCGACAAACAGCAGGCGGCGCTCGAACAGAGCGCAGCCGAGCAAAAGGCGACGTTCTCGCGCCTGGTCGAGCAGCTGCCCGCGTTGTTCGCGCAAGCAGCGCGCAGCTCGCAAGACGCGGCTCAACAAGCGCTGGCTCAGCTCACAGGCATCACAGAGCAGCGCCTCACGCAAGTCTCGCAGCTCTTGCACAAGGACATCGAGAGCCGTGCGCAGATCGATCAGAGCGTAGCCGAGCGCGCCAAGAACGCGTTCGACGAAGCCGTGCGTCAAAGCAGCGAGCTAGGGCGTCTGCTCACGCGCATCGAGGAGGTGCTTCCGCAGCTGTCAGATGCAGCCCAAGCGGGCGCAGCCCAGACACTGGAGCGCATCAGCGAGCACATGGAAGAACAAGCCACGCGCTTCGCTTCGTTCGAGAACGCGCTGGCAGACGCGCGCCAAGAACAAGTCGGGGCGCTCGCCACGCAGCTCACGCAGCACGCGAGTGACCTGGAAGAGAAGCTCGCCCACACCGTCGGCACGGTGCAGGACGCCGCAGCGGTGTGGCAGGCGTCGAGCGCGGAGATGCAAGCCGTCGCGACGCTGTTCGCGAGCAGCATCGAGCGCCAGCGCGACGCATCAAACGCGCTGATCGAGAGCCTGGGCGATGTCGAAGGCGCGGTCGAGCGCGCGGGCCAACACGCCGCGCACGATGCGCTCGGCGATCAGCTCGCCGCAACCCAAGAGGTGTTCGCGAAACAGCTGCAGTTCCAGCGCGAGCTGTTCGAGCAGCTGCGTGCGCTGCGCTCTGGCACGAGCCGCGTGAGCACGATCAACGCAGGAAGCGCGATCGACGCGGGTTCAGGTCAAGGAGAGGCAGATGTATCTGTCTGAGACCGTGCCGAGCGAAGACGCCGGCGCCGATCGTTTGCCCGTCTTTGCCGCGTTCAGCGACCTCTTGGCCTGTGTGCTAGGCATCTTCGTGCTGTTCTTCGTGTACGTCGTCAGCTTCGAAGTGAACATGGCGACCGAGCTGGAGAGCGAGCGCGCGCGCAGGCTCGAAGCGACCGGTCGTCTGCACGAGCTCGAGACCGCGCTCGCAGGCCCGCTGCGTGCAGGACTGATCACCTTCATCGACGGCACGATCGGCATCCGCGGGAGCGTGTTGTTCGACATCAACTCGGCACAGCTGCGCGACGAAGGCAGCGATCTGCTGCGCCAGCTCGCGACACCGCTCGCCGGTTACTTGGGCGTGCACGACGAAGTCTTGATGGTCAGCGGCTTCACAGATGACCTGCAGATCCGCGTGGCTCCCACGAGCGCATACCGCGACAACTGGGAGCTGAGCGTGCAGCGCTCGCTGACAGTGGTGCGCGCGATGATCGAAGCCGGCGTGGCGCCGCAAGCGCTGTTTGCCGCGGGTTTCGGCGAGAACCATCCGGTCGTGCCCAACGACACCGAGCCCAACCGCGCGCGCAATCGCCGTGTGGAGCTTGCGCCGGTACGTCGGCCCACGCAGCTGCAGGTGCCGAAGGGCGAGCGCTCCGAAGTCTCACCCGAGGCGCACTGACATGGAGCAGGCCTCCGTCGCGCGTGCTCTCGCAGACCTGGAGGGTCTCGGCGCACGCGGCTATGACGCCGACAGCTGCGACTGTATCCGCGCGCTGATCGATCGCGCGCAAGAACTGGACTCGCGTGCGTCGAAGCACCTCTTGGAGCGCGCCATGGCGCACGTCGAGCGGCTTTCGCTGCGTATGCAGCGCGAGCGACAGCGCACCGAACGCTGGCTCGAGGTCGTCGAGGGCAAATACGGCGAGCTCTCCGCCGAACGACACCTGCTCGTGCAAGGCGAGCTCACCACGCTCCGGCGCAAGCTGCGGCGTCTGGCCAGCGGCACTGGCGCGAGCGCCTCCACGCAGGTCGTGCTGCGGCAGCGCCATCGCGTGGCGCGCACGCAAGACTACGAGACCTCGCGCGCCGAGCTGATCGCTGCGTTTGCGCTCGCCCGCGCAGCTGATGTAGTCCCGGAACAAGCGGGGCCGTACAACCCGCTACGCATCGCGAGCGATCTGTTGTCGCGCATCCGCGACGTATCGCCGCTCTACCTCACAGCCCAGCTCCAGCGCCTCGAAGAGCTCGGCAGCATGCTCACCCTGCCGGAGCTACCGGCCCCTGTCCGCAAGCCACCGCCAACCGCGATCAAGCCCCCCTCTCGCCCAAGCAGAGGCGCCACCAAAGCCCGCAAAAAGCGCTAATCCCCGTGAACGTAAAACGTGGACGTGAGCGCCCCCGTGAGCGTGGCCGCGAGCGTGAACGGGAACGTTCCCCTGGTCGTGATCTTGCCCGTGGACAGCACAATGTCCGCTCTCTGTCTCCGGGACATCGAGAGTGAGACGGATCAGATCGTCCAAGGTGATCGATCACCTCCACGGGGGCGACTATGAAGTGGCCCCGCAGTCCAGGGCAAACGTGTGCGAGCACCTCGATTAGAGGCGTGCTCGGCGCTGTTCGAAGGTTGTTGGAAGGCTTCGCCCTGTCGCACTCGACTATGCGTGCTCGAGGC
>Ga0209082_1000229_pt1 | contig 25415 bp, 24 predicted proteins | sample ColdCreekSource_FD_184127 | JGI IMG/M metagenome (GOLD analysis project Ga0209082, IMG submission 184127) | Groundwater microbial communities from Cold Creek, Nevada to study Microbial Dark Matter (Phase II) - Cold Creek Source (SPAdes) (version 3) | ecosystem: Environmental > Aquatic > Deep... | reverse complement strand
CCAAACTTCGTCATCTCGCCATTCTTGCACAGGACTATAAATAAGTGCGTTGGGTAGCGTATCACTATAACGTAATGAATTAAATAAGTCTGAATCGGAGTTTAATAGCTCGCTAACTTTTCCTATTTCATATTTAGCCATAGTCGCAGCTCGATTGCTACTCTCAGCTTTACGAGTTCCTAAAACCAAGACCGTTTCACCACTAATCCTAATGACGTTGCGAATAAAGTGATTAGTTGGGTGAATTTTTAATCTTTCAGTACACCAGCGAAATCCGTGACGGGGTGCAGGATAACCTTTACCCATCAGATTAACCCAAAAACTATCTTTAACATCTGGGGTGAGTAGGTGAGGCTCTATTGGTAAGTTTTGTTCTCCCGCTGCCACCTTCATTTGTTCCAAAGACTGGCTTACCCAAAATGACACGATAGGATTTTCTACCAGAGTGTCTGTAGTAATCACATAAACTTTTTTAGTTCTTTTCTCTGGCGGTAGGGCAGCTAAAGCATTCCAGACGAGTTGCAAGGTAGCCGTAGAATCTTTTCCACCTGAATAACCAACGACCCAAGGTACAGCATCAAGACAATATAATTTTTGAATCTCAGTGATCTGAGCTTTAATATCTTGTACGAGCTTATTGACTCCACGTTTGGATTTGTGAGGCAGCGCGTTGTGGGGGTTCCCCCCGTTGTCGCGACTGCCGTTTTGAATGTTTTGTTTTTGTGTTGTGGTCATTTTTGCTCTTATGAAAGAGAAACGATGAAGTTATTAAACTACTTGTACCTGATTAAGCAGTCTGACAGAACCATATTTAAGATAAGACTTATCATCGGGATGTCTATTTGACATATCTTGAATTAAAGTTCTGCATAGTCCAACTATAAAACTACACGCGCTAGTAAATAAACTAATATTATTTCCTGGGGTGATTATAAGGTTCATGTCCATAGGGTCTTTTAACCACATAGAGCAAATATCGTAAAAAGATTATAAGATTATTCTGTATCGCAAAGACTGACGAATCAGTGGTAAAGATAATTCACCCCTACAGATGTTCCAAACCAACTGCTTCAGATACATTAGACAACCCTTTCTCTTCCAACCTTTTTAGTACCCCCGATAAAACATCTTTCACCATCCAGGGGCCCTGATAAACCCAACCAGTGTAAATTTGCAATAAACTCGCCCCTGCAATTATCTTTTCCCAAGCATCTTCGGCTGTAAAAATGCCGCCGACACCGATAATCGGTAATTTGCCATCTGTTTCCTGATAAATAAAGCGAATTACTTCAGTAGAGCGTTGCTTAACTGGTAAACCACTAATGCCGCCAGCTTCATCTTTAATACTTCTACCAGTCTCTTTTAAGATCTCAGTTTTCAAACCATCGCGACGAATAGTCGTATTAGTTGCAATGATGCCAGATAAATTATAGGCGGTAGCTAATTTTAGAATATCTCGAATATCTTCCCAATTTAAATCAGGAGAGATTTTAATTAAGATTGGTTGCTTGTTAGTATTAGCTGCTTGTAATCCAGATAAGATAGGTTCTAACTGTTCTCCTGATTGAAGCGATCGCAAGCCTGGAGTATTAGGAGAACTAACATTAATTACAAAGTAATCTGCTACTTGCTGTAAGTATTTAAAGCTGCCCACATAGTCTTTTGCTGCTTGTTCTAAAGATGCAGTTTTAGATTTACAAAGATTAATCCCAATCGGAATCCTACGGGGTTGCCTCTTCCAAGTCTGTGCTAAAGTATCTGCCATGACTGCTGCACCGAGATTATTCGCACCCATGCGGTTGAGGGCGGCTTGATCTTTAGGTAGGCGAAACATACGGGGGCGAGGATTTCCTGATTGAGAATGTAAAGTTACCGCACCCAATTCAGCAAAACCAAAACCAAAACTAGACCACATTCCTGCGGCTGTACCATCTTTATCGAAACCTGCTGCTAACCCTAGAGGATTATTAAAATCCAATCCCCAGAGTCTTTGTTGTAGGCGAGGATCGGTTAGAGAAAAAGATTTGGCTAATTGTTTGATTACTAAACTGCCCCATGTCGTATGGCGAGATGTTTCCATCTGGTTTAGGGTTTTAAGCATTTGACGATGGGCGGTTTCAGGATCACTTTTAACCGTAGCAAGGAATAAGGGATAAAAAGGTTTAGTAAAATTCAGCATAGTTAATTGTTAATTGCTTTCCTTACTCATCATTATCAAAAAACTCATCGGAAATTTGGGTAGAAACCCCGTGCTTCTAGCACGGCTTTACAAAATATTTAATTCACTGTATTTTAAATATATAGCGAAGAGAATTTAAAAAGGAATACGGCGAGATTAAAATTCAGCTTCCCGAAAGGCTCGAAAATCAAAATATAAAGCAGGTACGAATACATCCGAAGTACCATGCTCGATGGTTTGAAATTGAGTACATATATGAAGATGAAAAAGTAGAAACATCTGTTGATTCCAATAAGGCTATTGCTATAGATTTGGGAGTGGATAACCTTTGTGGTTGTATTGATACTGATGGGCATCAATTTTTGATTGATGGCAAAAAACTTAAAAGCATTAATCAGTTCTACAACAAGCAAAATGCTGATCTTCAATCGAAGAAAGACAAGCAAGGCGTAAAAACATTTACCCACAAACAAGCAAGACTCTATCAATGGCGTAACAACTGCGTTCGCGACTATTTGAATAAGAGTGCGAAGTTGATAATTAACCATTGCCTCAAACATAAAATAGGAAAACTGGTCGTTGGCTACAACCCAGGTATCAAGCAAGAAATTAATATTGGTCGGTCTAACAATCAAAACTTTGTCCAAATACCTTTTTGGCAGTTGAGAAGAAAGATTGAAGCACTTTGTTCTAGATACGGAATTGAGTATGTTGAACAAGAAGAATCTTATTCGTCGAAAGCAAGTTTTTACGATCAAGACGAGATACCCGTCTACAATGCTGATAATCCCAGCAAGCACAAGTTCTCTGGTAGAAGAATTAAGCGCGGGTTGTATCGGACAAAGAATAAGCATCTAGTTTCCAGCGATATTAACGGTAGTGCCAATATTTTGGTTAAAAGTAAGCACAGACTGGATTTTCAGCGAGTGTCTAGCGGGTTTTTGGCTAACCCTTTAAGGATATGTATCTCTTAAGAATCCTCGTGCGTTCAAGCGCCTGGAGTGTCAACCCTTAATTTGTTGCTGTAGCCTGGCTAATTCTTCTCTATCTTGTTTAAGGGCTTGTTCCAATTCTTGTAATTGTTCACGGCGGGTTTCAATTTCTAAGGCGCGACGATTTAATTCTAAATTCTGGGCAGTAATTTCTTGTCGCCATTGTTCTATTTTGCTTTGTTCCGTGGCAATAAACTGAGGATTAATCGCATTTTTAGTCAAGTGCTGTTGCAAAATGCTTAAAATCCAGTCTTTAGCCTCTTGAATACTGACAATTTGCTGATCTCTGTCCATTTCTACTAATACCAATACCCCTTCACAAAGAGAAGTTTCTTTTGCCAATAATAAAGTCTCTGAATTATTGACTTCCCACACATATTCAGATTCTTGGCGAGCAAGTACCTGTAGTTGTATTTCGCCCGAAATAGAATTAATTTGGACTTGAGCTAGGTGTAGCATAATCGTATCGATTTTGGTCATTAATAAAATTAATTAATTTAACGAAAGCAATCTCAAAAAAGAAATGACCAAGTAAAAACCTTATTTTAGGCGTTGCAAACGGTTTCGTAAAATTTCTGCCTGTTTTTCAGCTTCGGCAAGGGAGTCTTTAGCTTCCTGAATTACTTTTGCAGGTGCTTTATTAATAAAACCTGGGTTACTCAAACGACTTTTAAGAGACTGTATTTCTCCTTCCACTTTGGCTAAATTCTTTTCTAATTTATTACTAAGTAATGCCACGTCAACAACTCCAGTTAAAGGTATTAAAACCTGCACTGTACCCTGTACCCCAGCAATTACCCGTCCTGGATCAGTTGTCAGGGTTTTAAGGATGTTGAGTTGTTCTACTTTAGCCAAGTCCTTGATATAGTTTTCCCCTGACTTTAGGATATCATTTTCGCGATCGCTTTCGGTTTGCAGAATTACAATTATTTTTACGCCTGGTTTAATAACTGCCTCGGCGCGCAAATTACGGATTGTGCGGATAGTACCGAAAAGTAAGTCGAAGCTTTGCTCAAATTCAGGATTAATTAAAGTTTCAGCAACTTCAGGGTAGGCTTGCAATGCCAAGAAATTCGAGTGTTCTTTCTGGGAGGATTGGGTAAGGGTTTGCCAAATCTCTTCGGTAATGTGAGGCATAAAAGGATGAAGTAATTTTAGTATTCCTTCGAGAACGTAAGCTAGAGTCTGTTGGGCTATTAGACGAGGAGTAGAAGTTTGATCTTGCCATAGTCGAGATTTAACTAGTTCGATATACCAATCGCAAAAATCCCCCCAAATAAATTCATATAAGCCTTTTGCCGCTTCTCCTAAACTATAGGTTTCAATATTATTTTTGGTTTGTTTAACTGTTTGATAAAAACGCGAGAGTAGCCACTGATCAACTAATTCTAATTCTTCTGTATTGGGTTGTCCTAACTGCTGGGGTGTTTTACCATCCAAGTTCATCATCACAAACCGAGAGGCATTCCAAAGCTTGTTAGCAAAGTTGCGGGAAGCTTCAACAGAAGCAGATGCTTGTGTTTTACGCTCATAGTCAAAGCTAATATTCTGTCCCGCTCCTGCTACTTTAGTAATTAAGGTATAGCGTAAAGCATCCGCACCGTATTTATCGATCATCAGTAAAGGATCGATACCGTTGCCTTTAGACTTGGACATCTTTTGTCCGTTTTCATCCAGTACTAAGCCGTGAATGTAAACATCATCAAAAGGCATTTGATCAGTAAAGTGTCCCGCCATCATGGTCATCCTGGCTACCCAGAAGAAAATGATATCGAAACCTGTAACTAGAGTAGAAGTGGGGTAGTATTTAGCTAAGTCTGCGGTTTCTTCTGGCCATCCCATGGTGGAAAACGGCCATAAACCCGAGGAAAACCAAGTATCTAAGACATCTGGGTCTTGTTCTAGTTGAATATCTGTGCCGTATTGCTCTACAGCCTTTTCTTGAGCTTCGGCTTGATCATAAGCAACGACAAACGGCGTACTATCGGTAATCTCGCCGCCTGTTTCCGAGATCACATACCAAGCAGGAATTTGATGACCCCACCAGAGCTGACGAGAGATACACCAGTCTTTTAACTTAACTAACCAATCCCGATATACTTTCTGCCATCTTGCGGGTACATAGTTAGGAGAATTATTATTATCAAGAAAAGATAAGGCTTTACTAGATAACGGTTCAATTTTGACAAACCACTGAGTAGATAATAATGGTTCTATTGGTACTTTACCGCGATCGCTGAAAGGCACGCTATGGCGATAATCTTCTATTTTAACTAATGCTCCTAATTCAGTCAATTTTTGAACCACATTCTGACGGGCAACGAAGCGATCTTGTCCGTTAAACTCTCCTGCATTTTCATTTAACGTGCCATCCTTATTCATAATATTGATCAAGGGCAAGTTGTGGCGTTGTCCCATTTCAAAGTCATTAAGATCGTGGGCGGGTGTTACCTTAACGCAACCCGTACCAAATTCAGGATCAACTAATTCATCAGCAACAATAGGTATTTCTCTGCCAACAATAGGTAGAGTTAAAGTTTTTCCCAGATAATCTTGATAGCGCTCATCATTAGGATTAACCGCAACCCCCGTATCACCCAACATAGTTTCAGGGCGAGTTGTGGCAACTTCCAAGTAACCACTACCATCGGTTAAAGGATAGCGAAAATACCATAAATGTCCGTCTACCTCCTGGTTTTCTGCTTCCAAATCCGACACCGCCGAAAGAGATGCAGGACACCAGTTAACCAAATAATTACCGCGATAAATTAACCCTTCTTCGTAGAGTTTAACAAAAGCTGTCTTCACCGCCTGGGATAAACCCTCGTCCATCGTAAACCTTTCTCTCGACCAGTCTGCCGAAACTCCCAAACTTTTTAACTGCTTAACGATAGTACTTCCCGATGCTTCTTTCCACGCCCAAGCCCGTTTTAAATATTCTTCTCTTCCCAAATCCTGACGGCTTTTACCTTCGGCTTTTAGCTGTTGATCGACAACGGTACTAACGGCAATACTGGCATGATCCGTCCCTGGCAACCATAAAGTATTGCGTCCAATCATCCGATGATAGCGAATCAGTGTATCGATCAACGCACTCTCAAAAGCGTGTCCCATGTGCAAACTGCCAGTAACATTCGGTGGCGGAATTACGATGCAATAAGGTTCCCCTGGATGCTCAGGAGCGGCTTTAAATAGCTCTTGTTCTTCCCAGTGTTTTTGCCATTTAGCTTCAGTATCTTTGGGATCGTATTGAGTAGATAGATCAGGATTGGTTGCGGTCATAAGACTAGCAGAGAAGGTAAGTAGGGAAAGCAATTATTTATTGTATATTCATTGCCGTCACTCTTGCTATTTAGTTGTTTTTGGTATAAAAAAATATACTAAACAGGAGATAATTCAAAAAGGGTTAGGTATAAAATTGGAAGCCGAATTTCCTGAACAGTCGCCTGAAAACCAAAATTTATCTCATCAAACCCCCATAAATTCACCAAGTTTGGAGCGCAAAAAAGATGCGGGAGAAGGAGCTGAGGAAGCAGAAGCCCAGAAAAAGACAACAGAAATAATTTTTCAAATATGCTCTGAAGATTGGATTGAGATTAGCTTTTGGGATAATGGTCGTATACTTTTAGAAGTACCAAATTATCCTCACCGAGAAATAAATGTAATGATGGCAGATATTCTATCAATTATTCATTTCTTAGAACAAGAAGGATTTGCACTACACTAGTATTCCCCTTATCAATAAAATAATTACAGTATCCTGTGATGCTGCTAGATGGCTACCCTCAAGCTAATGAATTTTTGGTTTAATTGTTTTTTAGGTAGACGTTCAGATGAGCGAGAAGATAAAAAGAGCGATTACCTTGAAAATTATTTGATAGATTACCCTTAGAATGTGCAGTACAAGTACATAATAGAGAACAAATTTGCCTAAGAAAATAAGGGAATTAAAATCAATGTTACTTAAAGCAGGTTTTGAGTTGATGCCAAAACGAGGTAAAGGCAGTCATGCAATATATCAATATCCTGGGACTACAATTAGAGTAAACCTGCCTGGAAAAGATGGTTCGGATGCCAAATCATATTCAGAAAAACAAGTGAAAAAAGCTATACAGAGAGCAAAAAATGAATCATAAGTATCAAATTACTATTGCTTGGAGTCAACAAGATAAATGCTATCTGGTTTATCTTCCTGATTTTGCTGATGAAGTTATGCAGCCTGTTACTCATGGAGACACCTATCAAGAAGCTCTGCAACATGGTTTAGAAGTAATGGAAGAACTTATTTTACATTTACAAGCTGATGGAAAACCTTTACCAGTCGCTAAATTAGTCTCAGCTTAATCAAGCTATATCGGAAAAAGATTGACGTTTAAGAGTTTATTGGCGATCGCTTTTTAATTACCTATTAATCTAAAGATTTTAGCAGCACCGCCTAAGATGATTACTACAATTCCAACTAATATTCCACGATTGGTAAATTCTGAGTTGCTTATTCTTTTATCCAACTGCTCTACTTGAGCATCTAAAGCTTTAATTTCACCTTTAACCTCAGCAAATCCGACTTTAACCTCAGTTTTTAAATCTGTAACTTCTTCTGAAAGTTTATCTAGCTTTTGATTTATCTTTCCTAATATTTCAGCTAAATCAGTTTCAATGATTGGATTACTCATTCATTATCAGTTATTTAACAATGATTAGACCTGCTCATATATCTTAAGTGTAATTGTTTTTTGCCTGGGCGATTAGAAGGTTACACTCAGCTCAATTATAAATACCTCTTGTTCTTCTCAGTGTTTTTGTCATTTAGCTTCAGTATTTTTGGGTCGTATTGAGTAGAGAGATTGAAGTTGATTGCGGTCATAAGACTAGCAGAGAACGTAAGTAGGGAAAGCAATTATTTATTGTATATTCATTGCCGCCACTCTTGCTATTAGACCTATGCGCAGAAATTAAAAATCTTGATTGATAAGGGGGTCAGGGGTCAGGGGTCAGGGGTCAGAGTCAACCCCGTCGTTTAAAGTTAAATAACAATATTTACGTCGCTTGAAAGTAAAACTAGCAGTGGGAATATCCAGCCGCTTTCTCTGGCAAATCTTACGCCTACCTGAAAGTTTCTATAATCATAGCTTTAACTCCTAAGTAGTGATTAAGGTATAAAAAGCAACTTTTTCTACTTCAATTATGAGTTATTATTGGGTTGAAAATTATAATTGTTAGCGAACTGAAATAATTCTTTAAGTTTATCCACATTACCTTATTATAAGGTGACTAAACTTCTTGTAGCTTGATTAATAATTACCTAATTATCCTCATATAGTCATCAGGGATTTCTACCAAAATGAATTGCAGTCATATTCAGTTCTGTATCGATAAATCAAAAGTAGATTTTGAAGAACTACAAAACTTGTTTATTAAAACGGCTTTTTGGGCAAAAGAGAGAAAAATTAGCGATTTAGAATTGGCGATCGCCAATAGCAATCCTGTAGTTACTGTTTGGGATAAAAAATGTCTGATTGGTTTTGCCAGAGCTACCTCTGATGGTATTTATCGTGCTGCTATCTGGGATGTAATTATCGATCCAGACTATCAAGGAGTCGGTTTAGGACGGAAATTAGTAGAAACTGTTTTATCCGATCCTCTAGTTAATAAAGTTGAACGAATTTATTTAACCACCACTCATCAACAAAGCTTTTACGAAAGAATTGGATTTAAGCGCAACGACACAACAACTATGGTTTTATACAACTTTGATTCCGCTTCAGATTTATCGTTACTACAAGAGCGATTACCCGAAGAGTACGGTTCAGAGCGATCGCATATTGTCGTAAATAATGTAATCTCGTAAATCAATAATTTCGAGTCAGCTACGCCATCACCATTCCACCATCGACATTAAATACTTGTCCTGTAATATAAGCTGCTGCGGGATCAGCAGCTAGAAACCGTATTGTCCCCGCTACCTCTTCTGGTTGACCATAGCGACCAAGAGGAATAAATTTGATGATTTCATCTGACTTGAGATCATCAGTCATATCAGTTTCGATAAATCCTGGTGCAACAGCGTTAACTGTAATCCCGCGACTAGCTAATTCTTTGGCGACGGTTTTAGTAAAGCCAATGACTCCCGCTTTAGCAGCACTGTAATTTGCCTGGCCAGGATTGCCCATTTGTCCTGCAACAGAGGCAATATTGATAATTCTGCCACTGCGTTGCTTGAGCATTGTTTTGCTCACTGCTTTAGTACAGAGAAAAACCCCTGTGAGATTAAGATCGATAACAGCTTGCCATTGTTCGAGTTTCATCCGCAATAACAGAGTGTCTTTGGTGATACCTGCGTTGTTAACCAAAACGTCAATCCGTCCAAACTTATCTAGAGTTTGTTTAATCAGATTATCTACCTCTTCGCTTTGGGAAACATCTGCCTGTAAAGAAATAGCTTTTCCTCCCGCATCAGTGATTTCTTGAACGACTGCTTCTGCTGCCTCACTAGAGCGGGCATAGTTGACTACTATTTTTGCTCCTTGGGTTGCTAAAGCCAATGCCGCTGCTTTACCAATCCCTCGTGAGCCGCCAGTTACGATGGCAACTTGGTCTTTTAGATATTGTAAATTTCCTGGTAATAATTCCATCACTCCCGCCCCTCTGAAATAAACTTAAGAAACTAGATAATATTACGTAAATTTCTAGTCAACTTAGCTATCATATAGGCTAATTAGTCTCCAGGACTATATTGGGACTATATTTTCTCTTAGGCATTTATTTAGTTACTAAAAACGCGATCGCACATGGCAGTTAAAAAGCAATTCTCTAGTTTCCAAGACCTGTTAGATAACTCCGATATTCCAGTATTAGTAGACTTTTACGCTACTTGGTGTGGCCCTTGTCAGATGATGAGTCCAATTTTAGAACAAGTAGGAGCCAACTTGCGCGATCGCCTGCAAGTAGTTAAGATTGATACTGATAAGTATCCCGCTTTGGCTTCTCAATATCAAATCGAAGCACTTCCCACTTTGGTGTTGTTTAAAAATGGTCAACCAGCCGAAAGAATTGAAGGTGTCTTACAAGCATCCCAATTAATTCAGCATTTAAGTTCTTTAGTTTAAGGAATTGATTAGGTTCAGCACTCTCTCTTTGATTTCATCTCTAACGCGGTTAAAGATTTCAATGGGCTGTCCGTCAGGGTCATCTAATTGCCAGTCTTCAAACACTGACCGCGTTACCCATTCTGGAGGTAAGTTTACCCCACAACCGCACAGAGAAATCACTGCATCGTAGTCTTCTGCTGAAAAATTGCTCAAAGCATCGGATGTTTGATTGCTAATGTCAATCCCGATTTCTGACATCACCTCAATCGCCGTTGGATTAACTCGACTGGCTTCTAATCCTGAAGAAGTTACTTCAATTTTCCCCGCGCCTAATTTCCTGGCAAAACCTTCTGCCATTTGCGATCTACAGGAGTTTCTTTTACAGACAAACATGACTTTTTTCATAATCTTTTTCCTTGATTATTATTATTTGGTTACTGCTGAGTGAGTATTTTCCTTTCTTTCGCTATAGCGATCCGTTAAGTAATCAACCTTATCTCGCAGTAGCAGGGTAAATTTGTATAATTCTTCCATGACGTCAATAATGCGATCGCGATAAGCTGAATCTTTCATGGTTCCGTCTTCGTGAAACTCTTGATAGGCTTTGGCTACAGAAGATTGATTGGGAATAGTAAACATTCGCATCCACCGCCCTAACAGCCGCAGAGTATTAACTGCATTAAAAGACTGAGAACCGCCGCTAACCTGCATTACGGCTAAAGTTTTACCTTGAGTTGGTCGAACTGAACCGATATTTAGAGGTATCCAGTCAATTTGATTTTTAAGTATGCCCGTAATATTACCGTGCATTTCTGGAGAAGACCAAACTTGACCTTCAGACCATTGGCTTAACTCTCGCAATTCTTGTACTTTGTGGTGAGATTCATCGACTCTACCTCTTAAAGGCAAATCATAAGGATGAAAAAACTTAACTTCGGCACCCATCTCTTCGATGATTCTGGCGGCTTCTTCCGCCGCTAAACGGCTATAAGAACGCTCTCGTAAAGAGCCGTATAAAAATAAAATTCTAGGCGGATGGTCGAAACTTGTCATGACGCTGAATCTTTTCTCAATCTAATTAAGTAAGTAGCTACACGAAAATAAAGGTGAAATAAGTCTATGAGGTGGAAAACAGATAACTTACCTGCTAGTTGCTAGTTGCTAGTCGCTAGTTGCTAGTTGCTAGTCGCTAGTCGCTAGTTGCTACTTACCGATAAGGACTTACACACCTAGGATCGAGTAAGGTGGCTTTGGCTGGCTGTCTGGGAAACCAAGAGGCAGTGCGTTTACAAACTTCCACCAGCATCAACATGACTGGTACTTCAATTAACACCCCGACTACTGTGGCTAAGGCTGCACCAGAATTCAAACCAAATAGAATTACTGCTGTGGCGATCGCAACTTCAAAATGATTACTTGCTCCGATTAAAGCGGCTGGTGCGGCATCTTCATAGTCTAATCCCAGCTTCAGAGCTGCTAGATAACTAATTAGGAAAATAAAGTTGGTTTGCAAGAATAAAGGTACGGCAATCAATAAGATGTGCAACGGATTGTTGACAATTAGTTCTCCTTTGAAGGCGAATAATAAGATTAGAGTCAGTAGCATTGCTGCGATCGCCAAAGGTGAAAGATACTGTAAAAACCTACTTTCAAACCATTTTCGACCCTTATGTTTAAAAATCCAATAACGGCTAAAAATTCCTCCAGCTAAGGGCAAGCCGACATAAATTAGCACTGATAAAACAATTGTCTGCCAAGGTACGGACAGATTATTAGCCGATAAGAGCCATTTTCCTAAAGGAGCATAGAGAAACAGCATCGCTAAAGAATTAACCGCTACCATCACTAAAGTATGACCCTGATTGCTATAAGAAAGATAGCCCCACATCAGCACCATCGCTGTACATGGCGCAATCCCCAGCAAAATTGTGCCTGCGATATAAGAATCAGCCAAAGCCACTTCTACCCCGCGAATTAACTCAGTTGAACTAAGTAGAGGACGAAACAACCAACCCAGGAAAAACTGAGCAAAAGCCACCATCGTAAAAGGCTTAATCAGCCAATTGATCACCAAAGTCAAAATTACTGGCTTAGGAGTTTTCACCACCTGTACAACTTGGGAAAAGTCAATCTTGACCATGATGGGGTACATCATGAAGAAGAGACAGATAGCAATGGGAATTGAAACGTTATAGACGCTTATCGCATCTAAAGTTTGCGCTATCCCTGGAAAAACTCTACCCAGAAAAATTCCCGCTACAATGCAGACGGCTACCCAGAGAGTGAGATACTTTTCAAAAAAACTAAGTTGACTGCCTGCTTTTACAGCCTGGGGATTGAGCGAAGAACTTTTGTTACTCATTAAAATGGGACTTTTGTTGATTTAAATTAGAATGTTGCCTGTTTGCGTAATAGTTCACCAATGGTTAAATTAAACGAAGATCGACCACCAAAAACCGTGCCAACTTTGCCCCGCTGAAAATGAATCTTAGTGAGTTGATAGCCGTCTTCTGGCAGAGGAACATATCCGACTTGACTGACAATCTCTGGCGCTTTGGCTAAATACATTTCCACGAAATCTTTTAAGGCAGGATTTTTTTGTGCTGCACTAGAATTGATGTAAATAAATAAAGGACGAGATAAGGGTTGATATTTCCCTGCTTCTACAGTTTCGCGAGAGGGCAACACTGCACCATTACCGCTATCTACAGCAACGGCTTTCAGTTTGCCTTGATTAGCTTCGTAATAGGCTAGCCCAAGATATCCTAAGGCATTAGGGTCTTGTTGTACTCCCTGAACCAAGATATCGTCATCTTCGCTCTTCAAATAATCTGTGCGGCTTGCCCCAGATTTTCCTACTATCGCTTCAGTAAAGTAATCATAAGTACCCGAATCCTTACCGGGGGCATATAAGTTTAGAGGTTTATCTGGTAAATTCTTGCCGACTTGATTCCAACGGGTAACTTTGGCTTCAGCTTCAGGCGACCAAATTTTGTTTAACTCTTCCAGAGAAATGCTGTCTAACCAGTCATTGGCTGGATTAACTATTACCGTCAGGGCATCAAAAGCGATGGGTAATTCGATATAAGCCACTCCTGCTGCTTTGCAAGCTGCCATTTCAGCACTAGAAATCGGACGCGAAGCATTACTGATGTCGGTTTCTCCCGCGCAAAACTTTTTAAATCCACCTCCCGTACCTGAAAAATTTAAAGTAATATCTGAATTTCCAGCTTTTGCGGTTTTAAATTCATCTACTATAAGTTTGCTAATGGGATAGACCGTACTAGAACCATCAATTTTTATTGATAAGGTTTGTTCGGAACTAACTCCCGCAGAGCAGGAGATTAAGCTAGTTGCGATCGCAAGAACGATCCCCCAACTCACTATTTTTTCGCTGATTTTAGTTTTCATTTGGCAATTTCTCAAACTATTAGCATTTGAGCAAATCTTACAATTATCATATCAAAAAAAGTTGATGTGACGGTTAAGATTTGGTTAACAAAATCAAAGAACACTAGGAAAATTAAGATTTACCTTCGCGGAGCGTAAAGCCCTGTCTCTTTAGAGCAGGGATATAAGCGACCGAAATGTAACATACCTCTTTTTTGTCACTCTAGGCAGAAGAAAGGTATTTTTCATCCCAAAAGCAGGATTGCTCAGAAAAGCATTAGAAGAAAATTGGACTCCTAATCTTACTGATGAAGAAAAACAAATCGCAAGCGTTAATGACACTTTCTCAGAATGGTTTAAGTTAGCTAAAGACCAAGGTATAGTACAAGCAAGCCAAGGCACTAAAAAAGGCATCCTAGTGCTAGAACCAACTGGCGACTGGACACCTTTAGAAACGATGATTGAAAAAGGATGGACTCTCGAATACCTACAAAAAAGAACCGAACAATAGGTTAATATTTTGATATTGACATTCCCTCATCTTCATCTTGTTGTGTAAAGTATTCACAACGTCAATTCTTTTTACAGTATATGTTGTGGATGTTATAGACGAGATAATTTTTATTCGGGGGAGTGGGTCAATAAACGTCCTCTACCATCATGTGAACTATCAGTTACTTCAAAATCATCTCTTCTTTTGTTCTTTTTCCCTGGGAAAATGCGATCGCTAAATTGCTTAATAACTATATAAAGAATTGGGGTAACAAATAAACTCAAGAAAGTAGCAACTAACATCCCGCCAAATACTGCCGTTCCCAGAGATTGTCTACTTCCCGCCCCCGCACCGACAGCAATCACCAAAGGGAAAGTACCAACTATAGTCGAAATCGCCGTCATTAAAATCGGTCGCAAGCGTTGTCGCGCCGATTGAATTGCTGCATCAGTAATGGAAAGTCCTCGCTCGCGCAATTGATTGGCAAATTCCACAATCAGAATTGAGTTTTTACTTGCCAAACCGATCAACATTACCAAGCCAATCTGACAGTAAACATCATTGGGAAAACCTCGCAGGGATTGGGCGGCTAACGCACCGAAAATAGCGAGGGGAACTGCCAACAATATAATTATCGGATCGATAAAACTTTCATACTGAGCGGCTAAAACCAAAAAGACAAACACTACTCCCAGACCAAAAATAATTGGTGCTTGGGACCCAGATTCGAGTTCGTCTAAAGCTGTCCCCGTCCATTCGTAACCCAAGCTAGCAGGTAAAACTTGAGCGGCTACTTGTTCCATGGCTTGAATGGCATCCCCTGAACTAGCCCCTTCCCCAGCTTGACCACTAATTTCGATCGCACGGAATAAATTATAGTGGTTAATAGTTTGCGCGCCAGTAGCAGAAGTAACTGTGACTAAATTTCCCAAGGGAATCATTTGATCTTCTTCATCAGATCGCACGTATAGTTGTTGAATACTTTCGGGGTTAGAGCGGAATTGTTGGTCTGCTTGAATGTAAACGCGGTAGCTACGCCCCTCAAAAACGAAATCGTTGACGTATTGCGAACCCAAATAGGCTTGCAAAGTATTAAAGATCTCGTCGATGTTAACATCCAAGGATTTTGCCTGTCGGCGATTTACTTCCACGAGTAACTGAGGCGTGTTAGCAGCATAGGTAGAAAAAACGGCCTGCAAGTCTGGATTGCTACTGGCAGCACCAATCAGTTTATCCCTGTAAGCGACGAGATCTTCAAGCGGTAGATTACCTCGTCTGTCTTGCAGTTGGAATTGAAAACCGCCATAACTACCCAAGCCCGCAATTGCAGGGGGATTAACCGATAAAACCCTCGCTTCGGTAATTCCTCCAAGGGAGGGGGTTAAACGTTCAATAATAGCTTGGGCTGTTTGGGAAGAATCTGGGCGCTCTTCCCAAGGAATTAGGGTAGTGAAAATAATACCGTTGTTGGAAGTACTACCGCTAAAACTAAAACCACCGACAGCAAAAGTGGCTCTCACTTCAGGTATTTTGAGAATTTCCGTTTCTATCTGTTTGATTACTTTGTCGGTATAGTTGAGGGATACTCCCTCTGGCCCTTGAATGAGAGTGATAAAATAACCTTGGTCTTCATCGGGAAGAAAAGCGCTGGGAGTGCTGACATATAACCAAGCTGTCATACCCAAAGAGACGATAAATAGACCAATGACGACTGCTTTAAAGTTTTTGAGAAATTCAAGCGATCGCCTATAGCGATCGCTCATCCAATCCAAAAAGCGATTGAATTGCTGAAAAATTCTGTCCAACCAACCGTCATGATTGCGACGACGACGCAATAATAAAGCAGACAGAGACGGTGTCATCGTCAAGGCGTTAAAGCTAGAAATAGCGGTGGTAAAAGCGATCGTTAGGGCAATTTGTTGATAAAGAGCGCCCGTAGTACCAGGAAAAAAGGCGACGGGAACGAACACTGCCATCAGCACTAGAGAAGAAGCTAGAATTGCACCCGTTAACTCCCGCATTGCTTGGATGGCTGCTTCAGTTGGTCTTAGTCCCTCGTTTTCAATTTTGCTGGTGATGTCTTCGACAACCACGATTGCGTCGTCTACCACTCCCCCAATAGCTAAGGTTAAACCAAACAGAGTCAGACTATTAATCGAAAAATTGAATGCTTTAACAAAGGCAAAAGTTCCGATCAAAGCGATCGGAATGATAATGGTAGGAATAAGTACAGTACGCCAATCTTGTAAAAAAAGAAAAATAATTAGTATTACCAGTACTACCGCTTGAACCAAATTGACAACCACTTCGTTCAGCGATGTTTCGACAAACTCAGTCGTATCGAAACCAATCCCGTATTTCATCCCTGGGGGAAATTGTTGCGATAAGCTAGCCATCTCTGCTTTTACTGCATTGGCGACATCGAGGGCGTTACTATTGGGAAGTTGGTAAATCCCCAAACCGATTGCCTCTTGACCCCTAAAACGCAGAAATCCGTTATAATCTTCTGCTCCTAATTCCACACGACCAACATCTCTCAATTCGATCGGCGAGCCATCTGCTGCGGTACCAACGATTAATGCTTCAAATTCTGGTACGGTTTCCAGTCGGCTGATAGCTCTAATATCAATTTGGTATTGCTGGCTCGAAGCCGCGGGTTGCTGACCGATTCTTCCCGCACCGATTTCAATATTTTGCTCTTCCAAGGCATCGGCAACATCTTCGGCGGTTAAGTTTCTACTAGCCAGTTGTCTAGGGTCGAGCCATAAACGCATGGCATAAGTACGTTCACCGAAGATAGTGACATTACCCACACCATCGATGCGTCTGATCGCATCAACCATATAGAGATCGGCATAGTTACTCAAAAAGATATTGTCATACTCGTTATTTTCGCTAAACAAACTCATTGCTAACAGTAGGCTGCTCGATTGTTTGGTAACGGTTACGCCTGTTTGTCTGACTGTTTCTGGTAATCTCGGTTCGGCAATCGAGACGCGGTTTTGTACGTCTACCGCAGCAATATCTTGGTCGGTGCTTGAATCGAAGGTAACGGTGATTGAACTAGTACCGTCGTTACTGCTGCTGGAAGATATATATCTCATACCTTCCACGCCGTTAATTTCTTGCTCTAAGAGGGTTGTGACTGTATCTTCTACCGTTTGCGCATCAGCACCAATATAATTCGCCGTTACGTTAACCTGAATCGGGCTAATTTCTGGGTATTGTGCGATCGGTAAATTGGGTATTGCGATCGCTCCCAATAGTAAAATTATCAGTGAGCAAACAGTTGTAAAAACAGGTCTTTTGATAAAGAAATCGACGAACATAATGTTACAAGGCAAAAGTTATTAACATACTCGGCGCTTTCTACTGGGCGCTACTTATAGGAACGCCATCGATTAAATTCAATAAACCAGAGACAATCAGTCTTTCTCCTGGTTTTAAACCTTCGATTACTTGATATTGGTTTCCTTGAATATCGCCTAATTCAACGGGTTTTTGACGAGCGATGAGTTGAGTTTTTCCTGTATTCTGATTCTTTTGTTCTTGGGCGACAAAGACAAAAGTTTGTCCTGCCAAACGAGAGATAGAGCTTGTGGGAATTAATACGCCTGAGCCTTGCTCCCAAATAACGCGGGCTTCAACTTTTTGCCGATCTTGTAAACCGTTCGTATTAGAAAAAGTTGCTTTTGCCAAAACTGTTTGGGAATTATCATCTGCTCTGGGAGAAATGAAGCTAATCTGACCTGTTGCGATCGCTTGATCTGCTTGTTGAAATCGATATAATTCCACTGGCAGACCAGCTTTCAGTTGCTCAGACCTATCCAAAGGGATAGACAGATCTAGCCCTAAAGTTTGATTTTGGGTAATTGTGGTGATAGTATCGCCAATAGCCACATAATCGCCTAATTTAACGACAATATCGCCAACTAATCCCGCAATTGGCGCGCTCACTTGTGTATCTTGCAAATCTTCGCGAATAGCGTTGGCATTGGCTTCTGCTTGAGCAAGGGTAGCATTCGCCTGATTAAAACTCGCTTGAGATGCTCTGATTCTCTCCCTCGCGGCATTAACGTCAGCACTAGCAGCATCGCGATCACGCCTTACTTGGTCTAAATTTTGTTGTGCTAAAGCTCCTTGTTCAACAAGTGTCGAAGTTCTTTTAAATTCTTCATTTTGCAGTTGTAGTTCGGCTAAAGAGCTATTTAGTTGTGCTTTTGCTTCTGCTAGTTGAGCATTGACATTATCTCTCGCTGCTCTCGCCCCATTGATATTGGCTAAAGCACTATTTAATTCTGCTCTAGTTCGTTCTGGACTTAGCTGCATAATTGGGGTTCCCGCCTCCACGGGACTACCATCGGCAACCAAAATTTGCGTCACTATTCCAGAGGTTTTTGGTCGTATAATAGCTGCTCTTTGTGCGTCTAAAGTCCCGACAAATATAGAACTATCTTCAACAGTGCTAGATTTTACTGATTGAATTTTGACTGGGACTGCTTGAGGTGCTGCTGTTGCAGGAGGTGCTGTTTGGGAATTATATATATATACAAGACCAACACCACCAGAAGCTAGCAGCAGAGTCAGAAATAGCCAGAGTCCTATTTTTCGACGCTTGGGTGTTTTCTGATTTGGAGCAGTAGTCGAAGTTGGCGGTGGAGAAATACTCATTTTTGAAGTCTGAATGAAGCAATTTAAAGTACTCTTGGTTTGTAACCTGCCAGAAACTATCTGCCCTCGTCCATTGTTTAGTTACTGGGATGATCTTGGCAATCGCCAAGTTGATTTTCAGCTTAACAAATATCTCAAGGATTTAGCGGCATCATTTTCTCAGTTATTGATATGTATGTATCGACTGGACTCCAGGACAAATAAATCTATCTAATAAGGGATGCGATCGTTTTTAGTTCTCGTTAGCCTTAAACTCGGTAAACCTAAAAGTCTGAGTAATCTATTGTGCAACACATAATACGGCGAGCGAATCAACTTAAGCGAAATCTAGTCGATTTTGTCTACGATGCTGAAGGAGAATTAGCAATCTCTTTAGAAAAATACGCTGCCGAACACGGAAAAGGAGAACGCCAAGATCTTAGACAGCAAAACTTAGTCATCGATCAATTCATTATGGAGGGCAAAGTTGAAGATAAAACCCCCTTGGAATTGTTTTTAGAAAATGAGCCTGAGTTAACTCAAAGCGATCGCATTTTACTGTATAATTGGCAACGCAGTTTTATGGGTTTGTTTGAAATTATTCAACTATTACCTAATGGAATTGAAGTAATGAATTGGCTCACTGCCAAGCATTACATGGTTTTATTTGGTGAACAAATTCCCCAAGCAGAGATACTGCGTTGGCAACCTGGAGAAATTCTGCTGACTCGTATTGCACCTATTGGCGACAAGTCTAATGATTACTGGCTGTTTTTAAGCGATATTATATCTAAAGGTAAACTGGGTAAGCCTAAACTGGCAGTTGCCATTGGTAAATTTAAACAAAACTACCAAAAATCTCTCTATGGCGATGCGCCAGAATTACTAGAACTAGCTTGGGAATCAGTTGCCCAATATCATCAAGAATTTGTCGATTTTTTTGGTAAGGAGCGTCTCGATCTTCCTGGATACCAACTCGCTCAAAAAATAAACGAACTTCAGGAAAATATGAGCAAGAAACGCCTTGCCGCAGCAGGTATTGATAGCTCTAAATCTCTTCAGGAAATTATTCAGGATGCAGGAGAAGATGAAGCTGAGATCGTAGCCGCAGCAGAAGGGCTTGGTGCAGACTCGGAAGAAGTAGCAAAGGCACTTAAAACTCAAGAAAAAGTTTCGATGAAGCTGCCTAAAATAAATTTACCTGAAGAAATTAAAAAAGCTGAGATGGTCACAGCTTTCTCCCACCCAAGATGGGGTCAGATGTTAATCCCAACCTACAGCAAATTTCAGACAATGCTAGAAACTGAAGAAGCTCAAAAGGATTCTAATTCTGAAAAATTAGTATATAAATATCTTGAAGATCCTCAGATTAATTTTTTCATCTGGCAACAGCTAGAGCAACAATATCCGACTCAATTGGAGAAGTTGTTGCAAACAGTTTTAAAACGTCCAGATTTTAGTTTGGAAAAAGATTTAGGAGAGACACTAATTAAATTTAATAAGCCATTAGAGCCGGAGTTACCAGAAATAGCTAGTGTTCCTCAACATTTACACGATTTGTTCTCAGAAGCAGTCATTCAGGTTAATAAATCTAAATCCAAGGTTGTTAAAAAGCAAGCTAAGAAAAAGAAGGGTTTTCAATCATGAATCCTTCTTTTTCTGAGAATGATCATGCGGCTCGACGAGTAATTAATCCCCAGATAAAAATTAATAGCATGGCACCGAGAACAGCGAAAATAATGCTACCTATCGAAAAGGCACCGACGGAGGCTGATGCTGCCGCACTGCTTCCCAGCAATGCTTGACCTATATAGCCCCCAACTAAAGCGCCCAAAATTCCTAAGACGATAGTAGCTAAGATTCCGCCACCTTGTTGTCCAGGATAGATCAATTTTGCGATCGCTCCAGCGACTAAACCTAATACTGCCCAGGCGATAATATTTCCCATTTTTTTCTTTCCTTAAATTAAGTTTTTACTTTAATATCTGACAAAAACATACTATCAATTAAGAGCATATAATTCCTTCTATCAAAAGGTTGATAGTTGCGCTTAATTTGGTTTTTAACAATAGTAAAATCGTTCAAACCCGTTAGTTGTTAGCTAATACCAAATCCGATTCTGAAAACCTTACTTTTAAACGGTTCGTTTGGCTTTTATTCCCTAGAAAAACAAAGAGATGCACTAGTTGTGCATCTCAATAATAAGTAGGAGGTCTATTTAAATTGATCTGAAAGTCTAGTGGTACAATAAGTCGGCGATCGCTATTACTAATTCGTTAGCTTCAATGGGCTTAGAGAGATGCCGCTGAAAACCGCTTGCTAGAGCAGAAGAGCGATCTTCAGCTCTGGCATAGGCAGTTAGGGCGATCGCAGGAATTTGTCCTCCTTGCTCTGGGGATAGACGACGTATAGAACGCAATAGGGTATAACCGTCTATTTCTGGCATACCAATGTCACTCACTAATATATCTGGTTTAAAGGTTCTTAAGACTGAGGACACTTCCATAGCTGAAGCAACTGCCATCACTTCTGCCTGGTACTGCTTGAGCATAATAGCTAGAAATTCACGATTATCTAGGTCATCATCTACAACTAAAACTCGTATTCCCTTAAGATTGGGTAAATCAGGCTCAAGTTCTTCTTCTCCTTTCTGTGCTTCTGCTTCACTGTTTCTTTCCGAAAGCAACGGTAATTGCACTACAAAAGTCGCCCCCTGCCCTATACCAGGACTAGTAACAGCGACCTCACCGCCGTGTAATTCGACTAGATGACGTACAATTGCTAATCCTAGTCCTAGCCCCCCATGATTTCGGGTAACCGAGGCATCAGCTTGTCGAAAATATTCAAACACATGGGGCAGAAATTCAGGCGCGATTCCTTTACCAGTATCGCTAACAGAAAGCTGAACGCGATCGCCTATTTGTTTAAGTTGTATTTCGACTCTGCCGCCATCAGGAGTAAATTTGAGCGCGTTACTAAGTAGATTCCAGATAATTTGCTGTAGTCGAGCAAAATCGCCTCTTACTTGCCCGACGGGCGATAGGTTCGTCTCAATCGAAATTGATTTAGCAGCGGCTGCGGTGCTTACCGTTTCAATTGCTGCTTTGATCGCCAAGTCTAAATTAAGTGGGGTAACCTTGAGCGTCAACTTGCCGCGCAGAATGCGAGCAATATCTAAGAGATCGTCAATTAATTGAGTTAATAATTTAGCGTTGCGCTCGATCGTGGTGAGAGCTTGATTGATTTTATCTGCGTCCAATTGGTAGGTTTGCAGCAGTTGCGTCCAACCCAAAATGGGATTGAGAGGAGAGCGCAACTCATGGGAGAGAATAGCTAGGAATTCATCTTTGACGCGGTTTGCTGCTTCAGATTGAGAGCGTGCATTCTGTTCTGCTTCATACAAGCGAACATTCTCAACTGCGATAGATGCCATCTGTGCTAATTGTACAGCGATCGCTTCGTCTTCTTCGGTAAATTCACCTTCGTATTTATCAGATAACTGAATTAATCCCATGTTACGTCCGTCTTGTCCCACCAAGGGAGCAACCAGCAACCCGCGTAGAGGTGGATGTTTGTCAGCCGCTTTGTCCAACCCGCGCCAGCGAGGATGAGCTTCTAATTCTTTTTGCGTCATCCGCATCGGACGATTTGTCTGGCAGACCTCAGAATAAATACCCGTTCCATCGAGCTGTTCGCTATAGTCTCGCCAAGCTGCATATTTATCTGAGAGGGAAATAGAATGTGTTGCCTGCGCCCAATTTTGATTGAGCGGGATACTGGCGATCGCTTGATGTGTACCAATAATCAAACGCCCCTGTTCTGTAATTAGTTGCAGGACTTCTTTGATCAAGAGCGCTGCATTAATAGCTAAGGCTGCTTCTGTTAACCCTTGTAGTTGGCTAGCATACTGCTGCGATCGCGCTAATATTTGTTCTCGCTCTATCTCTGCTTGTTTGCGTTCAGTGATATCTTGGGCAGTACCCATCATTTTGACTGCATTACCTTCTTGATCGTAAAAGCTTCGACCCTTGGCAGCAATCCAACGTACGCTACCATCAGACCAAACAGTGCGATATTCGATATCATAGTCAACCTTGTCTTCTAGTGCGCAGGTTACTGCTTCATCAGTGCGATCTCGATCGTCTGGATGCAGACTATTGAGAAAAAGATCGTAGCTCATCTGGGTATCGGGGGCGATACCAAAGAGTTCTTTACACTTGTCGGTCCAAATTAATTCGTTGGTAGGTAAATACCAAAACCACATACCCAAGTCAGTCCCAGTGATCGCCAGTCGCAGGCGTTCTTCACTTTCTTGTAGATTAGCATCGGCTTTTTTGCGATCGCTGATATCCGTTGACACCCCAATCAAGCCGATAATATTGCCCTGTTTATTTCGATAAGGAGATTTAGTTGAAAGATAGGTGCGTATCCCTTCAGGAAATTGGATTTTTTCTTCAAAAACCTCTACTTGAGGAGTTTCCATGACTAAGCGATCGTTTTCCATAATTCGTTCTGCCTCAAGGCGATCACTGAGAAAATCCAGATCTGTGTGACCCAAAATTTCCGCTTCGGGCTTACCAATGGTCCGAATTGTGGCTGGATTTGCCATCCACATCCGTCCCTGTCGATCTTTAGCAAAGATTAAAGTGGTTGTTGCTTCATTGACTGCACTCAAGATCGCCATATTGGCGTTTAACGTTTCTTCTACTTGTTTGCGATCGCTAATATCAGTCGTACTACCGACGATCCTGATTGGTTTACCCGAATCGTTCCTAATTACGATTTGCCGATCCTGCACCCATAAATAATGTCCATCTTGGTGGCGCACCCGATACTCGGCGCAATAGCGATCGTTTTGGGCTATATGTTCCCAAAAATCGTTTTCATTAATCTTTTGTAGATCTTCAGGATGAATGCGATCGTGCCACCATTGCGCTGTCGGTTCAGCTTCTTGTGGTTGATAACCCAAAATTTCCGATAAACCACAAATTCTTTCTACCGTATTACTTGCTAAATCCCAATCATAAATCAAACAGTTTACGGCTGCTGCTGCCAATGCAAATCGCTCATTAACCATCTGCGCGATCGATTGCTGTTGATTTTGAACCGATAGCGTATCAGAAATATTCAACTCCTGCTTTTGCTCAGTAATATCCGAAAAAGTTGTCACAACAGCGTAGGGGATAGTTTCATTCGACCGAAATAATGGCTGGGAGTTAAGCGAAAGCCAAATTAAATCAGTGTTTGGCCGATAAAACCCCATAGTTACATCCAAACAAGGCTTACCTGTACGCAGCGCAACCATAGCTGGATGCATCTCACTAAGAACAGGAGAACCATCCAGTGCGATCGCCGTAAAACTCCGATCTAGGGAAATCCACCCCTGCATTTGTTCAGCACTGACTCCCAGAATGCGCTCAGCGTTAGCATTACACGCTTGGATGCTACCATCAGCTAGATGAAGCACTATGCCCTCTTGTTCGGGTGCATTTGACGAGTCACGCATTTGTTTTCTTGTAACTTGTAATGGTGTATCTAACTAATTTGGACTACTCCCCTGAGTTGCATCCTATCATTATTGCCAGCTGAGGTGAATGGAGGTTAAATTCTTTTCTAAGAGAGTCATGCTACGTGAATAAATTTACACTACAGCGCCAATTTTTACCTCTATCAAAAGTTATATAAAATACTCTCGGCGCGATCGCGTCAATGAGATCAATCATACCAATAAATATGATTTAATATATGATTAAGGAGGTTACTACTATGACTAATCGTGCAACTATTACTCTTGATGATGATGCCTATGCCTTTTTAGAAGCTTCAGCAGGCGGCAATCGTAGTGCCTACATTAATAATCTTCTCCAAAAAGAAAAACAGCGAGTTATGGAAAAGCAAATAATGAGAGCCAATCAAGAAGAGGCTGAAGACCTTGCTTATCAAGAAGAGCTAATGGATTGGGATGTAACATTGTCTGATGGATTAAGTTGATGCATCCTCCTGTTTAAGCTGATGTGCATTTAAACTGCATATTATTACAAACGCGAAACTAACCATCAAACCCTCTCCGTGTCCCCTTGTCTCCGCGTCAGTCATAACTAGTCAATTAAATGATTAACAGCTTATCAGCAATTGGAAATAAGATGGATTGATTTAGAGCCGACCAGAGGTGCAGAAACTCAAAAGAAAAGACCATGCGTTATTATCCAAGCCGATATTGTCAACCAAGGCTCTAAAACAATTGTGATTGCCCCCATTCTTCCAGGGCATAAGAACTGGCCATTTGTGGTCAATGTCTTTCCTAGTAAAAGTAATGGATTGGATAGAGAACGACATATCAATCTCAAGCAGATGAGAGCAGTTGATGTTTCTCGAATCCAAAATCGTCAAGGAATTCTGGAGCAGCAGTATTTAAAACCCCTCTTAGAAGCTATCAAGATAATTTTCGCGCTTTAGTTTTTAATTATTTATTTATTTGGCTAACATTCTTTTAGTTTTTAGCTCCACGGCGGGAAGCCCCGCGCTCTGTGCGATAGCACGAGCGTCGGGATGAGAGCCGTGACTAGGTTTAGCGGTCAAAGTTTTATCGCGCGTCATATCTTATGCTAAAGTACCTGAATGTT
>Ga0209082_1000226_pt1 | contig 25698 bp, 19 predicted proteins | sample ColdCreekSource_FD_184127 | JGI IMG/M metagenome (GOLD analysis project Ga0209082, IMG submission 184127) | Groundwater microbial communities from Cold Creek, Nevada to study Microbial Dark Matter (Phase II) - Cold Creek Source (SPAdes) (version 3) | ecosystem: Environmental > Aquatic > Deep... | reverse complement strand
GCCCCCGAGATCGATGGCAATGTGTTCCATGGCTGTCCTTTGTGCTTTGCGGCTTTGACCGCGTTTGTGGCTTCTTCTCGATGACCACGTTTACACAAGGGGCAGCCACTTCATCCTTTCTTTCCCGAATCACGCGCGCGGCCACGATCACGTTTGCGTCCACGCTCACGGGTTGGATCACGGTCTGTGAGCGTGAGCGTGGAGCGTGGAGCGTGAGCGTGACGGTGGTTAAAAGTCGCGCTCAGGCCTCGGAACGCGTGAGAGCAGGGAGCTCACCGCGTCCTGAGGGGCTTTTCCTTCGTAGAGCGCGGCATGAACTTCGCGTGTGATCGGCATGTCCACGCCCTCGCGCGTCGCCAGGGCATGCGCCGACTTCGCTGTCCGCACGCCCTCGGCCACCATCCGCATCTCGCCGACGACCTCGTCGAGCGTGCGCCCGCGCGCGAGCTCCAGGCCGACGCGGCGATTGCGCGAGAGATCTCCCGTACATGTCAGCACCAGATCTCCGAGCCCCGCGAGTCCAGCGAGCGTCATGGGATGAGCGCCCATGTGAATGGCCAGCCGTCCCATCTCCGCGAGAGCGCGCGTGATCAGCGCCGCGCGCGCGTTCAGCCCGCAACCGAGCCCGTCTGCTGCGCCCACTGCGATCGCGATCACGTTCTTGAGCGCGCCGCCCAGCTCGACGCCGATCAGATCGTCGGTCGTGTACACGCGAAAGCGATCGTTCATCAGCTCGAGCTGGACGCGCTCGGCCAAACCCTGGTCTTTGCTCGCGATACACACGGCCGTGGGCATCCCGAGCCCGGCCTCTTTCGCAAAGCTCGGCCCGCCGAGCGCGCACACTTGGCTCTTCATGCCGGCCGGAACGATCTGCTCGATGACCTGCGTCATGAGCAGCAGGCTCTCGTTCTCGATTCCCTTGCTCGCGCTGATCAGCGCCGCTTGAGGCGGCAGATGCGGCACGGCCCGCGTGAGCACTTCGCGCAAGCCGTGAGAGGGTACGACGACGTAGACGCTGACGGCCCCCTCGAGCGCCTCGGCCAGGTCGTCTGTGGCGCGAACGTTGGAGGGCAAAGCAATTCCGGGCAGGTACGCAGCATTCTCACCGTCGGTGCGGATGCTGCGGACTAGCTCGGAGCTGCGCGCCCAGAGGCGTACTTCGTGTTGACGCTCTGCGAGCGTTTTGGCGAGTGCCGTCCCCCAGGAGCCGGCACCCAGTACCGTGACTTTCGCCATGTTGCGCGTTTCAGGCGCGCGACGAACCCTGTTCGGTGTTCAGGGTGTGCTATCCGCGACCTGATCCTTCGAGGCTTTCTTACCCTTGGCGCGTGGCTTGAGGTCAAGCTTTTCAGGCGTCTCGAGCGCTTCGAGCAGGACGTCGTCCATTTTGCTGACGGGGACGAACTCGAGCTCGTCGCGGACCTCCTGCGGCACCTCGTCGAGATCGGCGACGCAACGCTCGGGCAAGATGACGCGCTTGATACCGGCGCGGTGGGCCGCCAGGACCTTCTCCTTGATACCGCCGACCGCGAGCACCTTGCCGCGCAAGGTGATTTCGCCGGTCATCGCGACGTCGTGGCGAACGCGAATCCCTGTCAGAAGTGATACGAGTGCTGTCATCATCGTCACGCCCGCGCTCGGGCCGTCCTTGGGGACGCCGCCGGTCGGGATGTGGATGTGGACGTCGCTGTTCTCGAGGAAATCCTCGGCCACGTGCAGCTGGCGAGCGCGTGCGCGCACGTAGCTGAGCGCGGCTTGTGCCGACTCCTTCATCACCTCGCCCAGCTGACCGGTTAGGGTCAGCTTGCCTTTGCCGTGCATGCGCGTGGCTTCGATGAACAGGATCTCGCCGCCTACCGAAGTCCAAGCCAGGCCAGTCGCGATACCCGGCTCATCCATGCGCTCGGCGATCTCGGACGCGAACTTGGCTGCGCCGAGGGACGGTCGCAGATCGTCTTCGACCTCGACCGCAAACGGACCCATTTGCCCCTCTGCGACCTTCACGGCAGTGTTGCGGATGACGCTTGCGATCTGACGCTCGAGCGTACGAACACCGCTCTCACGCGTGTAGCTGTCGATGATCAGGTCGATCGCTGCGTCGTGGATCTTCAGCACCTTGTCGTCGATGCCGTGCTCTTCGAGCTGCTTCGGCACGAGATGATCGCGTGCGATGGCGGCTTTCTCGCGGCGCGTGTAGCCAGGGATCTCCAGGATTTCCATACGATCGCGCAGTGCGGGCGGGATCGTGTCCAGCACGTTGGCGGTCGCGATGAACATGACCTTGGAGAGGTCGTAAGGGATCTCCAAGTAATGGTCCTGGAACGTATCGTTCTGCTCTGGGTCGAGCACCTCGAGCAACGCTGCGGCCGGGTCGCCGCGGAAGTCGTGACCGATCTTGTCGATCTCATCGAGCATGAATACCGGGTTGATCGTCCCGGCCTTCTTCATGCCTTGGATCACTTGGCCGGGCAGGGCGCCGACGTACGTACGACGGTGACCGCGGATCGCAGCCTCGTCGTGCACGCCGCCGAGCGACACGCGTACGAACTTGCGGCCAAGCGCGCGTGCGATCGAACGACCGAGTGAGGTCTTGCCAACGCCTGGCGGACCCGCGAGGCAAAGGATCGGACCCTTCTTGTCCTTCTTGAGCTTGCGTACGGCGAGATACTCGACGATGCGCTTCTTGATCTTCTCGAGACCCGAGTGATCCTCGTCGAGGACTTTACGCACCTCGGCGATGTCCATCATGTCCGTGGTCGACTTGCTCCACGGGATGTCGAGGATCCAGTCGATGTACGTGCGGACAACCGTGTACTCGGCGGAGCCGACCTGCATCGAGCGCAGACGCTTGAGCTGTTTGCGGCAGACGCTCTCAGCTTCCTTCACCAGGTTGGCTTTGTTCAGGCGCTCCTCGAGCACATCGAGATCGCTCTGATCGCCTTCCTCTTCGCCCAGCTCTTCCTTGATGGCTTTGAGCTGCTGGCGGAGCACGTATTCCCGCTGATTCTTGCCCATCTCCTCCTTGATTTGGGAGTTGATGCGCTCGCGCATTTTCAGCACTTCGAGCTGACGCGTGAGCAGGCGTAGAACCTTACGGATGCGATCTTTGACGTCGACGGACTCGAGCAGAGCGGCCTTTTCGTCGACCGGCGCTTCGAGGTTGGCGGCGACGAGATCGGCCAGCTGACCCGGCTCGTTGATCGAGTCGATCAGTGAGCCCGCCTCGCGCGGCAGCTCGGGCATGAGCTGGATAACTTGCTTGGCCGTGTCGCGCAGGCTCATCGCGAGCGCTTCAGTCTCGACGTCGTCCTGGCGCGGCTCTTCCATCTTCGAGACGCGCGCGCGCAAGTACGGCTCGTCCTGCGTCATGCGCTCCAAACGGACGCGCGTGAGACCTTGCAGGATCAAACTGTAGTTGCCCGTCGAATGTCGCAGAGCTTTCAACACTCGCGCGGCGACGCCGACTGTATGCAAGTCGTCGAAGCCCGGGTCGTCGGTCGCTGGATCCTTTTGCGCGAAGATGACGATGACCGGCTGACTTTGACCTTCCAGATCCTCCACCAGCGCTACGGACTTCTCACGGCCTACGTCGAACGGGGCGACCGAGCCCGGAAAGAGAACGTGGTTGCGGATCGGCAAGAGGGGCAGCTCGTCGTCGAGGTCGATTTCTCGATTGTCGACTTCGAAGATCTTCTTGTTGTCTTCTTCGTCCATTGTCGTTCCGCCGCGGCGCCTGGGAATCGAAAAACGCTGATTTTTCTCCGGCGTCCTTTAGAGGGTCTACGCAACATAGTCAGCTGCCTGGCGGTACGCAAGCAAGCGTGAACGCCCGCTATGCAAGTATGGATCCGAGCATCAGCGCGCGCCGCTGCTTTCCATGTGACCTGACGGCGCACATCACTCGGTCCTGCTTCGTCGCGTTCAGCGTTCGCATCGTGCGTGGCACGTGCACATCCATGCGGAGCGATTGCGGCATTCTCGGTGTACTCTCCCCACCGAGAGGAACGCGATGACGGCCAAGCACGCTGAATCTGGCTCAGCTTTTGTCAAGGACGAAAACGGCATGGTGGTGCGCGATCGCGAAGCCATCTCGCGCAGACGTCGCATGGGGCGTTCGATCGCAATGACTGGCTCGTCATCGGGCATTGGTCATCGACTCGTGGCGGAGCTCGCCGAGGCGCCATACGTCAGTCGCGTCGTGGTGCTAGACCCAGTTCATCCTGGAGTCACTGGCGCCAAGGTTAGTTTTTACGCGCTCGATCTCACACAACCCGCGGTGGACGCACGGCTAACCGAGGTCTTGGAGGCTGAGCACATCGACACTTTCGTGCATCTGTCCCCTCTGGAAGGGCCGATCCACGCGACCGCATGGGCACATGAGCTGGAGCGGTCTGGGACGATGCAGGTGCTACACGCCTGCCACAAACGCGGCATTCACAAGCTGATCTCTTTGGGGAGTGCGCTGGTGTATGGACCACACCGCGACAACCCGAACTTCTTGCGCGAAGAGCACGCTCTGCGCGGCATGCACGGCGCGCACTATGTTGCCGATCAGCTCGATGTGGAAGCGCAAATCGAGAAGTGGCGCGTGGCCCATCCCGAGAGCGTCGTCACGTCGCTGCGGGCTGCATTCATGGTCGGCCCGAACACGCAGAGCTACGTGCGGCGCTATCTGACGCGGACGTTCGTGCCGACTGTGCTGGGACACGATCCACTGGTGCAGCTGATCCATGAAAATGATGCGCTCGCCGCGCTGATGCTCGCCGTCGAGCGCGATGTCCCCGGCGCTTTCAACATCGCGAGCGATGGGTTGTTGCGGCTGTCGACGGCGATCAGGCTCGCGGGTGGATTGCCGTTTGCGGTGCCTTACGCATCGCTGCGGCGCTTGGCGGGCGTGCTCTGGGCGCTGCAGCTGTGCGAGGCGCCGGCATCGTTTGTTCCACTGTTGCGTCACCTGTGTGTCGTGGACACTGCGCGTGCGCGGCGCGAGCTTGGTTTTCGCGCACGTTTCAACGCGCGTGAGGCGATCTTGAGCCTGCGCGCTACGCCGCTCGCGGAAGACGCAAAGCTCTTGAGTGAAGCGCGTTAGCGCGCGAAGCTTGGCCGCGTGGCGAGGCGGTTCGTTCGTACGAGCGCGCGTCGCTACTAACCTACTGAGCTGATAGCCCACCCACGGTGGAGTCATGAACGAATCGGAGAGCAAGGAACTGAGCGCGAATAAGCGCGTCTCGGCGCGGCGCGCGGGCACCGAGTCTGATCTGCCCGCGGCAGATCACACCGGGACGATCGCCAAGCGCGTTTACGCACGCCGGGCTAACCCCGAGCCTGATCCAGGACAGTCGGTAGAACCCGCATTCAGCGCGCGCCACGATCGCGCAGAAGGCGCGGAGCTGCTGAATACGGAGGAGGGCAGTGCGCAGCGAGCGACGACCGACGAGGGCATCTCGCTGAGCGCCGAGGATGCCGCAGACTCGCAGCCAGCAGGCGAGGGCATCGACTTCGGTGCCGCGAGCGCAGAGCCGGTGCAGCCGTCCGCGACGCCGAGCAGTGTGCCACCCGCGCGCGCGCGCGCACGCAGGCCGCGGGCGAAGCCAGTCAGCAAGACGGCGACCCAAGCAGCGGCGCCGCCAACGGCTGCTGTGCCGCCGCCGTCAGCAGAGCCGAGCTCGGCGCGTGCGTTCGCGGTGAATGAACAACAGAAACCCGTTCTCGCAGCACGCAGCTCGGCGCAAGCGGCGTTTGTCCCGCCGCAGGACGGCGCGGTGGTGCAGAAGGCTTTCGGTTCGCGCGAGCGCGTGCAGCGCGAGGCAGCACCTGACCTGAGCGCACATGACGGACCCGCGGGTATCGTCGAGGCCGCGCGTTGGGCTGCGAGCTTGCAGCCCGCGCAGGAGCTGCCGCCCTCGCTCGATCACGCCGACTTCGCAGACGACTTCGGCTTGGACGCCGAGTACGAGAGCAAGCTCCGCCCGTGGCTCGACTCGCTGTGCGAGCGTCATTTCCACGTCGAGCTCCACGGCGCGCAGAACATTCCCGCGCATGGCCGCGCTTTGTTAGTTGCGAACCACAGTCGCGCCAGCGTGTGGGACGGCATCGTTCTCCGAGCGGCGCTGCGCCTGCATCACCCTTCGGGTCGCATGCCGCGCTGGCTCGTCGACGATCAGCAGTTCCACGCGCCGTTCCTCGGCACGATCGTCAACCGGCTCGGCGCAGTGCGCGCGTGTCAGGAGAACGCCGAGCGGCTGTTGTTGCGCGAGCAGCTCGTCGCAGTGTTTCCCGAGGGCTCAAAGGCCACGGGTCGCCCATACGAGGAACGCTACCGGCTGCAGCGCTTCGGCCGTGGTGGCTACGTGAAGCTCGCCCTGCGCACCGGCACGCCCGTGTTCCCCGTGGCGATCGTCGCAACAGAGCATGAAGGCGCTGTGTGGCGAAATCGTTTGGCGAATGCGTCGCGTGTCTTGTCTGCACCATTCGCCGCATTGCGGCCTGGTTTTCCGCGCATCGGGATGCTCGGCGTGCCGCCAATCTCTGCGCGCATTCGCATCTATGTCGGCGCTTCGATTGCTGAAATCTCCCGCCAGGACGCTTCAGTGACGCAAGACGACGGCTTGGTGCACGAGCTCAACGAGTGTGTACGTTCTGCCATACAGAACCTTGTGAATGCCTCACTGCACGCATGACCTGATACGCGCTCCGCTTTGTTGACCGTGTTAGGCGTCGACCGTTAGGGTCGATGTATGTTCCGTTACCGCAACGGCAAGCGCAGCCTTTCGCTCTGCGCCGCAGCGGTGGCGTTCGTGTGGCTTAGTGGTCCGCGTTCCGCCGCCGACGATGCGAAGCCCGCGGCTCGCGAAATTCGCGCTGTGACGAAACCGGCTAGCAAAGCGCAGGCGCCGAAGCGCGCGCCGCGCAGCGATGTGGACGTGCAGCACGCGCTCTTACACGGACATCGTGACGGCACGAAGTGGGTCGCGCGCGAAGGCGAGCGGCAGATCGAGCTGACGCTGTCAGCTGCGCTGCAAGACAAGGCGCGTCAGATTTTCGATCAATATCAGGTCCCGTACGCAGCGATGGTCGCGATCGAGCCGAGCACCGGGCGCGTGCTCGGCTACGTCGGACACTCGCGCGAGACACCCGCTGCGCCCGATCCAGTGCGCGACGCGTCGCCGCCAGCGGCGTCAGTGTTCAAGCTGATCACCGCATCGGCGCTCGTCGACGCTGGTGTGTCGCCGTCGGACCGCACTTGTTATAGCGGCGGCGGCTCGCGCATCGACAAAGTGCACCTGCAAGACAACCCGCGCCGCGAGCGCACCTGCGCGACCTTGGACGAAGCGCTGGGCAAGTCACTCAATGCTGTGTTTGCGAAGCTCGCCGATCGTCACTTGGACGCTGCGAAGCTGCATAGCTATGGCCGCGCGTTTGGCTTCGGACACGCGTTGCCGTTCGAGCTCGCTCCGCCGGCGGGCTCGTTCGAAGTGCCAGGCGACAGGCTCGAGTTTGCGCGCGCTGCGGCGGGCTTTTGGCACACGCACATGTCGCCGCTGCACGCTGCATTGATCGCAGCCACGATCGCAAACGACGGCGCCATGCCGATCCCGTACGCAGTGCAGCAGATCACGGGGCCGGGAGCCGCGAGCAGCGGAGAGCTTGGGCGCCGCGGATCGCGGCGCGTGATCAGTCCAACGACTGCGCGTGCAGTGGGCCACATGATGTTGCGCACGGTGACCGACGGCACATCGCGCTCTGCGTTTCTAGACGAGCGCGGTCGCACGCTCTTGCCGGGCATGGCTGTCGCAGGCAAGACGGGCAGCTTGAGCGGGAGTAATCCGTTCAAGGCTTACAGCTGGTGGGTAGGCTACGCACCTGCGGACAAACCGAAGATCGCGCTGGCCGTGTTGGTCGTGAACGGCGCGCTCTGGCGCATCAAGAGCAGCTTCGTGGCGCGAGAGCTGCTGCGCGAGTACTTAGGGCCGCGTCCGCACACGGATCTCGCACGCCGAACGACAGGCGCGCAGTCTCGTCATTAGGGGGTCCCTGCAATATCTAGGGACAACTCCTAGTCGAGCGCTTGGCGCGCGACTTCAACTGAGATTCGCCCTTCGCCCACGAGCGCGCGGATCGCCATCTCGAAGGTTTGCATGCCGTACGGATGTGCTCCGCGCTCCATCACTTCTTTGAGCGTGGGGTTCTTGTCGGGCTTGCGGATCGACTCTCGCGCCGTGCCCGTCGCGACCAACACTTCCGCAGCGAGCACACGCCGCTCACCGTCGATCGCGGGCAATAAGCGTTGCGCGACGACGCCCTTCAGGTTGTCGGCCAGACGCTCGCGCGTCTCACTGGGATCCGACGCGCCGCTGAGCGCGAGAATGCGGCCGATCGTGCGTGTGACGTCTGGCGTGTGCAGCGTGGAGAAGACCAAGTGTCCGGTCTCGGCCGCTTTGAGCGCGACGTCCATGGTCGATTCATCGCGGATCTCACCGAGCAAGATCACATCCGGATCTTGGCGCAGCACCGAGCGTAGCGCCGACGAGAAGTCCGGCGTGTCGAGCCCTATTTCACGCTGCGAAATGGTGGCCAGCTGATCCTGATGCAAGAACTCTATCGGGTCCTCGAGCGTGACCACGTGCGAGCGACGGTTGGCATTGATGTGGCCGATCATCGAGGCGAGGGTGGATGACTTGCCGTTACCAGCTGCACCGACCACCAGCACCAAGCCGCGCTCCAGCTCAGACAGCACCAAGCCAGCGTTCGGAACGCCCAGCGTGTCAAACGTCGGGATCTGCAGCGGAATGCTGCGCAGCGCGAGCGCGAGTGTGCCGCGCTGGCGGTACACGTTGACGCGATAGCGGCCTACGCCATGCACGTCGTACGCGGTGTCGTATTCGGTCAGATCTTGCAGGTCGCCGCGGTAGCGCGATTGTCGCAGCACGATGGTCGCGAGCGCAGCGGTGTGCTCCGGGCGCAAGCGCTCACCCTGCAGATAATGCAGGCTGCCCGTCACTCGAAACGCAGGAGGCTGGCCGACTTTGAATAGTGCGTCACTGGCTTGATAGCGGGCACCACGTTGCAGAAGCTCGTGGAAGGTCAGCTCGTCCATCCGGCTGCGATTGTATGCCTCGCACTATGCGCGCGCGAGTTGCGGGGATCTCGGTGCGAAACACAGCTTATCTCTCACGTGCCCGTGCCCGGGCCCGTGCCCGTACACGTTCTCCATTCTCCAGATTCGGCCCAGGAGAGAGGAAGCATGGGATGCGCGTACGGGCACGGGCACGCGTACGGGAAGTTACTCGTCGCGCCGAACCACGATGGTGTTCATGCGCTCGCGCTCTTCAAACTCGCGGCGATACGCATCTGCCGCTTGTTTGCTTTTGAACGGCCCGATGCGTACGCGATATGTGCGGCCACGGCCGTCGACGTGGGCTGCTGCGACGAACGCTTCGTGTCCGCGGTCGCGCAGGGTGCTCGCGAACGCGTCGGCTTCGTCTTTGGCCTCGTAGCTCATGACCTGCAGGCTGAACTCACCGTCCGCGCCGGAGCTCGCGCGCGTGTGGGCGTTGTGCGCTTTGGGCAGTGCGGCAGCCACCAGCGGATCGTGACGTGCGGCTTTTTCCAGCTTGTCGCCCGAGCTTGCAGTCAGCCCGGCGGGAATCTGTGCAGGCGGAACACGCGGGACCTTGGGCACAGCGCCTTCGTCTTCATCATCATCATGGGCCGCTGCCAGCGCCTCTTCCTCGCGTCGCGCTGCAGCGAGCGCCGCGATGACCTCAGGCCGCTCTTCTTCGCCCGTCAGGCGCTGCTCGAATGTCAGCTTCATCGGGTCGACGGCGTGCTTTGCGTCTGTGCCCGCTGCTAGGCGGTTGCGCGGCGTCTGCGCTGCGCCGAGCTGATCGAGCGGGTCAGGCTCATCGAGCTTGGCTCTGTAGGTGCGATTCCAGACGAACACGCTTCCAAGCAGCACGAGCACCACGATGGCGACCAGCAGCCACACGCCGAGGTTACGACCGCGCCCGTCTGGATCTTGCTCTTGCAGCCGGTCGAGATCCCGCATGCTGTGTTCCATATGCGAATGCGATTGACAGCGCTTCCGCCGCGCGGAAGGCTCACGCGCGCAGCGGCTCTGGCCAGCAAGCAGCCTCTATGGTTTAGGCAATCGGGTGCGGCGCGTCAACAAATCGCAATGACACGCAGCGCGCGCGGACCGCTCATTCCTCGGTAGGCGCGCGCCTAGCGCAATCGTCACGGAACTTCGGTGTTGAGTGACGCTTCCGTCTCGAAAAACTGCCACACGCGTAGCGCGTCTCCGCTGTCCGCGCGGAGCACTGCGCGGAACTCACAGACGCTCATGCAGCCCTCCTGCTCGGGCGTGGTGATCGTGCCCTCGAGGGTGCGTTCATTGATGACAGCTACCGACGCCCCCTCTAATGCGAGACCCACGACCGTCACATCGCCTTCGCTCGGACGACTGACATTGTTGACCTCAGGCGGAGGCAGAGGCGTGGTGCGTGACGTGCACGCGGAAGCGATCAGCGCGAGCGCGATCAAGGCCCAAGGGCTATGGAGCTTTTTGCGCATACGGCTGGCCTCGACGACTCTAGCAGTGCAAGTGTGGTGCCGCCTTCGGCGCGCGAAATTACAACAATTTTCGCTGACTGCTGCCAACCAGGTTGGCCGACCCTGAACTAGGTTGGCAGGTCCGCAATGCGCGATCCACTAATGATGCATCCAATTTGTGCGGTGCGGATGGCGCGTGTGGTAGCGTGCGCGCCCCGCGTTTGCGCGCGACACGAGCTAAGGGAGTGATAGCGACCGATGGCGGAGCCGAGTTCCAAGATTGTCGTAGCCATCGAGGACGAGCTGCGGAACAGCTACCTCGAATATGCGATGTCCGTAATCATCGGGCGTGCGATCCCCGACGTCCGCGACGGTTTGAAGGTCGTGCATCGGCGCATCCTTTACGCGATGCACGAGATGAGGCTGAACTGGAACCAGCCCTATCGTAAGTCCGCGCGTGTCGTCGGCGAGGTGCTGGGTAAGTTCCACCCGCACGGCGACGCAGCCGTGTACGACGCCCTCGTGCGCATGGCGCAGGGCTTTTCGATGCGCTACCCGCTGATCGACGGCCAGGGCAACTTCGGCTCGGTCGACGGCGATTCACCGGCAGCCATGCGTTACACCGAAGCGCGCATGTCGCGCTTCGCGAGCGAGCTGCTCGCCGACATCGACAAAGAGACGGTCGAATACGGCCCGAACTTCGATGACTCCGAGCGCGAGCCGCTGGTGTTGCCGAGCCGCGTCCCGAACCTGCTCGTCAATGGCTCCGCGGGCATCGCGGTCGGCATGGCGACGAACGTCGCGCCGCACAACCTGCGCGAAGTCATCGACGCGACGATTCGACTGATCAAGAACCCCGCGATCACCATCGACGAGCTGATGGTGGACGACCCGAGCGAAAACCGCTTGGGCCTCAAGGGACCGGATTTCCCGACCGCCGGCTTCGTGCAAGGCACCGCGGGCATTCGCCAAGCGTTCTTGACTGGGCGCGGCCGCGTCGTCATGCGCGCGCGCACGCACGTCGAGCCGATTCCGGGCAGGGGCGAGCGCGAGCAGCTTGTGGTGACCGAGCTGCCGTACATGGTCAACAAGGCCGAGCTGATCAAGAAGATGGCTCAGCTCGTGCGCGAAAAGCGCATCGAAGGCATCGGCGACCTACGCGATGAGTCCGACCGCGAGGGCATGCGCGTCGTGATCGAGCTCAAGCGCGATGCCGAGCCGCAGCTGGTGCTCAACCAGCTGTTCCAGATGACCGCACTGCAGAGCACGTTCGGCGTCAACAACCTGGCGATCGTCGGCAATCACCCGCGTTTGCTGAACCTCAAGGACACGCTCAGCTACTTCATCGAGCACCGGCGCGAGGTTGTCACGCGCCGCACGCGCTTTGAACTGCGCGAGGCCGAAGCCCAGCGCGAGATCGTCGAAGGTCTCGGCATGGCGATCACCGAGGTCGACTTGGTGATCAAGACCATCCGCGCCGCGCGTGATCCCGAGCAGGCGCGCACGGACTTGATGGGGCTGCCACTGCGCGGCTTGGAAGCGTTCGTGCAGCGGGCTGGTCGTCCGCAGGAAGAAATCGATGCGGCCAAGGCGCGCGGCGATTACTACCTGTCGGAGCGTCAGGCCAAAGCCATCCTCGAGATGCGCTTGTCGCGCTTGACCGGCCTGGAGCAAGAGAAGCTCGCGACCGAATACGGCGAGCTGTCCAACACGATCATCCGTCTCAAGGCCATCCTCGCGAGCGAGAGCGAGCTGCTCTCGGTGATCACGGGCGAGCTCGATGAGATCCGTGAGCGCTACGGCGATGACCGTCGCACCGAGATCGTCGCGGAAGAGGGCGAGATCTCGATCGAGGATCTGATCAGCAACGAAGACGTGGTCGTGACGGTGAGCCATGCGGGCTACATCAAGCGCGTGCCCACGAGCGAGTACCGCGCGCAAGGTCGCGGTGGTCGTGGCAAGCGTGCGATGGAGACGCGCGACGAAGACTTCGTCGAGCAGATCTTCATCGCGAACAGCCACGATCACGTGCTGTACCTGAGCGACAAGGGCATCGCGTACCTGAAGAAGGTGTACGAGATCCCGGAAGCGGGTCGCGCCTCGCGCGGCCGCGCGATCGTGAACTTTGTCGGTATGGATCCCGGTGACCGTGTCTCCGCGATCGTGCCGATCAAGGAGTTCAAGGACGGCGACTTCCTGCTGACGTGCACGCGCGGCGGCACCGTGAAGCGCACGCCGCTCAGCGCGTACTCGAACATTCGCGCGACCGGCATCATCGCAGTCGGCCTCGCACCGGACGACGCGCTGCTCGGCGCCAAGGTGGTGCAGCCGGAGCAAGATGTGATCATCGGCACCGCGCGCGGCATGTCGATTCGCTTCAACATCACAGACGTGCGGGCGATGGGTCGCGATGCGCGCGGTGTGCGCGGCATCGACTTGCGTGAAGGCGACCGCGCCATCGGCATGGATGTGATCCAGAGCGACGAGCAGCAAGTGCTGACGGTGAGCGCAAACGGCTACGGCAAGCGCACACCGGTGACCGAGTGGCGCGTGCAGGGTCGCGGCGGCATCGGCATCATCGCGATGGAGACGTCCGAGCGTAACGGCGAGGTCGTGAAACTGACGCTCGTTACAGCCACCGAACAGTTCATGTGCATCACGAACGGTGGTCAGGTGATCCGTTCGGAAGTCAGTCAGGTGCGTGAGGTGGGGCGTAACACCCAAGGCGTGCGCGTGATGACACTCGGCGAGAGTGAGCGGGTGGTCGATGTGGCCAAGCTTGCTGAACAAGAAGAGGATGCGCGCGTTGCACACACAGCAGAAGGTGGCGAAGGTCCTGCTGCTGACGGCGGCGACGAAGCCGAGTCAGACGAGCCGGATGCGCCCGATGCGCCGGACGCGCCCGCGGGCGGCGACTCCGAGGATGAGTCCTAGGCACTAAGTTAGCGCTGTCACACCGTTGAGCTGAACCATGCAGACACGATAATCTGTCTGCATGGTTAGCCGCGTTCTCGGCATCGACCTGGGAACGACCAACTCGGTTGTGGCTTATGCCGATGAGGCCCGCGTACGCGTTCTGCGAGACGAGGCTGGTCGCTTACTAACTCCCTCGATCGTTGCGTTTCCTCCTTCTGGTGAAATCAAAGTCGGTCATGCGGCGCGCGAGCTGCGCCTGCGCGATCCGCACAACACCATCTATTCAGTCAAACGCCTGGTAGGCAGGCCGTTCGACTCGCCTGCTGTCCAAGAGGCGAGCCGGAAGCTGCCTTTTCAGCTGGAGAAGGGCCCGACCGGGGGCGTGACGGTGAGGGTGCGCGGCGAGACGTTGGCGCTGCCCGAAATCTCATCGTTCATCTTGCGGCACCTGCGCCAAGTCGCAGAGCGCGCGCTCGGCGAATCGTGCGGGCAGACCGTGATCACTGTGCCGGCGAACTTCAACGAGCTGCAGCGCATGGCGACGCGCGATGCCGCCCACATCGCGGGGCTCGAGGTGCTGCGCATCTTGAACGAGCCCACCGCGGCCGCGCTGGCGTACGGCTATCGCGCCAATCAAGCGCAGCGCGTCGCGGTCTATGACTTTGGTGGTGGCACATTCGACATATCGATCTTGGAGTTGAGTGGCGAGGTTATCGAGGTTGTGTCGACTGCAGGTGACTCGAGCCTGGGTGGTGATGATCTCGATCGCGCGATCGCAGAGCGCATCGCTGCGCGCTACGCCGAGCAGTTCCGCACGCCATTGCTCTCGTCGCAGCAGACGTACGCGCGCTTGGTGATGGCGGGCGAGCGAATCAAGTGTCAGCTGTCGAAGCGCGATGTCAGCGACGTCACTATCAAGAAGCTGGCAGGCTCGGATGGTCAGAGTCGAGACTTTGGTTTCCGCATCGAACAGTCAGAGCTCGAGGCGCTCGCGGATCCGTTGATCCAGCGCACGTTTGTGATCTGCGAAGAAGCGTTGCGTCTGGCCTCGCTGCGCCCGAGCCAGCTCGATGCCGTGCTGTTGGTCGGCGGGCAGACGCGCACGCCGCGCGTGCGGCTGAAGGTCAGCGAGTTCTTCGGTATGCAGGCGCAGTGCTCGGTCGACCCTGACCTGGCCGTGGCGCAGGGCGCAGCGATCCAAGGTTATGCGCTGTCCGGCGTCGCGACGCGCAAGGCGGTGAGCTCACAGCCAGCGCTCGACCAGATGGATCCCGAGGACGCTTTTGGTGAAGGGCTCGGGCGTGCCAATCAGGCTGCGGACGGTGTCTTCGACGATGAGCCCACGGCGGTGTCGAGGCGCATGTCGTCGACCTCCGAGCCGAAGCTGCCGAGCATCCGTCCGGACCGTCCCGGCAGCGGGCTGTCGCAGACGCTCTCCGGCATGGGCAATGACGCTGCCGCTCCGAGCGGCGAGAGCGGCGAGAGCGGCGAGGCACAAGCCACGCCGGAGCTGCGTGCAGCAGCGCAGGCGCTCGACCAGCAGAACCCCGGCAACGCGGGCGTGAAGACTGTGCCCGGTCACCCCAAGGCGCGTGGTCATCGCCCGATCTTGTCGTCGAACATTCAGCAAAGTGTTGATCACAGCAGGGGCGTGCTCGGGCGTAGTGCCGTGCCTACGCGCGAGGAGCTGGGCGACGAGGACGAGCTTCCGCCGGTGCTGCGCACCTCGCAGCAGCCTCACAAGCGCGACGACGACGTGATGTCTACGTTGCTCGACAGCCCACGCGCTAAGGCACGCGGGAGCAAGACGCCGGCGACGCCGATGCCTGCGCCGCCTTCACCCAAGACGCCGCCGAAGCCGGAGCTGATCGAAGCGCGTTCGCTTGCCCGGCAAGGCAAGCTCGACGCCGCCTTGAAGCTGTACGGCGAGCTGTTGCTGAAAGATCCGAACGACCCGCGGCTGCTGCAGGAAGCCCGCACGCTGCGCGAGATGCGCGCGCCGCGCCCGCAGGTCGCGTTGGACACGGGCGAGGACGGCGTGCACGAACGCCCGACCGCCGCGCCGCCGCGCCGCGACTCTTCCGAGACCACGCAAGCCGTCCCTCGATCCCACGGGGCGAATGCGCACTGGACAGAAGCGCAAGAAGAAGAGCTTTCCGTGCTTATGCCTTCGCTGCCGCCGCCAGCTGGCTCGGGCGTACCGGCAGTGAACAGTCAGATGCCTGCGCCGCGTAGTCGTGCGCCCTTACTGTTAGATGTCACACCGCACACATTGAATGTCGAAACTGTCGATGGTTTTTGCGAGCCGTTGATCGAGCGCAATGCTCCGATCCCGACCGAGCAAACTCGCATCTTCACGACCAGCCAAGATCAGCAGGGCTTCGTCAGTGTGCGCGTTTCACAGGGCGAGTCGCGGCGCACCGAGGACAACCACGTGCTGGGTCAGATCGACCTGCTCGGGCTACGCAAGGCACCTCGGGGCGAGGTGCAGATCGCTGTGACGTTCGTGATCGACGCGGACGGAACACTCAGCGCCCGTGCACTCGACCAAGCGACTGGTCGCAGCCAAGAGCTGCGGGTTCGCCTGACTGGTGCGATCGAGCCCGCGGAGCTGGAGCGCATGCGGGCAGCAGGTCGACTGCGGGCGAACTAGGGATCTGTGCGCGTGTATCGGGCATAACTGTGAGGGCCGGGTACCGCACGCTGCCGCCGATAGCTACGCTTCGCGCATGGTGCTTGGTCTCGACGAGCTCGACTACTACTCGCTGCTTGGCGTAGCGCAGGACGCCAGCATCGCCGACATCAAAGCCGGCTTTCGAGCTTTTGCGGTGCGCCACCATCCGGACCGCTTCGCCGGGGATGCGCAAGGCGCGGTGAAGGCTGCGCAGATCTATCGCCGCGGCACTGAGGCTTACCGCGTGCTTTGCCACCCGCTGCAGCGGCGCTGCTACGACGAGCTGGTCAAGCACGGCAAAAAGCGCATGGATCCGCAAACGGCAACCAGCATTCGGCCCGGCCGCAGCGGTGTGCCGGACGCGGTGCACGCGCGGGCGCGACCGTTTCTAGCGCGGGCGGATCAAGCCCTGGCCGTGGGCGATCTCAAGCAAGCGAAGCTCAACTATCAGATCGCCCTGCAGCACGATCCCGCCAGCGAGCTGTTGCGTCAGCGCTTGGCTGAGCTAGAGAGCCGACAGGCGCAACACTCGTCCTAGCGCTGGAGCGCGACCTCGGTATTTTCAGCGGGGCGTCGCATATAGTCGAGACTGGGTATCCCACATGCTATGGTCCCAAAGATGTCACGTAGGGCTGTAGTCGAGAGAAATACGCGCGAAACGCGCATCCGGGTGGAGCTCGAGCTCGACGGAACTGGGCAGCACGAGATCAAGACGCCACTGCCGTTCCTGTCCCACATGCTCGACCAGCTCGGTCGGCACGGCATGTTTGATCTGACCGTTCACGCCGAAGGCGATGTGGAGATCGACGGCCATCACACCACCGAGGACGTGGGCATCGTGATCGGTCAGGCTTTTGCCAAGGCGCTCGGCGACAAGAAGGGCATCTACCGCTACGGCTCGTCGACCTTGCCCATGGACGAAGCCTGCGTGACCTGTGCGGTCGATCTGTCGGGTCGCACGTACTTCGTGTGGCGTGTGCCGATGCCGAAAGCCAAGGTCGGTGAGTTCGACACTGAGCTCACCGAGGTGTTCTTCGAGGGCTTTGCGCGCGGCGCGGGCGCTAACTTGCATATGCATATGCTCGAAGGGCAGGTGCTGCATCACATCATCGAGATCTGTTTCAAGGCGTTCGCGAAAGCACTGCGCCAAGCTTGCGAAGTGGATCCCCGTCAGACCGGGGTCCCGTCTACTAAGGGTTCGTTGGATGGTTGAGTCATGGAGTTGATTCCTGCGATCGATTTGTTGGGCGGTAAGGTCGTGCGCTTGACGCGCGGTCGCTACGATCAAGTGACGGTGTACTCGGAGCGGCCCGTGGAGCAGGCCCGAGTGTTCTACGACGCGGGTGCGCGCAGCATGCACGTCGTCGATCTCGACGGCGCGCGCGACGGCAAGCCCAAGAACTTGGCTGTGATCGAAGCCATCTTGCGCGCGGTGCCCGTGAGCATTCAGGTCGGCGGCGGCATCCGCGACCGTGAGATCGCCAAGCGCTGGTTCGACGCGGGCGCAAAGCGCGTGGTGTTGGGCACGGCGGCTGTGAAGCACCCGGAGTTCGTCCAGCAGCTTTCGGCCGAGCACCCAGGCGGCGTGGTGGTCGCGGTCGACGAGCGCGATGGTCAGGTCGCTATCGAAGGTTGGCTGGAGGCCAGCGGCATCGACGCCAAGACGCTGGCAGAGCGTGTGGACGGCTGGGGTGTGGCAGCCGTGCTGCACACGGTGATCGCGCGCGACGGTACGCGTGAAGGCCCGGACATCGACGCGACGCTCGCGCTGCAATCCACGGTGAAAGCGACCGTGATCGCATCTGGAGGTATCGGGGAGTTGGCGCACATTCGTGAGCTTGCCGCACGAGGTGTGCGTGCCGCCGTCTGCGGCAGGGCCCTCTTGTCAGGAGCCTTCTCTTTGCCTGATGCTTTTGCTGCAGCCAACATGTCCTGAACGAGCGCGCTAACTCGGCGCGCACACAACGTTCGACAACGTTCGCCTGCCGGGAACTACGGTGACGCAAGAGTTCGAGGTGACTGCCGAAGAGCTTGTGCGAACCTTGCAGCGTCGCGGCATACCCTTGCCGTCGGAGATCGGCGCGTTCGTCGTGCTCGAGGCCTGTGAGAAGCTGCTCACCCGGCCGACGCTGATCAGCACGCGCGACATCTTCATCACCGAGAGCGGCGACGTCGAGTGCGAGGAGCCGAAGCGCGCGAACGACGAGGCCGAAGCGGTCAGCGCGCTCCTGAGCGTGCTCGCGGAGCTGCTCGTGTGTGCTGCGCCGGGTGTTCCCAACATGCTGTTAGACCTGGTCGAGCACGGGCCGAACGAAGAGCGGCTGAGCTTGGCGCTCTTGCGCAGTGATCTAGAAGCTTGCCTCCTGCCGCTGAACCGCGGCGCGCAGCGCAGGGTGCTCTCGCGCTTGGTGCGTGAGGTTCGCAAGTCGGCGCCCGGCGCGCCCGGCCACGTTGCCCCGGTCGAAGTCGGCGATGTGGACGCCACGTTCGATGATCTGCTCGGGGAGACTTCGCCGCCGCCAGGAGCGGCGCACGCGCCCGAGCTTCCGCGCGGCATAGGAAGCGGCAGGGCGGCAGGCGAGCTGCCTCGGGGTGTCAGCAGCAGTCGGCCCGCCGACAACAAGGCCTCGAGCGAAGTCAGCGAGCGCTCGGTTCCCCTCAAAGTCGAAGACGAAGTGACGCGCCACCACGAAGTGACGTCTGACGAGCGCGGCCGTGCAGCCCGGCGCGTGCGCACACCCGCAGATGGCGCGTTCGCTGACGACGCTGACGACGAGTCCGGTGATGACCTTCGCGCCGGGCACTCGGAGCGCAACCGCGGCGATGCGGCGCGCGCGCGTCGGGCGGGGCGCGTGGATGCCGCTGATGGCGGCGAATCGAGCGCGCGTCCGACCGGTCGCTCGGAGCGCAACCGCAGCCCCTCTGCCGCTGACCGCGGCGAGTCGCGCAGGCGCGGAGATGGCGCTTCAGACAACGACGGCTCGCGCCGTGCGGGTCGACCCGAGCGCGATGGTGAATCCAGCTGGGGCGTGTCAGGGCGTCGGTCCGCTGAGCATGGAGGCTCAACGGCGCGCGCCAGTGGCCGCTCGGAGGGCGAGGCGAGGCGAACGGACGACGGCGCCGCGAGCATGACAGGCCGCGGCACTGCGCGCCCGGAACGCGACCGACGCGGCAGCGCCTCGGCGGATGCGGCGCGCCCACCCCGGAGCAGTGAGCGACCCTCGCGCGGCGCGGCGGGCTCGCGGTCGCGCGCGCCGGTGGATCTGGACGCCATGGTCGAGACCAACGGGTCGCGCGGTCGCCTGGGGATGTGGGTGTTTCTCGGCACCACTGCGGCTGCTGTCGCTATGCTGCTCGGCTACTTCGCGCTCGGGCGCGAGCAGAGCCAAAGTGCGCTCGGCTTTCTGCGACCCACCGACGGCAGCCCCGAGCCTGCGAAACCAGCGCCTGTTCCGCGCCGAGCCTACGGCGACCTGCGTGTGAACTCGCAGCCCGACCGCGCGCAAGTGCTGCTGTTGCTCGGTCCGGGCCCTGCGCTGGCGACCGACATCCCGCTGGGCGTCGCCCAGGAATTCATCGCGATGGCAGAAGGCTACCGGCCTGCGCGCGCGCTCCTGCCCGCTGACGGCATCTGGGACGAGCTCAACGGCCGGCCGCGCTACGAGTTGGCGATCCAAGCGCGCCCGTTCCACGAGAGCCGCAAGCCGCACAATCTGGATGCACTGGGCCCCACGCTCCTACCGCAGAACGTAGGCGCTCCGTCCGGTCGCCTAGGCTCTGTGCGCGTGGTCACGACGCCGCGCGCTGCGGAGGTCTACCAGTTGATCGGCTTTACGCCCGAAGTGCACGTCGACAACTTGCCGCTCGACCACGCATACGAGCTGGTGATCTACGCCGAAGGCCACAAGACCGCGCGCAAACACCTAGAGCCCTCAGACTTCATAGAACAAGACGGCAAGCGAGTAGCCCGCATCGACGTGCAGCTGTCAGCGGCCGACTGAATCACGCGGTCACCGTGCCTGCTTCGTAGAATCACGCGCCGTCAAAGACCGCGGGAGTGATCCGCGTCAGTCAGCGCTGACGTTGATCTTCGCCCTGAGGAAATCGCCAACCTTATCGAGCGCAACACGCTCCTGACTCAAACTATCGCGATCACGGATCGTGACAGTCTGATTCGTCAGCGTATCGCCGTCGACCGTAATGCAGAACGGCGTTCCCGCCTCGTCCATCCGCGCATAACGCTTACCGATCGCCTGCTTCGGATCATACTGCACAACGAATTCCCTCCGCAGCTCACGGAACAACTTCTCCGCGACCTCCGGCATGCCTTCCTTCTGCACGAGCGGGAACACGCCTGCCTTGATCGGCGCGATCTTCGGGTGGAACTTCATGTACACGCCGCTCGGCCGCTCTTTGTCCGGCGTAAATGCCTCGCAGATCAGCGCGAGCACACCGCGCGTCAGACCAGCTGCAGGCTCGATCACGTGCGGTAAATAGCGCTCGTTCTTCTCTTGATCGAAGTAGCTGAGCTTGGTGCCCGAAAACTGTTGATGCTGACGCAAGTCGTAGTCGACGCGATGCGCCACGCCCTCGAGCTCACCGAAACCTTCGCCGCTGAACGGGAAGCGGTACTCGATGTCGAACGTGCCCACGCCTTCTTTCGCGTAGTGGGCGAGCTCGTCTTTGTCGTGCGCGCGCAAGTTGAGGTTCGCGTCGCTCAAGCCGAGCTCACGCCAGAAACGCGTGCGCTCGTCGCACCAGAACTTGTGCCACTGCACCGCCTCGTTGGGATGACAGAACCACTCGAGCTCCATCTGCTCGAACTCGCGCGAGCGGAAGATGTAGTTGCGCGGCGTAACCTCGTTGCGGAACGCCTTGCCGATCTGCGCGATGCCGAACGGCACCTTGACGCGCTGCGTATCGACCACGTTCTTGAAGTTCAAGAAGATGCCCTGCGCGGTCTCGGGGCGCAGGTACGCGGTGTTGTCTTCGCTCTGGATCGCGCCGACGTAGGTCTTGAACATCAGGTTGAACTGGCGCGGCTCGGTGAGCGTGCCTGTCTCGGTGACGTCCGGACCGACCACGCGCACGAGCTGCTCGACCGGTAGCGCGCTGAGCGGCAGCTCTTCGAAGTTCTCAGGCGCACCACGCGCGCCGAGCTTCTTCAGCTTCTTGCGTGCAACGTCAGGCTCGCCTTCCATGAACGCAAACATCGGCAACGTTGCGTCCGTGGTGGAGCGAAACACGCGCAGATGATCGTAGCGATAGCGCGCCTTTGTCTGACGGCAGTCGACCATCGGATCGTTGAAGCCACCGACGTGACCCGATGCCTCCCACACGCGCGGATTCTGGATGATCGACGTGTCGACGCCCACGATCTGCAGCGGCTCGCCGTCCGGGCCGAAGGGAGGGGTGCGAACCATGCGGTTCCACCACGCGTCCCGCAGGTTGTTCTTCAGCTCGATGCCGAGCGGACCGTAGTCCCAAAAGCCATTGATGCCTTGGTAGATTTCGCTGGCGGGGAAGATGAAGCCGCGCCGCTTGCAGAGCGCGACGATGTCGTCCATCGATATCGTACCTGTCGTGGCTGTCGTGGCTGTCACGTTGCTTCCTTTGGGTGTCCGAGTCGAAACGGGCCCAGACATAGCATGCACCCGCGCGGACAGCGACCGCGGAGCCGCTCGAAGCGCTGCCAAACTGCGATTTCCGGCAATTACTCGTCGCGGAAGTACTCGCGGAACGCGTCCATCATCAACGGAGTCAGGCGCTGCTGCAGCGTGCGTGCGGTCGCGCCGTCGGTGGGCAGCACGATCAACCTTGCCTGTACGTCGCGCGCGAGCGCATCGAACTCGCGTGAATCGAAGCCGTACAGCTCATCGCTTATGACCACTGCAAATGGCCTGGCACGGGCGACGTTGGTCGCAGCTGTGGCGACATCCGAAGTGACTAAACTTGCGTTGGTAACAAGCGAAGCTGACCGGCGAGAGGCCTCGACCAATTCATCGGGACCGCCGATCACGACGACATTCAGCACGGGCATGTGCTCGAGCGTAGGCCGGTGACTCGACATGCGAGTAGGGTATCATGCGCCTTCGGGGCGGCGAAGCTTGTAGCCGAACACCCCGACAAACTGCTCCACGACACGCGCCCGGGCTTCGGCGAGGGAGATCTCGCGGCCGGTCTCGCGGCTGAGCGACGTGACAGTGGTCGTCCGGAGGCCGCACGGGACGATCAGCGAGAACGCATCCAAGTCCGTGCTGACGTTCATGGCGATGCCGTGCATGGTCACCCAGCGACTGATGCGAACGCCGAGAGCGCCGTATTTTCGCTGATCCACGAACGCTCCGGTCATACCTTCGATGCGCTGCGGTGTCAGGCCGTAACTCTCTGCTACTTGGAGCATGACTTGCTCCAAGTTCCTCACGTAGCGCCTAACATCGCACCGGTCGGGCTTGAGATCGAAGATCGGGTAGGCAACGAGCTGGCCGGGCCCGTGATAAGTCACGTCGCCGCCGCGGCCGATCTCGTGCAGCTCGATGCCGAGCGCGCTCAAGTGCTCCGGCGTAGCCAGCACGTGCTCTTGCTTGGCGGCACGCCCGAGCGTGATCACCGGGTCGTGCTCGACCAAAAACAGCGTATCTGGAACATCGCCCCGGACACGGGCGTCGTGCGTTTGCTCCTGCAGCGCGAGCACGCTCGCGTAGTCGCGTCTACCGAGCTCTACAACGGCTAGCTCGCGCTGCATGGCTTCACTCACTTCTTGTTCATCACGTGCACGGCTTCACCGAGCGCGTGCTTGAACGCTTCGCCGAGGCCTTCCGAGAGCGTCGGGTGCGGGTGGATGGTGAGCGCGAGGTCTTCTGCGTACGCGCACATCTCGACGGACAGCGTTGCTTCGCTGATCAAGTCGCTGGCTTCTGGGCCGACGATCGTCACGCCCAGCACTTGGTTTTGCTCGGCGTCGAGCACGACCTTGGCGAAGCCCGCAGCTTCATCGAGCGCCATCGCGCGGCCGTTCACCGACCATGGGAACTTGCCGACCTTCACGGTCTTGCCCTGGTCTTTGGCTTCTTTTTCAGAGAGCCCCGTGGTCGCGATCTCGGGATCCGTGAAAATCGCTGAAGGCATCGCGCGGAAGTCCCACACAGCCTTCTTGCCTGCGATCACTTCCGCGACCACTTCGCCTTGCACCATCGCGCGATGCGCGAGGTACGGGACGCCTGTGACATCGCCGATCGCGTAGACGCCTGCGACATTGGTCTGCAGCTTCTCGTTGATCTGCACGTGTCCGCGCTGATCGGTCTTCACGCCGAAGTCTGCGAGACCGAGGTCGGCCGAGTTGGGCTTGAAGCCGACGGCAACAAGCACATTGTCAGCTTCGATGTCGCGGGCTTTGCCTTCGACTTCGACGCTCACCGTCGCGATCGAGCCCTTAACCTTACAGCCGGTGGCCTTGGTGTTGACCAAGACTTCGCCACCGCGATCGGTGAAGCGCTTCTGCACGACGCGCGTCGCCTCGGGATCCACGCCAGTCAGGATCTGCGGCAACATTTCGACCACGATCACCTTCGAGCCGAGCTTCTGGTACATCATACCGAGCTCCATGCCGATGATGCCGCCACCGATGATCACGAGCGTCTTTGGCGCCTTGGGCAAGCTCACCGCTTCGCGCGCGGTGACCACCACTTTGCCGTCGATGTCGAAGCCAGGGATCTTGATCACAGAAGCGCCCGTTGCGATCACGATCGCTTTGCGCGCGACGAACGACTCGGTCTTGCCGTCTTCTTTCGTGACCAGCACGGTGTGCGCGCCGGTGAGCTTCGCACTGCCCATCACGATGGTGCCGCCGTTCGACTTCACGAGGCTCGTCACGCCGGTGGTGAGCTTCTTGACGATGGTGCCTTTCCAAGCTTGGAGCTTGCCCACGTCGACATTGAGCCCACTCACCGTGATGCCCATGTTCTCTGCGTGCTGGACGTGATGCGCGAGGCTGGAGGCCGAAATGAGCGCCTTGCTCGGGATGCAGCCCCAGTTCAAGCAAACGCCGCCCATGTACTCGCGCTCGACGACCAGAACCTGCTGACCCAGCTGGCTCAATCGAATGGCCGCGCAGTAGCCACCAGGGCCGCCGCCGACGACGATGGCGTCGTAACTCTTCTCCGTCATCTGAAATTCCTTGCCTTCGGCAGGCGATACTCGACCGTCTGACCGGGGGGCATCTTAGTCTCACGCCCCTGCAGGTCAACCAGCTGTCGTGTTTAGAGCATCGGGCAGACGCGCAACGGTTCGGTCGCAGCGGCGGGTCGGGACTCTCGCTCCGCAAGCTCCGCGACTCCCGACCTCCGTAGCAAGTCACCTGCGGCGTCTTTCGGTGTACGGTCGGCTGATGTCGAACTGGGCCTTCGCGGCTCACCCTTGCGGCTGGCTCGGTCACTACTGTGCACGGCTTGTGCCCGTCATCGCCGTCGCCACGTCGCTCGTGTGTGGGATCAGCACGACGGGTTGTGCATCGAGCCTGAGGCTGTCGCTGCTCGCAGCGGCGTCCCGGCCGCCGAGCGACGTCGCGCTGTACGTAGACGTCGCAGACGCACACGGTCGGCCTGTGGTCGGCCTGCAAGCCAGCGATTTCCGCTTTTACGAAGATGGCGTCGCTGCGTCAGGAGAGCTCGCAGATCCCGCGCTCGCAGCGCAGCACTACACGCTCTTGCTGATCGAGCTCAGCAGCGTGCTGATGAGCGATCAGGTAGGAGCCATCCGCACTGCCGCCCAGGTATGGCGCGCTCGAGTCGGCGCGCAGCAGCGAGTCGCGGTCTACGCATTCGACGGCGCCAAAGCGCTGCACGAGATCGTTCCGTTTCGAGCAGGGTCACCGGACGACCGACGCATGCTCGACTCGCTGCGTACTTTGGAGGTCCGAGATCCGTCGACGAATCTCAACGGGGCGGTGCTCGCAGGACTCGCAGAGCTCGGACGTGGGCTGCGCGCTGCCGAGGCTCCGCTGCGCTTCGGCACGCTGGTCGTGCTTACCGAGGGTAGCGATCGCGCCAACCGCATCTCGCAGCGTCAAATGCTCGACGCCGTGGAGGCCGCGCCATATCGCGTCTTCACACTCGGCATCGGTCGCGAGCTCGACGACTCCGTACTCTCGCGCATCGGCAAAACTGGCTACATCCGCGTCGAAGACACCTCTGCCGCGCGCGCGGCATTTAGCGAGCTGGCGGACCTCATTTTGCGGGCCTCACAGCGCCAATACCTACTCCGCTATTGCGCGAGCGCACGCACCGGCAGACACAAGCTCAAGGTCGAAGTCGACTCGCCGGAAGGCCGCGGCGAGCTGCACTACACGATCGATGCGGAAGCCTTCACCGGACCCTGCGATCCGGCCAGCCCACCGCCTCCCGTTCGCACACTCTCTACTGCCCGATCTGCGGCGTCTCACCATTCAAGACCTGGCTCAAAAACCGCCGCACATCCGCAGTCCCCCGCCGGGTCATCGTCGCCACCAAGTGCCCGTCCTGCACCAGCTCCGGATTGATGGCGTCACCCTTCGGATCATA
>Ga0209082_1000224_pt1 | contig 25889 bp, 25 predicted proteins | sample ColdCreekSource_FD_184127 | JGI IMG/M metagenome (GOLD analysis project Ga0209082, IMG submission 184127) | Groundwater microbial communities from Cold Creek, Nevada to study Microbial Dark Matter (Phase II) - Cold Creek Source (SPAdes) (version 3) | ecosystem: Environmental > Aquatic > Deep... | reverse complement strand
CCTTTTGAGCATAAAGTGTATTCTTCTGTAAGTCACTTTAATGTCATGCAAAAGAAGATAGATGGAACGCACTGTAAAAATGTTTCGGCTCGCTCACCTACGACCCAGAACATGAAATGGACACCCTGCAACGTTGACGGAAACCACCCATTCAGCCCGTTCAGGCACTAAATAGATTGACAGACCTTTCGGGATTTTCTATGGCTTGATCGTTCCAAATAGCAGACCAAGCAAGGATCCTCTCTGCTCCAGATGAAAAGCAGGGAGACATAATCTGTAAAGTTATTTAAGGGACACTATGGTGGACCCCGAAAACTGGACAACCATAATGCCCTCAACTTGGGGGGCATCCGGAGGGTCAAAAATGGGGGCGAAGAAGAATCATACGAGCGAGTTTAAGGCGAAGGTGGTGTTGGCGGCATTGAGGGAGGATCGGACATTAGCGGAGCTGGCCTCTCAATTTGGGGTGCATCCGATTACCATCGGGCTTTGGAAGAAGGCCGTGGTTCAGGGCTTGCCTCGTTTTTTTGAGGGAGGGATTTCTTCCAACGAAAAGGAGAGGGGCCAAAAGGCGCTGATCGAGCGGCTGTACGGGAAGATCGGCGAGGTTGAGGTCGAGAATGACTGGATTAAAAAAAAATTGGCGATCTGAGTCTTTCGGCGCGGTGGGGATGCGTCGATCCCGAAGAGAAGCGATTGAGTTTACGGCGGCAATGCGCGCTGCTGGGACTGGCCCGGTCGAGCTGGTATTACCGGTCAACGCCGTTGAGCGCGGAGGATCGCCTTCTCATGAATCTGATCGACGAGAAGTACACGCAGTTGCCGTTTTACGGAATGACAAATGGCCTCACTCAACTTGTGTATCAACTTTACGCACTGACAATCTCAATGATTTTGGCTATTACTTCTTGTATCTTGTTCGGGGTCAGCATACCAGCACGGTATAAGATGATTTTTCCTTCTGCAGTGAAAAGACGATTTGGACGAATGTTACTGGGCTGATGCAACCCCCCACTTGTGAAATCAGTATCCCCCACAGGAATCGCATAACTATCTGCTATGGTCTTGCTGGTAATCTGACACAACAACACATCATTGCCAGTGAGCACAGCCACGACTACCGCCGGACGTTTCTTGGTTGTACTCAAATCCGAAAAAGGAAACGGCGCAACGACTACATCCCCTTTTACAAATTTGCCCATGCTATGTCTTCTTCGGGCCGGTCCCAGTCACGACGTAAAACTGCCTCCGATGCTAACATCGTCTGCAAAGTTTCCGAAGATCCTTTTTGGAGTTGTCCTGTTTCGAGATTCAATAGATAAGAAATAAAATCGTAAACAACGACAAGTTTATCGGCTGGCAGTTCTTGTAAACGCTCAGTAATTTGAGGAATCATAGCTACTTGCATGAGGGATCACTCCTTTGAGCCGATTATACCCCTATGGTCGTTCAGGATGCAAAAAAACATCAGCAAAGCTCCCGCCAGTAATGTATTGTTTCAAGACCAGTCTTTTTGTTAAAAGGGCTTGACCTAAACCACCATTATAAAGTTGTCAAAGTCAGACCCCCATTCGACCCGAGGTCATGTCAATAGGTGTGTAAAAGTACTTTTCATTTTTTAGGCGGCGATCCTTTCTTGGGTCATTTTCTTTTCTTCCAAAACGCCATCAATACATCGTTGCCCCGCATAAACCGCAGGCAAAAGCTCATACCCCTTTAAGATACTAAAGTGGACCCCATTGTCAAGAGAGTTTTTCCTTGAGTTTAAGTTATACAATCAACCTCACTTACAGCTGAACGGTGCTGTCCCGGTATGACATTAAAATCTGTTATTGAACTTTAAAAAGGGTCGTTTTTCGTAACTGTTCAGGCTACTTTTATTTCTCTTTTTTACAGCCCCCGTAGAACAGATAGGTTTATCACATCCTCTTTCAGGTCAACCCCTTTGGGCGTTTCTAACACCATCGGAAGACCCAGAAAACGGAGATCGTTCATCAAATAGGTAAAAGGGGCAATCCCCATCTTTCCCTGTCCAATATGCTCATGCCGATCCACCCGACATCCAAGCTCTTTTTTACAATCGTTGATATGAAATGCCTTCACATAGTCCAATCCAACAAATTGGTCTAACGAAGCCATCGTCTCTTCATATTGCTCCTTGGTACGCATGTCATACCCTGCCGCAAAGACATGGCAGGTATCAAAGCATATTCCCATTCGATCTCGATCGGTGGTCTGTTTGAAAATATCCCCCACCTCTTCAAAACGATGTCCGATACAGGTTCCTTGACCTGCCGTCAGTTCGATTAAAATCTTCATCTTGAACCCGGCAGTGCGTGAATGGAGCATATTGAGCGCTGCGGCAGCACGAGCCACCCCCGCTTCCACCCCCGATCCGACATGTGCACCTGGGTGGAGCACAAGATACGGGATTTCCAGCGCCTCCACCCGCTCCATCTCAACGTACAACGCCTCAAGCGACTTCATCCACGCCGCATCAATGGGCGTGCAGAGGTTGATGAGATAGGAGCTGTGTACCATCATCGGCACAATCCCCGTCTCATCACGAGTCTTTTTAAAAAGCGCAATGTCGTCTACAGAAAGAGGTTTTGCGTTCCACTGGTTTGAGTTTTTTGAGAAGAGCTGAACCACATCGCACGCGACCCGCTTTCCTTCAATCATCGCATTGTGTAATCCCCCGCTGACTGACATGTGCGCGCCCAACCTCCGTTTGGAGAGAAGAGGATGGCTCGTCGTAGGGTTTGTATTCATGATGTGCCCTTCGGTGTTGAAGGAACCTCCGGGAGGAGATTGGGGAGGACATCACCTGATACGGTGTGCAAGATCGTTCCTTTGACACCGACGATCCACCCTGTTTTCAGATTGGGGAAAAAGATTCCAATTAAAAAATCAATGGTTCCAGAAGGTTGCTGTTTCCATGTGATCCCTCCGTCTGCCGTGCGCAAAATCATTCCCCCTGCGCCGACGGCCCACCCGATTTGATCATTCGCAAAGAAGATACCGGTCAGAAAAACAGGGACACCGCTGGTCAGGGCCTTCCACGTTTTTCCACCGTCTTGAGTACGTAAAATCGTCCCCAGGGCACCCGTCACGTAGCCCACATGGTGATTGAGAAAGAAAAGCCGCTGTAAATCGTTCCCTGTTCCAGTGGGTTGGAGTGACCATGTGGCCCCGCCATTTTCCGTATAAAAGATGGCGCCCCTGTCTCCGGAAATCCAACCTTTTTGCGTGTCTGCAAAGAAGACAGAATTCAATGCCACTGCCGGTTTGATGTCCACCCGATGCCACGTTTGCCCCCCATCCCCCGTATACAGAAGCACCCCCTTCATGCCAACGATCCATCCATGCTGCGAATCATGGAAGAAGATGTATGTCCAATCACTTTTATGGATAACAGCCTGCGGAACCCATTTTTGTCCACCGTCAGTGGTCTTCAAAATGATCCCTTTGTCTCCGACCACCCAACCCTCACGGGCGTTGATAAAAAAGAGTGACACCAGTAGATTTGAGGTGCCGGTGGTTTGACGCACCCAATGCTGACCGCCGTCGGTGGTATGAAGAATGACCCCCTTGTTGCCACAGACCCAGCCTGTCTTTGCGTCAATAAAGGAGATGCCCCCCATTCCTTCGGTTACCCCACTCTCTTGATTTACCCATTGGCTTGATAGAATTGGGCCGGAGGGGGCTTCCACTTGCGGGGTACAAGCGGCCATGGAGGCACCCAAAAGAATGATCCATACAATAAAGCGCATATTAATATCCATTCATGAGGTGAATCAATTGATGAAGACGACCAAAATTTCTTTTATTGAAATGAAACACAATTCGATACAATGGGGGATTCCCGTTTACATCCGGTTCGCCCGGCAAGGCCGCACCCTCCGTAAACCTTCCATCCTCCAGAATATCGGTAAATTGATCGTTGACCTGCTGCAACATCTCGGAGGAGATCGGATGTTGTAACCGGATCACACTCTGTCCATCTATAGAGTAGAGGGAGTGGTAGTTGTGATAAAAATGGGTGATCTCGTGAACCGCCGTATCAATGCTATCTGTTATCTTAAAAAGATGAATGTCCTCTGGAGAAATCAAGCCTTTCGCAAGGAGCGTCCCTTCTAAATAGTTTCGAAAGGTGCCCCAATTGTCCCCCCCCGGTTCGTTGATAAAGACAATCGGCAGGGGGGCAATTTTTCCGGTTTGTAGAAGGGTCAAGACCTCAAACCCTTCATCATGTGTACCGAACCCACCGGGGAAGAGGGCAATGGCATTGGCCTCTTTGATGAAAAAAAGTTTTCGAGTGAAAAAATACTTAAAGGTCATTAACTTTGGATCATCTTCAATAAACTCGTTGACGGCCTGTTCAAATGGAAGGGTAATGTTCATTCCAAAACTATGTGTCCGCCCTGCCCCGCTTTGTGCCGCCCGCATAATCCCTTCTCCTGCCCCCGTAATCACCATAAACCCACTTTCGGTCATCCGTTTTGAAAAGAGTGCTGAGTGGGCATAGAGAGGATCGGTTGGCTCCGTTCTGGCCGAACCAAAGACGCTGACTTTTCGCACCTCCCGGTAGGGACGAAAGAGTTTGTAACCATACCGCATCTCTTTCAATGCGTGGTGGATAATTTTTATGTCATGATCTTCTACTTGATCTCTTAAAAGGCCGAGCGCGGTCACTAGAATTTCCAAGATGAAATGAGAGGGGTGCCCCTTTCCAAGTTGAATCAACGCTTCGAGCTTTGTCTGAATCGTCCTGTCATCCATTAAAGTGCCCTACAGTTTATCACTAAACCGATTGACCCAAACTGTTTCTTTTATTCCCTCTCGTTGTATCCAAATCACTATCGCCTCCCCGACGGAGCGGGAGACCAAACGAGGAGATTTTACATCCCCCATCATCTTTCCCTGAAGTAACAGAGGGGAACCCCATCCCTTGTCAGGCGTAAAAAAATTTCCATAAAGGGTGTAGCGAGTGCCGTTGGACTGTGCCCAGACCATCACTGCATTTCCCATTGAATCACTCGCCACCTCCGGATAGGCAATGTTTCCGGAGCCTGCAACACTTATAAAAGTTGCCTCCCTCCATCCTTTCCCCGGCACAAAGTGACTGGCCAGCAGGCGGTTTTCTGTCCCATCTGACGGGGACCAAACAACGATACTTCCCCCGCGATCGTCTGCTGCCAAATTTGGGAAAGCGGCCTCTCCAACATCCTCCTGTTCAATCATCACGGTCGTCCCCCATCCTTGATTGGGAACAAATCGGTTGCTCCAGAGGTTGATTGGCTTGTCTTTCAACAGAGAAGAGTGAGACCACACCGACACGGCCTCTCCATTGCGAGCGACGGCGAGGGAGAGGTTGCTCGCTTCTCCATCGTTGTTGCCAATTTGACGAGGCCCCTCCCATCCCTTCCCGAAGAGAAAGCGATTGGCCCAAACTGTCGTGAATGGATCGTCCCATTGAAGCCAAACGACCACCTTGTTTCCCTCGGCATCCACCCCTATTTTGGGGGACGCTCCGAGACTGTCCCTTCCCGCAGAGGTCGCACTTCCCGCAGAGGTCGCACCTCCCGCAGAGGTCGCACCTCCAATCGGAACGGCCTGCCCCCAGCCCCCACCTATCGCATGTGACGCTTGCCTTTCATAGCGATTTAACCAAAGTCTTCCTCTATCGGATGTGCTCTCTCCCGCCGCAGAGGTCGCACCTCCCGCAGAGGTCGGACCTCTTTCATCGACCTGTGTCCAGACCACGGTCACATTTCCAATATCATCTATAGCCATCTCTGGGCGATCGGCATTCCCCACTCCGTTCTCCTGTCCAATTGAGACAGGCACGCCCCATCCTGAAAGGCGACCGTCGCCTGCGGGGCGACCATCACCTGCGGGGCGACCGTCGCCTGTGGCCGGTTCATATCGGACAGCCCAGATGTGATACCGAATACCATCCGACTGGGACCAGACCACTGTCATATTCCCATCTTGATCCACCCCCCCCTTCGGGGAATCGGCATCACCCGCATCGGAGTGTTCAATGAAGAGAGGCTGCGCCCATGTCCCATCCGGCAGTAAACGACTGGCAGCGATATGATAGTACATACCGTCCAATTGGGACCAAACCGATAGTGCCTCTCCATTTGGCCCCAGCGCAATGTCTGGAAAATCAACCTCGGCCTCCCCCGTCTCCATTAAGATCGGTTTTCCCCATTTCGGAACCGGTCGCAAGGGTGATTCTGATTCCATTTTGTCCATTTTGAACATCGGAACATATTGGGGGAGATCGTTTCTTTTGCCCACACTACACCCAGTCAGCACCGACAGGGTTCCGAGCAAACAAAATAGGAACGATTTTTTGTACAGATGAATGGGAAAAATGGGTTGCCCTTTCATGATTTATTGGCCTCCCGCACACATCGAAAACCGACCGTATTTTCTCCTCGCTCTGGATGGGCGCCACCGAATCGTCTGGCCCCTCGGAGGTCTTCCATTGTACTGAGATAAGATCCGCCTCGATAGACCACAACCTTGTTGAGATCCGGAACTTCAGGCCCTTTTGGGTTATTGAAGGGTGCTGTCTTGTAATAAAATTGGTTGTACCAATCAGAGACCCATTCCGACACATTTCCGGCCATATCATAGACCCCATAAGGGCTTCTGCCCCCCTCAAAACTTCCGACCGGCGCCGTATATTTGTAGCCGTCTTCTTCTCCGCGACCGTTGACAAGATAGGGACTAAACTCGTTTCCCCACGGCCAGATAATTTCTGATTCTCCGTGAGCCGCTTTCTCCCATTCTGCCTCCGTGGGAAGACGCCCCCCCGCCCACGCACAATAAGCAAAGGCATCCACCCACATCACCCCGACCACCGGTTGACGGTCCCCCTGCAAAAGCCGCACATCATCTTCAAAAACTGGGATGACCGGCATCGGCCTGTTCAACATTTTTGCGAAGCGACGGTATTCGGCATGGGTCACCTCGTATAAATCTATGTAATAAGCGTCGAGATAGAACCCCCGTTGCGGGTGTTCATCAAAATTTCCTTCTTGTCCTCCGCCCATCAGAAAGGGACCGGCCGGGATCTGTACCATTTCTCTGTCATCCCCCCCGCGAATCGTTTGGAAGCGACTGTAATCCTTGATAACTCCCTCCGGCCTTTTTTCTTTTTTGAGGACGAGTGTACGCGCCGTTTCTCCAACAAGGGCAGCCTTTTTAGATTCGACCATCAAGGCCACCATCGTCAAAACCGTCAGGAGTACCATGCTGATTCCGATGACGGCAATAACCGTTCGATTCATGGTATTTGATCGTTTCTTAAATCAATGCGTTTGGAGGCTTTTTCTATCTTGGCAGCGAGGATGAAATCGCTTTCGGTCAGGCCGGATATTTTATGTGTCCAGATTGTGACCACGACCTTTCCCCATGCCAGATGGATGTCTGGGTGATGATTTTGCTCCTCTGCAATCTCTCCTACCCGGAGAGTGAAATCAAGCGCTTGCTTGAAATCGGGGAAACTGTATCCCCTTTCCAGATGGTGTTCGTCCACAACACGCCAGCCGCCCGTTAATTTCTCCAAGAGTTGTGTTAAACCAGTCCCTTTGAGAGGAGGAATACCGCCCCGACAGGGGACACATTGCCGACTCGCAAGTTCATTGACCATCGTGATGACCTCCAGATTGTGAGGGGCACCTCTTCAGCCTCCCAAATTTATTTAACTCATCTTTACACCCAATTTTTTAAGCAATGGGGGAAAATGGGGTGATTCTATGAGTCCCCCGCCCCTGTAAGTTAAAACGATTCGTCCCTCTTGGTCGAGGAGAAACAAGGTGGGCGTGGCGCGAACACGGAAGGTCTCCGCCACTTGGTCATTTTTGTCATAGGCCGTGGGAAATGAAAATGTCTCTGCGTGTGATTTTACATAGCCCATGATCGCCTCCTTCCCATCTAAGAAGCCAATCGCGACGACACCGAGTGTTCCTTGTGTTTTTTTGAAGAGCTGATGAATCTTGGGTAGTTCCTCTCTGCAGACTTCACACGATGATGCCCAGAAGACCATTAACGTCGGCTTCCCGGCAAGAGAAGCCCGTGTTATCATATGGCCCTCTCGTGTTTGAATCGCGAAATCTGGGGCAAGGACTGGGGCATCTGCACCCAGGACAATCCCGCAATAGAACAAGACCCCCACCAGAACAAAACGACGCAGCAACTTAATCATTTTTTTCTCCTTAATTTATTGTCCAAGTCACCCCTACCCCTTTTCAGAAATTCGTTGAATTTGACCACGAATACGGCCAAGACTTTTTTCTTTTCCCATCAATTCCAATAGATCAAAAATTCCCGGGCTTACCGTCTTCCCCGTAACCGCCGCGCGAACCGGCTGCGCTACCATCGCCAATTTCATCCCCAGACCCTCCGCCATCGCCCGAAAGGCGTGATCCAACGCAGGATGTTCAAAATCAATTTGTTCTAATGTTTCCAGAGCTATTTTGAGAATGGGAAGTACCGTCGTGTCAAGTAGTGCCTCCGCTTTTTCATCTAACACAATCGAATCGCTATAGAAATAGGCAACCGACTCCGCCATCTCTTTTAACGTCCGAGATCGCTCCCGCATGGCCACAACGATTCTGGCAAGGCGTGTCGGTTCAAGCCTGTCTGTTGCAATCCCTTGCCGTTCTAAATAGGGAATGAGCAGGCAGGTAAGCCGTATTGTATCGGTTCTCTTGATATGATGGGCATTGACCCATAAAAGTTTGTCCGGGTTGAAAATAGCGGCAGAAACCCCGACCGCATCCATCGAAAATGTCTTCATCAACTCGTCTTGTGTGAAAAGTTCTTGGTCTTGATGGGACCACCCCAGACGCACGAGGTAATTCACCATGGCCTCGGGAAGGTATCCCTCGTCACGATATTGCTGCACGGCCGTGGCGCCATGTCGCTTGGAGAGGCGCGCCTTGTCTGCGCCTAAGATCATTGAGAGGTGAGCAAACTTGGGAATCGGAACCCCCATCGCTTGATAGAGTTGAATTTGCCTCGGCGTGTTATTCAGATGGTCGTCGCCACGGATGACATGGGTGATTTTCATATCCACATCATCTACCACCACGCAAAAGTTGTAGGTGGGCGTTTTATCTGAACGTAAAATAATCATGTCATCTACGACGGCGCTGTCGAATACGACCTTTCCTTTCACTCCGTCCTCAATGGTAATCGTTCCCTCGGACGAAGCGGTAAACCGGATCGCCGCAGGTCGGGTCGAGAGAGGGGGGCCGCCTCTTATTTTTCTACAGCGTCCATCGTAACGAGGGGTTTTGCCCTCTGCCAGCGCTGCAGAACGGCGCGCCTCCAATTCATCCGGGGAACAATAGCAAGGATATGCCTGCCCGGCATTCAACAGTTCCTCTACCTTTTGACGATACCGTTCGATCCGATCGGATTGACGAGGCGGGTCAGAGACCGCTCCCTCCCAGCGGTCCCAATCGAGACCGAGCCATTTCATTCCGTCAATGATCGCCAGAATTGCCTCGTCCGTAGATCGAGAGCGGTCGGTGTCTTCTATTCTCAGAAAGAACTTCCCCCCTTGAGAGCGTGCAAATAACCAGTTAAAGAGAGCGGTTCGTGCCCCTCCAACATGCAAAAATCCGCTGGGACTTGGAGCAAAACGAACCCGGACATGACCGCTATGAGAGGAAATATCGTCCATAAGAAAAAAATGGAAAGTAAAAGGAGACCCCTTTAAAACTCATCGGCGAATGCAACGGTGCCGGTGACTCCAGTTTGGTAGGCAGAAACGCGCCTCTCAAAAAAATTGGCCAGTTCCTGAACGTCTTGCAGATTCATAAATGAAAATGGATTTTTGACGTGAAAAATAGGGTCCATCCCGAGTGCGGTCAATCTTTGGTCTGCGACAAATTCCAGATACCGCCGCATCTCGTGGATGGAAAGGCCGACGACACCATAGGAAAGCATATCCTCGGCAAACGACATTTCACAATCCACCGCATCCACGATCATCGTGACGACTTGCTCCTGTAGGCCATGATCGAATAGTCCGGGATCTTCTTTGCGAATCGTTTCGATCACTTCAAAGGCAAATGCAATATGAAAACTCTCGTCCCGAAAAACCCAATTGGTCCCGGCCGCCAAACCGTTGAGTAACCCTTTGGAACGGAGAAAATAGACATAAGCAAAGGCAGCAAAGAAGAAAAGCCCTTCAATACAGGCCGCAAAACAGATCAGGTTTAAGAGAAATTGCCGTTGATCTTCTTTGGATTCAATCCGTTCCATGTGATAAATCGAGTCTATCCATTTGAAACAAAATTGCGCCTTCTTCTGGAGCGATGGAATGTGATCTATCGCGGAAAACGCCTCAGCCCGTTTTATCGGATCGGCGATATAGGTGTCCAGTAATGTCAAATAGAATTGAACGTGTAATGCCTCCTCATAGAGTTGCCGGGACAGGTACATCCGAGCTTCGGGGGAGTTGATATGTTTGTATAAGTTGAGTACCAGATTGTTCGAGACAATCGAATCTCCGGTTGCAAAAAAGGCCACCAGACGGTGGATCAGGTGTTTTTCTGCAGGAGAAATCCGCTTGTGTAGATCCATAATGTCGCTTGAGAAATCAACTTCATCCACCGTCCATGTGTTTTTGATGGCCTCTGTGTACATTTGATAAAACAGCGGGTACCGCATCGGCCGTAACGTCAGGGTAAAGCCTGGATCTAGAATCATTTTTCTCCTACTGCAGGGGTCATACCCCCGCCATGCTCGCGTCGCTCAATCGCTTTGGCTATTTGATCCTGTATTTGTTTTACCACAGACACAGGATCCTTGGAATTACGAATGGGACGCCCAATCACAACATAGTCCGCCCCATGATGAATCGCTTGATAAGCAGATACTATTCTCTTCTGGTCATCCTCCTGAATGACATCATTGACCCCAGGGCGAATTCCAGGCGTCACAATCAGAAATGAATCACCGAACCCTTCCCGCAACCTGGGGACCTCAATACCGGATGAGATAATTCCATCACATCCAAGGCTTAATGCCTTTTTGGCGCGATGATAGACCCAGTCCTCAATCGTTCCAGTCAACCCCATTTCCAACATGTCCGATTCGTCAAAACTCGTCAGCACAGTCACCGCAAGAATCTTGGATTCATAACGTTCTTGCACGGCTGCCTTCAAGATCGCCTCATTTCCATGAACCGTAATAAAAGTTGCGCCTTTATTTCTTAGTTTTCGTACCGCAAGCGCCACCGTTTCAGGAATGTCGAAAAACTTCAGATCAACCATGACCTGATGCCCACGGCCCAAGATCATGTCAATGACAGGGAACCCGCCCGCCAAAAACAGTTGCAGGCCAACCTTGTAAAAGTGGACATGCTCGCTCAGGCAGTCTAACCACCGATTGGCTTCACTTGGAGAATCTACGTCAAGCGCAAATATGAGACGCTCGTTCAATGGGATATTTTTCGACATGACCTGATTGCCTTGCCCAGTCAAAAAGGGGAATCCCTCTACTGGCACGCCTCACAGTTTTCCGGGGTTTCGATGGCACACTGGAGGGCCTCTTCGGAGGTTGTATTCCGCTTGGATGCGGCCTGTACCGTCGTCTTTGCAATCCGTGTCGCCGGGCGAGAACGGAGATAATACGTGGTCTTTAAGCCTTTCTTCCATGCGTACATATACATGGAGGAGAGCTTGCCAATGTTCGGATTTTCGATAAAAAGATTGAGCGACTGACTCTGATCTATGAAGGCGCCCCGATCGGCCGCCATGTCAATGATCGAACGCATCGGAATCTCCCACACCGTTCGATAAATCGCACGAATCTCTTCCGGGATTTCTGAAATCTCAGAGATCAAGCCTTCAGCCAACTTCATCTTGTTGCGTATCGCCTCAGTCCAAAGGCCCAATCCTTTCAATTCTTTCACCAGGTAGTGATTGACCTGTAAAAACTCACCTGACAATGTCTCTCGCTTGAAAAGATTCGACACCTGCGGCTCAATGGCTTCGTAGGCGCCGACAATGGAGGCGATGGTGGCGGTTGGAGCAATGGCGATCAAAAGGGAATTTCGAAGTCCAACCTTTTGGATTTTTGCCCGCAGCCCATTCCACCGTTCTTCATTGTCCGGCTGCATCCCCCATCCATCATACTGCAGAAAATCCCCCGCTGCGCGCGTTTCGTGGAAAGAAGGGTGGAACCCTAACGTGGCGGCGAGGTCACACGAGGCCGAAAGGGCGTGGTAATAGATTTCTTCCTGAATCTTTTTGGAGAGCGCCCTGGCTTCAGGGGCATCAAACGGGAGACGTAACTGAAAAAATAAGTCCTGAAGCCCCATTATCCCCAATCCCACCGGACGCCACCGTTGGTTAGAGGCACGCGCTTGCTGCGTGGGATAGAAATTAATGTCTATCACCCGATCAAGATATTTGATCGCCAAGCGAACGTTGGTCGCAAGTTTCGTAAAGTCGAAGGCACCGTCACACAAATATCGGCCCAGATTGATCGAACCAAGATTACAGACGGCGGTCTCACCATCGGAGGTCGCTTCAATAATTTCAGTGCAAAGATTGGACGAGTGAACCATTGTTTTATTCTGGCCCGTCTGATTCGATTTTTGATTGCAGGCGTCTTTGAAGGTCATCCACCCGTTGCCGGTTTCAGCGAGTGTCTTCATCATTTTGGCATAAAGCTCACGCGCCTTGACCTGCTTAACAAAAATGCCTTTGGTCTCCGCATCGGTGTAAGCGGTTTCAAAGGCAGTCCCATATAAGTCGGTCAAGTACGGAACTTCCTTAGAGTCAAAAAGAGACCAGAGGCCATCCGCTTCGACCCGTTTCATAAACAGATCTGGCACCCAGTTGGCCGTGTGCAGGTTGTGCGTACGACGTGAAATATCCCCCGTATTGTCTCGTAGCTCCAAAAACTCTTCAATATCGGCATGCCAGCTTTCCAGGTAGACACAACAGGCGCCCTGTCGTTTTCCTCCCTGATTGACCGCCGCAACAGACGAATCCAACGTCTTCAACCACGGCACAATCCCATTCGAGTGCCCGTTGGTGCTCTGGATGAGAGAACCGCGTGAACGGATGCGGTGATAGGCAATCCCAATCCCCCCGGAAAACTTGGAGAGAAGCGCCACCTCGGTGTATCGCTTATAAATTCCCTCCAACGTATCTTCCGGGGAGTCGAGTAGATAGCAGGAAGACATCTGTGGATGACGGGTTCCAGAATTAAAAAGGGTCGGCGTGCTGGGCATATATTCAAAAGAGGCGAGCAGGTGGTAAAGCTCAACCGCCTCTGTGACCGTTTCGGAGAGACCACAGGCCACTCGCATGAAGAAGTATTGCGGTGATTCCAGCACCTTACGCGTGGTAGGATTTTTGAGAAGGTACCGATCATAGATCGTTCGTAGTCCAAAATACTCAAACAGGGTTGTGGCCGTATGATCAATTGTGACATTCAGTTTTCTCGCGTGGGCGTTGACAAACGTGGCCGTATGATCCGAGATAAGACCGAAACGATGCGCCGCAGCAATGGCCTGAGAAAAAGAATGAATGTCCTGGTTGGCGACCTCCTTCATCACAAAGGTCTCAAGCAACCGTGCGGCCAGCAGGGAATACTCCGGCTCTTCGGCAATCAGGTGCGCCGCCGTCTGAATGGAAAGGGTGTCCAACGCCTGGGTGGTTGCGCCGTCATAAAGCCCCCCAATCGTCTTTGTGGCAATTTTCATGGCATCCACATGCAATAAACCGTTTGTACAACGGGCCACCGCACGGACAATTTTATTCACATCCACCAATTCCAGAGAGCCGTTCCGCTTCCTCACACACATGGCGCTCGGAGGGGCATCGCTTGCCTGTTTCGTCAAAACACGTGTTTGAGTAGCACCCATTTTCTGTGCTGTCTCTGGTACTGTCTGCTGCTCTGTCTCCATAAAGTTCTCCTTAACCCGTCCGTTCTAATCGACCCTTTTAAGCAGTCGGATAGTAAACCCCCTCCCTCACCTTCCTCACTTTCTGAGCGAGCAATCGATATAATATATCATCGGATAGTAAACCCCCTCCCTCACCTTGTCAAGGCAATGCCACAAGGTATAGATGAAGCCTTGTTTTTTTTACAATATGTTGCGAGTATCGTCTCATCACCTTGGGGTTTGTGACAAAATTCTGTCACAAACCCTTATTCCGATTCTTTGTTGCCTGGATCATCAGGGGTATCTTCTGAACCCGGCATCCCCTCCTCTCCTCTCATCTCCATTATTTCCCGTGCGACATCTCGAACGATTGGATTCAGATCGTTTTGTAACTCCTTGACAAGGGGGACGACTTGTGTCAACTCCTCCATGGCATACAGGGCTTCCACACGGATCTCTGGAGAAGGATCACTTCGTGCCATCCGCGCGAGCGCCTCGGGCGGCAATGGAATGTTGGATGTCAGAACAGCGGCCATCCGCAAATCCGGGTACGGACTGTCAAGGATCACCTTGGCAAATAGATCCGCTGAGACATCGTTCCCCATGTTATTGAGTTCGTTAAGGACAGCCATTCGTGTTGCCCTGTCCGGATCATTCAACGCCACAAGCAAGTGGGCAATCTGTTCTTGTTTCTCTTTTGTGGCGGCATTCGGGGTGGGATCAGGCGAGGCATCCTGATGCTGGGTCAGATTGACAAGGTGAAGGCCGGGAGTCGTGGGAGAGACATTTTTATCCCCCTTCTGGAGAATCCAGACCTGAATGGGGGGTTGCCCCTGATGGGTATCCAGCGCCGGTGGATTTTTTTTATCTGGAAAGGCAAAAACCACGTTATGTCCAGACAACATCTTTTTTAATCCGGCCTCTAAAGACAAATCGTGGATGTCCGTGCTGATCTTGATGGCTGCGATATGGGGTTCTCCAAAAACTTGGATCTGGGTTTGCTGGGCAATCCGCTTTAAGATTTGAACCAGCGGAATCCCTTTTGCCACCACAGAGAGATTTCCATTTCGAACCGTCACACGGAGCGTCCCATCTGCAATGGCCTCACGGGTGAAAAGAAGTGAGAAAACAAATCCAAACCAGAAGATAAAAAAAAGAACCGTATTGTTTTTTTTCATGGGCAGACTCCAAAAATAAACAGACCCCTCCTTCTTCCCGTGATGAAGGAGACTTTGGTTCATTGTACGAACCCGAATAGAAACAAGCAACCGATCGAACCCTATTGACGATTCACACCACAATGTTCACCAACCCAAGCACAGAGATAGGAAATGCTGTGGGGCCTGGAATACGGGTCAAGTCCTTTTTTTGCTGTAAATGTGATTCGGTAAATGCCGTTGTTTTTAGCCGGCCAAAGCCATGAGTTTGGCCGCCGCCGCAACTTCGCCCTTGAGTCTGGTCGGGCTGTGACCGAGGACATTCTTCATCAAATGGACTTGGCAGCGTTGCCAAGTCGCGACTTGGAAGTGTTTGTTCACGGCCTTCATGATGCCGCCGTGGTCATCCAAGATCACAAACATCACGCCCAACAGGCCCCTTCCGAAGAGGCTCAAGTTGAGCAATGACTGTAGCCTCCTTTGAGTGCAATGCATGCCAAAGATCCCAATCCTGCTGAAGCCCCAACCAAAAATCTGCGCTCATTCTTGTTACCCGTGCTAACCGAAGGGCCGTGTCGGACGTTACACTCCGTTTACCTCGAATGACCTCATTCAGACGGGGAAATGAAACACCAAGTCGAATGGAAAAGGCAGACTGCGAGATGCCAAGGGGTTTTAAGAACTCTTCCAGCAACATTTCCCCTGGGTGCGTTGGGGGTTGCTCAGTGGGTAGTTGACGCTCTAACATGGGCATCCGCCTAGAGCCAGCACGCCTAGTGATAATCTGTGACCTCAACTTTGTCTGCATAGCCACCCTCCCATAGAAAACACACCCGATACTGCTCATTGATTCGAATGCTGTGTTGCCCTAATCGATTTCCACTAAGTCGCTCAAGCCTGTTTCCCGGAGGAACAGCCAGTTCTCGTAGGCTGCCAACCCGATTTAGTTGGGTCAATTTACGACGTGCGATAGGCCACAATACATTCGGACACGCTCGGCGTGCCCAGTGGCTACGCACTCCATTAAATACATCCTTCGTGGCTTCGTCCGCAAATGAGCGTATCACGGGCTGTATTATAATGACGTTCGTAATACAACGTCAAGACTACGCATTGCCTCATCAGGACATGGAACGGATGTGCATTATCCGACGGACATCAATTTGCTGTTTGACGCGGTGAGGAAAGTGATTCATCTGATTGGCCTATTGTGTTTCGAGGTTGGGATGACCGGATGGAGACAGGGCTTCCATAATATTCAGGCGGTGAAACGTGCCTACCGGAAGGTGCAGCAATGAAAGCGATCGACCTCACAGGATGATGCGAAGAGAGCGAAACGGGAGAGGCTCATTGTGGAGGCGCATCAGGAATACGTTAATTTATCGAAGGGCTTCGTTGACAAGCGGAAGTGACGATAGGGGAAATACGAGGGAAGGGGACTGGGACTGGGATAGAGATGGATTTTGCAGAGTATCGAACAAAAAATAGGGTTTCCGTTCAAGCACTACCTAAACGGGTATCGTTGCCTCATTTGGAAAATTTACCTAAAACCGTTTCCATTTTTTGTCTCTGGGCACCCCCGAGACGATTTTTAGAGGCGCCCTTTGAATGCCACAACCGCTTCCTGAAGTTTGGAAAGATAGAGTGGATCGGCCTCCGCAATGATTTTGACCAACGCCGATCCGACAATCACCCCGTCGGCCACCGTCGCCATATCTCTCGCCTCTTCCGGTGTGGAAATTCCGAACCCCACTGCGAGAGGCAGATCGGTGAGCGATTTTATTTCATTCATCCGTGCTAAAACTGCTTGTCGGTCGGTCAATGGGGCGCCCGTCGTCCCGGTCAACGAAACGTAATAGATAAAACCACTTGCCATCTGGGCAATTTTCCTTGCACGGGATATCGGTGTCGTCGGCGCAATGAAAAAGATCATCTCTATCCGGTGACGCCTTGCCAAAACGAGATAGGGACTTGCCTCTTCAGGGGTTAAGTCTGGAATAATCAGTCCGTCCAGTCCGGCTGCCGCCGCTGCCTCAAAAAAAGAGTCCAGTCCAAGTGCCCATACCGGATTACAATAGGTCATCAAAATCAGCGGGATGGCGGTAGTCCGTCGAATGGCTGCAACAGATTCCAAGACCCGACGCAGTGTGACCCCCTGGGCAAGCGCCCGTTCAGCCGCGCGTTGAATCACAGGACCATCGGCCACCGGATCGGTAAAAGGGACGCCTATTTCGATCAGATCAGCCCCCCCTTTTTCTAATGCCATCACAATTCGGGGCGTCTCGCTTAAATGCGGATCCCCTGCCATGATATAGGGAATCAATGCACACTGCCCATGGGTGCGAAGACGACTGAAAGTGGCAGAGATCCGACTCATTCAAATATTCTCAAACGGGCCTAGATTGATAGGCCAATCGGGATGAGGTGGCGCATTTTCGATACTGGAAATAATAGAATCAACCCTCCCTTCTGTGTAGGCCAAAAAAAAAGTATCCACGATACGGGGATCAAGCTGCGCACCAGAAACACGTCTCATCTCTTGCAATGCCACATCCACTGAAAGCCCACGGCGGTATGGACGGTCTGTCGTCATCGCATCAAATGTGTCGCAGACTGCAATAACTCTGGCATTGAGAGGAACACCCTCTCCCTGAAGAGCATCGGGATACCCGCGTCCGTCATACCGTTCATGATGGTTGCGAACTCCGGAAAGGCTTCCGGAAAGGACATCTATGTGTTGTACGATCTTACCCCCAATGATACTGTGTGTCTTCATCACCTCAAACTCCTCCGGCGTCAATCGCGCCTCTTTACCTAAAATACAATCTGGAATTCCAATCTTGCCAATATCGTGTAAGACAGCCCCGATTCTAAGATGTTCCAATTCGTCGGGACGCATGGCCAGACACCCCCCAATGACCAGACTGTATTCCATCACCCGGCGTGTGTGCCCTCCGGTATATTTATCCTTGGCCTCTATAACATCCCCCAATGTCAGAACAGTGTTAAAAAATGTCTCATTGGTCCGCTTGAAGAGTCTCGCGGTGTGGATCGAGATAGCAATATGATCGGACAATGCCTTCATGACCTCCATGTCATTTTTATTAAATCGTCTCTTTTTTTTATTGATCGCCTCAAGTACACCAACCCGTTTCCCCCGAACTTCAACAGGGACACAGAGAATACTTCGAGTAACAAACCCACTTTTTCTGTCCATGTCTCCGAGAAACCGGACATCCTGTCGTACATCGTGAACAATCTCGGCCTTGCCTGTCTTCGCGACCCATCCGGCAATTCCTTCTCCAGATTTAAGCCGCATTTGCTCGATTTTATGTTCCGCTTTCCCTAGCACCACCGCGAAACAAAGCTCCTGCGTCATCTGGTCTATCAGCAGCAGTGATCCAGACTCCGCACCCACCAGGCGAATAATCATCTCCATGGAACGCTTCTGAATTTCGCCCTCATCTAAAAGGGAGTTCATGAGATGCCCCATCATTGATACCATGCTCAACGTTTCAAGCTTTTCCTTCAGCATCACAACCTCCCTCTCCAACCCAGCCTGAATATCAGCCTTGCGAGGGAGACGGGCTTCATTGTGTTTTACTTTGGCGAGAGTTCTCTTCAATGTCATTTCATTCGCTCCATTTGTTGTGGCTCTTCGTGTTTCCGAGTGGATAATTTTGACACAACTTTAAGAATCTTGACACAATGCTAAAGTCTTTGCCTTTGTTGTTTTATTCACAGAGTATTTTTTGGTGAACATCCTTATCCCCGCGACCAGACAGATTTAATACCACCACGGCCCCTTTTTTCAACGTGGAAGAAATCTTCATCAGATATGCCACTGCGTGGGCCGATTCCAATGCCGGCAAAATCCCTTCTGTTGTCGCCAGCAGCCTAAACCCTGACCGCGCTTCCACATCGGTAACCGAGACATACTCAATCCGTTTGTTTTCCTGATAATAGCTATGCTCCGGGCCAACCGCCGCATAATCCAAGCCGGCAGAAATGGAATGCGTGGCTCGAATCTGGCCGTCTTGATCTTGAAGTAATATCGTCTTTGTACCCTGTAAAATACCTACCTTCCCATCCGCAAATCGCGCCGCATGTTTTCCCGATGCAATCCCCTCTCCCCCTGCTTCAACACCTATCATTCGGACGGCATGATCGGAGAGGAACGGATAGAACAGCCCAATCGAATTGCTTCCCCCCCCGACGCAGGCAATCAGAATATCGGGAGGTGCCACATCCATTCGTACGATCTGCTGTTTGACCTCGCGGCCGATGATCGCCTGAAAATCCCGAACCATCATCGGATAAGGATGCGGACCAAGTACCGACCCCAGTACGTAGTGGGTGGTATCAACATGAGTGGTCCAATCCCGCATCGCTTGACTGATTGCATCTTTGAGTGTCCGGCTACCTGTTTCGACCGGTGTGACGCAGGCACCCAAGAGCCGCATCCGAACGACATTCAATTCCTGTCGTTCCATATCGTCCCGTCCCATGTAAACCTCACAGGCAAGGCCAAATCTCGCTGCAACGGTTGCCACCGCCACCCCATGTTGTCCCGCACCTGTCTCAGCGATCAGGCGATGCTTCCCTAATTTTATTGCAAGTAAGGCCTGCCCTAGGGCATTATTGATCTTGTGGGCGCCTGTGTGGCAGAGGTCTTCCCGTTTCAGGTAGACCTTGATTCCCCCCATGGCCTCGGACAACCGTGCGGCATAGTAGAGTGGGGTGGGGCGCCCCACGTACTGTTTCAAAGCATCCGATAGCTGCGCCTTGAAAGCTGGATTGTGCTGAAACCTACCATATGCCTCTTCCAGCTCTATGAGAGCCGGCATCAAAGTCTCCGGGACATACCGCCCCCCATAGACACCAAAGTGTCCCTGCTTGTTAGGAAGCGACATCAAATCCCTTCACAATCTGAATAAACCGTTTCATCCTATCCCAATCTTTGATGCCTTTTTCCTTTTCAACGCCGCTGCTGACATCCACGCCGTAGGGATGGACTGCGGTAATGGCCTGGTGGATATTGTCGGGGGTTAATCCACCGGCCAGAATGATATTGTCCCATCTGCCTTTAGCCTCTACAGCAATCTGCCAATTAAAAGATCGCCCACTTCCTCCGTAGAGGTTCGCATCGTAAGTATCCAGGAGGACACCCCGTGCGCCCAAGGTCGGGGTCTTACCAAGTGTATCGTTGTCTTGAACACGAACCACTTGAATGGCACAGTCTGAAAATTTTTTAATCAAGTCGGATGAAAATAGACCATGAAATTGGATCAAGTCAACCCCAGACACTTCGATGATGTTCTCTATCTCCTCCTCACCCCCTGCCGTTAATACCCCCACCGTTGTGACAAAGGGAGGCAGATGGGCCCTGATCTGCCGTGCCGCTGTGGGTGATATGAATCGAGGGCTTTCAGGGTCAAAAACAAATCCAACGGCATGAGCACCAAAATCGACTGCGGCCTGTGCATCAGAAATATTTGTCATACCACATATCTTAATGCGCACAATAACCGTTTTTTAGAGTATTGAACTTCCCTTACACATCCAGGTTTTTCACTTCGGAGGCATGTTGCTGGATGAATGCACGACGCGGCTCTACTTCGTCCCCCATCAACGTCGAAAAGGCCTTCTCTGTCTCAACTAAGTCTTCAAGTTTTACCCTTAGTAATGTCCGTGCCTCTGGGTTCATCGTTGTCTGCCACAGTTGATCTGGATTCATCTCCCCCAACCCTTTGTATCTCTGAATATAAAGCCCCTTTTTCCCTCGCTCCAAAATATGTTGAATCAGGGCAAGCACCGTCGGACATTCCTTTTCTCCATCAACATCCGAGAAACGATAGGGCGGGAGACCCATCCCTTGTTTCAAAGGAGAAAGCGCGCTCAACGATTTGAACTCTGGGGAGCTTACCAGTCCCTCGTCCATCTTAAAAGGATGGAATATCCCTTCTTTTTGCACTTGGTATTCAATAAAATGCGACCCATGTTCTTCATCTCGCCCCACCGTGGAGATCAGTGGACAGGCTGGATAATGGGTCGTCCAATAGGCAGCCGTCCGCTGAATGAGGGAGTTTATTCGATCGGAATCAAGGAGAAGCGCACTGTCAACGTCTTCTAATTGAGTCAACACACGCATCAGGTCGGGGTCCATCTGCTTTTTGGCAAAATGGGCGACCATCGCTTCGTAAGAGGAGAGCCGCTTCAAGAGGGCCTTGACCTTTGCACCCGAGATCCACTCCCCGTTCTGAACTATTTTTGTCTCTTCACTTGCAAGACCCATAAGATGATCCCGCAACAACGGCTCGTCTTTGATATACCGCTCCGACTTTCCCCGCTTCACCTTGAAGAGCGGTGGCTGGGCAATGTAGATGTACCCTTTTTCGAGCAATGGGAGCATCTGACGATAAAAAAATGTCAACAACAATGTCCGGATATGGGCGCCATCCACGTCGGCATCGGTCATAATAATAATCCGATGATACCGTGCCTTCGCGATGTCAAAATCGTCCGTCCCGATCCCGCAGCCGAGTGCCGTAATCAATACCCGAATCTCTTCCGATGAGATCATTTTGTCAAACCTCGCCCGTTCCACATTCAAAATTTTCCCTTTGATCGGGAGAATCGCTTGAAAACGGCGATCCCGACCCTGCTTCGCAGAGCCACCCGCCGAGTCCCCTTCGACGATATAAATCTCACTGTACGCAGGGTCCTTCTCGGAACAATCGGCCAGCTTGCCGGGAAGCGATGCGCCATCCAACACATTCTTCCGCCGGATGAGATCACGTGCCTTCCTTGCCGCCTCCCTCGCACGCGCCGCCGTGTTGGCCTTCTCGACAATCTTTTTCGCAACCGACGGGTTCTCCTCAAAATACTCACCCAATGCCTCATTGACCAGGCCCTCCACCAAGCCTTTGATCTCCGAGTTGCCGAGTTTTGTCTTTGTTTGCCCTTCAAATTGTGGATTCGGCAATTTGACCGAGATAACGACGGTCAGCCCTTCCCGAACGTCATCTCCAGACAAGGTCTCCTCGTTTTTCAGCAGTCCATTGGCATGGCCATAATTATTGACCGTCCGTGTCAGGGCAGACTTAAATCCAACCAAATGCGTTCCGCCCTCTTTTGTGTTGATGTTATTGGCAAATGCAAAGAGGTTCTCACTATAGCCATCGCTATATTGGACAGCGCAGGAGAGCGTCACCCCATTCTTTTCGGACTCTACAAAAATCGGTTTATGCAGAGGGCTTTTGTTCTCGGTCAACATTTCGACAAACGAGACAATCCCCCCTGCGTAACAAAAGGTCTGTTTCTTCTCCGTCCGCTGGTCGTCAATGGAAATCTGAAGTCCCTTGTTCAGAAAGGCCAATTCCCTGAGGCGCTGAACCAGAATGTCATACGAAAACTCAGTCTGCTCAAAGATATGTCCGTCCGGCTTAAAAACAATTGTGGTTCCACGTCCCTTTGTCTTTCCAACGACCGTGAGTGGCGCCATCGGTTTTCCACGTTCATATCGCTGGTGATAGACCTGCCCTCCCTGTTTGATCTCCATGTCCAGACGTTCTGAAAGGGCATTGACCACGGAAATCCCGACCCCATGAAGTCCTCCCGATACCTTGTAGGTGTCGTTGTCAAACTTGGAACCGGCATGAAGATAGGTCAGCGCCACCTCGGCAGCCGAAACCTTCTTTTCGGCGTGCATCTGGGTGGGGATCCCGCGACCATTGTCCACCACCGTGACCGATCCATCCACATGGATGACCACATCAATCTCGGTGCAAAAACCAGCCATCGCCTCATCCACCGAGTTGTCCACAACCTCGTAGACCAGATGGTGCAGTCCCTCCGGGCCAGTGCTACCGATATACATTGCCGGACGAATACGAACCGCCTCCAGGCCTTCTAATACCTTTATTTTCCCGGCGTCATACTTATTCCCAGGATCGCACTGTACCTCTTCTTCCATTCATTCCTTCTGGCAGCTTGGCCACCTCACTTTTGTGGAAGTTATTTATACTCAACCCCTAAGATTGACGCATCGGCATCAGAATCGCTGAAAAACCAATCCCTTCTTCCCTGATAAAGTAAGGTTGAAGCGGTTCATTGTATTCAAAGATCACTTCCTCTTTCTCCAAAACACCCAATACGTCAGCCATGAAATTGGCGTTAAACCCAACCGAAAAAGGCTCGCCTGAAAAACCGGACACGACCTCTTCCCGCGCCTCCCCCACCGCCGGATCGTTTGAAGTCAGCACAACCTGTCCCGGCTGAATATCAAACCGCACGGCGCTCATCTTGTCATGCGCCAGAAGAGAAACCCGTCGGATAGCACTGAGGAGATCGGCCTTTCTTACCGGAATTTTTTTGTCATTGTGTGTCGGCAGCACATGCCGATAATTTGGATAGGTTCCATCAATCAACCGAGAGGTGAGCACCAACGTCCCCCACTGAAACACCAACTGATTCTTCAGCACCAATAAAACTGGAGACTCTCCACTCTTCTGTTTCTTCTCATCCAAAACCTTTTTAATTTCAAGAACCGATTTCTTGGGCAAAATCACACGCAGGTCGCTGAATGTCCCCTGCTGCACATTGAGCGAATCATGCGCTATCTTCTGTTCAGAAATCGCCAGCCTATTTCCATCGGTTGCCACCAGACGTACCATAGGGTGGCCGCCCAGCCCATCTTGCACCTCCAGCAAAAGGCCATTGAGCACGTATCGTGCATCGTTTTCGCCTGCCGCAAAATAGGTCTGTCGAATGAGTCGTCCCAAAACAGCGGCGTCTATTTGAATTCGAGCATCGGCTAGCTCGGCGGAGACGGCAGGCGGGGCTGGGAATTCTTCTGGGGGCATCCCTGCCATTCGAAAGGTACTTTTTCCTGATTCAATGAGCACCCAGTGATTCTCTGACGTGGAGATCGTTATTTCACCCTGGGGCAACTCGCGTGCAATTTCGTAGAGCTTTTTACCGGATAAGGTCATGCTGCCCGGCTCCATCACCGTTGCCGAATATCCTTCCTGGATGCCGATCTCAAGATCGGTAGCATACATCGAAATCCGGTTGTCCATTTCCGTTCCTTGGACAAGGATATGCCCCAGAATCGGCATGGTGGTCCTCTTTTCCACCACCCCCTGAACCCGTTGAACGCCATTCAAAAGCTCATCTCTGCTTATTTTTATTTTCATTTATCCCTCTTTCAAATTATGGCGCATGTTCTCCATGGCTGCCTGCAACTCAAAATCGTCCGACCTCTTTTCAATCTGTTTGATCGCATGAATCACTGTGGCATGGTCTCGTCCACCAAACTGGGCGCCGATCTCAGGCAACGAAAGAGAGGTCAACTCCCTGCTCAAAGACATTGCCACCTGTCTCGGAAAAACCAATTGCTTGGTCCGTCTTTTGGATTTCAGTTCGCTCACCGTCACTTGGTACCTATGGGCCACAATCTTCTGGATCGCCTCCAGGGTAATCACCGTTTTTTTCTCTTGAAGGGAGTCCCGCAAGGCACGCTTTGCCAACTCCACAGAAATCGTCTCCCCCGCAAGCGAGGAAAAGGCCCCCAGTCGAATCAATGCCCCTTCCAACTCCCTGACATTGGTCTTGAGGTGACTTGCTAGATAATGGATCACCTCATTTGAAATTTCAATTTTTTCGGTCTCTGCCTTTTTCCGGAGGATCGCCATTTTTGTTTCCACATCTGGCGGTTGAATATCGGCCATCAGTCCCATTGCAAAACGGGAACGCAGACGTTCATCAATATCGGGAATCTCCTTGGCCGGACGATCACTTGCGATCACAATCTGCTTATTCGCTTCGTACAACGTGTTGAAAGCGTGAAAAAATTCTTCCTGTGTTCGTTCTTTTTTGGCAAGAAATTGAATGTCGTCAATGAGTAGGACATCCCCCATTCGGTATTTATTCCGAAACTCGACCATCCTGTTTTGCGCAATGGAGCTGACCACATCGTTCGTAAATTGCTCTGCCGTCAAATAGGTTACCCGCATGGAAGGATGGGCCAAAACGGCGTTTCCAATCGCGTTGAGCAGGTGGGTCTTCCCCAATCCAACCCCCCCGTAAATAAAAAATGGGTTGTAGGCGACTCCGGGCTGCTCGGCCACCTTCCTGGAGGCTGCAGTGGCAAACTGGTTGCTGTTCCCGATCACAAAAGAATCAAACGTATACCGTCTGTTCATTTGTGGAAGAAGGGGTGCAACCCCTGTAACGGGCGATCCCTTCTTTTCTTCTCGGTGAACAGGCTGTTCGGTCACGACATACTCAACCTGTATCCCATCCTCCTTCAATGTTTCTTTCAATAAGGTTTGGATCAGTGATCCGTAATGTTCCTTGATCCAGTCAGCGGAAAAGCGATTGGAGACGGCCACACGTACCATTTTTTCATCAATTGAGATCAATGAAATTGGCTTGAGCCACATATCAAAGTTCTGGCGATCTATTTTTAATTCTGCTTTAGAGAGGATTTGTTTCCAAACAAATTGGGATGACATGGGGACGCCGTTGAGAGTAATTTTTTGAGGTTCACACAAGAAGACGCCAGTGTAGCAAACCCATCCCTTGTGGTGCAAACAGAGCAGACTGGGTGACAAGATCACGGCAAAGTCGGGGTTTGAGGTTTTAGCGGAGATGTAGATTGGGGGAGGGTGTTGTCTATTTTGGTTCTTCAAGGATTATAGTGGGTGCATATCCAGCTTCCCGCAGAAGAAGAGGATGGCGATGCGGTAGTGGGGGAAGCTGCGGAAGCCCCGTGCACTTGTTTTGATCGACTGGAT